>VYMD01000699.1_pt1 | contig 11226 bp, 11 predicted proteins | sample 5115311 | NCBI WGS metagenome assembly VYMD01 (sample SAMN12291779, study PRJNA351875) | freshwater metagenome | isolation source: freshwater lake | place: USA: Michigan, Wintergreen Lake | collected 2013-08-08
TGCAATCTGCGAATGGTTTCGCCTGCGAGCCGCCAGTCAGCTGGATCGTGACAGTCCTTGAGCGCCCGGGTCACCGAGAACGCCGCCAGGGCGAGGATCGACAGTTCGCCGCCCCGGCGGAACAGAATGTTTGGCGCTGGCGCGCCGGCCTCGAGCGCCAGTTCTATCGCGCACGCCTCGCGCTCATGCCGCTCGCGGTTCGCGTCGATCTTGACGAAGGCTTCCTGCTCGCGACCAAGTGCAAACTGGCAGACCACCCTCTCATCCCACGCGACCTGGGGGACCCCCAAGAGCCGGGCCTCGCCAAACGCGCCTGCGAGCGCTTCAGTAGCAGCCTCGATGTGGCGGTCGGACCTTAGACGGGCCGGTTTGTCCATGACCTCGCCTCAGCCCACTGCCGAGGTAACCGGACGCAAGAATCGGCTATTCAGGTCCGTGAGCCCCACCTCTGGCCACGCGACCGGTTGCCCTAAGGCGTCGTCAAAAACCGCCACTTGGTGCTGGAGACTGCGGACAAAAATGCGCGTGATACGTTCTCGCGCCTCACCGCTCCTTTCTGCTTCTTCACGGGCCGCCTTGATGTGGACATCCAACATCCCGAACATCTGCTTGTCGGCGTATATCGCGGCCCATCTGCGGAACGCCTCAGGCCCCTTGATGTCCACGCCTCGGAATCGCTCGCCGACGACCTTGGTGAAGAACGTGCACGGCAGCAGGGCGGCCGCGATGTCCCCGACTGGCCCCTCGTGGGAGGTGCGCATGATGTGGTTGACGTAGCCCTCGCGACGAGGCGAAAGGGCCCAAGCGTCGAACCGGCAATTCTGCACGCCTAACGAAGCCAGAAGGCCTGCCTTGGCCTTCAATTCGTTCGCGACGAATACATCGTGCAGGAGAACGGTCGCGGCCCGCGACCATTCCCCGCCCACCGGCGCCTTGCTGAGGCCGATCGCCAGAGCCTTGTGGAGGTAGGGGATGAAAGGGGCGTCCTCGACTTGGAACTCGATGAACTGATCAAGGCTGAGTCGGCCCTGCTCAAGCGCTTCGAACCATGGATGGCGCTCATAGCGCCGCCACGCTGGACCAGATGCGGCAATCATCTTATCGATGAAACTCACGCCATGACCTCCACATTGCGCCCTTCGGGCATCTCGCCGAGCGCGCGCTTCAGTTGGGCATGGTCAAGCCCGCGGATATTGCAGAGGGCGGAAATGAATTCGTCCTCTCGCTGATTGAAGCGCCGGCGGTTCTGCCTGAGAATTTCCGCTACGCGGTGGAGGTCGGTCACCGGCTGATTTGTCAGCGGCCGCAGGCAGGAGTCCTGGCTCAGCTGGAAGAGCGACACATCTGGCATCTGGGTCGTGTCAAAACGCATCGGCATCGAGATATTGCCGTCATCCAGGGTCACCACCTGATGGAACCAGTATGGGGGCACATAGAGCATCTCGCCGGGCGCTAGGACGCCTTCGAAGACGAGCTCGAGATCCTGCAGGACGTCCGCGTCCGCGGGCAGGACTTCTGCTGAGCACAGATCGTAGCGGGCGCCCGCGCTCCAGTCCTTCTGTAGAGCGACACCGTCGCACGGATGGACAAGGGTGTAGCGCTTGTGCCCCGAAATCTGTGCCAGTAGTCCGTGCCACCAGTCGTGATGGAAGGGCGTCGTGTTCCCAGCCTGCCCCATCCACAGCCCTGTCCACTTCGGATTGAAAGGGCGGCTGATGTCGGGAACAATGATGTCCTCGGCGAGCGCGTCATAGACAGGTGAGCCTGGGCCCGTCCGCAAGTAGTACGCGGCCTTGGGGTCCCGCCGGGCTTCCCCAAATGTGTGGCGGATGAACTCGCCGAAGGTCATCGGTTCGGAACGATTGATCTGTTGGAGCACCGTGCCGTTGAGCTGCGCATTCGTTGCGAACGGTTCGACTGCCACCGTGCCGCATCGTTCGATGAGTGCGGTGCTGGACCACCCGCCGACGGCGGGCCACTGATCGACAACGCCCTCGATGATCACGGGCGATCCGCCCAGCCACAGCCGGTCGGCGCGAATATCATCCGGGCCGGGAAGGCCCTTAACCCGCGGCGCCTCCGCGATGGTCCTACGTTTGGTCATGGATCAGCCCTCTCCGTGTCTCGACGGATTCCGTTTCGAACTGCGCGTACAGGATATGCAGCCCGAGCAAATGGTTGATAAGTTTGTCTCGCTGATTGAGCTCAGCGTTTTCGACGGGCTCGTCCTGTATCGTCTTCAAGAATCTGCTGACGGCCGAGAATTCGCAGACACCGAGCCCTCGAATATTATTTTCAGTTAAGTATTTATCAATCAGGGCATTGCGCGCGATGGCGCTATGCGAGCTGCGGAAGCCGGGCGGCCCCATAAACGCAAACTTCGGGCGCTCGGCCATGAAGGCGGGCAGCGCTCCCTTGACCGCCTGGCGCAAGGCCCACTTTTCGACACCTTGGTGGATTCTCGAGCCCGCGGGGAGGCGAACCGCCGCCTCGGCCAGATGGTGATCCAGGAAGACCGGGCGGCTCTCCACGGCATTGGCCATGTCGACCTTGTCGCCACCCCAATTGAGGATCTGACCGTCAAGCATCGTCTTGATCCAGGTGTATTGCGCGACATCCAGACGCCCCCGGCCGCGGATCGCCTCCGCGTCCAGTGTTTCGGCGACCGCCGCGAACGGATCGTAGGTCGCCAGGAGGTCGCGAGACTGCTCAGAGAGCAGGCCCTGAGCGCCCCGCCAGGATGCGATCCAGGGCTGGATCCAGCCGGGTGTGAAGCCGCAGAGTCCGTCGAACGCCAGATGGCGCTCGGGCGATATGGGCAGGATGGCGCCGCGGAACACTTCATTTTGGACGCCCGCGCCCTGGGCGTCGGCGTCAATGCGGAAGGCGGGATAGCCGGCGAACAGCTCGTCGGCGCCTTCGCCGGTGATGACCGCCTTGTATCCGTATTGCCGGACGCACCGGCTCAACGCCATCTTGGCTACGCCTAGCGTGTTGTAGAAGCTGCGCTCGCTGTGCCAGACTGCGGCTTCATACGCGACGCCGTAGAGCCCTGCGGCGGGCACCCTGAGGACCGTCAGCTCAGCCTCTACGTGCTGCGCCATCCGGGCCGCAAGGCCGGACTCGTCGTAGGCTTCGTCCTCAAAGCCGATCGTGAAGCATCGCGGGCGTCCATGCTGCGCGATGCCGGCCCCCAGCCCGACCAGCGTGCTGCTGTCCATCCCGCCGGAAAGGTAGAAGGCGACAGGCACGTCCGCCTGTAGGCGCATCGACAGGGACTCGACGATCAACTGGCGTAGTCCGTCGAACTCGCCCGCCTCTGGGAGGTCCTGCGGGGGCCGCGCCGCCGCATCCGGGAACAATAGGTCCCAGTAGCAGTGGTCACGGACACGCAGCCCCTCGCCTTCGCGATCTATCACTAGGGCGTGGCCCGGATGTATGGAGCGGACAGCCTCGAAGGCGGTCGTCCCTGGTGCCATCACCTGACATAGCTGATTGAGCGCGGCTTTCCTGTCGATCCTCGCCGGGACTCGGGGATGGGCGAACAGGGACTTGGCTTCCGAAGCCCAGACAATGAGGTCGTCGTCCTGGAAGTAGACCAGCGGACGTACGCCAAAGCGATCCCTCGCCAGGACGATGCGCCCTGCGTCCCGGTCCGCCAGGGCGAGGGCGAAGTCGCCGCGCAGATGCTTCAGGAAATCGAGGCCATGCTTCTGGTAAAGAACCAAGGCGACTTCGCTGTCCGATCGCGTGCGGAAGGCGTAGCCTTCAGCAATCAGCTTCGCGCGGGTTTCCCGAAACCCGTAAAGCTCACCGTTGATCGTGATGACCAAGCGCCCGTCGCAGGATTCAAGGGGTTGAGCGCCCAGGTCGCCGAGGTCGTTGAGCGACAGGCGCACGTGACCGAGATGGGCCCCGGCCTCTGGGATCGCCATGTCGCGTGCGCCATCTGGCCCGCGGTGCGCGAGCCGCGCCAGCATGGCGCGGACACAACGCTCACTGTCGACGCCAGCCGCCTCGGCGACGCCCGCCTGCCCCGCTCGGGCGAGTCCTACGATCCCGCACATTCGTGGCAAATCCGCTCGGCGTGGCCCGTTAAGGCCAGGAGCAGCGCCTGGCGCACGAATACCGCGCCCCGGGCCTGGCAGTGGTAGAGGTTGTGAGGCGTGTCATCCAAGGAGGTGCAGAGCTCGCTCTGCCGGGCGAGCGGATGCATCACGACGGCATTTGATTTGAATTCCGTAGCAGCATCTAAACGTATTCCTCCATGGGTTACGCAGAATTTGCCTTCTTCAAACGTAATTGAGTTTATATATATTATGTCGAACCCCCGAAAATCACCCGAATCTCGGCATCTGACTTCGAATTTAACCCCAGCGTTGCACAGGACTGTTGCGATCTCCGCATCAATCGACTGTGGAGTGCTTGAGAGGAACACCACATTCCGGATCTGGTCCCCGAAACAAAGGCCGCCCATCAGAATGAAGCTGCGCAAGGACCGCATCCGACTGACGATGCCCACCACGCAGATCGAAAGGCGCGCACTCGTTCTGTCATTGGCCGCCCTCCATTTCTGGATGGCGTACCAGTCCGCCAGAGCCTGGGTTGGATGTTCACGCCAGCCGTCCCCCGCGTTGATCAGGGGCGTCGCGCCGCTGCTATGCTGCAGGTCCGACATGGCGTTGTCTGATGGATGGCGCATGATGATGATGTCGGCATAAGCCTGCAGCATCGCAACGGTGTCCTCGAGCGACTCACCCTTCTGCGCACTCGTCACATAGCCGTCGGGAATGCTGATGACCTTGGCGCCGAGCCGGAGCGCTGCGCTCTCGAACGAAAGCCGCGTGCGTGTGCTGGGCTCAAAGAACGCTGTGAGGACAATCGTGCCCTCTAACGTCGAGGCCGCCGCTCCGTTGAGGCCATTGTGCTCAAATCCAGCCGCGACCGAAAAGAGGTCGAGCACCGCCGAACGGGACAGATCCTGGACCGACAGGACCGACTTGCCGGTAAGGGCAAGGAGCTCCGAACAGGCGGGCTCAGTCCGGATAAGCGGCCTGGCGGCCGGATGCTGACGTCGGTCGGTAGACGACTGAACTTGCGGCCGCACCCACACTGTCTGTTCCATCAAGACCCTCTCATGTTGCGCGGCGCAGCGCTTCCGATCGAACGGTCCGCGGCTGCGGGGTCCGCCAAAATCTCCGCCCGGAGATCTATCCAAGGCCAATCAATCCATCTCCGCGCTAGACATCAGGATCACGGCACAGCCGAGGAGTCTTGCGAAGATAAATATCAGGGTCTAGCGAAGATAGATATCAATATGGATCAGGAGGACCGATTTCCGCAATCTAATTTTTCAAATTTACATTCTCTAGAAATGCCCTGGCCGCGCCACCCCATCCTCCTAGACAAGTCCAATCGGCTGTGATCCAAGTGTGCGGCTACGGACAAGGCGGTAGTAAGGCCATGACAGACCAGGCGAACGCACCGGCCGAAAGTGAAGCCACGGGCCGCGCGAAGAGCGCCCGCCTCGTCCTCCTCGGGACAGTCTTTCTGGACACCCTCGGCTTCACAATGTTGTTGCCGATCACTCCCCGGCTCGTAGAGCAGATTGGCAACGCGTCGCCGTCGGTCGCCGCCGGTTCGGTCGGCCTGCTGGTGGCCACCTATTCAGCGGCCCTTCTCCTCTTCGCACCCGCGATGGGGCGGCTCTCGGACGCTGTTGGACGGCGCCCTATTCTGCTGCTGACCCTCGTCGCAGCGGTTGTGGACTACATCATCTCCGGACTGGCCAACTCCCTGCTGGTCCTGTTCTTCGCTCGATTCCTTGCGGGGGCGACGGGAGGCAACTATGCCGTGGCCGCTTCCTACCTCGCCGACACGACCCCGGAATCCGATCGGGGGGCGGCCTTCGCCCAGCTGGGGGCCTCGATGGCCTTGGGCCTGATCTTCGGGCCAGTGTTTGGCGGCGCCGTGGCTGAACTTGGCCTACGAGCGCCCTTCTGGGCGGCGGCGATGCTCGCTGGGCTTAACCTGGCCATGGGCTTCATCTTCCTGCCAGAGACGCTGAAGGCGGCGAACCGCCGGCCGTTCAGAGCCACGGCGCTCAATCCTTTCGCCTGGCTGGCTGCGTCCCGCCCGCCGATCGTCAATTGGCTGTTCTCAGGACTGTTCCTGGTTCAATTCTCGCGGGCCGCGATGCAAGTGACCTTTGCATTGTTCGCCCAGCTTGCCCTCGGCTGGGGCGGGCTCCAGACGGGCCTTGCCATTACGGTCTTCGGCTTCGTGGTCGTTGGAGCCCAGGCCTTCGGCATAGGATTCCTGGTGTCGAGATATGGGGAGCGCGCAGTTGTTCTTGGCGGTCTTGCTGGCTTTGCCCTGAGCTTCGTGGGCCTTGCTTTCGCAAGGGACGCCTTCCCCGTATACGCGCTCGCGGCGTTGTTTTCACTCGGCTCAATCGCTGAAGCCGTCGCCCAGGGCGTGGTCTCTCGGAGCGTCAGCGCCGACCAGCAAGGCGAAATCCAGGGTGCGCTCGCTGGTATCAACGGGCTGGCCTGGATCATAGGTTCGGTACTTGGCGCAAGCCTGTTCCAGGCCTTTACCGGCGCGTCGGCCCGGCCAAATTTCCCCGGAGCGACTTTCCTACTTTGCGCTCTCGCCGTCATCGGCGCAATCGCCAGCTGTTGGATCGCGTTGCGCCGCTATGCCCCAACGGTTGCCAGCGATGTGCCCAACCAAACCCCTGCAGCTTGAGCCGGTCGTTCAGGCGCTCTCAAGCCCGCGGAGACGCAGCTGGATCTCGCGAACCGAGGGCTTTGACAGGCCGCGAGTGAAGAGGCGGGCGTAAAGCCCCGGCGTGACTCCCTCGAACGCCCGCACCGGCAAGCGTCCCGGAACGGTTGGATCGGTCGTCACTGAGTCGGCCAGGAACTCGGGCGGCGCCTTGAAGGGCACGCCGATATAGACGAGTTCTGACATGCCTGCGGCCACCACATGCCTAAGACATTGCCGGCACGGCGACGAGGTTACGTAAAGGCGCCGACCTGCCGTCGCCACGCCATTTCGTGCGCAGGTCAGCACGGCCGACATCTCCGCATGAACCACCCTCCCAAGCGACTCGAAGGTCTGCGCCGCCTGGGTACCGAGGCCTACGCCCACAGCGCCCTCGCGACGCTGAAATTCGGCCAGGACCTTCCCTACGGTCTCGTCTGTGGGAGGCGGTCCAAGGCCCAAGCCGTGCGTGGCGCCAAGAAGCGCCTGGACGGTGAGATGGCGAACCTGAGTGGCGGGGTCGTAGCCCAGGAGCCAATCCCGTGCATCATGAGGATCACCGCACCAATAGTGGCCTCCGCCGAACGCTGGCACTTCCGCCGCGCCAAGCGCGATGACCTCTCCAACTTCATCCACGACGGCAGCTCCAACGCCGCCGCGGAAGGCGGCCGACCGCAAGGCGGCACCGTATGCGGCGAACATGGCGTATTCGTCCCTGGTCGGTGTCTCTCGTCCTTCGCCAAACAGCATGCGGCCAAGCCGGGAGACCTGGGCCGCGCGCTCCGTCTCTGCCGAAACCACGAAGAGCGCCTGATCGCCAGCGCCTGTCGCCAATTGGGGCGATCGCCCATCAACGATGGTGATCACGATATCCCCAAGCATTTCGACGAGCTGTTCTAATGGCCCGGCTGCCTGCAGGATCACCACGCCGTCACCGTGGCGATCGCACACATCCAAGAGGGTGCTCAGCGCGCGCCTCGCCAATATCGCATCGGCGCCTCCCACATCCGCGCCAGCGACGAGCCTGGCCGCGGCCCGGCCCAGGCCGGTGTTCAGCGCTTCTTCGGCAACCAGGGAAAGGTGGTCGTCCTCGACGACAAGTATGTAGGCCATTGCACGCCTCGCCCTCACCTCGCAGTCGCGCAGGGCGCGGCGCCAAAAGGAACTCCGCGGCAAGTCTATATTTGATTACATTTGGCGGTCAATGACGATCGACGCATCATTTTACACTTGCACAATCCATCCAGACCTGCGACTTTAATTGTCGACCGAGTTCCGACACACGCATTTGCGCTTCCAAAATACGCGAAGGAGCAGTCTGGCTTTGCTCGATCCGGGCGACAGATGGACTTCCGCGTGTGTAGGCGCGCGGCCCTGGACAGGCACGGAGACTGCGGCCGGCCGTCTGGTCAGTTGGCTGCGAAATTTCAATTGGAGATGATGGATGTCAGACTTACTGGATTTGGCGGGACGCGACGACGTCGGCCATCAGGCCACGCAGAAGCCTGCCGCCGTCTTCATCGCTGGCCCGTTCTTCAAGTCGATCGACCCGGCCACGGGGCGCCTGCCGGCCCGCGATCAAGCACGCATCGAAGGCCTGATTTCGCACTTCGAAGACAAGGGCTCAGAGGTCTTTAACGCCCACAAGCGGGAAGCCCGCCTCGGCCGGAACGCACGTGGAATTGGGCTGGGCGTCGGCGCTCGGCAAGCCGATCGTCCTGCTTCTCGAGCGCGGCCATGAATATGCCGGCCTGGTGACCGGCCTCGGCTCGGTCACGTCGGTCACATCCGTAGAGATGGTCGACGGCGTGGTGCGGTTTGACGAACTAGACTCGGCGGTCGCGCGGGCCCTGGCTGGCGTCTCGCCCCCGCGCTAGAGGTTCGGGATCGCTTGGCCGTGGAGGTTGTGGACTTGGACAGGATCGCCGACGACACGAGTACGCCCCTTTCCCCTGCCGCCGCAGCTGAGGTCCTCGCCCTGGCGTGCCCCGGGGTCCGGGTCGATGAGATAAGCCCCGGACCGTCAGGGTACAGCAGCAAGCTCTGGCTCGCGGAAACCGACGAAGGGCCCCTCCTTGTCCGGTTCCCGCAACGCAACCGCGATCCACGCGCCTTACGGTCCATGGTTCTCGCCGCAAGGCTCGCAAATCAAGCGGGCGTGCCGACCGTCCGGTACCGGGGCTTTGCACCCGACTCGCCGCATGGCCCGGCGATCATCCAGGAGTTCCGGCGCGGCGAGCGGGCGAGCGACGTTCTGAAACGTGAGCCCGATCGCCTTGGCCTAGTGTCAGAGACGATCGGCGATTGGTTGGGCAGGATTCATGGCGTCCACGCGGAGCGGTTCGGTGGCCTGCTCAGCGAAAGACAGGATGTTGATTGGCACGCCGCAGCGACGGAGAAGGTGCGACACGCGCTTGCGCCCCTTGCGCCGGACCAGTTGCCGGCTTCGGCCGCCACCATTCGCCAGGCCTTCGCCGATGCGATCGCCAGGACCCCGCTCGAGCAGCCCGCGTCGCTGGTCCACGGCGACCTGTATTTCGACAATGTTCTCTTGGACCGCGGCAAGGCCGTCTGCCTGCTCGACTTCGAGCATGCGGCCTATCTGGATCGCTTCTGCGAGTTCGGGAAACTGAATGAACTTCTTTTCGAGTGGTGGACGGGATCTGAAGAGCCATTGCTCGCGGCGTATCGCGATCTTCAGCCACCAGCGCCGGGGGACGCCGAGCGCCGATGGCTGGGTGTCGGTCTCTACGAACTCGCCCAACTCGCCTATTTCGCCCGTTGGCAGGCCGACCTCGTGCCCGTGTACCGCGCGCGGCTTGACGGGTGGCTGACGGCCTCCGCGCCCTATTGACTGGATCGAACAGGAAATGCTCTCGACTCGCCTGCATCACGAAAACGAGATCCCGCGGTTCCGCACCTTCGAAGACGCATACATGGCGATGCTGCGACGCACCCGCGACACCCCCGAATTTAGGAACGCTCCGCGAGGCAACCTCAGCCGTGAGCTCCTTGGCGTCAGCTACAGAATCGAGGAACCGCGGGAGCGGGTCATCCGCAATCGGCGCCGCCGCAGCAATATCGTCTTCAATTTCGCCGAAGTCCTTTGGTACCTGTCCGGCGGCAACGACCTCGAGTTCATCGCCCATTATGCGAACAGCATTCGGCGCTATTCCGCAGATGGCTCGACGCTTCGTGGGACGGCCTACGGACCGAGGATCTTCGGGTTCGGCGGCGCGGGCATCAATCAATGGGAGAGCGTCGTCCGCACGCTGGAGGTCGATCCGGACTCAAAGCGCGCTTTCGTACAGGTGTTCGCGCCCGAGGAACTCCTCATCGAGTCCAACATCGACGTTGCCTGCACGATCGGACTGCAATTCTTCATCCGAAGCCAGCAGCTGCATGCCGTCGGCTTCATGCGCGCGAACGATGCGTTCCGCGGCGCGGTCAGCGACGTGTTTTCGTTTACGATGCTGCAGGAGCTACTGGCCAGGCAGCTGGGACTGGAGTTGGGGTCCTACACCCACAGCGTGGGCTCCTACCATCTCTATGCCCCCGATGACCAATGGGCCGATAGCGTGCTGGCCGGCGTCGACGACGCCGTGGACCACTCGTCCTTCCCGGCCATGCCGGTGGGAGACAACTGGCCCGCGGTACGTCAGGTCCTGGAGCTCGAGTACGGCCTGAGGAAAGGGCTACGCCCCCTGTCGGACCAGGATCTCCGCCGTCTGGACCTTCCCGACTATTGGAGACAGGTGGTGGTTCTCCTCGCGCTACAGGCGCGCGCGACGCTCGGTGAAGCTATCGGCCAAGAACTCGTCGACCAGCTCTGTCCGCTGTTCAAGGCGATGTTCGAAAACAACCGCAGCAAACGCGCCCCTTTGGGCGCCACGGGGCAGCTCGAAGGCGCAGGCTGACGCGGGTTCGAGGCCTCGCGTCGAGTAGGTGAAGCCCTCGAAGGATCGGGAGGAAGTGCCGATGTCCCCTCTACGTTGCTTGACCATCGGGTCATCGGATTCAAGCGGCGGCGCTGGGATCCAGGGCGATACGAAGACCTTCGCCCAACTCGGTTGCTACGGCATGAGCGCCGTGGTCGGCATTACGGTGCAAAACACGCGCGGCGTGACTGGCCGCCAGACCGTCGAGCCGCACCTCGTCCTGGCGCAGATCGCGGCGTTGCGCGAGGACATCGGCTTTGATGCGGTCAAGATCGGCGCGACTTGGGCACCGGACACGATTGAAGCCATCGCCGTGGGCCTTGCGGGAGAATCGTGTCCGATTGTTGTGGATCCGGTTTTGGTCACGGCGGCTGGCTCGACGCTGTCGGATCCTGCGGTCGTGGTGCGCGCGACCATAGCCCGCCTGTTCCCCCTAGCCGCCGTCGTCACACCCAACCTGCGCGAAGCGCGACTTCTGACCGGCCTAGACCAGTCAGACGGCCGCATTCTTGCTGAAGCC
>VYMD01000396.1_pt1 | contig 11195 bp, 9 predicted proteins | sample 5115311 | NCBI WGS metagenome assembly VYMD01 (sample SAMN12291779, study PRJNA351875) | freshwater metagenome | isolation source: freshwater lake | place: USA: Michigan, Wintergreen Lake | collected 2013-08-08
GCAATGTTTTCCAAATGGTCAAAAGCGCGATACCAAGCGCGATACGATAAATCACAAACACTGCCGTCGAATGTGTTTGCAAATACCGCAAAAGCAGCGCTATTGCCGCATAGCCGGAAATGCCGGAAACAACAGTCGCCACAAGCAATGTGGTCATGTCTTGTGTGTTCATAAATTCCAACGACTGTTTCAGTTGTAAGAGTCCACTTGCCAAAACCGCAGGAATACTGAGCAGAAAAGAAAAACGTGCTGCCACATCACGCTTCAGCCCGATAAACAAGCCTGCGGTAATCGTTGTGCCGGAGCGGGATGCACCGGGAAACAGTGCTAAAGTTTGTGCAACGCCGATAATTAGCGCATCGCGCCACGTAATTTCCTGCAAGCCGCGCTGTTGCTTGCTCAGACGCTCTGCAATAAACAGCACTAGAGCCAAAACAATAAGTGTCCACGCGATGATGGTAACATCTTTGGTAATGTTGCTTTCGATAATTTTTTTGAGCGCAAGCCCAATTGTAACAATCGGCACTGTGCCGATAATCACGTACCAGCCCATGCGGGATTCCTGCGACTGAGCCTGCCATTGCTTGCGTTCACGGATATTTTCCCGTAAAAATGCCGTTGAAATCTGCACAATGTCTTGAGCAAAATATATCAACACCGCAAGCAGCGTTCCGAGTTGAATAACCGCGATAAACGCCGTCCATGCTTCGGGGTGTTCGGGGGAAATCAAGCCCATTGCCTTGCCGACAAGCGTTAAATGCGCAGAACTGCTCACGGGCAGAAATTCGGTTAATCCTTGAACAATGCCGAGAATAATAGCTTGGAAAATAGTCATGGTGTATTGTTTGGTGCGCTGTGCCTAACAACAAGCAGCGTAAAAATATACATCGTGATAGAAAGGTATAGGGGTATCAGATTACCGGGTGACGGATTACAAAATTTACGCCCCTTTTTTACGCTGAAAATAGAAATAAAACGGCAAACCCGTCGCAACAAGAAACAGCCCAAATACCGAGTTAATAATCGGCGAAGAACCGTTCATGTAGGCAGAAACGTCGTTGTAAAGCGTGATAACGACATACACCGCCGCAAACAGCACAAATATCGCCGGAACGTAAGGATAGCCCCAAACCTTGTAAGGACGCGGCGCATCGGGCATTTTTTTTCGCAGCACAAATACGCCATACGCGCCTAAAGCGTAAAAAATCCACGTTACGAAAATGAGCATATCCGTTAGCATATCAAACGTGCCGCTTAACACCAAGACGCATGACCAAAAAGCCTGAAGAAACAGTGCATTGGCGGGCGTGTGAAAACGCGGATGAACGCTGCCTATCGGACCAAAAAACATTTTTTCCCGTGCCATGGCAAAATACACGCGGGCGCTTGCCAAAATCGTTCCGTTAGTCGTTCCGAAGGTTGAAAGAATCACGCACGCCGCGATAATTGCCCCACCGGAATTCCCAAAAATAGCCGTTGCCACATCTGCCGCCACAAGTTTCGATGTTGCCATCGTTGCCACCGGAAAAATGTACAAATACGCTAGATTGATAGAAACATAAATGCCAATCACAATCAACATTCCCAAGAACAACCCGCGAGGAATGGTACGGCTTGGCTCTTTGACTTCTCCAGCAATGTAGGTGATGTTATTCCATCCGTCGTATGTCCAAAACGCGCCTGCGGTCGCCATAACGACGAGAAAAATGACGCTTGTTCCGCTTGTTGCAGCGCTCGGTGCGGCTGTCACAAAATTTGCTGTTGAACCGTTGCCGAAAAGAAAACTTGCCGCAACAAGCAGCACCATTGCGACGATTTTCAGCGTCGTGAATACTCCCGCAATCAAACCGCCAAAGCGTACGCCGAGAAAATTGATGAACGTCATTGAGCATATCAGCACCATTGTCAGCACTTTTACGCCGATATTTTGCAAGGGAAAAAAACTCCCGATAAACGGTAAAGACAGCACAAAAGACTGTTCTGTAGCGGGGGCAAAGCGTGGCAGTTGCACGAAATACTCCATATACGTCGAAAAAATATAGGCAATACTCGCAATAGAGCCGGTTTGAATAACCGCAAAAATCGCCCATCCGTAAAGGTACGCCGTGAAATTCCCATACATTTTTTGAAAAAAGATGTACTGACCGCCTGTTGCGGTAATCATACTCGCAATCTCCGCATTGGTCAGCGCTCCAATGAGCGTCAGCAAGCCCGCTCCCACCCAGACCAACAATAATAATTGCGGAGAACCAAGCTGTGAAGCCATAAGCGCGGGTTTCATAAAAATTCCCGAACCTATCACTGACCCCACAATAATCGAAACCGTTGTAAAAAGACCAAGCGTAGGAATCAAGGTATGGTCTGATGTGGGGAGCTTTCCCGCTTGTGTTTGCGCTGTGTTTCGGTCGTTTTGTGCCATAACTATCGGGTGGAAAATGCTGATTGGAAAAATGGAGCGGTTTATTGTAAGGAAAAGATGAAGTATAAGTGGCGGACGCGCTTCAATTAGCCGACGGCTTCCCGCAATGCTGCGACAACTTCGCGCATTTCTTCCGTCGTGTTGTAACAATGCGGTGAAAAACGCAAGCGCCCTTCGCGCAGCGAGACAGTAACGGAGCGCTCTGCAAGGCGCTTCATGAGGATTTCTCCTTGTGCTTCGTCGAGTAGTCGTCCGCTCACGATGCCGGCGCGATGCTCCGCAGCAAAACCGCTAATCTGTGAAAATATACCAAGTGAGGGCAATTCTGCAAGGAAATACTGCGTTAATTCTGTTAAATGTCGCTCAGTGGCTTCAGGACTGACTTCCAGTAATGTTTTTAGCGACGCTCCCAAACCAATAATTCCCGGAAAATTCACTGTTCCGTTTTCATACCGCATGGCACTTGCCTGAAGTGGCTGGTCGTAACGAAAAAAATCCCAAGGCTTCGCCACCGAAAGCCAGCCCAGATGCGCTTGTTCTATGCGCTCTTGGAGTTCTTCGGTAAGATACAAAAACGCGATGCCTGTTGTTGCCATGAGCCATTTTTGAGCGCCTGTCGCAAGCGCATCTATCTGCATTGCTTGAACATCAAGCGGTATTGCGCCTGCTGCCTGAATTGCATCCACGACAAAAATAGCATCGTACTTTTTGCACAGCGCCCCGATTGCTGCTAAATCCGCACGGTAGCCGCTCAAAAACTGCACGGCGCTCAAAGAAACAAGTTTTATACGTCCACCGCTTTGTTTGAGCGCATTTTCAACCATTTCCGGTGTTACTTCGCCGTTGCGTGTTGTGAGCATTTCGATTTCTACCCCAAAACGGCGCAGATTCAAGTACGGATAAACATTCGAGGGAAATTCTTGGTCATTGAGCAAAATGCGGTCGCCGTGTTGCCACGAAATTCCCGCCGGAACGATGTTTAGCGCATCGGAAGTGTTCATCACAAACGCAATACGCTCTGCCGATTCAGCATTGACCAGCTTTGCAGCCAATGAGCGACATTCTTTCGCAAGGTCAATATCGCGGAAATACGTGTTGATGTCACCTTCGGAACGGTTTGCCAAGTGCTCGTCAATCGCCCCGCGAACCCTGAGAGAAAGCGGTCCGATAGACGCATGGTCAATGTAGATTTTTCCTTGAGCGGTATGCGGAAACAGTGCGCGAAGTTCTGATGAACCGCAAGCAAGACGGGAAGCGGGTTGTGAGGATATTTGCATGGGGCAAGCGATGAAAGATGAAATACGTTTTGGCGATGTCGTTCACTCCCGAATAAGTTCCCACTCTGCAGCCACAGAGCGCCCTAGGAGCATCACGGCAATAGAGTTCGAGAACCAGCGCCATACAATGCGCAAATATCCGTATTTGCGGAAACGGCGCGGAGATTCGTACACGAGAGCCTTCGGAAGCCAAGTAATAGTGCCGCGTTTGCGGAGTTTGGTATAAAGGTCGAAATCTTCACCCGCCACAATTCGCGCATCATAACCACCGACCGCCTCAAAATCAGCCCTACGGATAATTTGACATTCGCCGCGTCCCATGCCGATGCGGAGCAGATTAAGCGCCTGAACGTAGGTGTTCATAAACGCATGAAACACCACATCCGACCACACACGCTCTTCGGGAGCAATACGCACGGGCGTTGTGGCTGCGGGAGAAGTTTGGGCGAGATGTGCGTCATTTGCCCATGCCAAAACACTCTCACAAAGCGCTTCCATGCTCTGCGGCAGCGTATCAGCATTGATAAACACTAGGATTGGCGAGGCTGCCAACGCAGCACCCGCATTGCGCCCTTCAGCGATTGTTTGACGGCGCTCTTGTGCGGTGTGCTGCACAAATGCAGTAATAAAGCCGCGTTCACGTGCTTCAGCGATGACCTTTGGTGTGCCATCGGTACTTCCGCCATCGCTCAAAATGATTTCTAACCCGTATTTTGTGCGACGCTCAGGCGTAAACTGCTCCAAAAGCCGCATCAAAAGGCGCTCTTCGTTCAATACTGGAATAATAAAACTTATCTGTGCTACTTCTTGCATACAAGCCGTTCTCATGCTAAACTTATCAAGGACACCCTGCAATACCAATTTGAGTTAATCCCTGTACATTATCATACTCACAACATAAGTAAACAAGGGGCTTAATCCCCTTGTTATATATACGCATCAACTCAAATTGGTATAAAGGACAAAACCTGTCAAGGACGTGAAAAAAGGGGCAATTACACGGCACGATTTCGCCATTAATTGCCCCACAATTTGGTATGGATTCTTACGCGGTTTTATTCCCCTTCTTTCCACCACGTAACATCAACAGAATTTTCACCGCCGTCGGTACGAATCACATCGCCGTTCACCCACGAAGCGTACTCGTGTGTAAGCAAGGTGATAATTTTCGCAACATCATCCGGCGTAGTCAAGCGGTGCGAAGGGTTACGCATTTTTGCGTTGTTCATCAGCACATCGTTTCCGGGAATTTTCCGCAACGCGGCTGTGTCGGTAACACCTGCCAAGATGGCATTTGCCGTAATTCCCCACGGAGCAAGTTCCAATGCGAGTTGGCGGATATACGATTCTAATGCCGCTTTTGCTGCCGAAACGCCACCATACATCGGCAGTACGCGGGTGCTGCCGCCGCTTGTCATAGCAAATACCCGTGCGCCGCGACTGAAAAGTTTTGCCTGAAACACGTCTTGTGTCCAATACACAAGGCTGTTTGCCATAACGTCCATTGTCATTTCGATTTGCTTTTGCGTGAGTGTTTCTGCGGGATTGTCCGCAACCAACATTTTCAGCGAACCAAACGCCAAAGAGTGCATCAGCACTTTGACCGATGGAGTTTCGCCCTGAACACTTGCAAATTCTTGTTTCATAGCTGCAATAACTTCTTTACGACGGTCTTCATCGGCTGCATTAACGTTAAAGAAAATAGCTTTTGCGCCGGTTTTTTCGATGTCGGCTTTGGTTGCTTCGGCAATCGGCATCGTTGCTGCGCGGTCGAGATGCACACCAAAGATATTGTATCCCGCTTTTGCTAATTCGATTGCCGTATGTCCGCCGAAGCCGCTTGATACGCCCAAAATCAAGGCGTAGGAGTTCGGAGGCGCGATTGATAAGGTTGCCACTTGTCGTAGTCCCGAAAATTGTGAAGGAAGTTGTTATTTAGGATGAATACACAAAAGTTTGACCGCAAAAATACAAAACTTAGGATTGACTAAAGAATAAATGTGCAAGTCTTGTATTACAGCGCTTTGTCGTAAATGCGATAGGTTTTGTAGCGTTGAGCATTCATAGATTTTGTCAAAGCTAAGTTCATATCGGCATTTGCTTCATCAATCCACGAAGCCTCACCTCCGGCGGTGTATTTCTTACCTGCCCGCTCACCGACTTCGTAGTACATCACCGCATCCACGCCGGTTTTGCGGTATTCCGGCAGTACACCCATAATCACGATACGGCAGAAATTGATTTCTTTTTGCTTGGTCAAAAGATTCCATCCTGCACCCAAAGCGAACCGGAAGTGTTGTGAATCATAGCGCGGTTAATGTCCGGCAATGCCAGCAAAAATCCGGCAGGTTTGCCTTCGACCTCTGCAAGGAAGATAATATCAGGGTCTGCGACGGGCTTCAAATCACTCACCAGTGCGTCCCATTCGGCATCGGTAAATTCGACCATGCCCCAATTATTGCGCCATGCGGCGTTGTAGATTTCTTTAATGGTGTCAGTATCTTTTTTGAACTGCGCTTTGTCTTTGAAATTCACCCCACGAATCGTGATTTTATGCCGCTCCCGAATCGCTTTTTGCAACCGCGTCATCTTTTCTGTTTGGTATTCTTTGTGGTGCAGCAAATAGGCATAATTGTCTTTCACTTTACCATACCCTGCATTGTCAAACAGCGCCGGATAATACGCGGGATTGTAGGTGGTCAAAATCACCGGCGGTGAATCAAACCCGTCTATAAGCAGCGCCGCTTCGTCGTTCATGGAAGGGTTCACAGGACCTCGTGCCGTGTCTTTGCCTTCGGATTTCAACCACGCTTCGGCGGCACGGAAAAGCGCATTGGCGGTCTCTTGGTTATTCTCGCACTCGAAAAAGCCGATAAAACCAACCTTGTCGTTAAACCGTTTGTTATGATTTTCGTTGGTGATAGCAGCAATGCGCCCTACAACCTCGCTCCCGCGCTCGGCAAGAAACATTCGGAGTTTTGAGTGCTGATAAAACGGGTTTTTGGTCACACTCAGAAGTTTTTTTCGCTCGTCAATAAGCGGCGGAACCCAGTTTTTGTCACCTTTGTAGAAGTTCCATTGCGATTTGATAAACCGCATACGGTCTTGTTCATTTTCAACGGTGCGAATGGTTGCTGCACTCATATATTATCCCTAATGAGAAAAAAATAGAAACGTTCAAGTCTTTACGCCGTCGGTGCGGATTTACCGCGAATACGCATATTGAGTATTTCCACGACAAAAGAAAATGCCATTGCAAAGTAGATGTAGCCTTTGGGTACTTCGACGTGGAAACTTTCGGCAACAAGCAGAAATCCTACCAGCATCAAAAACGACAACGCAAGCATTTTCATTGTCGGATTTTTTTCAATAAAATCGCTGATTGCACCTGCAAACGCCAGCATAACGACCAGTGAAATAATCACCGCCGCCATCATCACGGGAATTTGATTGGAAAGCCCGATTGCCGTCAAAACGGAATCAAACGAAAACACAATATCCAAAATCACGACCTGCACAATCACGCCCATAAGCGTTGAATGAGATTTCATCGAACCTGCCGCGTCGTGGTGCGTCATGCTGTCGTGAATTTCCCGTGTGGTTTTTGCCATTAGGAACAAACCGCCGCCGAGCAGCACCAAATCTCGCCCCGTAACGCCGTGATTCATCACCTCAAAAAGTGGTGCCGTCATCCCAACCAAATACGACAGGAAAGACAACAAAATAAGACGAAACACCAGCGCTAACCCTAAGCCAATATAACGCGCTTGTTTGCGTTGTGATTCGGGCAGACGATTCACAACAATCGAAATAAAAATCACGTTATCAATGCCCAGTACAATTTCCATAACCGTCAGCATCAAGAAACTAAGCCATGCTGCTGGAGAAGTCAGTAGTTCCATCATAGTTATTGATAAAAAAAGTTAGTGATGCTTAAATTCAGGAAGAAAGTACGTTTTCACGTAATCCTTCAAAAAGTCCGCCAAGATAAACAAACTGACGAGTGTGAGCAAGAGGCAGACGGCAAAAATATATTTCTCATTTTGGTTGGTATCAAGCAATTTCGACGGCATTTTAATAAGCAACGTCCCGATTTCCATAAACAAGCCCGTTAGCAAAATGCCCATGCCGTTTTGATGCGCGATTTCGTTCAAATACTCCTGTGTGTGACTTGTTTCCTCAAACGCTACCTTTTCGCCGACGCGGTGCGCCATTTTCCGCAGTGTTTCGCGCTCTTCCAAAAACACTCCTCCGGCAACCAAAATTCCGCCGATGCCGTCAATAATACTTTCCATATCTTCGATTGCCTCATCGGTCGGCTGCATATTCCAAAAGCCTTGTAAAAAGTGCCATTGAGCGTTGATAAGCGGAATTGCGCCCAACATCATCGCCAGTACAAAACCAATCAACACCGGACGCGATGTCAGTAGCAGAAACACACGATTGAGAAGGTTTGTAATCATGGCTCTTGAAGGGAAAATGGGTAAAACGCGGGTTTATTTGGTAACGGCGGCAATATCGCATTTCATCGGCAAACACACAAGAACCAAAATAGAACTGTTTCGGTCTTGTGTGGAGGAACGCGGATTATGAGGATTTGAGAGGATGAGGAAGATTTCAGAACAACGAAAATATCCAATCTATCGGTAAAAAAATCCTCTTCATCTTCTTCATCCTCAAAACCCGCGTTCTTTTCTGCTATGACCTCAATAGTTCCACCACAAGAGACAAATGCCCCAGACTTACCGCCCAAAAAACTCCGCAATACAGTCCACCACGTACCGCACCTGCTCTTCGCGCAATTCGGGATAGACGGGCAGCGCCACAACGTGCGCCGCAGCGCAATTTGCTGCGCGAAAGTCCGCATCGTTGCTTGGTAAATGCGCAAAACACTCTTGTTTATGCAGCGCCAAAGGATAATAGACTTCCGTTCCCACGCCGCGCTCTGCCAAATGCTTACGAAGCCTTTCACGGTGCGGTGTGCGGATGGTGTATTGGTGAAAAATGTGATAATTCTTCACGCCGTCCGCTTCATAGACCGATTGCGGCAGCAAGAGAGTATTTTCGCTGTCAAACGCCCTAATATCCGCACTCGCACACTGAGGGCAATTCGGAAAACTCCTGCAAATTTGCGACTTCGGTGCTTGGGCGGAGGCTAAACCCTGCTCAATAAATAGCCGTGAATACAAGGCGGCATTACGCCTGCGGGCTTCGTGCCATGCTTCCAAATGCGGAAATTTTACATTCAAAACGGCTGCTTGCAGTGCATCCATACGAAAATTTCCACCGACAAACTTATGATAATACCTCGGCTCCATGCCGTGATTGCGCATTTGCTTCAATTTCACGCAAAGCGCTTCGTCATTGGTGGTAATCGCTCCGGCATCACCAAATGCGCCTAAATTTTTTGTCGGGTAAAACGAAAAACAGCCCATAATGCCCATAGAACCTGCCTTTGCGCCAGTGCTATATTCCGCGCCGATTGCTTGCGCAGCATCTTCGATAACGGGGATATCATGCTTTTTCGCAATAACGCCGATAGCATCTATCGCAGCACACTGCCCGAAAAGATGCACGGGAATAATAGCTTTCGTGCGAGGTGTAATCAGCGTTTCAAGATGTTCGGGACTCATATTCAACGTTACGGCTTCGGAATCCGCAAAGACAGGCGTTGCTCCAAGCCGCACTACTACGCCTGCGGTAGCAAAAAAGGAAAATGTCGGTAGTATCACTTCATCCCCCGCACCAACGCCCAACGCCCAGAGCGCCATCAGCAACGCATCCGTACCACTCGAAACACCAACGGCAAAGCGTGTTCCGCAGTATTCCGCCAACGTTTTCTCGAACTGTTCGACTTCGGGTCCTAAAATGCAGACTTGCGATGCGGCAACGCGCAATAATGCTTCATCCAAAGCGGGTTTGAGGGATTGATATTGGGCTTGAAGGTCTAAAAGCGGGACGTTCATTTATGGAAGAAAAAAATGGGAAAGACGCATTGTTGCAAAAGCAATTTATTACTCTGCACGAAATTGTACAAGAATACCTGTGATTGAGGGTTTTCATTTGTTTGGAATTGTGAGAGAAGGGCGATAAGTTTGGCAGTAACTGGTCAGGTCTTTCCCGTGGTACGGCTGAAGAGTGGAAGCACGCTGCCGTGCTACGGGTTATCACGCCAATATTCTTTCCGGGTAATCCGTACTACGCCGAAGAAGGCGTAGCACGGTTCGGGAATACTTGACCAGATACGTTTGGCATATTGAGTGCATATTCAATCAAGGTATCATAATCCTAATTTCGGAGGACACAAATGCTTCATCATAAAGGATATACGGGCGTTGTCGAATTCGACGACGAGGCGAATATTTTTCACGGCGAGGTTCTGCACGTGAACGATGTTATTACGTTTCAAGGCACAAGCGTTGAGGAACTTCGTAATGCTTTTGTCGAATCGGTAGAGGATTATCTCGCGTTTTGTGCGGAACGCGGCGAAGAGCCGGAGAAGCCTTTTTCGGGGCAGTTTCTTCTGCGGGTTTCACCCGAACTCCACCGCAAAATCTCGCTTGGCGCACATATCCGACAAACCAGCCTCAATGCTTTTGTAACGCAAGCGGTTCAAGAAAAACTGCTGCAAATGCAGATTTGAACGTGTGATATTGTTGCTCAGTTATGATTTTTACCAACAAAGACGTTACAATTTATTAACATTCTGACTTTTTCGCGTGATGTAAATGGGTAAAGTTGTATTTTTGCCGCATCTAAATCGGTTATGATTGTCGGAAACCACTATCACGTTTTTGCTTAAAACTTCCGGCGACCATTCTTCCACATTCATTTTTAATTGGAGATTTTATGAAAAGAAGACTACTTCTTTTTGTTGCTGTCTTTGCTTTACTGCCTGCTTTGGCGCTTCGTGCGCAGGTAACGACGGGTGGTATTAACGGTCTTGTGACCGATAAAGCAGGGAAAGCAATGGCTGGTGTGCGCATTATGGCGACGCACGAACCTTCCGGCACAAAATACGGCGCTGTTTCCAACGTTAGCGGACGTTATTTAATTCCCGGTATGCGTACAGGAGGTCCGTACACGGTGCAATTCACCTCAGTCGGTATGAAACCGGAAAAGTATGGTGATATTTTCGTAAAACTTGGCGAAACTTCCGTCTATAACGCAAAATTAGATGAAGGCGAAGTGAAGTTAAGTGAAATTACTGTTACATCAAAGAAAAATGCTGTGATGAGCGCAGAGCGCACCGGCGCAGCAACCAACATTGGCAAAGAAACGATTCAATCGCTTCCGACCATTAGCCGTAGCGTTCAAGATATGACACGCCTTACACCACAAGCGAACGGTTTGTCATTCGCAGGTCAAGACCCGCGTTTTACCAGCTTTTCGGTGGACGGCTCGGTATTTAACAACAACTTTGGTTTGCAAGGTGCAGGAGGCGGCACACTTCCCGGCTCACAAACAGGCGCAACACCAATTTCGCTGGATGCTATTGA
>VYMD01000599.1_pt1 | contig 11185 bp, 7 predicted proteins | sample 5115311 | NCBI WGS metagenome assembly VYMD01 (sample SAMN12291779, study PRJNA351875) | freshwater metagenome | isolation source: freshwater lake | place: USA: Michigan, Wintergreen Lake | collected 2013-08-08
GGTGGTCTCGCAAGGCGAGTGCCTTCGGCAACATAGTGCAGAGACATTTCAACGTTTATGGCAAGCTATCTCATTTTGGCAATGTTATTTTTGGGTAAGTGATGGAAATCCAGTCTATCCAATATTTATCCCTGACGGGGATCAGATTGTTAGCAAAACTTATAGGACAAGGGTAGAGGGAGAAAATACAAGATTACGTCATTACAACCGCCCGTCTTCATCGTCAGACTCTCTGCTATTCAAAATGTGTCAAAATGTTAGAAAGTTCCCTACCGCTTCTAATTCATTACCTTAAGTTTAAGGATGTTCCAGTTCCCTACACTTTTGCTTGATTCATCTTTACATCTGACAACGCCAGAATCCCCGTCTCTTTAGAGCGAGGAGTGTCAATTGCTATCTCAAGGTCGCGAGAGGACTCCCGTTAGAGCCGCCCTTGCTTAACGGGAGATGAATCGCAACCAAAATGAAACTAACGCGGTAGCGTTTCCACTTTCGAGGGATTTCGCTAGAATACAGAAAGCGGTAAAGCGCGTAAAGTATCACGGAAACCTCCCGCTCCTTTGTACCTCGGAACAAATATCGCCCTTGAAAATGTAATGGTGAATCTCCCGTCACAGCGTAGCTTGACGGCGAGAGTGTCAAAATCGAGTGTCGAATTTGAGTAGGAGACGGGAGAAAATGGCCGATTGGCAGGAAATAGAGGGGGGGATCACCGCCCCAAAAGGATTTAAATCCGCAGGGATGGCCGCGGGGCTAAAACCGTCTGGTTTGCCCGATTTAGCCCTAATTGTCTCGGAAACAGAAGCGATCGCCGCTGGAGTTTTTACCACCAGTCAAGTTCGCGCCGCTTGCGTCGATTATTGCCGTCAACGCCTACAAACTAAAGCCAGCGCTAGGGCGATTTTGTGTAATGCCGGCCAAGCAAACGCCGCCACGGGGGAAGCCGGGTGGCAAGATGCTCTCGATAGTGCCGCCGCCTTGAGCCAAGTTTTAGGGATTCCCGCCGATGCAATTTTGCTGGCTTCTACGGGAGTCATCGGGCAACGGATTCGCATGGATGCGTTAACCGCCGCTTTACCGACCTTAGTGGGTTTATTGTCGGAAAATGGTGGCGAAAGCACCGCCCGGGCGATTATGACCACGGATCTAGTCCCCAAATCGATCGCCTTGCAAACCACTATCGAGGGTCGTCCGGTCACAATTGGGGGAATTGCCAAGGGATCGGGGATGATTCACCCGAATATGGCGACGATGCTCTCCTTTATTACCTGTGATGCCGCAGTATCGACGGTTCTCTGGCAAAATATGTTAAGTCGGGCGGCCAATAAAAGTTTTAATCAGATCACGGTAGATGGGGACACCAGTACCAATGACAGTCTGATCGCCTTGGCTAACGGTCAATCGCGCACCACAGCCATCACAGAAATGGGCCGGGATGCCCAAAAGTTAGAGGCCATGTTAACGGAAGTTTGTCAATACTTGGCAAAAGCGATCGCCCGGGATGGGGAAGGGGCAACCTGTTTAATGGAAGTGCGGGTTTCGGGGGCGGCCGATGATCAGTCCGCTCGTCAGATCGCTCGCACCATTGCGGGTTCTTCCTTGGTAAAATCGGCGGTTTTCGGTCGGGATCCCAACTGGGGACGAATTGCGGCGGCCGCCGGCCGGGCTGGGGTCGTCTTCCATCAAGAAGACCTGCAAATTAAGTTAGGCGACTTCGTGATGATGGAAAATGGCCAACCTCTGGCGTTCGATCGAGCTAGTGCCAGTAATTACCTGAAAGCGGCAGCAACGGGGGCTTATTTACAAGAAGATACCGTTTTAATGTCTATCTGTATCGGTAACGGTTCGGGAACGGGTACGGCTTGGGGTTGCGATCTTAGTTACGATTACGTCAAAATTAACGCCGAGTACACCACCTAAAGCGATCAATCGGTTCTTTGACACTCCTGGGCCTAAAGGCGTGAGGATTCTTGAGCTAATCACAGCCCTTTCTGGTTTCCCTTACTTAGGTCTTACACGATTATGTCTGAACCGAACCTACTAGAATCCACTCAGGGGATTCAAACCAATTTTATTTTAACATAAAGCCGTCCTAAAAGGACGGGGCTTTAACCCAAAATTTTGGGTTACAGGCTCTCTTGTCTTTGCTGGATTGTATCGCAACAGCTTGACCAAAGGTTGACGGCAGCATCTAGTCTATACTGGCAATCTCGACGATCAATCCTGTTGATCACACACCATCCAAGAGAGCCGATTACCCTTAATTAATCTTTTCAATCACTGCTTGTCCTAGTTGAATCAACTCAAAACCGATAAAAAGGCTTAAAATCACAGTGACAGCCTGATTAAGTAGGGGTATATTGCCTTTGCCTAGAACAGAAGCGACGAATTTGACCACAACTAAAACGAGAGCGCTAACAACGGCGATTTTGACGGCTATCATAGATTAATTTTTCCTCACGGTTAACCAAAGTATACTATGTTCCTGACGGGGTGACAAGCAGATTGAAAGTGAGACAGGGTGTGGGGGGTAGGGTGTAGGGAGCAACAATCCATAACTGGGTTTTTAAAGTTCGATTTGTCTCGTTCCAAGGTAGAACCTCCGCAAATGCGTTCCAAGGGTTTCCCATAAAACGATTTAGTATCATTCCCAAGTATGAGAAAGCTGCCCAATGCCCAGGTTTTTGTTAAGAATTGTAAAATGTAGTTAGATTTATTTGCTCAGAAGGGGATTTATGTCTAACAAAGAGTCGATTTTTCCGTTCCCTCAAAAACCAGTGTATTCCTCCGTATTCAAGTCGATTTTAGCGATAATATCAGTTATCTTAATTATGTTAGCAGTGATCGGCGGGCTAATGATGGTCAGTTTATCATTATCTTGGCCAGAACACAATATTTATCGATTAATACTTGGCTTAGTAGAAGATTTTTTTAATCCATTTGCTTGGATTAAAGTTCCCACGGTTGCTCATAGCTATCAATTATTATTACCCACGGTTATCCTGCTAATTCTTACGCAGTTAATCATTTTCTTTTCTCCGCGTCCGCAAGTTTGGTCAAGATTAGTCATTATTTCTATCACTCTAGCTATCACCCTGCGCTATCTAGTTTGGAGAATTCTGGCCACCTTAAATCTTTCCACCCCTCTCAATGGCTTTTTTAGTTTACTACTTTTAGGCATTGAGATGATAGTTTTAAGTAGTAGCATGATTCAGTTAGTTTTAGTCTTAACCACAAAAGATAGAAGCAAAGAAGCTGATTTTTATAGCCAAGCGGTGATCAATCAACAGTATTTGCCCACGGTAGATATCCTGATTCCCACCTATAATGAGCCAGCCTTTATCTTAACAAGAACTATTATCGGTTGTCAAGCCCTTAATTATCCTCATAAAAATATTTATATTCTCGATGATACCCAGAGATCAGAAATTCATCAATTGGCAGAAAAATTAAATTGTCATTATCTGACTCGTGAGGATAGAAAAAACGCTAAAGCAGGTAATTTAAACCATGCTCTCGGACAAACCCAAGGGGAATTAGTGGTAGTTTTTGACGCAGATTTTATCCCTTGTCGGAATTTTCTAGAAAGAACTGTTGGCTGGTTTCAAAACCCTAAAATTGCCCTAGTGCAAACTCCCCAAAGCTTTTATAATGCTGATCCTATCGCCCATAACTTAGGTTTAGAAAATATCGTTACTCCCGACGAAGAATTATTTTATCGTCATATTGAACCGGCTAAAGATGGGGTGGGTAGTCCTGTTTGTGCTGGCACTTCTTTTATTGTCAGAAGAAAAGCATTAGAGGAAGTAGGATATTTTAATACAGAATCTATTAGTGAAGACTATTTCACTGGAATTGCTATTTCTGCCAAAGGTTATGAAGTTATTTACTTAAATGAAAAACTCAGCGCTGGTTTATCTGCCGAAAGTTTATCAGCTTATTTACGGCAAAGATTGCGCTGGGCAAGAGGAACGTTACAGGCATTTTTTATCAAAGCTAATCCCCTAAAAATTGCGGGATTAACTCTCCCTCAAAGATTGGCACACTTAGAAGGAATATTATCTTGGTTTTCTCCCTTAGCTCGTTTATTTTCTCTACTTATTCCTCTCCTTTATACCTTTGGATATATAGTACCTTTGAACATTACCATCGATGAGACAATCTATATCTTTTTACCCTACATGATGCTGCAGTTAGCCACTTATCACTGGTTAAATTCTCGCTCGCGCTCGATTGTTTTTTCTGAGGTACTATCGATGATTATTTGTGTACCTACATCCCTAACAGTTCTCCATGTTCTTTGGAAACCCTTTGACAAAGGATTTCAGGTGACACCGAAGGGAATTGCTCGCCAAAATTATCAATATAATTGGCACTTATCCTACCCATTGCTGTTTTTTCTCACTATTACTTTAATTAGTATTTTCTTTAATTTACGCCATCACAATTATCAAGAAAGTCCCCTAAATTTTGGCTTGATTTTGGCTATATATAACGTGGTTATTATCATGACTGCTTTAGTGGCTTTATTGGAAGCTCCCCTCACCATAGAAACTCAATACCAATTGCTGGAATATCCTGTTCACTTGATAACAGAATCGGATATAATCATACAGGGCAATCTGAAAAAACTTTCGGAAATAGGGGCAGAAATTCACCTGAGGGAACCCATCTACTCAGAAAAATTACTCCTAGATATTTTAGGCGAAGATTTGCGCCTATCGTCTCATCTAGTCAATCTAGAAAAACGAGGAAAAATCTGGCAAGCAACCCTTAAATTCCAGCAACTTACCCTATCAGACCAGAGAAAACTAATTACTTTTTTATTCTGTCGTCCCCAGCGCTGGCCGCTGAAAAATACGGCAGGAGAATTACAATCCCTTTGGTTGTTAATTATCAGCTTTTTTCGGGGGATAGGCTTGATTTGTCGGGCAATTCTGAATCGAAAAACAGCCCTTTAGTTCAGTCAAAAATCGAAAATACTTATCGAAAAATTACTGGATGCTTATCGTATCAACTGGCTTTTGTCTGTGATTTTACTCACATGGCTATTCCTGTATTATCACAGTTGTCACTTGACCAAAACTTGACAGTATTATAGTAAGAGTAACCATTCTTAGATGGACTGGCCTATGAACAATCGTTTATGTCTTCACCTGATGGCTAATAAGGAAAAAGGGTTTGCCTTGCCCCTTGCCGTGTTAATTGGACTTATCCTGATGGTGACAGGAATGACTATGATGATGCGCGCCCAAGGAGACCAATCGAAAGTAATTGCCCAAAAAGCCCGGGCTGATAGTTTAAGAAGTTCCGAAGTGGGGCTGGCTCGCGTGCAGGATCTACTCAATAGCGTTCGAGTTATGGCGACGGTTGATAGTAATTGTACTACCGGCGATTGTTGGCAGAACGCCAAATATGATGTGGTTACTAATCCCACCAATTTACAAAGACTTTTAGAAAAATTAGTCGACGCCGCCCCCTCCTGTAGTAATCCCAACGATGCTGCTACCTTGAAGGCAAAAATCGATGAATTAAGAGGTTTGAGCGCAAATAAATGGTTTGATCTCGGTAATAATCGTTATTATCGCGTGGTTGGATACGATTATATTATTGGGACTGGCAGGGGAGTTCTCACCCTCGAAGGACTTTCCCGCACCAGTGCCGCAAAAGAAACAGAGCTAACTAACACTGCTATCGATAGAGATATTGACGACAATGCCGCCTCCCGTAACCGCGTGGTGGTAACTATCCCTATTCTTGATTCCCCTCCCCTCGCATTTAACCGCACCACGGTCCCAGCTTTATGGATAAGTGAGGGAACGGCGAACGATGGTGCTATATTTGAGGGGGATGTGGTGGAGGAGGTGGTGAGTCCACTATGTGACATTGAGCAGGATAAGATTCAACAGCCCACAACTGCACCCAATCCCCCCTACACAGCACAATTTGTCGGTGTGTTTTTCCCCAATTTACCGCCGACTCCCGGCGGTATTCCAGACCTAGGAGATATTGAAAGTTCTGAAGTTTTTCCCGGACCGGGAGACCCATTACCTCCTACCGGAGTGTACGAGTATATCGTTAATAATATCAACTTGAGTGGTAGCGATAAGATTACCATTACTCCGGGGCAACGGGTAGTTTTTTATGTTAAAGGTAATATTAACGGTGCGATCAAACACGATTGTGGTACTACGACTGGCTGTAAACCGGGCAATCTACAAATTTATGCCAATAATGAATTAAAGTCCACCGCGCCGCAAATTTGTCTGACAGGAAACGAAAAACTAGAAGCGTTTATCTTTGCTCCTGACTATTCCCTCGGTAAAACCGGTACCGGTGCTTTCGTCGGCGCTGCCTGGGGTAAAAATTGGGGCCAAATTTCAGGCTGTCCCTCAAGTAGCGGTGCTGTAGCTGTGAAGCAAGGGGTAGAATGGACTGACTTAATCACAAACCTGAAACCCGAATTTCCCGAACTTGGTAAGATTGCCAATTGGTGTGAGGAACCCATCGATACCGCTGCAGGTAAATCTGAGTGTGATTAATTTCCCGACTGCTTCACCCTCTCCCAGTCCCTGAAAAACTTGAATAGAGAAAGGGTGGATTCAGTCCATTCTTTTTTTAACTTATCGGGTCGATAAGCGGGGTTTGGGATTTCGGTTCAGGACAGGTTTTATTGGTGAAATCACAGCGATAAATTGCCGGTTTTTGCCAACTGAGGGGAATTTCCAGCAAATCCCTCGAACCGGTCATTGCTTGTCCCAGAAAGAGAGCCAGAGCGATACAATTGAGAATTGTATGGGCAATGCGCCAACGATGGGAACGGTCTTTATAGATATCTTCGACAATTGCCAGAGAGAAAATCATCAGTAATGATGCCGCCATGCCGATATAGTAGTGAGACCAGTACCATTGGGCCGAGAGTCGCCAGACCCCATCCTGAGCACCGATAATAATTAAACCCATGCCAGTCAAGGTGGCAAAAATTCCGCGCCAGAGGGCTTGTCTAGCGCGGTAGAGACAGACCAAAGAGGCAATGGTGACAAAAAACATCAAAATCACAAAAATGACCAGAAAGGGGTCTAATTTTCCCTCTTTTTGTTTATCGACAAAACCATTAAAACCGTAAACGACCGAGTAAGCTAGTGCTAAAAGGTTAACCCCTACCACTGTACCCGTTAACCAGCGGCCTAAGCGTAGATGTTCTGGCCCGACTACTGGGGGAATTTTACTTTTATTTCCCGGGTTGGTTTCTAAGCGACGTTGACGGGTTTGCCAAGCAAAGTTAACTACGAGGCCGATAATAGGGAAAACGACCACTATCGCTAGGACAGGATGAATGAGAGCCAGAAAATCGACGAATTGCATATAAATATCCCGAAAATAGTCAGCAGAAAATCGTCAATAGTTGACAAGCTATAGCCTTGTTTTTTTCAGCTTATCGCAGATATCAGGAGCCGGTCGTCGGTCGTTAGGAGTCGGTCGTCAGGAGATTATTTTTATTTATTCTCCCCATTTCCCCACACCCTACACCCCACACCCCACACCCCACACCCCACACCCCAAAACCTCACTTCCCATTTCGGACGAGGAACCTCTTTGATAATCGGCTAATCTAAAAGCAGCAATCCCTAGATTCAATCCTGACTATGAAACTACAAGAACTTTTAACCAATATCACTCTGGTTTCCCCGATTTCTTCTCCTATCGCTTTAGAAACCGAGATTACAGGAATTTCCACCAACTCCCATGCTTGTCAACCCGGAGATTTATTTATCGGTTTACCCGGTAGTCGCGTCGATGGGGGCGAATTTTGGCGTTCTGCTTTGGAAACCGGGGCCGTAGCGGCGATTATTTCCCCGGCAGCCGCCGCTAAATTTCCCCCCCCGGAGGATGCTTGCGTAATCGTTGTGGCAGATTTAGTTACTGCCGCTGCTGCGATCGCTGCTAAATTCTATCATTATCCTGCCCAAACCCTAAAATTAATCGGTGTGACGGGAACCAACGGCAAAACCACCACCACCCATTTAATTGAATATTTTCTCAGCCAAGCAAAGATTCCCACCGCTTTATTCGGGACTCTTTATACCCGTTGGCAAGGATTCCAAGAAACCGCTAATCATACCACCCCTTTCGCTAACGAGTTACAAGCTAGTTTAGCCAAAGCGGTGAGCGCCGGCAATGAAATCGCCGTCATGGAAGTTAGTTCCCATGCACTGGCCCAGGGACGGGTACAGGGTTGTACTTTTCCCGTGACGGTGTTTACCAATCTCACCAGAGACCATCTCGATTATCACCTCGATATGGAAGATTATTTTGCCGCTAAAGCTAAATTATTTAGTCCCGATTATCTGCAAGGGAAGGCGATTATTAACCTTGATGATGCCTATGGTCAACGTTTAGCGGCCTCCCTGTCTCCCCAACAGGTTTTAACCTATAGTGTGTCCGATGCTAGTGCCGATTTTTATACTAAAGATTTACAATATCAACCCACGGGAGTTCAAGGGGTGATGGTGACTCCCCTTGGGGAAATAGCCTTTGCTTCTCCTCTGGTGGGTCAATATAATCTGGCTAACCTCTTGGCGGCGGTGGCGGCAGTGTTAGAATGTGGTGTAGATTTAGGGAAAGTAATCGGTCAAATTCCCCAGTTTTCAGGAGTACCGGGGCGGATGGAACGGGTTAGCACCGCTCCCGACCAAGATATCAGCGTCATTGTTGATTATGCCCATACTCCCGACAGTTTAGAGAATGTTTTAAAAGCTTCCCGGCCCTTTATTTCCGGTCGGATGATTTGTGTTTTTGGTTGTGGTGGCGATCGAGATCGGACAAAACGGCCGTTAATGGGGAAAATAGCCGCAGAATTAGCAGATTTAGCCATAGTTACCTCCGATAATCCCCGCACAGAGTCTCCCGAACGAATCCTTCAGGATATCGTCGCTGGCATTCCCTCAGAAATTACTGTTCAGGTAATTAGCGATCGCGCTTTGGCCATTGACACGGCCATTCAAGCAGCGCAACCGGGAGACGGAGTAATTATTGCGGGTAAAGGTCACGAAGATTATCAAATTTTGGGGACGGAAAAAATCCATTTCGATGACCGCGAACAGGCCCGGGCCGCTTTGATGAAAGTGAAAAAGTGATGAGGGATGATTAATTGTCAAGAAAAGCTAACATTAGTTGACAATTGGCACAAGTAGCCAATGTTAATATCCGTGATAGACTGGAGGAGTTTAGGTAAAAATCCCCGTTAGGGAGCAACCCCTATCTTGATAAGTTGCCCCTGTCTTGACTAAGCAATGACACAAAAAAGGCGTTACAGGCGCTTTGATTGTCTGAGGCCTCTGGCTTTAGACTTTGGGGGATACCCCCTCTTGAGGAGAATCTCTTAAAGTGCATTGTTAGGGTGTGTTAGTAAAAAAGTATCGGTCAATTGGTGACTCTAGATGACCTACTGCCTTAATCCCAACTGTACTCAACCGAAAAACGCCCCGACAGCGTTAATCTGCGAGAGTTGCGGTTCAAAACTTCTTCTGCACGACCGCTATCAAACCCTACGCATTTTGGGGAAAGGAGGGTTTGGGGCAACTTTTGTTTCATCGGATCTGTCCCTACCAGATAAGCCCCTCTGTGTGGTCAAACAACTGCAACCTCCCCCTAAAGATGCTAGTGTTTTTCGCATGGCCAAGGAGCTTTTTGATCGAGAAGCGGAAACCTTGGCAAAACTGGGGGTTCATCCGCAGATTCCCCGATTATTGGACTATTTTGAAGATAATCAACAGTTTTATCTAGTTCAAGAATACGTTAAAGGTCATAACCTGCACCAAGAGGTCAAAAAACGCGGACCGTTTAGCGAAGCGGGAGTCAAACAGTTTTTAAGTGAACTCTTGCCGATTTTGCAATATGTCCACGAGCAAAAGGTAATTCATCGGGATATCAAACCCGCTAACCTAGTTCGTCGGCAAACAGACCGAAAATTGGTTCTGATTGACTTCGGGGCCGTCAAAAATCAAGTTAATACCGTCATGGCCAATGCCGATTCTCAAACCGCTTTCACTAATTTTGCCGTGGGTACCCAAGGTTTTGCCCCCCCCGAACAGATGGCCATGCGTCCGGTTTACGCTAGTGATATCTACGCGGTGGGAGCTACCTGTCTCTATCTACTCACGGGCAAATCTCCTAAAGCGATCGAAGTTGATATTAATACAGGTGAATTACTCTGGGAAAAATTAGTCAAGGTGAGTCCCCAGTTTGCTAAAGTCCTGAAAACAATGCTGGAAGTCTCTGTCCGTCATCGCTACAAATCCGCTCAAGAGGTAATGGATGCTTTAGACATGACGGCTTATGCCGACAGTCTAGCCCAAAGTTTAATCGCCGCTGCAATGGTTACTTCCCAGCACCCCCGACAAGATTCAGGTTCGATAGCCACTTCCTCCGTTTCTGTCCCTCTCAAGTCTAAATTTCGTCCCAAAAATAAAAATCCAGAGGCCTCTCCAGATAATATGCTGGGGGGACAGATGGCTTTTTCACTGCCTAATACAAATGTATTGAATATAAGTAAAGCCCGCAGCAGCACAGAGCTAACCTTACTGAAGAAAAAACCCCGCTTAGATGAAAAAGCGATTCTCGATGCTTACAATGACGGCCGGCGCAATTTCGCCCAAGAGGAATTACCCAATCTCAATCTGGCCAAAGCCAAACTTTTGGGCGTCAATTTCTGTCAATCCAAATTAACAGGAGCTAATTTACAAGGGGCAAATCTGTCCAATGCGGATCTGGGCCGGGCTAATCTCAGTCAAGCTATTCTCAAAAGTACCAATTTAAATAATGCCTATCTCGGTTATGCAGACCTAGAAAAGGCCGATTTACGCGGGGCTAATCTCACCGGCGCCCATCTTCGCTACGCTAATCTCAAAGATGCTAATCTTTGCGGGGCTAATCTCTCTGATGCCCAAGTAACTCAAGAACAAATCGCCCTGGCAAAAACCAATTGGTTAACAGTTATGCCCAATGGTAAACGCAGTTACTGGTAATCTTTTTTCAGTGATCAGTCAGCAATTCTCATTTTGAAAACAAGAGAAGATAAAGTTCTCTATGTGAACAAGAGAACTTCTGTCTAATTATCATTTTTTTTCAAGATAATCATCATAATTAGCTTCAAGAGACAGTTTTAAAATATCTGCCCATAAAA
>VYMD01000480.1_pt1 | contig 11161 bp, 6 predicted proteins | sample 5115311 | NCBI WGS metagenome assembly VYMD01 (sample SAMN12291779, study PRJNA351875) | freshwater metagenome | isolation source: freshwater lake | place: USA: Michigan, Wintergreen Lake | collected 2013-08-08
GCAAAACCAGCTTTTGTGCGGGATTCGGCACCCAATTCCCGTAATGTCCGCTATGCAAAGGACGCTTTGGACCAAACACGGTAATTTCCATATTCACATCGCCCCGCACACCGCACACAACCTGCTTTCGTCCCGATTGATGCACAGGTCCGTCGCAAATTATCCAGCCGTCGGATTGCAGCACCGCTTTGTTTCGCTCCAAAATATCGCCCAAATTCGGCGACCCTGCTTCTTCCTCACCTTCAAAGAAAAATTTCAGATTCACGCTTGGCTGAATGCCGCTTTTGCGGAGTGCTTCATACGCATTCAAAATCGCAACAACACCGCCTTTGTCATCCGATGCAGAACGAGCGTAGATGCGGTATTCGGGGTTTATTGGTGCTGCACTTTTTTCGTCGGGAAATGCAATGATTTCCCCACCTCTGTCCAACGCACCCGACCGCAGTACAGGTGCGAAGGGCTTACCGTCACGCGACCATTCAAGCGGGTTCACGGGCTGCCCGTCGTAGTGCGCATACAGGATAATGGTTTTAGTTGCACCTTTCGTTTTCACTTCCCCAAAGACCGCCGGAGGCGCATCGGGCTTTGTTCCACGAAGAAGTTGGACGTTTTCAATACCGCGTTTTTTCATCATTTCCACAACAAAATCTGCGTTTTGCACAATGCTTAGGCTGTCGCCGACAACATTTGGAAGCGCTAGAAAATTGCGAAACTCCCGCAACATGGCGTGTTCATTTGCCTCGCGGTAGGAGCGAACAGAAGTGAGGTTTTGTAATGGTTTGATGGGTGGTAACTGAGTTTGCGCTTGGCTTTGCCCAAAAGCAAGAAAGAGGGTAACTGGTCAGGTCATCATTTTACATTTTTGCTAATTCTTGAGCAGATTTTTACAGTTTTAGCAATAAACATATATTTTCTTTGCAATTCCTATTGCCGTTTTTACAAAAACATAGACCTGACTAGTTACGAAAGAGGAATAGAAAGAAAAAATTTTGCATACATGGTCGTGAGAATGTTGGCTAAATTTGGAAGTATCAAATTGCAATTTTCCCTTGAAATGACAATCAACCTTGAATTCAAGTTTAGGGCTATCGCATGAGAAAGGTAGCAAAAACGGCAAAGAATACGGAAATTTGCCATTCTAACCAAGAGCTATATTGACCGTTTTTCTTACCTGTTTTTTGTGTGCAATGACGATTGCCGAAGCCTTTGCACCGCTCCAAGACCCTCTTCAAACAGGGAAAGTCGGGCATCACCTCATGGATATTCTCATGCTCACCCTCTGTAGGGCTATCGCATGAACATCCACAACCCGCATAAAACCTTGCGATTGCAACAAGGGGTTGCAACCTCTTGCTACACGGAATGAGTATTCAAGCCATTCAAAAAAATTCATGCGATTACCCTCGAAAGATTCTCGGCTTCCGAACTCCAGCAGAGGTATTCTTTTCCAACACCTTACGACTTTCGCACTTGTAACTTGAATTCACGACTCTTTGCGTTGATAACCGGACGACATTATGAAGCGAAATTAAATAACTCAACACCTGTTGAACCTTTATATATTCTGCTTTTTTCCACTGTGTATTTTGTTGTGAGTATTATATTTAGCTATGTCTGGTCAAGACGCTTCAACAACGGTCCTTTTGAAACGCCGATGAGAAAAATTTCGGGCTAATTGTTGAAAAAATTCTCCCTAGCACAAACACGTAAACGCACCTTAGCACAAAAAAGCCCTAAAGCCAAGATTACACCTTGCCTTCAGGGTTTTTACTTTTCAAACACAACCCCAAAAAACTCCTCTACCATTCTCCCACGCCTCGACCGATGCAACCCGAAGAAGAAGTTTTGCGTACAAACTCCCACATCATACTTCATCAGCATCATCCATTCAAAGGCACAGTTCTATGGTTGCTTTAGCTACGGGAACATCTACCGGAACAATCCTTCGCAGTTTCCGCAACAATGGTCTTATCATCAATACCACCGAATACTCTTCGGAAGAATGCCGCTTTGGGATGCACTATCACGAAAACCCACACCTTTGTTTTTTGCTGCAAGGCACGGACACAGAAAGCCGTAAAAACGCCACCTACTCACGGAAAGCGGGCGAAGTGTTCTTTTATCACGCAGGCGAAGAACACGCTTCAACATCGCGGAGTGCAATCACGAAAAACACTATCATCGAATTTGAGCAATCATTTTTTGTGCAGTACGGCATCAAGGAAGAATACCTTGAACGTGTCGTCAAATCTCATCCTGACGTAAAATTCCTGATGCTCAAAATGCAGAAAGAATTATTGTTCACCGATTCATCCACTGCTGCCGCACTCGAATCGCTTGTGTTACATTTCGCTACATTTGCAAATGATTCACCCGCAAAACCCACTCCACATTGGGTGCGCAACCTTGAAGCAATACTCCGCGAACAATGGAATGAACCTCTTTCGCTGGAAGAGCTTTCGCTTGCAATCGGCATCCATCCTGTAACGATTTCCAAGCATTTCCGCCGATATTTTTTCTGTACCTTGGGCGAATATTTACGCAAACTCAAAGTAGAAAAAAGCATTGCACTCATCAAAAATTCCGAGCTTCCACTGACGGAAATAGCCTACTTGTGCGGTTTTTCTGACCAAAGCCATTTTACCAAAGTATTCAAAGAGACTCTTGGTTTTTTGCCGAAAGAGTTTCGTCATTCGTAAGGCGAAAAAAGTTGAACAACAACAATGCCGTCAAGAAATCTTTGTGAGGCTAATCTCATACAATTTCCGCGAGCGGCAGTTTCCTAGATTTGTCCTTGAAATTATTGCTCATTATTCATGGTTCATTTTTTTCAAGGAGAAATTGCTATGACTTCACGAACTGCTTCCATCCGCTCTTTCCGACCATTCTTATTTGCGCTTGCGGCGTGGTATCTGCTTTTTTCAGGAACTATCCTCACGGCTCAAACTGCCGCAAAAAAAAGTGTAAAAAAAGGCATTATCCCGCACATCGAAGAATACATCAATGCTGCCATGCGCCACGACCAATTTAGCGGTTCTATTCTTATCGCCAAGGACGGCGTACCAATCCTGAGTAAAGGCTACGGCATGGCAAATTACGAACTCTCTGTTCCGAACACGCCTCAAACGGTCTTCCGCATTGCCTCGCTGACAAAACAGTTTACTGCATTGGCAATTATGCAGTTGCAAGAGCGCGGCAAACTCAGCGTCAATGATTCCATTTGCAAATATCTCGACAAATGCCCTGCCGCGTGGCAACCTGTTACGATTCACCACCTTTTGACGCACACCTCAGGGATTCCGAATATGTCATCGTTGCCCGATTGGGACGAGAAACATTCCATCCAGCCATACTCGCCGACCGAGACGCTTGATTTAGTTCGCAATCTGCCACTTCAATTTGTGCCGGGCGAAAAATTCAAATACAGCAATTCGGGGTATGACGCGCTGGGCTTGATACTGGAAAAAATCTCCGGTATGCCGTTTGAACAATTTTTGCAGGACAATATTTTTACTCCTACCCAGATGAAGAACACAGGGCGCATCAATCCTCGCCACATCGTGAAAAACCGCGCTTCCGGCTATTATTGGTCTCTTGGCGCATTTGTGAACGCTCCTTACGAAAACCTGTTGCTGCCGTATTCCTCCGGCTCGTTAGAATCCACAACCGGAGATTTGCTGCTCTGGGACAAGGCTCTGTACACAAATAAACTCCTTTCCGAGAAGTCTTTGAACGCCGTCTTTACGCCCTTCAAGAAGAATTATGGTTATGGTTGGGAAATCACACAGAAATTTAACCGAACATTTATCGGACATTCGGGCAGTTGGAACGGCTTTTCGACGTATCTGCTCCGTGTACCATCGGAGCGCGTAACGGTCATTGTTTTGAGCAATAGTGATGAAACATCGGCAACAAAAATGGCATATAATCTCGCTGCAATCGTCTTTGGCGAAGAGTACAAACTACCCACGCCACAAATCCGTGAAATCCTCACGGATGCACTTCTGCAAAAAGGAGCAGAAGCAGCCGCGAAGCAGTATCACGAACTCAAAAGCACACAGCCGAGTAAGTACGACTTTAGTGAACGGTTGTTGAATAATCTGGGCTATGATTTGCTGACAAACGGGCGTGTGAGCGATGCGATTGTGATATTCACTCTCAACTGCGAAGCATTTCCACAATCATCAAATGTGTTCGATAGCCTGGGCGAGGCGTATTTGCTGGCAAAAAACTATGAAAAATCCTTGCTCAACTATAAAAAAGCACTGGAGTTGGAGCCAAAAAATTCTCACGCTCAAGAAGTCATACAAAAAGTTGAAGAACTCCTCAAAAAATCTCAATGATGTGTGGGCAAAGCACCTTTTCACAAAAAAGCCCTGAAGCCAAGACTACATCTTGCCTTTAGGGTTTTTATTTTTTGAGGGCAGTTTGCGGGAAAATACCCTCTAAGCAAGATGGAATCTGGGCTTGAGGGTTATCGAAGTATATTGCTCTTCAAGAACTGCAAGCATACAACACTACGGCAAGGGTACGCTCTACGCACGCGACCAAATAGGCGTTCAACAAACATTTTCTCTTTTGACCAAATGAATAGCAGAAAGGAGCGACAAGACAAAAACTACGACAATGACAATATGACAACTACGGCAAAACTTTTGTATATTTACGAGTTGGTGGTCAAGCATAACAAAATTTCTGTAAAACATAGAATTGTATATGAAAACATTGTTAGAACTAACAGATATTGAAGCAAGGCACTACTTTTTAAAACACGAAAGTTTTTGCAATATTGATTTACCCAAATATTTTAACTTTCAGAATTTATTAGATGCTTTATCTCAAAATATGAATGTGAGCAATATCCCTCTGGGAGAGGCTAAAAGACTTGACAATGTTAATTACAAATTTTTAACGAACAAAGATGGTAAATTTGCGTGGCGACCATTGCAGATAATAAACCCTGCCATATATGTATACCTTGTCAATAAAATTACAAAGAGAGATAATTGGAATCTCATAGTAAAACGATTTAAAAAATTTCAGGAGAACGAATTAATAAAATGTTTCAGTTTGCCTGTTGTTGCAACAGATGATAAAAAATCAAATAAAGCAGAAAGTGTATTAAATTGGTGGCAACAAATTGAACAAAAATCATTAGAATTTGCATTAGACTTTGATTGTTTTATGAATACTGACATAACAGATTGTTATGGATCTATTTATACACATACAATTCCTTGGGCTTTGCATGGAGAAAAAAATGCGAAACATAATTTTCGTTCTCCGTCCAGTGAACGCAAAAAATATATAGGAGATGATATTGATACAACTATTCAAAGTATGCAATTTTCTCAAACAAATGGAATTCCGCAAGGTAGTGTTTTAATGGACTTTATTGCTGAAATAATTTTGGGTTATTCTGATGCAATACTTACATCAAAAATAAAAAATTATAATAGAAAAGAAGCTAAATACAAAATTGGAGATTACAAAATATTAAGGTATCGTGATGATTATAGAATTTTTGCCAATAATCAGGAAACACTAATAAAAATTGCAAAACTATTAACAGAAACTTTAATTCATTTAAACTTCAAACTTAACTCTCAAAAAACGTTTATTTCAGACAACATTGTTCAAAATGTTGTAAAACCAGATAAATTATATTGGAATGAAGCAAAACAAGGCGAAAAAACTTTACAAAAGCATTTGTTTCTCATTCATTTATTAGCAGAAAGACATCCGAATTCAGGCAGTTTAGTAACCGCACTAACAAATTTTTTAGAAAATAAAGTTTATCCAATAAAATTATTTCAAGAAGAAAATTCAAAGGTTTTAGTAAGTATTTTAGTAGATATTGCCTTTAAAAATCCAAGAACATATCCTGTAATAACAGCAATTTTGAGTAAAATACTTTCATTAGAAACAAATAATGAGACTGTAATTTCAATATTAGAATCTATTGAAAAAAAATTTGAAAAAATACCTAATGTTGGTCATTTACAAGTTTGGTTACAACGTTTGACAATTAAAGCAGACAGAAATAAGCATTACGCTGAAAAATTTTGTCAAAAAGTAGTAGAAAACAATACTGAAATCTGGAACATAAATTGGTTAAATAACCAACATATTAAAGACCTGTTCGCCAACAATTCAATCGTGAATGAAGAACTGATTGAAGAAATGCAACAGGTAATAGAACCAAGTGAAGTTAGCATATTTGGATACTAGCGACAAACAAATGCCTAACCGCAAGCATTGCATTTGTGCAAGACGGGCTAAAGTGCTGAAATAAACTTTTGTGCTTTCTATTTGGTTTAGTGCTTTGTGGGGCAATAGTGCTATCAAAACCCTCCCAGCACAAATGCTTTTCCGTTAGCCCCACGCACCTTTGCACAAAAAAAGCCCTGAAGCCAAGACTACATCTTGCCTTCAGGGTTTTTACTTTTTGAGGGCAGTTTGCGGAGAAATGCCGTTGAAGCAAGATAGAATCTGGCGTTGAGGTCGGTTGAAGTGTTTTTTTATGGTGGCTTACTATTCAAAACGTCGTTCAACCACCAATATCGTTCCCCACGCCAACATCCACACACAACCATTCACCAGCATAAATCGCGCATCCGGCAACGCCGCTTTCATCACAAAATACCCGCAATTCAATACAACATGAAACAGCGCTGCAAGAATGACATTATACCGCAAAGAACCAAATACATACGCCATTATACCCGATGCACCTGTTGAAAAGAGCAGAAAATACGCCACATAGAGAACGCCATTTTGGAAATTCCCGACGTGCCACAATCCCCATAGCGCACCCACCACCAAGACAGCAATCATACGGCTTTTGCGGTCTTCAACCAAACGCTGCAAATACCCGCGCCAGCCAATTTCCTCGCCAAACGCTCCCAAGAACATTCCTGCCAGAATAAGCGGAATTTCACTAAACAGGGGAAACCGCGCCGGAAGTGGCTCGACCAGAAGATTATACGCCCAAAATATCGCAAACAATGCCGCGCTTGGAAGGAAAATCACAAGAAAATACCGTCTGAACGAAACACCCGAAAGTGAGAATTGAAGCGGGAATCGGTCTTTCTTGAAGAAAATGAGCATAAGCGCGGCGGCTATCCCCGGACCAAGTTGCGGTAAAATTACCGTTTCCGGCGTGGTAAAGCCGCTTTCTTGCTGCACTCCGGCAATAAGAATAGTGAAAAACAGTGCCATTATGTAGTACAGTCCGATACGAAGCCAAAGATTCATAGAATTACAGAATATTGTGAGAAAGAAAACCCCACAGAAGCAAGGTTTTATCTGGATTACCAGCCGAATACTTTTGCCCAATACGTCCAAAGAAACCAAAAAGTTACAAAGGATTCTACTCATCGTGCGGCAACGTTTTCAAATGCGAATAATTCCCCCGCGTCCGCGCTAATACTTGTTGTATGCGGGTAAAATTCTCTGGTGTTGGCTTGAGATTCACAAATTTTTCCACGATTGTGCGGTGCTTAAAAATGACAATCGTATTTTCCGCTTCGGGGTTAATGGTATTCAAATGCACATCGCTTTCTCTGTCGGCAAAGGACGGCACAAAGGTTAGCGCAAGCCGCGTCAAACCGAGTGCGTTACCAAGCGTTTCAAGTTCTTTTCTGCGCCCTTCTGCGGTGTATCCTGCTTCTTTGCCATAGATGTAATAGACCTTGAGTTCGTTGCCGCGCCGAAGGCTTTCAGCTTCAAAAAACCGCAGCCATTGTTTGATTTCATCCCAATTTGGACGATTCCCAACAAAATACTCAATACCGTGAAAACGCCCATATCTACACACCGGACAAGCTCTCGTGCCTTTGTCCGCACCCCACGCATGAAACGGAATAAACGACGGACAGTCTTCACCAATGGACAAGCCTGATTGCACAGGTGAGGTATTCTCGGAACGAGTTGCTATGCGACGTGGGGAGGTACGCCGCTCCACAGGATAGTTCGGAATGTTCAACCCCAATATAATGTCATGTTCGGCAATTTGTGTGCCGTTATTTACCAAAACCCTCAAAACCTCAGTTCCGGCGCGGTTTTGCTGACCATATTTTTTTCGGTGTGCCAAATACAACTTGTCATCGTCAAAGTACAAATCAGCGTAATACTCATTGATATTCGGCTCTTTTATGGAGAGGTGAATATGCGCGGGTATCCCTGCATTGGGGTATGGTGCGGGTCGAAGCGTTTTTATGACGTAATTCCCACTCACATCAGTTTTCACCCAGCCCCGCAAATGCCCGTGTTTCCTAGCGTTTGGCGGTGTACTGCTATTCGGCGAATACAAGCCTTTGGTGTCTGTATGCCAATAATACACAATCACATTCGGCGCGGGTGTTCTGCCGTCACGTTGAAATACCGTCCCTGTCAGCAACAGTTTTTGCCCTTGTTCAGACCATCCGGGGCTTATACTTTCGGAAGAGATTGACTGAGGGATGCCGATATACATCAATTCGCAGCCATCGCAGCCGCCACCGATGAGGGTACTGGCTTTTTGCGCATTGACGGGTGCGAAAAACAGCATTGTCAAAAAGCAAAGAACGAGCATTTGTACCGAAAAACCCTGATTATTTTGGGGCGTGGTTTGGCGGTTATGTAGGTGTGCCATTGCAATTCGTGAAAATGGTAAAAAAAAACTTTTTACCAAAATATCGTTACGAATGGCTTCAATGCAAGTTCTTTGGGCTATCCTGTGGAAAGATTATGCTAAGATGAGGAGTTTGTGTTATGGTGATGTGTCATGCTGAGGATGAACAAACCGCTCAAATTTCTCCTTAAACTCCTTCGCATAATTTCTGCTGAGGCGAACTTCCTGCCCATTGGTGAGCAGAATATCATAATCACCGTTCAAACGCGAGGTGCTTGAAATCACCTGCTCAAGGTTGATAATGGTTGATTTGTGAATCCGAACAAACTGCTCTTGCGGCAAGATTTCATGTACTGCTTTGAGCGTTTCGGCATGGAGAAATTCTTTCGTTTTGGTTTGAATCGTGATGTAGGGCGCGGAAGAAGTGATACAGAGGATGTCGGCAAGCGGTACAGAAACGCGATGTTTGCTTGTGCCGACAAGAATATGCCGAACGTGTGGCGAAACAACTTGAGGCGAAATAACTTGAGACTGTTGTGAACCTGCCCCGAACAAGGTCTGGGTTAGGCTTTCCGAATGATGGTTTATCGCTGCCCTGTTGCTGTTGCTGTTTTCGTGTTTGTTCTGCAAAACCTTTTTCCATGCGGCTTCACGGCGAAAGGCAATCACGCCAAAACTTCCATACACAACGACATACATGAGAAAATCACTCGTAAATGTGTAGGTCAAATTTCCGATAAAGGAGTACGTGTGGTCAAAGAACATCGCCGAAACGGCAAACACTGCACAAGAGAATATCACTGCATGAATCGGTATTGTCAGGCTCAAAAAGAGCAAGAGTTTCACCAACGAATGAAGGTGAAAATGGTCGTGAGCAAAGAGCTTCTTCACAATCCACAACCCGCCAAAGGCAACGGGAACAACAAATATCCAGAAGACCTTAAACAGAAGCGATTCAGAGAAATAAAACGCATACTCATTTCGCAGAGACTGAAAATAATCTTGCAGAATCCCAAGAGCAATAATGCCCAAAACTGACAACACCACCAATAATGCGGTGCGGAGGCGCTTCTCATTTCTCATGGTCAATGGTATTGGCTCTATCATGACGTAGTTGAAATACATTGTTTGAAAACTCAAGCAAATATAAAAATTGGTACGCACAATCCTGCATACAATAGATAGACGACCTATTCGTTTTGAACACAGCGAACATCAGGTAATTATGTATCCGGCAGAATACTTTTTTTCGTATTGTTGCTCACCTTTTGCAAAAATTTGCAACAAATATGTTGCAATGTACAAACGAGCAATACTGGCTAAGGAATGAGAAATAAATAACAGCGCGTTTTAAGATGCAATTCTTCAGAGTGGAACACTTATTTGAAAAGCAAGGTTTGATGAGCCACAGAGGACACAGAAGTCGCCGAGAACGAATTACGCTTTTATTTCAATCACGTTCCTAATGTGTGTGTTCAGGTTCGACGTTGTTCTCCCCAACGAAAAATTTACCGTCCTCTTTTTTTTAACCCCATCTCCATTCTTCAATGAAGCATCTTGCCTTTTTGCGGATTCTGCTTATTGCGATTGTGGTAGTGTTCTGCGGTTTTGAGCAATCTCTTCTTGCCCAAAGCGCGGTCACTCCACAACAAGCATCAGAACCCGCTTACACGCTCTATTTTCCCGGCAAACGTCAGCCGGACGGCACATTTTCCCCTGCCCGTTTTTACCCGATTTATCGAACCCCGAAAGGAACGTATTTGGAAAACAGGCTCTACGTCAAAATGCGTCAGTATGTTCCCATCGGGAAAAATGGTGCAAGTTTGCAGTCTTCCGCAGTGATGAACATTTTACAACGTTATGGTGTTCGTGCGATTGCTCCTGCGATTCCAAAACTCAACGGAAATCTCCAATCCTACGACCCCGAAGGCTTGGGTAATGTCTATTCGGTACGCTTGGAAGGAAATGCCGATGTCTATGACGTTTGCAAAGAATTAGTGCAGTCGCCAGATGTAGAATACGCAGAACCGGTGTATTTGATGCAACTTCACAACGATTCCACTGCTCGCCGTTTTACGCCGAATGACCCGCTGTTCAGCCGACAGTATGAGTGGCAACGTATAGACGCAGAGCGGGCTTGGGGCGTTACGACAGGTTCGGCATCGGTTGTTATCGGGATTATTGATTCCGGCGTGGATTATGAGCATGAAGATTTAGCGTCAAAAATTTGGACAAACCCCGGTGAAAGCGGCAGAGACGCTAACGGCAGAGATAAACGCACCAATGGCATTGATGACGACAACAACGGAAGAATTGATGATTTTCGCGGGTGGGATTTTGCAAACACCTTGAATCTTCAAGAAGCGAATGGCGGAGTGTACCGCGATGATAACGACCCTAAACTGCGCCGTACACTTGGTCGCAATTTAGGTGTTACCGACGGAACGTCGAATCACGGCACACACGTTGCCGGTGCTTCTGCGGCGGCGACAAATAACGGTCTCGGCGTTGCCGGTGCCTGCCCCGAATGTTTGATACTTCCCATAA
>VYMD01000399.1_pt1 | contig 11151 bp, 4 predicted proteins | sample 5115311 | NCBI WGS metagenome assembly VYMD01 (sample SAMN12291779, study PRJNA351875) | freshwater metagenome | isolation source: freshwater lake | place: USA: Michigan, Wintergreen Lake | collected 2013-08-08
CCGCGTTCTCTCAGTTTTGGCTATGTTACATCGCTGGTGTATGACAATCGCGGAAAACTCTGGATTGGCACACGTGGAGGCGGTTTGAACAGATTGGACGAAGTAAACACCCGTACCGGGAAAGCAGTATTTACGCGCTTTTTGAGCAATGCTGTGGATTCTGCCTCGCTGGGAAGCAATGCCGTTTGGAGTTTGCACAAAGCCCGCAAAAGCGCTCCTGTGGGACATATTTGGATTGCAACGCAAGGCGGCGGACTGCATTTGCTGAACCCTGAAACTGCACAAATACAGCGTTTTCGGCATAACCCGCTTGACGCGAAAAGCCTCACGACGGATTCTTTGCGTGCGGTGTTTGAAGATTCCAAAGGGCGTGTCTGGTTGGGAACAAGCGGTTACGGGCTTTTGCAGTTTTCCCGTGAAAACGGCGTTATTGCATCATACCGCTCTTCGCTTGATTCTACCTCACTGAGCAACAATACAGTAACAGGAATTTTTGAAGATTCTGGCGGAACACTTTGGGTTACGACTGCTGCCGGTTTGAATAAATTGATTGAAGGGGAAAGTCCTGCAAACGCCCGTTTTGAGCGCTATTCCGTGAAAGAAGGTTTGCCAAATGAGTTTATTTACGGGATATGTGAAGATTCCGAAGGTAATTTGTGGATGAGTACCAATAACGGTTTGGCGTGTTTATCCCCCAAAACCCGCGTGATTAGGTCGTTTGATGTGCATGACGGATTACAAAGCAATGAATTTAACACCGGAGCATTTTACAAAGCAAATGACGGAGCGCTATATTTTGGCGGTGTTCAGGGATACAATACCTTTCATGCACAGGCAGTGCTTGCCTATAAACCTTCCGCGCTCCCTGTGGTCTTAATTTCCTTCAAAGTTCACGACCAAACACGAGCATTTACGCAGCCTTTAGCAGAATTGAAGGATATTGAATTGGCGTACAACGAAAACGAAATATCGTTTGAGTTCGTAGCGCTTGATTTTACGGGCGCAAGCAAACAAATTCGGTATCAATATATGCTGGAAAGTTTTGATAGAGACTGGTTAGTTTCCGGCACAAGACGCTATGCGGCATACACGAATTTAGAGCCGGGAGAGTACCGTTTTCGGGTTAAGGCAAATAATGGCGCAAATTCTGCCGGAACAGGCAGCGAGGGCGCATCCATTCTCATTCGTATTCGTCCGCCCTTTTGGGCAACGTGGTGGTTTCGTTTGTTGGCACTTGGTGGCGTTATTGCACTTGTTTGGAGTGGCTTGCAATGGCGCTTGCGCGGCATTCGCCGAAAAAATGAACTCTTGGAAAAAAAGGTACAGCAGCGCACAGAGCAGCTAACGGGCGCAAACGAAGAGATTCAGCGCCAAAATGTTCAACTCCATGACCAGAACATCGCATTGGAACTTGCTATTGGGGAACTCGCCCAATTAAATCGTGAGAAAAACGAGTTTCTCGGCATTGCCGCACACGATTTGAAAAATCCTTTGACGGGAATTATGCTTTCGGTGCAGCTATTGGAGCGGCATCGCAAGAAAATGACCGAAGAAGATTTCGACGATTCGCTGCGCAAAATTTATCAATCGGCAGAACGAATGTTTGCGATAATTACCAATTTGTTGGATATTAACGCGATTGAATCCGGTAAATTTAATTTTACAACGGAGCAGTTGCCGATAGACAAGATTGTACGCGGGGTTGCGGAGGATTTTCAAGCAAGAGCATCTGCAAAAAAGATTACCCTGCTTGTAGAGCATTTTCCTTCAGAAGGCTCTTCATTCCTTGCTCTTGGCGATAAAGCCGCAACTACCGAAGTCTTGGAAAACCTTGTTTCTAATGCTGTTAAATACTCTCCGCTCGAAAAACGAGTGTGGTTGCGGGTTTTATCGGGTTCGCCCGAAGTCATTGGCAGGGAACTCCTAAGCAAGGGTGTCCTTATTACTCGCCCAATTCCTGCTCAAGCGGTGGTGATTGCTGTGCAAGACGAAGGACAAGGCTTGTCGGAAAGCGACAAAAAACTGCTCTTCGGGCGTTTTGCGAAACTAAGCGCCCGCCCAACTGCCGGAGAACACTCCACAGGGCTTGGGCTTTCGATTGTCAAACGTATGGTTGAGGCAATGAATGGCGAAGTTTGGTGTGAAACGGAACTCGGCAAAGGCGCGACATTCCTTGTTGCGTTGCCAATTCTCCGCAACGAATCATATCCTCTTGAAGCAAACTCCCAAAAAGCAACATAACATGGAATTTCTCATCCCAACAGAACAGCAGCGTAAAATCTTGGTCGTGGACGATGAAGAAAAAAATCGTTTGGCTATAAGTGCTGTTTTGCGTCATGCTCCTGAGCCTTACACCGTGCTGACCGCACCAAATGGGCTTGTCGGCTGCAAAATGGCGGAAGCGCAAAAGCCGGATTTGATTATCATGGATTGGGTCATGCCGGAAATGAGCGGCTTGGAGGCTCTTATGTACCTCAAAGAGCGTGAGGAAACACGCGATATTCCGGTTGTGATGCTCACCGGATTGGGGTCGTCGAAACACGTGGAATATGCCTTAAACGCTGGTGCGGCAGACTATTTGCGGATTCCCGTTGATAAAACTGAACTGCTCGCTCGTGTGCAAGCTGCAATCGCGCTTGCGAGTTCCTATCGCCACATCAAGGCACAATCGGAGCGTTTGGAAGAGCAGAATAAGCAACTTTTGGACTTAAATGAAGAAAAGAACGAATTTCTCGGCATTGCTGCACACGATTTGAAAAATCCTCTCAACAACATTACGGATTTAGCGCGAATTATTGAGACGGAAATTGAGAGTATGCCCCAAAGCGAAATACAAGAGTTTGCGCGGCTTATTCGGCAGTCCGCCAACAAAATGTTTGAACTGGTGCGGAATTTATTGGATGTGAATGCCATTGAGCAAGGTGGCATCAAACCTCATCTCACGTCATTTGATGTGCGAGAAATCGTAAACCGCGTTGTGGAAAGTTATACCCAACGAGCTGCAAGCAAAACCATTCATCTCAATTTTACCTTTCCCGACGAAGACACCATCACCTTTGCTGACGAGCGTTTGACGGAGCAGGTTGTGGAAAATATCGTGTCCAATGCCGTCAAATACTCGCCACATGGAAAAAATATTTTTATTGCAATTCACCAACCTACCGCAAACCAAGACTTTATCACAATTTCTGTCAAAGATGAAGGTCCAGGAATTTCGGAAGATGACCAACAAAAACTCTTCGGAAAATTCGCCCGCTTAACCGCTCAACCCACTGGCGGTGAACATTCGACGGGGCTTGGGTTGTCAATCGTGAAGCAACTTGCCGAAGTGATGAAAGGTAAGGTTTGGTGCGAGTCTCAGCTAGGTGAAGGGGCGACATTTTTTCTGCAACTACCGCGAGTAAGGGTATAGTTTTACATTACGTTCGTCGCAAGGTAGCTGAATGGAATATTTGTTCTGTTTTTTTCTGATTCTGACACTATGACTGCTCCACATCATCAATCTTTTCAACCTGAAGAAGAACGACGCGATGCCCAGAAACGCCGTACTTTGGCGCTTTCCGAACAGGCATTTGGTTTGCGCAATAACAATTCGGCGTTTGCAAAAAAGTATGTCGCAGAAGCATTAGCACTTGCTGAAAGCCTGAATTTTCCTGAAGGTATTGCTGAAGCAACGTATGTTAGTGGAGTAGTTCACTCGTGCTGTGCCGACTATGACCTCGCGCTTAGTCATCTCACAAAAGCGCATGAACACTTCTCTTCACTTGATTTTCCTTTGTCGTCAAACGGTCAATGTCGCGTAGCGCGTTGGCTTGGAATAGCTTACAGAAATATCGGTATGCCGATAACCTCGTTGGAATACTTTAATCAATCGCTTGACCTCGCCGAAAAAATATTCGCAGCCACCGGAAACGAAGTATTTATCGGCTTTGCACTGATGAATATCGGTGATTCCTACACGCTTTTGGAAGAGCATGAACGCGGCTTGGATTACCGCAAACGCGCTTTGGATGTGGCATTGCGCACTAATGACAAGGAATTGCAAAGTCAAGCGCTCTGGAGCATGGCGCGGAGTGCCGAAAATTTGGGGAGTTTCGAGCAGGCTTATTCGTATTACGAGCAAAGTTTTCAACTTCGTGCTGCTGTGGCAGATTATTTAGGCATGGGGACTTCTCGCTACGGCATGGCTTCGGTGCTGGAAAAGCAAGGCAAACTTGCCCGTGCAATGAGGATTTATCGAACACTGTGGGAATCTTTCAAAACGGGTGTTACCGGTGTGCCGCAAACAGAAGCCTTTATCACGCTCGAAATAGCACGATTGTATGTGAACAGCGAAAAGCCTCACCGTGCCGTTCCTTTTATGAAACGTTGCTTGGAGGTTGCACAGAGCTTGGATATGCAGCCGATGTTAGCTTCACTCAATGAACTTTTTGCGAAATATCACAAACTCTTAGGGGAATTTGACGAGGCGCTGAAGTATTACGAGGAGTTTCATCGCATCAGTGCTGCTCTTTCGCAGCGCGAATCGAAGCAAACGGTGCAGTATTTTCGCCAAGCATTTGATTTTGAGCGGGCTCAAAAAGAAACGGAAATTTATCGCCTTCGCAACGAAGAACTTGCCAGCGCTAATGCGCAGAATGAGCGTTTGTTGCTCAATGTGTTGCCGGAAGCTGTTGCAAAGCGCATCAAAGCAGGTGAAACGACTATTGCTGAGCGTTTTAGCGATGTAACGGTGCTGTTTGCCGACATCGTAGGTTTTACCGAACTTTCCTCACAGAAATCTCCCGAAGAGGTTGTTGATATTCTAAACCGCATATTTTCAGCGTTTGACATTTTTTCGGAGCAGTACAATCTCGAAAAAATCAAGACTATCGGGGATGCCTATATGATTGTCGGTGGTGTGCCGAATCCCTGCAATGACCACGCAGAATCTGTCGCAAAAATGGCATTGGAGATGCTTGAAACGGTGCGGCTTTTGGCGAAAAGTATGAATGTGGATTTAGCAATTCGTATTGGTATTCATTCGGGAGCAGTCGTGGCGGGAGTTATCGGGCAGAAAAAATTCAGCTATGACCTTTGGGGAGATACCGTGAATACAGCTTCACGCATGGAGTCGCACGGGGAAGCGGGAAAAATCCACTGCACAGAACACGTCATGGAGCGCCTTCAAGGGCGGTTTATCTTCGAGGAGCGAGGATTTATCGAAGTTAAAGGAAAAGGATTGATGAGAACGTTTTACCTGATAAAGTAAGTGCTGCACTGTGTTTTGATGTTCCAAATCTGAGTCTTGGTCTCCTCTGTGCATTTCACCCCAAATAAATGTCATTTCACCCCAAAAACCTTTCCAGAAAACAGGGGTTTCCTATATTGCGACAGTGAGATATTCACGCTATGTGAAAGTTTTTCTCTGTTTAGTAGCAGAATTTTCATTTTGAGAAAGAGCGGTCTGAAAGCCGCATAATTCCTTATTCTACACGCATACCCACATTTGAACAAAAGAGCGATGCAGCGCACTTTCGTCATATTGTTGCAGTGGTGCATGGTTTTGGTAATGAGTATTTCATTGCCGCAGATGCTCTCTGCCCAGCATAAAATCACGTATTCCGGACGTTTTCTCTCTACGTCGTATTCCGTTGATGACGGGCTACCGACGAATTTGATAAAAGATGTCCAGCAAGACAAGCAGGGATTTGTGTGGTTTGCCTCCGATGCAGGTTTGGTGCGCTTCGACGGGGTGCGCTTTCAAACATTTGTCCAAAATTTACCGAGCAATTACGTTAAATCGCTGTTATTGCGGAACAACGGTCAGTTACTTGCCACGACGGATTTGGGCGTAGTGGAAGTGCTTTCAACGCCTGATTCTGTGCGCTTTCGGGTTATTATCGGCGGAGAATCCGAAGAGAGCAAAGGGAAATTGCATTATCCCAAAGAGTCGTTTGAGGACACAAAGGGAAACTTATGGTTTGCCGAACAGCAAGCAGTAGTGCGCTATGCAAAAGGGGCGCTCAAACGTTTTTCGTTTCCAGAAAAATGCCATTCGCGTAATTCCGTTGTTTCGTTTTATTTTGCCAATGATAATGCGGGAAATCTGGTTGTTACGGCAAACCCGGGTTTTGCGTATAGGTTTAATGAGGCTTTGGAGCGTTTTGACGAAATTCATATAGAGCAAAATTACGGCGGATTTACCCAAGTACAATCCTTCTCTCGGAACGAATTTGTTATCGCTGCGGAAAAAGGAATTGTGCGAATTGTGCTGCAAGAACAGGGAAAGAGGCAGAATGTTGAAAGGCAGAATGTTGAAAAGGGTAATGGGCAGGTTCTTGAACGAAAAAAAAATCAATCAAATGTAGGTGATACGCTGCTTTTGCCACTTCGTGTAGGTTTTACACCATTGCTTTCCGGCATCAATCGAATATCGGCACTGTTGCTCACACGCGGCATCTATGCTCACAGTTCCGGGATTACGTCAAGCGAACTGATTGTAGGAACATGGTACGAAGGGGTGTTTTGTGCAGATACGACTATGCGAGTATTTACGACACTTCCAAGCATTGAACCGCAAAGGGTAAAAAATATCTCCGAAGACAACGAAGGAAATATCTGGATTTGCGGCGACCAAGGCGTGATTGTCTTGCAACCTGCATTGGCACGAGCAGTTACAGGCATCGAAGACCGTGTGCCGGATGTGAAAGCACTCATACAAGCACGAGACGGAAGTATCATTGCCGCGACGGGGCAATCGGTGTACAGAGTACATCATGAGTTTACGACAACGCAAATGCTTTTTGAAAAACTCAATAATTCGAGTGAACTTTTTGCTCTCTATGCCGATAAGCAAGGTGGAATATGGGCTGGTTCACTGTCAGGACATTTACAGTATTGGCGCAATGGTAGTGTAGAACGTACACTAACTATTGCAATCAGTGGTTCAAGCGAACGAGGCATATTTTCTATAACCGAAGATACTGAAGGAAATATTTGGGGATGTTTCTACAATCCAAAAGCATCCGTATTTTGTTTGAAGCCTAACGGGGCAATTCAGTATTATGGCGCTGAAAGCGGCTTACCGCGTATTGTTCAGGTGCTTCGTGTCGCAGCCGATGGAACGTTGTATGCAGGGGCAATCGGAACACCCGAAGAATACCTCTTCCGCTACAATGCAGCCGAAGACCGTTTTGAAAATTGGAGTAAACCTTTTGACAATGCTTCCTTTTCCGCAATAACGGTCAATGATTTGACGGCAGACCCTGAAAACCCTCGTGTAATCTACCTTGCATCCGGTCATGGACTTTTTCGAGTGGATAATGAACACAGTACAAAGGTTGTTTTGAGTGAAGAATTTAAGGGCAATGTTTGCAAGGCGGTGGTTATTGAAAAGCCTGATGTTCTCTGGGTTGGGACGGATTTAGGACTATTACGTCATGCCTCCGGTACAACAACATTGTTCCATCAAGCAAGCGGTTTGCACTCACGCACTATTGCTTATCGAGGTTTGATGATGGATGCTGCGGGGCGCTTGTGGGCTGCTACGACCAATGGTTTGTATATGCTGGACACGAAGCGATTTATACCGGAATCCGAAGCACCACGTTTTGTTGAAGCGCTTGTGAATGGTGTGAAACTCAGTTTTGATGCACTCCCGAAGTCATTTGATTCCCAAAGTTTGATTCAACTTCTGTTTGCTCCCGGCACAGCCACTCCGCGCAACACACAATACCAAAGCCGCATCTACAAAACTGATACCCCAAAACCCGCATGGTCTCGTGCTTTTGCGCAACCTGCACTTTCTTTTACCAATCTCGACCCGGGAACGTATATTGTGGAAATTATCGCTCGTTCCGAAGGAATCGGAAGAACGTGGAGTAAGCCGTTGGCATTGCGCTTTGTCGTCAAACCACCGTTTTATCGCACGTGGTGGGCATATCTGCTCTACGCCATAGCGGGTACGGTGTTGGTGGCATTTGCCGTGCTGGTGTTGATGACAGCGAGGGAGCGCAGTCGCATTGATGATGAAGCACGGGCGAGGATAAAACTTCAGCGTTTGGTGGATGAGCGCACGGCAGAAATCAGTCGGCAAAAAGAACTTTTGGAAACACAAACAATGGAAATTCAGGCGGCAAACGAGGAATTACGTCAAGTAAACGTGGAATTGCAAAAATATAACGCTCAAATGCAGGAAGCTGGCATTTTCAAAACGCGACTTTTAAGCATGGTTTCGCATGATTTGAAAAACCCGCTCGGCTCTTTGCTTGGTTTGTCGAAATTGATGGAAAATTCTGTGCCGGAGGAAGAATACAAGGAAATGGCGCGTGAAATGAAGTCTTTGACCGAACAAACGCTTGCATTGGTGAAGGATTTGTTGGATTCGGCAGCTGCGGAAAGCGGAAAAATTGAACTGCATAAAAATTACGTTGATATTGCCGACATTATTACTGCCGTTGCATGGCAATACAAGCCGCAAGCCGAAAAAAAATCGCAAGAACTCATTACCTCGCTGGAAGCAAATTGTATCACTATGGCTGATGAACGTAGGCTTTGGCAGGTGTTTGAAAACCTTGTTTCCAATGACGTCAAATACTCGCAGCCGGAAAAACGGATTTGGGTAACGTTAGAGCGCTGTCCGGGGCAAGAAAACGCAGAGTGTGCGAGGTTTTCCGTGCGAGACGAAGGTCCGGGTTTGAGCAAAGACGACATCGCAAAAGCCTTTGGGCATTTTCAGCGCCTTTCCGCACAGCCTACGGGCGGCGAGTTGTCAAGCGGTGTCGGGCTTTCCATTGTGAGGCAAATCGTGGAACTACACGGCGGCAAAGTCTGGATTGAAAGCGAACTCGGTAAAGGAGCGACATTTATTGTCGAATTGCCGACGGTGGAATTGTAATACATTGCCCAAAGACCAGATGAATACAAGCATCTCCAATAGCGAATGTCAAATCTTTTCGTGTGGCGATGCAGCGCTGACGATTTCCTTTTCCGATGATATTTCCCTCCGTGCCTTTGAGCGTGTGCAGAGCGTATCACGCCTTGTTTCTGGGCAGCAGTATGATTGGGTTGCCGAACTTGTTTCTGCTTTTGCGACGCTTACAGTTATTGTGAATCTGCCTTCTCTGGCGAAACATACTCCAAACCCGCTTGAATACGTGCGTTCAGAACTTCTGACGTTACTTCGGTCTTCACCTCCTCACTCCTATTCCTCTGAAAGCCGCACTATTACTCTTCCCGTTTGTTTCGATGCTGAATTTGCTCTTGACCTTGAAGAAATCGCTATCGCCAAGAACATGAGTAAAGAAGCCGTTTGTGCAATGTACTGTTCCGCAGAATACCGTGTGGCGATGATTGGTTTTACACCCGGTTTCCCGTATCTTTTGGGGCTGCCCGAAGAACTTGCCATGCCGCGCAAACCAAGCCCACGAACAAGAGTGGAAGCGGGTTCGGTTGGTATTGCCGGAGTACAAACGGGTATATATCCCTTTGCTTCGCCCGGAGGCTGGAATATCATTGGGAGAACGCCGGAGCGACTTTTTATGCCGGATGAGTCACCTCCAACACTGTTCCGAGTTGGTGATAACGTGCGTTTTGAAGCTATTTCTAAGGTGGAATATAAGGCATTGTTATCTTCCCGATCCGACAGCCCGCCCACGGAAGACCGTGGAAGCGGACAGCCGGAGCGACAAAAACGCGAATTGTGCAGCCCGAATGGGAAAAATGAAATTGAAATCATTCAAAGCGGCTTCCAGACAACGATTCAGGACATTGGACGGACACAATTTCGGCAATATGGCGTTCCTCAAAGTGGTTTTGCAGACCGTTTGTCGGGGGAAATTGCGAATATGCTTGTCGGAAACGCGAGGAATGAAGCGGTGTTTGAGGTGTTATTCGGGAAATCTGCTTTTCGGTTCAATGCAGATGCCGTTATTGCGATTTGTGGCGCTGAAGCCCGCGTCATTGCTGAATATCAAGGCGCATCGGTACGAGTACCGATGAACTGTGCAGTGGCTCTTCGCGCAGGTACGCAAGTGCGCTTGGAAGGCGCACACAATGGCGTTTGGAGTTATGTGGCAGTGCGTGGAGGCTTGGATGTACCCTTGGTCTTGGGTAGTCGCAGCACCTACGCAAGGGCTGGGCTTGGCGGCTTCGAGGGGCGATGTTTGCAGAATGGTGATGTTATCGAATATGGGGTTTCGGTGGCGGCGCGTAAGCGCACGTTTGCCTTCGAGCAGCTTTTTTCCAAACATTCTTTATTACCTGCAAAAGCGCTTCATCACTCACTTTCTTTTAGTTCAACCAAGTTGAATACTCTTATTCCAACTTCACCCAAACGTCTGCGTGTTATTCGTGGTGCAGAATGGGGAACACTCGACAGCGCAAGCAAAGAAGCGCTTTTCGGGAAGCCTTTTCGTGTATTGCGGGAGTCCGACAAAATGGGCTTGCGTTTGCAAACAATCGGAACACAAGGTTTGAAAAGGGGTTCAGAGAATCAACTTGTTTCTCGTGCTGTGCTTTCGGGAACAATACAACTTCCGCCTGATGGTCGCCCGATTTTGCTGCTTGCCGATTGTCAAACAACGGGTGGTTATCCCGTCATTGTGCACGTTTGTAGCGCCGATGTGCCATTCGCCGCACAGATAAGGGCTGGTGAAGAGGTCGTTTTTGAAGAAATTTCTGTGGAAAGAGCGCAAAAATTGTATATTGAGCAGTTGCAAGCGCTGGATTTGCTGGAACACCGCTTGCAGCGCCATGTTCGTTCCTGTGGTTTCTCATAGCACTACTCTTCTTGTTGTCATCATGGCTCCCGTTCTGAAATCGCATAAAATCGGCGTTCTTACGCCCAAACGTTGTATTGACCTCAACTGTGACGTTGGTGAAAGTTATGGCGCGTACACTATTGGCAACGATGATGTGCTGCTAAAACTTGCGTCGTCGGTTAATATTGCCTGCGGTTTTCATGGCGGAGATGCGGCAGTGATGCGGCGTACAGTCGAATTGGCGGTTGCAAATAATGTTGCTATCGGAGCGCATCCGGGATTGCCGGATTTAGCGGGATTCGGCAGGCGTGTGATGCAAGTTTCGGCGCAGGAAGTGTATGATATGACGCTTTATCAAATAGCTGCATTGGAAGGTTTTGTGCTGGTTGCAGGCGGTGTTATGAAACAC
>VYMD01000402.1_pt1 | contig 11120 bp, 9 predicted proteins | sample 5115311 | NCBI WGS metagenome assembly VYMD01 (sample SAMN12291779, study PRJNA351875) | freshwater metagenome | isolation source: freshwater lake | place: USA: Michigan, Wintergreen Lake | collected 2013-08-08
GATAAGATTTTTGTACACGGAGCTTCCGCCACTCCCACTCCCCTTCTTGATGCTATGGTAAAACGCAAAGATCTAGAAAAAGTTCGTCTCTACCATATTCACCTTACAGGAGATATAAAGTTCGTTGAACCACAGTATGATGGTCAATTTTTTTCTGTCTCACTTTTTACGGGGAGTGCGATGAGAAAGCCTATCGAAGAAGGTAGAGCTGATTTTATGCCCATTTTTTTATCTGAAATTCCTTCCCTATTTTTGAAAGGTCATGTTCCTCTAGACGTTGCGTTTTTACAATTATCTCCACCAGATGAACACGGATATTGTACATTAGGTACATCGATTGATACGGCAAAAGCGGCCGCAGAATCAGCAAAGATTATCATTGCCGAAATCAATGAACAGATGCCGCGCACACATGGAAATACGGTTGTACCGTTTCGTAAAATCAAAGCTTTCACTTTGACAAATCGTCCTCTGCATGAGCAGGTGATGGGCGAAGAATCTGATGTTGAAGCAAAGATCGGTCAACTTGTTGCAGATCTAGTAGAAGACGGATCAACACTTCAGATGGGTATAGGTGGGATACCTGATGCGGTTCTCACTCGTCTCAAAAACAAACAAGATTTAGGGATTCATTCTGAAATGTTTTCAGATCGTGTGGTTGATCTTTTTGAAGCCGGTGCCATTACTAATAAAATGAAAAAAGTGCACCAGTACCGCATTGTAACCAGTTTTGCGGCAGGCACGAAGCGCTTGTTTGATTTCCTTCATGACAATCCGGCGATTGAATTTCATCCTTGCGACAGAACGAATGACACACAATTGATTCGAAAGAACGATAAAGTCGTGGCAATCAATTCTGCATTAGAAATCGATTTAACAGGTCAGGTCTGTGCCGACTCCATGGGTCACAAAATTTTTTCGGGTATCGGTGGCCAAATGGACTTCATACGTGGCGCCGCACTTTCTGTTGGTGGAAAGCCCATCATCGCACTCCCTGCTACTGCGGCTAAGGGCAAAGTCTCGCGCATTGCATTGGATTTAAAACCGGGGGCTGGTGTGGTTACGACAAGAGGTCATGTCCATTGGGTAGTGACTGAATTTGGCGCCGTAAATTTGTTTGGGAAAACACTTCGAGAAAGAGCAGATTTGCTTATCTCCATTGCCCACCCAGATTTTAGATCCGACCTAAAACAGCAGGTGAATGGACTCAGACACTTTACTCTTTAGTTTCGATAAAGGGAGGAGAGTGGCGGCAAGTTCAATTCTGGCTTTCCATACACCTCGCCTTCGATAAGTTCGACGACTTCTTGTGTATGCGTTCTAAATAATGTGGGGATCGTTTCCTTTGTGATTTCTTCTGTGGCTCGGTACACTTCAAAGTGTAAATGAGGACCATCACTAAAACCTGTATTGCCAGAATAACCTAACAGTTGTCCTGGCACAACAGTTTGTCCTTTTTTTACAACAACACCCATATACGAAAGATGTGCATATTGTGCAATGGTACCATCTTTGTGTAGCACCTTGACAAAGTTTGCATAATGTAAGTATTTTGGATCGAATCCTCCGTCCGAATACTGATCCTCTATGTCGATTACAATTCCTGCCCTAGCGGCCGTAACTGGACTTCCTTCTGGCATTCCAAAATCTATACAATACCGGTTCGCTCCAGAATGACTTTTTTTTCCATTATAACCTTGGTTGATTCTGTATTTGAGCCCAGCCTCAAAAGGTAACTCATAAACGGCTCTTTCATCATGTTTTGCGTCAAAGTCACCCAATAACCAATTGTAGGTGATTTGGAGTGCCGCTCGTGTTTTTTTATCCTGCAATTCAAATCTTAGAAATTTGACTTCCGAAGATCCTTTGAGTTTGGAAACAAATGGAAGGGATCGAGAAGGAACGACGTTTTCCATCCGAGCATTCACTTCTAGGGTGATCACAGATTGTGAGGTGCCGATATCATTTCTAAAGTAAACATCAAAGCCCGTTTCATCTTGAATTGAGATGACACACACTCGTTCAAAAGAGCAATGCTCACTTCTTTCACCGATCGCAAAGACCGACTGAGAGAACATCAAAATTATGAAGAGGATAACTTTCATAAAACTTCCCCAAATTATGCACCCTTCTCTTAAAATGAACAAATCATTTTCTAACAAATTTGAAAAACTTGACTGACATAATCTGACTTACATCTCATTTTTCCAAAATGCAACCGATACTATACGTTTTCCCGATTTCACATTTTTCCGAAAAAGCAAGGTGGGCTCTAGACCGTGCTAAATTTAGCTACGAATTGAAGGCTCTCGTCCCTGGGGAGCATATAGCGGTTTTAAAAGAAATTGCGACAGAAACGTATGTACCAGTCCTAAAATTAGAAGGTCAAGTGATACAAGGATCTTCACAAATCCTGAACCATGTCGATATACAAGCATTTGGTGCGCCATCAAATCAAGAAGAACTGGAAGCGGAAGACAAGATCGACAATCAAATCGGCAGAGGACTTCAAACGATGTTGTATCATTTTATTCTTGGATACCCAGAAATCGTAGGAAAGCTTTTCCAGCTAGCACCTCCAAAAAAGGCAGACTCCGTCCCACCGCCGGAACGTTTTGATCTCATTTCAGTAATACTTAGAAAACGATATAAAATCAATCCAAAGAATGTGGAAGTTGTTATGACAAATATGCAACAACTAACGCAGGAGCTGCAAAGCATCTACAAAGAAAGGAAATTTTTTAATGGAAAGCACTTTGGACGTGTGGACCTTACGATTGCAAGTCTTATGGGTTCGCTTGTATTTCCAAGGGAGGCTCCTGCAACTGCATGGTTTGAATCGGTTGATATGCCCGAGGCTTATTATGATTGGCGGAAATCGTTGGGAGTTGAAGATTTATTCGAACATTTACGCGGCTTTTACAAAGAGTTTCGCACCCAATCCAAATAACTCGGATCAACCGAAGCAGACCGATAAGAAATGATGCAAGGTACGTCGTATGAATGAAGAGCTTTGATTCTTACAAAGAGAGACTGAATCTGCGTATCTTTTGCTTTTAGAATGAGGAGTGATTCCTTTTCGCGATTTAGCTTCCCTTCCCATTTGTAAATACTAGTCATCGCAGGTATGATATTCCCGCAGACGGCTAGATTTTCTGAGACCACCATGGTAGCAATCTGCTCCGCTTCGGATTCGTTTGCCGTTGTTACGTAAACCATATATAGATCTTCAGTATTTTGATTCATCTTTTCTTTCTTGCTCTCCTAGGCAGGAATTCTATAGTTTTACCTATGATCCAGCGAGTCTTTTTTTTCGGCCTAATTCTTTCTGTCTGTAGCTTGGGAGCTCAGTCTCTCAACATTCCTTCCATTAGCTCAAGTAGTTTTCAAAGTAATGGCACGGAGAAAAACCCACCCTCATATGCGATGGACGGACGATTGAATTCCAGTTGGGTAGAGGGTAGCGGCAAAGACGGGATTGGAGAGTCCATAACGATCAATTATAAAAACGATATCGATTTCAGAACCATCGCCATTTATAACGGGTTTGGTGATCCGAAAAGATGGAGCCAAAACAATCGCATCAAAAGGTTACGACTTTCGACCGATACTGGACTTGAAGAAACGATTAATTTAAAGGACACACTTTCGGCTCAAAAGATACAGCTAAAATCTGGCATAAATGCGAAATCAATCACACTTACCATACTAGAAGTCTATAAGGGGAAATCTGCAAAATCAACATCTATCGCCGAAGTGAAGTTACTCGCTACCGAAGAAGGCTCAATTTTGACTCCACCAAAAAATACTTGGGCAATCGGGAAATGGAAAACTCCATCTAACGTTGCAAAAATCAGCCTTCATAATGATGGAACTTGCGAGATGGGTTACGAAACTGCGAAAATGTTATGCACGTGGACAGAAAAGGGAGACCTCGTTCAAGTACAATTAGAAGATGTACTTCCGCTAACAAACACTGACAAATTGGAAATACGGAAATCAAAAAATGGTAAGTCCAACACTTTTGAAATCAATGGGAAATTTGAATTTGTTAAAAGCGAAGAAGCTTAAATAGATCAGGCTAGTGACATCCAGTCTTGGAAAAGACTCGGCAACATATCATTCGCATTGTATGATCCATCTTTCAGTTGGTAGTACAATCCGATGGTTTGAAACGGTTTTCCTTTGCTGTCTGCAGTCGGTGTTACAAAGAAAAAATCAGACCCAAATTCATTTTTTATTTTTTGAAGCCAAGCTTCTTCATTGAATGCTTTTATTTTATGCAGAGGTAAAAAGACGATACCTGACTCAACCTCTTTCAAAAGCCTCTTTTTTCTAATTTCATATAATATTCTCCCCATCGAATAACGGAAATTAATCTCAGAAAAAACTTGTGCATTTACATTTGTGTCTTTTCTAAAGAGAAAGCCGTCCATCGCGGCAGGCCCAATTGGCTTAACTTCAGAGGATATGTAAACCGCTTTTATCACTTCCAAGCATCGAGGTAAAACATGGGTTAACTGACTCTCTTTGCGTGAGCTCATGGAAATTCCTCGGAATCTCCCATCGGTATCCACGATCATTTCAGTGGATCCCAAATACAATGGACCATCTTCTCTGAATTCCCAAAGCGTCGAAAAATCAAGAATGCGTTCAGAACCTACCCACTCTTCCGCATAAATGGGGAAACCGAATAGTTTCTTTGCTATCTGTTGCAATTTCCAACCCTGCGATTGGTTTTCGATGATGATATGATTCCTTCCTGCAATTCCATACGCTCCCTTTAGAACCAATGGGAAAGTGGTATCTTCCAAAAATTCGATAAGCTGCTCTTCAGAGCGAAGGAGTTTTGTCCGAAGCGGGGATAGACCCAGTTCTTCCCTCCACTCTCTCTGGTTTATCTTTGAATTGAGATATTGTGAAATCTCAATTTTGTTTTGATTGGGAATCAGATTCCCTGAGACCAAATCATGGGCGTCCCCCCACTCTTTTATCTTACAATCATTTGGAATAAACTCTCCTTCGGACCAAGGTAATCCAAAGTCAAATCCTTGTTCTCGCAATGAAGATAGAAACTTAGGTGAGGCTGGATCTGTCAAATGCACATAGTCGTCAGTTCCAGAAAGTAGCAGGAAAAGTTTTTCGAGTGAAAAACGCCTCCTCTTTGTTTGGTTGTCAATCACAAAGGGAGGCGGAACAAATCTATATTCAAAAAGAGGATCTAAGGAATATAGAAATGACAAAATAAGTCCTTAGTAGATACGACGTATCGCGGTGGCTATCCTTTGTACATTATCTTTTGTTAGATTTGGATAAACAGGAATACAATGTCCTCTTTGGTAGAGACGTTCTGCATTCGGATATTCCAGCTTATTTTCTTCCAAAACAGTATGCAGTGGTTCCGGAATCGTTCGTTTTGTTCCAATATGGATCGATTTAAAATAACGTTCTACTTCTTCAAATCCTTGGTTCGAAACGACTATCGGAAATCGGTGGAAAGTATCCTCAGTAGGATTGGAAAAATAAGTTTCCAATCTAGAATTTTGAACTGCTTGCATGTACGCCATTGCAATCTTTTTCTGACGTTCGAGGATCACACCTAACTTTGATAATTGCTCAATGCCGAGAGCCGCTTGGTAATCAATCAGGCTATAATCGAATTTAGGCTCTCCAAATAAACGTTTTGAGGATTTTCCAGTTTTGAGACTTCTCACAACATTTGACAGATTTGTATCATTCGATGTGATCATGGCACCATTGCCCGTTGTGATCATATTTTCCGAATTTAATCCACAAATCGAGATAACTGATTGTCGACTGACTGGTATCAATTCAGAATTTGCACCGATTGCCTCAGAATAATCTTCGATGACAGATGTCTCACCTAATTCATATTTGTTGATTTGGATGAGTGATCCAAAAGTATGATCAAAAATGGCGACCTTTGCATTTGATTCGGATCTTTTTCGATTGAATTCGGCAATGTCTGGATGAAACGAATGTTTTCCAAGGTCTACCAAAACCGGTTTGGCTTTGATTAAGAAGATAGCATCTAACGCGGCGATAGGAGAGTAACTTGAAAGTATGACAGAATCGCCTTCTTTTACTCCCAATCCAAGTAAACTCAAATGGTATGCCGATGTGAGCGAATTTGCAGAAATGGCATGTTTAAATTTAAAGGTATGGCAAAAAGATTTTTCAAATCTCTCTACAATTTCTCCGCTTGACAGGTGTTCGTCCACAAGGCATTCTAAAACACCTTTTAAATCTTCTCTCGAAAGAGTAGGTTTGTGGAACTCGATTTCTTTTTGTTTTTTAATCGGTCTTTGTAATATTTCCGCGTTCATCCAACACTGTTCCTATATTATGTCTCTTTACACCGTACGAATCGAATTATGTCACTTCCTTTTTCACTTATGAGAACATAATTTTTAGAAATCAATGGATTTTCTCAAAAAATAGGTCTAGCCAATGGATTCTTTCGAAATCATGACCAAAAGTATGCTGATTTCGCGAATTTCAGATAAAATCTCCCGATCAAATGGCATTTTGAGCCTAATGTCGGATTTGTCAGATGCGACAAGCATTCACAATCCTGATCTCGTCCGTCTGGGTGGAGGTAACCCTGCCCACCTTCCAGAAGCAGAAAGAATTTTTTTTGATGCATTGAATGAAATCACAAAAGATCCACTGCGTACGGCTTCCCTTTTGGGAGATTATTCTGGACCCATTGGGAATAAAGACATTCGAAGTTTGACCGCAAGTTACCTTTCTCCACTTCTCGGCGCAAATTTGTCTGCAGAGAATGTAGCATTTTTCAATGGAAGCCAAAATGCCTTCTCCTATCTTTTGAATGCCTTTTCGGGAACCATGCAGGATGGTAGTTTCAAACAAATTTGTCTTCCGATTGTTCCAGAATACATAGGTTATGCGGACCAAACATGGGAAGAAAATGTATTTTTGGCGAATATCCCAAAAATTGAAAGTATTTCACAAAACCGATTCCGCTATCGCATTGATAGAAAAACATGCAGTTTTACTAATGCAGGTGCCCTACTCATTTCTAGGCCAACGAATCCGACTGGCAATGTCCTTTCAACAGATGACCTCAACTTTGTATACGAAAAGGCAAGAGAGCACGACATCCCCCTCCTTGTCGATTTGGCTTACGGCAATCCATTTCCAAATCTGATAGGAAACGCAGACCCAGTAAAATATTTACCAGGCATGATCCTTTCGCTCAGTTTTTCAAAGGTCGGATTGCCAGGAGTTCGTTTCGGGATCACTATCGCAGAACCTACAACGATCGAATTGTTATCCGCATTCGGAGCTACAGGGAATCTAAGTTCTAGCAATTTAGGTACAGAACTTGCCCGAATTTTCTGGGAACAAAATACGCTCGTTTCCTTATCAAATAACATATTACGTCCGTATTACGAAAGCAAATGTCAAGAGGCACTTGCTATCTTGGATGAAACATTTCAACAGAAACAAATCAACTACCAAATCCATGCTCCTGATGGTGGTTTTTTCCTATGGATTTCCTTTCCTGATCTAAAAATTTCCAATCAAGAGCTTTATTTACTCTGCAAAGAAAGAAATGTGTACATAGTTTCGGGACATTATTTTTTTCCAGGGCTTTCCAGTGATTTTTCCCACAAGAGAAACTGCATACGTTTGACATATAGTCGGGACAAAAAAGAAATAGCTCGTGGGGCGGAAATCATTGCAGAAATCGTCGCCAAAACTTGCGCTTAAAACGATATGAATGATCTAGATCTCACTGACACGTCTGATCTTAAGGCTGAAGAAACTAAAATTACGGCCGAAGTCCCATCCACGTCTTCACAATCTTATATCCAACTTTCTGATGCCATTGGAAGCCTTACTCCTACATCGCGATGTATCCTTGATGAGCTCAAAGATTGGCACAAACGTGTAGAAAAACATGGCAGCAAAGAAGTCCATCCTTCCTATCTCCTAACGCTCGACAAACTACCTGAAGCCCTTGGAAAATATACAAACTTGGGTGCCCAAGGGAAAACTGAAAATGCGATCTACCACGCTCTTCGATTGATCCTTGATATCGATCACAGAGGCGCAAATCGTGTCGCTTATGTTTACCCATATCTAATCCGTAGTGGTAACAAAATCGCCAGTAAAATCGCTTTAATTGCTCCACAAAAAGATAACAAGACCGATACGATCCCCTACCGACAGGCATGTTTTCGATTCTCACAAGATTTGATCAAAATGCTCTTGGACAATCGATCCAAAAAAGGTAGAAATTGGGACGAACAGAATCCAGGCAATTTACTCCTTCAAAAAAATAAGGATGGAGAAACATGGCTCTATCCAAAATTGGGAAGCCTTGAATCGGAAGTGACATCACTTGTTCGAAAGGGTTTTGGCAATGTGCCTTACATCCCAATGACTGACTTTCTCGTCGATTTTGTGAACTATGCAAAAGAACAAGGACTCGCGATTGCGATTCTTCCTGATTATCATATCGTTTTAGATCATTTGGAGATCCATCCGGACGGGAGTTTCAAAAAACTTCCAGAGGTCGTCAATCAGATCTTAGCACAGTTAGATGCACTTGAAACGATTGCAAAGACCCAACTGAAAGCCATCGCCGCTGAAGCGAAGTATGATGTATTCATCGATAAATTAAATCACTATTTACAAACAGAAACCTTTTCTTCCATCGATGACAAAATGAATCCCGAAGAAAGGGTCAAAAAGTTTCTCAGTCTTTTGGAAACATTTCCTTTCGCCGCACAAAAAGGGAATAAAGCCAAAGAGTTACGAGAAACCATTGAATTGGGCATGAGAATACTCAAGCGCCTCTGTGATGAAAAAGGTTCTGTTATCAACCGAAAGGATGATAACATCTACGCTTCCGTCAAAGAATCAGTCATTTCGAAGATTCCAGAATATACAAAAAACAATCATACTCTTCTTCGAATTAATTTTGAGGATGAGGTTGCCAGTGCAGGTATTACTTCTGAGGAAAAGACGAATGAGTACATCAAACGATTAAAAGATGATGTATTTTCAGAATTTTCCTACTACGAAGAAAAATTACCAACAGGCAAATCTGTCTATTATGTAGTTGATCATGGCTACATGGCCGCCGTTTTACACAAATTAGCTTTTGAAAGCAAGGGCAATCCAGAGCTCACGAAACAATTGCAATATGCAAAAATGATCAATGCAAGGCTTTCGAACCCCAAACATCCCGAACTCAATAGCAAACTAAGGCCTGATGCCATTGCAAAAATGAATGCCGGAGTCAAGGACCTCGAACACGAAGAACTCGAAAAAGAAAAGGCCCAGGATATCAAAAGTAGATTCAATGTAGTGCCTGGTGTTATGACATTCATCGTATCTACGATGATTTTTATTACGGCCGCGTATTATCTGCGTTCTGCGGCACCTTTATTTTTCGGTGTTCCCTTTTCCATTGTTGCTGGATTTATGGCCGCACTGTTCTTTCGTGAAAAGTCCTCGGATGAAATCCGAGAAGAGATCAAAAACTCAGGTAAATTCCCAGGAATCTCAGACTGGGGAAAACCATCTGGGTCCTCCGCCCAAGGTGGAGATGAGGATGGCGCTTCGAGTCCTAAAGAAGAAAAAATTGCAAATATCTACAAAGCCGCCGACAACTTTGTGTTTCCAAAACGATTCAACAAAATCACTGACAAAGTTTTGGATCCAAAAACTCTAAAAAGCCGAATCTATGAAAATTTAGACAATATCAAACGCAATAACCTAACTTTGGCCAAAGAAAAAAATGATGACAAAATTGCATCTACAGTCGAATACGCTGTCCTACAGTCTGTTGCCACCATACAAGTGCCAGACGAGGTTGCAGTCAAAGATATGCCAGCGACCATTTTTATCAACAGAACCGATTTGAAAACGGCTCTTTTTAGAGGACAACTTGCTGATTTTTATCGAGAAGAAATGAACAAAAAGAAATTTGATAAAAAGCTCGTAAAGTATTACACTTATTTGATCAATACAGTCGAAATGGAATATTATAAATATCTACCGAAAAAACGAATCTAGAGGATGATTTACTTTTTTACTCTTATTGAACAGATCTTAAAACAAGAAATATCTTTTTAAGGTAAGGTCAAGAAACAGTCTTGGGAAAAAACTCTTTGACGGCTACTCCTGCCGACTGAAAATATATGTTGTCCTCAAAGGAGAAAAATGTTTCACTTAGATAACGTCCCTCACTAATTTCGCTGTATTGAAATATACCTCGCCTGTTCGCATCTACAATCCAATAGAAAGGAATGTTAGCCTCTGCATAGATCTTTGCCTTTTCTTTATCTATTGACAAGCTCGACATTGCAATCTCGATGATAAGCTCTGCTGTTTGTGGATGCTGATGGATGAAATCATCTCTGTTTCCTTTTACAATAGATAGATCTGGTTCTGGCTCCGATGCATTGATCGAAAGGGGCTGTTCACTCCGAATCCAATATTTTTTTTCAAAATTTGATCGGAACCATTCTAAAATTGAATCCAGAATATAAATATGCAGTGGTGACTTTGGCATTTTTTCTATCACTATACCTTCCAGTAGTTCGACATTGCCACCCAAAATACCACTCTCACCTAATCGATGATATTCTTCGATCGTCATATGATGAATATGCTTTCGGATTTCAGAGTTTTCTAATAGTGAGGATTTCATTGTCTATAATCTAAGGTTTAAAAGTTCAGAGTCGACCAATTTTTTTGATGGATTGATTCGTTATTTTACAAAAAAAGTCTTATTCCCATTCGATAACACGAACCACATCTTTAAAGCAATCTTCACGAACAAGTGAGTCCCCTTTTAATTGTGGTAGTCCAGAATACCAAGAACCATTAGGATATTTTAAATCGATCCAGTAAGAAAAAACTGTCGCCGTACCGTTGTTATTTTTGACAGTCAGGTTTAATAATTTGATATCTGCAAGACCTGAGTCTTTATAAAAAACTTCCCCGTTGCGTGTTCGAATTCGAACTCGTTTTGGAAGAGCTTCAAAACTGATTCCCTTTTTCTCTTCCTTCTTCTGCTTTAGCTCCCAGCTATCGATTTTGATGGACTCCACTTCGTC
>VYMD01000404.1_pt1 | contig 11086 bp, 10 predicted proteins | sample 5115311 | NCBI WGS metagenome assembly VYMD01 (sample SAMN12291779, study PRJNA351875) | freshwater metagenome | isolation source: freshwater lake | place: USA: Michigan, Wintergreen Lake | collected 2013-08-08
CTCCTTATTGGTTTTTTCGAAGATTAGTTTCTCGATTTGTGGAAGGTCTAACGCCGATATCCCGGTCAATGAGAATAGACAAAGGATTAGAGTGAAGATGATTTATTTCATAAATACTCCTGGCGATACTCCGACAAGGACGTTTTTACTAGACATTAGATATTTGGGGAAGTAATTTAATGATAGGAGAAATTTCGTTAATGACGAGCAAAATAACGGATAAACTGATTTTTGAATACGAAAATAATTGATAACAAGACAAAATTCAAGGATAAGGGTAATTCTAGTGATGATAGAATGACCTATTCTTGATCGAACGGTGGATTTAGATTCCTTTTAAATAGTAACTAAAAAAACATTGGATCGTCGGCTTCAAAAATATAGTCGCCGTTAAGCCGGCTAGCTTCGTATAATGGAGATTGTGTAGCGAATAAGATACAACCATTCTGCGAATACCCATACATACTTCTTGAGTGGTTAAATCTTAGAAAGTTAGGTGTCTGACGACATATGAAACAAACAATTCGAAATGTCAAAATAGTAGGTACTGGTTCCCATACACCCGATCGCATATTAACAAATGCTGAGTTAGCTAAAACGCTAAATACAACGGATGAATGGATATTCGAAAATTTGGGCATTCGGGAAAGAAGAATCGTTGATATAAATGAATGTACGAGTGACTTAGCATGTAAGGCTGCACTGCGAGCTATCGAAAATGCGGGTTTGGTTCCAGATGATATAGATCTAATCATTGTCGCAACAGCAACACCCGATCGCCTTGCACCATCGACAGCATGTATCGTACAGGACAAAATAAAAGCCTACAATGCTGTTGCCTTTGATATAGGCGCGGTGTGTTCAGGTTTTCTCTACGGAATGTCAGTTGCATCCCAATTTATCGCGAGCGGAGTTTACGAGCGCGTTCTCGTCATTGGCGCGGATACCTTTTCTAAGATTACGGACTGGAGTCGAAGAGATGCTGTTTTTTTTGGAGATGGATCAGGTGCAGCCGTGTTAACTCATGCTGAAGATAAAGAGGGATTTCTTGCATTTCGTTTGTATTCTGATGGACGTGGGAAATGGAATTTTACGATTCCCGGTGGCGGTTCGGAAAATCCGGCAACAAATGATACTGTTGGTGATGGACTGCATTTCTTTCAGATGAACGCTAGGGCAGTCTATGAAACTGGGACTACTGTTCTGCCCAAAGCAATTTCTCAGGTGTTAAAAGATTGCAATTTAATGATTGATAGCGTAGATTATTTTGTTCCTCACCAACCAAGCTTAAAACTGCTAAAAAAAACCGCCGAGTTAATTGGTCTTCCCGAATCAAAATTAATGACAAACATGATTAAATATGCGAATACATCTGGGGGAACAATACCTATTCTTTTGGATGAAATAAATCGAACAGGAAAATTAAAAAAAGGGAATTTGATTCTATTTGCGGCTGTAGGAAGCGGTTGGACATACGGTGCAGCACTCTTACGTTGGTATTGAGGATTGTGAAAATAGCTCAATTTTAATATTTTTACTTTTTGCACTATTTGAAAATAGATAGAGAAGAAAGTAATTTTGCAAAAGTGTTCATTTTTTGAAACCAATTCTCATACGACAAAATGGAGATAGAATGACAAGCTTTACGACTAAAACTGGAATTATACTAGATATAAGAATTGCAAGCGTTTATGATTTAACAGCCATTAAAAAGCTAAATGAAAAGTGGACAGTTGCATCTCTTGACATTGTTGACAAGGAAAATGGATTCTTGTATTGCGACTCTTACAATGAGGTAGACCTAAAAAAAATCATTGAAGCTGAGGAGGTCGCAATTGCAACTAATAACGGACAAGTTATTGCCTATTACATCAATGACAACTACTCCAATTTGGTTACAGATTACAAAGATGCAATAAAAAAATTAAAACAAGAAGGAACAATTTCGCCTGACCTTAAAGTTTCATTACGAACGCAAATTGTAGTTGAAAAAGAGTTTCATAGAATGGGTATTCCAGTTGCAATGCTTTCATTTTTGAAACCTTTATTAAAATTAAAATATGATTTACTTTTTTCAATTGGTATAAATGAAAATCCAAAAAGAATTGCCCATCAAAAAGCAGGTTGGGAAATTATTTATGAAAACGACTTTAATTATTATTGTATCTATAATCTAAACCCAAACGAATAATTATGACAGAACAAGGATTATATGAAGTATATTTAATGCTGTTGTGGTCTTTTCCTTTTTGTCATGTAAATAGAATCGGAGTTAATCCCGCTGGATTCCCAGAATGGGCATTGTGTCACGAATACGGGGCTTCCCTATTGATTTTTGGGCTTTGGTTCTGGAAAACCCCTACCAAGATCCTGTGATCGGCAAGAAAATGTTTATCTTAAGGCCAATATAATTTGAAATTCACGAATAACCCACGCTTGGGGGTGCCTTTGATGGTGCTTGCGGCACTGCTTAGTTCTGTGTTAGTTGTCCTGGCACTAATCCTTTCTAAAAATACTGGTTGGCAAATGGTGGCTTTTTGCCGATCACTCTTTGGATTTTTGATAGGACTCTTCGTATTGACTCTTATGAAAGAGCCGTTTTTTCTCAAACTACCTCCAGAGATTTGGTTTCGAAGTATAGGCGGCAGCGTGGCCTTACTACTAAATTTTTATGCCTTCCAAAGACTCTCGGCCGCAGAATCTTCCCTTTTTTGTGCCACCGCGCCGCTCTGGTTAGTCGGCTTTTATTTTTTTCGATCTAAAGAACGCCTGCAAATACGATTGATGACTGGCTTTCTCATTCTAGTCGCGATTCTTGGAATCCTTCTCTCTCAAAAGAATCTTCTTTTTGCGGGAAACTATGGTGGACTGGCGGCCCTTGGTGCATCATTGATTGTCGCCTTTATATTGCTATTCATGAACCGGATTGTGACTGTACATCCATTGGTTATTGCTGCCCATCATTCCTTCGTTACAGCCATCGTATCTGGAAGTTTAATCCTACTTACCGTTACACCAAAAATGCCAGATGCCGATTTTTTGGGAGGAGTTTTTTTACTCGCCTTTGTGGCAATCATTGCACAGATGTTGACAGTTAAGGCGTTCCAAATTGGGAAGAATAATTCGGTAGCGGCGTCGTCTAATGCAACCATCTTATTTAGCGGAGCCTACGATCTTTTTAGTCATGGGCGAATGCCTGCAACATGGAATCCGATTAGTTTCCTTGCAGTTGGTGTGCCTGTACTAATCATTGCGCTTCGGAAAAAATTTCAACCGATCAATTTAGAAGGTTATTCGGAGAAGGAAGCAAAACAGCTGGAAGTAATGATCGCGCATGCAGAAACCAAAACAAGTTGTGAATTCCGGCTAGCAATCGAGCAGAAAGAAATTGACAATGTTGCCTTACAGGCAGAGCGTATTTTTCACGTGAACGGAATGACAAACACAAAACGGAGAAATGCGATTCTTGTTTATATTTGCAATTCAGGATCTACTGTGATTGCCGATATTGGCATTCAGGAACTGGTACCCAAGGAAGAATTGGCATTGATAATCAATAAAGTTATCACGATCCTCGGAGAATCACATGGGATTGCATCTGTTCGAGATGCCTTGAATGTTCTTTCGTCGTCACTCAAAAAAAGGTTTCCTCATGAAGATGATGAAAATGAATTGCCGGATCATTTACTTTCTATTGAAACTGGTATTGGTCAGTAAATGCAATTGAATCTACCCTTGTTTCCTGTTGGTTATATCATGTTCCCATCATGTGGGGAGGATATTTGCATTACACCAAAGTGTTATTATTCGGTCCAATGGGGTGTATGACATCATATAGGAATCCACTTTCGTTCGTTTTCTTTGGCCACTCCTGGCTAAAAGTATATGGTGTTTAGACAAGCGAATTTTAGGCAGGGGTTATACCTAGACTGGGGTATGGGGAGGATAACGTGACTCGTCCTAAAACGCTTTACTGTTATGTAAGTAAAAGGATTTTTTTCCTTGAACACAACCAGATAACGGGAGCCCATAACAGGTTATCCGAAACGATCTTCTTCCACAGGTTTCTCCGGAGAATTGTCAACTAAAGCAGCAATGACTTCGTCCGTAACGTCCTTTCCTCCCGTTAAATTGGTGAATATGGCACCAACGGTATAGATAGGTCCCCATGGAAATCCCCACCATCCCATCACCAAACTGATAAGTGTATAGCCGATCCCGTTCTTAAATGCACTTTCATCACTTCGGATAAAATAGACATCAGAGGTTCGTCTAAATGTTAAGATCAAAATGGAAATGCAATATTGGTATAGGACAAATTTTGCACCGTTTTGCAATTGAGTGTTTAATTCCGTATTCGAAATATTCTGAAGTCCTTTAATCTCCATCTTGATACCATCAACCTAATAAATATGCTAAGAAGATTATTTGGATTAACATATCAGTCAAGCCGATATTCTTTCGATTTCGAAGATGATACTCGCAAGGCAGAGTATCACCAGAAGCTTTTTAGTCTCTCGCTCATCCCTTTTACCTAAAATGTGGTATGCCCATGCACTAAATACTGGTTGCCATTGCATATCCCTTGAAAGAATCTTTGCACTGATAAATTTAAGTCTAAACAAATCAAGGACATGGATTTATGAAAAAACATGTAGTTGTAGAGACAAAACCATCGATCCCTGTTCTTATAATAGGCTTTCTCTTTTTAAGCTTGGTGAAAAATATAGATTTCATCAATCCATCAAACCTGTATGCTCAGGCGTCTGGAGTATTGAACTCAGAAAAAGAAATGAAAGACCTTGGTGTTGCGATTCGCGCTGGTCAAACTTTACGAAGTTCAGATAAGATTGATTACCGTATCATTGATAATTTGCGAAAACTAACTTCTACCGAATCTGTCCAGATTCTTAGAGGACATAAGGAAAATGTTTATTCATCTGTGTTTTCTCCCGATGGCAAGACCTTGGCATCGGGAAGTTTAGACGGCGCCATCAAGCTCTGGGATGTGGATTCGGGAAAAGAAATAAAAACCATAGGATCTCATGGGGAAGCTGTAAACTCTTTAAGCTTTTCTCCTAATGGAAAGACTCTCGTTTCCGGAAGCAATGACTGGATGATAAAACTTTGGGATATAGAAACAGGAAAAGCAATCAAAACATTAGAAGGACATAGAGAAATAATAACATCAGTCAGTTATTCGCCTGATGGAAAATGGATTGCATCTGGTAGTTTTGATTGTGAAATTAAAATTTGGGATGCTAGCACTGGTAAGCTGAGAAATGCCATTACAACGAATCTGGAGGCAATCAATTCCGTTAGTTTTTCACCGGATGGACAAATACTCGCCTCAGGGATTAATGATGGGTCCATCAAACTTTGGAACCCCGAAACTGGCAAACTTATCAAAAATCTAAAGAAAGGCTCTGCAAGCATTTTAGATGTGAAATTTTCTCCCGATGGAAAGAACATGGCTTCTAGCAGCGAAGAAAATTCTATCAGCATATGGGATCTAAACCAAGGTAAAAATATTAAAACGTTGAAAGACAGTATTTCACCAAGTTACTCGTTAGACTTTTCACCTGACGGGAAGATCCTTGCATCGGGATATGAAAAAAGAACGATCAAACTATGGGACGTGAATAATGGTAAGATAATCACATCATTTCAGGGGCAAAAGGATACAATAACCGGCATCAGCTTTTCGCCTATTGGAAATAAGTTGGTTACTAGAGGAAATGAAGACAAAACCATCAAAATTTGGGATGTAGATTTCAATCTTGAGTCCCTAATGAGCAAAGCCTGTATTAAAATGCAAGTTTATCTGAATTCCCATCCAGAAGAAAAAGAACTAAGGGATATTTGTAATCTGAAGTAGGTAGGAAACCTGGAATGGTAGACTTAATCTCTAGACACTTAACTTAGTTACGGTTTGAAAGAATGCCTCGCTTACTTCTTTTTTCATTTTTTATGTTATCATTTCTTTCCTGTATTTCCACTCGGTGGTCGACTTACCAAGGAAAATTAATATGGGAAGAGGCGAATTCCCGTTGCAAAGAAATGGGAATGTATCTTCCGACAATACAAGAACTTAAAAAAGCATATGAAAATGGGTCCTCACAAGGTTGGGAGGATGATTCTTTCAATTATTGGTCTTCGACGCCTTTTTATCATTCAACCTATGCCTATTTAGTAATTTATAATGGAAAAGGCGATTCTATTGGTCCTGAGAAAAAAGTAGGTGTTAGATGCAAGAAGGGACTTGGGAAATTTTTAAAAGATTCTCTAGGTTTTAACTGAAAGTAAGGGGATTTCAGTTGGTTTAAATCTGCGAAATTTCGATTTATTCAATTTGCAGTATAAAGAAATCATATTAAATTTTAAAGTCATACCTAAAATGGGGTATAGCTATTATGTGAATAAAACTTGATTAAGAATTGTTTACTTAAGTTACTTACAGACAGATAATTTCGAGGTTTTTATGCCAAACAACCAACAACTAGAACAAAATGCCAGACAATTGATATCAATTGCCAAAGCAAATCCCAATCCAAAAGAAGCTAGATTGTTTTTGAAAAATCTGGCCGAATCCAATCCTATGATCTCTGAATTGGCCTCCTCGGAAATGGATAGCCCTGACTTTATTTTTCAAAATCTAACACCTCCGGAAATCAAATATTTAATTCGAAAACTCTCAACCGAAGTGTTAAGTTGGATCGACAAACGGGAAAGTGATGAAGATTTCAAAAACCTTTGGAAATCCTGGACAAAGACTCTAAAGCCAATAAAGGCGAGTAAAAATGACCTAACAAAATCTCCGCAAGATCTATTTTTTGAAGTATTTTTCAGGGCCATTTCCGAATCAAAAATCAAATTTGACTTAGGACTTCTTTTTACCAAACCAAAACAGACTCAGGCAATAGAGCTTAAGAAGGCTGAACATTCTATTTTCATTCAGTCAAGAATCATCTCTCCTTCTAGCCTTGTCACTTTTTCTGTTTTTCCGAGACCTCAGAAAAACTTTAAAATTGAAGTATACAATGGAATTTATAAGATCCTCGAAAAAAAATTCAAAGTTAATGATGTTAATATTTGTAAGTTTTGGGGATCAGAATTTATGAAAAAAATTCCATCTTACTTAAAGAATGAATCCCTTATTCTACCGGTTCTTCTGTTAAATGAATCCAATCATATTCTTGCCCACTCCAGTTTTATCCTTTTGCCCGAGGACCCTCCAAAATACCAAGTTTCCCTAGATCTCTCTTTATTAGAAATGAATCCCACCATTGCGTCTGTTAAAGATGGAAACAATGCTTTTACGGGAGAATTGGAACTTTCCTTATGTGATGCTCATCTAGGGGATACTGTTTATAGCGGAAAGGCACGGTGTGAAAAGGGGAAGTTAGAAATCATAAATCTCGAAGCTTCCATAGAATCTTCGTCTTCTTATTTTTCTAGCGTTTATAGTCCTGCTTCAGACCGAGTGAGTGTCAGTTATATTCCGGGGGCAAATCTCCTCCATAGAATAGAAGCCTTACCCAATTTGGATTTAAACATTCCCGATACTCTGTACGGATCCGAAACGTTAAAAATTACATCTTCCAATAAAAACGGAATAATATATTTTTATTTTGATACCAATGAAAATCTATTTCATTCATTTTTAGAAAATTTTCGAATTTCTGATATTCCAGATAACAAAGAAAAATGGATTCAAGAAATGGGAAGTAAGAAGACCACCACTCCGTTAATCATTCCGAATGAGCCACATCTATATTTTTGGGATCTCTCTCAGACAAAGACAATGGAATTGAATGAATCATTCTCTCCCGGATTGTACTTTCTGCATTTTTTCCAGATCGATGAGAAGGGGGAGGTGTTTCGATTAAAGAAAAAATTGGAGGTAAGAATAGAAGGGGATAGACCCACACCGATTCGTTTTGCAACCGAGCCCAATTTTCAAATTTCGAATAGGCAGTATTGGGAGATTACAACGGAACCTCCGGAACCTATTTCAGTTTTTTACCAAAACAAAAATCCTGATTTACTGAAGAGCCTTCCAGTCGGCACCAAACTATCATTAGATGACTTTTTGATTCAATTGGCTTGGTTGCTATGGAACTATAAAATGGACTGTGGGGAGCAAACTAGCTCGAGACTGTTTGCCTATTGGATTCTTTATCGATATGGTTATGCGCCATTCCTAAATAATGAAATCTTCAATATGCTATGTGATAAGATTCAAAGTTACTATTCGTCTGAGGATGGACTTTTTACGATTTGGTCTGGGGTGGAGAATGATATCCGATTCAATGAAAGATTTCTTCCTTTACTGAATGTGTTTACTGATACAGATCTCCCAATTTCTGGCTTTGTAAAAAATGTAATTTCCGAAATGAAATCCAAACAACTGGCATCTCATTCTTTTGTAGGGATGGATGGAGGGTTGATTCCTAAAGAGGGAGAACCTAGCTTTAGTCAATTCTGGAATCAAATTTGGAAAAATCCTAAACGGTATCTGTCATTGATTGAAACAGAGCATAGAAATGGATTTGCATCAAATGTAGGAATGTGGGACACACGAGAAATTTCCGCCTACCGATTTTTACTATACAATGCCGTTCCCGATTTGCAAGTTCCGCAGTACAAAACAATGGTGAATGAAAAAAATCTAACTATATGGGATCAGATTACAAATTTAGTAGGTATGACCGAAATTCCAGATAAGGAAGTAATTCAAAAACAAACAGTTCTGTACGATTATAATCATTTTCAAAAAAACGATTTTTCAAATTTTTGGAATTACCAGGCAGGAACTCGATTAACAGGGAGTACGGCATCCACAGTCGCGTTCCTTCAGGCTCTTATAGCTTTGAGGAGACTGAGAAAGAATGTTTTCTTTGAATTAAAAGAAAAGGGGATCGAAGGTAACGCGAGTTCCGAAAAAAAGCGAAACCAAAAATCCACATCGTATCGAATGAAACAATTCCATTTTTTAAGAAGATGGGAAGTAGGTAGGTTAAATCATCTACAGATTGAACTGGACAAAGGTCTCACGTATAACGGAATTTTATGTTTTGAAGTCCCGTCCAATGTGGAAATTCTAACTAACCCCAACCAATATATGGTACGTTATGGAAATAAGGTGGAAATACCATTGCAAGCGGAGAAATATCTCAGCATCCGATTTGTCGTCAAATCGCCAGGGAGTGGAGCAATTCATGCGACTCTGTACGAAATGTATTCCAATTTTGAAATGCCTTTAATGGAAGAAATGATAGAAATAAAACCATAAAAATAGAAATTTTTCGAATTGGTAGCAGGCTGTTTTATGCCTGTGATTCGTTCCTTAATTTCCACCAAACCAAGGTTTGCAATATCCAGGGCATGGGAACTCTATAATCACTCTGAGATCATTCTTATCGCAGCCATCTTTCGGAATATCGGTGCAGGTTTCAAAGAATCCGCAGGATGGTTTGCCCATTGTACCACACTGGGTAAAATTATCCGTATAGTAATCGAGAGGTAGATAGGCATCCTTTCGCGAGCCGCTTTGGCAAAGGAAAAAGAAAGATCCTATTCCTAGAACCAAAATTGCACCACTTAGTTTGGCTAATCTATTATCTTTCGTCGTCATAATCGGTATTATACTTTTATTTTGTTTGGACAAAGGCAAGCAGTAATTTTCAATTCTATATACCTTATTGGGGATCAGAAATATACATCATTCCCCTAACCAAACCAGGAGCCCATCATGAAAACGATCCACACACTCAGCTTTATCACCGTCCTCTTACCTAACATCGGTATTACCCTTTAAGCAAAAGACAAACCGTCCGAAGGCGGAAGTCTGCTCTTTGAACGGATCTGAAAGTAGGCTATGATTGACTTAACACAAGCGCAAGTGATTGAACTCTTGAGAAAGACAATCATGGAACGTTACGAAGAGAAATGAGATTCTAAGTCGTAAAAAAAATATTGACAACTTCAAATCAACCCAAGTAATCTAACGCAAATGTATATCAAGCTTGATCAATTTTACGAGCGTCCTATGACGGATGCCGAAAAAGTTCGGTTTCGATTTTTAAGTGTTGGATCCGTTTTAATTCTGGTTTTTTCTTTTTTCCCGATTTTTTCCCGCCTCTGTTTAGCAATCAATTCGATGGGTGACTTTGAATTTATGGAATCAATACGTTCCTTCTTTTCAACAAATAGTTCGAATTTTGAACTTTCTCTATTCGGAGTGGCGGCATTAACGGTACCAACTTTTCTCATATTTTTGCCGATTTTATATGGTCGGATCGGAGCAAGTATCTCGACAACGATGCTTGGTATTTCGGGAAAGATAACAGATAAATCCCATAGTAAACACGGAAGCGAAGTAAAGGTCCAAGGTATCTGGTGGTTTGTTCCTTGGAAATTCTATACAGAAGTTTCAGAGAATGATTCCGTGCTGCTTCTTCGTCCTAAAATTTATCGAAATCAATATATAACGGATGCTATGAAATTGGAAGATAACGAAGTTTATCTGAAAGGTTTCACTCTGGTAAGCGATTCTGAGTCAAGTTCTGTCAAGTTGATTGAAACCATTCGAAACATTATAAAAAATATTTATGCAACAGTTCTCGTTGCTATTTTAGTTCTAATCATTATCTTTATGATAGGAGTAGCTTTCAAGTAATGGGACTCTGCTTTCTTTTTATGAAAGCGCGTCACGTAAAGATGATTCAACAGATGTGCGTTGTGTACGAGAGGTATAATCATTTAAAAATTCGGCTCCCAAAGCATACCTAAAACAGGGTATATGGCTTTAACCAAAATGAGCTAAAATTTCTTTACAGATCCGTTAGGTTCCCGTATCTATAAAATTTCCTGTAGAGAGGTCCCGCCCAAGCATGCAACTACACAAAATCACAAACACATCCAAATTCGCAATGATTGCACTCTCGTGTATTCTCTGTTTCTCAAACTCGCTACAGTCCCAAGTGGATACAACAGAAACATTTGAATCGAAATACAGCACAGATACTGATTTATTAAAAGCCGCAGGTGAAGGGAATGTAGAAGGTGTTCGCCAAGCCCTTAA
>VYMD01000405.1_pt1 | contig 11082 bp, 8 predicted proteins | sample 5115311 | NCBI WGS metagenome assembly VYMD01 (sample SAMN12291779, study PRJNA351875) | freshwater metagenome | isolation source: freshwater lake | place: USA: Michigan, Wintergreen Lake | collected 2013-08-08
TTCTTTGGGTCTTCCCGACAGACAGATTCCACCCATATCTCCATAATACGCGTCTATAAAGGATTTGGAAGTATAGAGCTTATACTTTCGCATCTTAGGTGCTTTCGAGGCTTTTATGATTTGGTCAAGCCATTTGGCTCGTTCTGCTTCCATTTTACCCACTCGCAACAGTTTGTTCATCGCGGCATCGAGAGCAACCACTTGGATGGATTGTTTTTTTAAGGAAGAGTAGGGGGCAAGGATATCCATAAATTCAGAATCCCTTGCTTCCATGAGGGAGATCAGTTTCTTATTGGATACAATGGAACTCGTTAATTTTTTGCAGAACAAAATGAGCGTATCAATCTGATACATCTGCAAATTGTCTACAATGATGTCTTCGAGTAACTCTTCTTTTCCAGCTAAGATCTCCTCAGAGGCAAGTTCGGAGTTAAGTAGTATACTTATAGTTAAGGGAAACAAACTTTCATTTCGATCTGCATTTTTTGAGGCATAAAATAGAAGAAAGACGATTTGTTTTTCGAAATTCCAAGTTTGATACTTTGATTGGATTTCTTCCAAAAGTTTGATTTGTATTTCGATGTGTGCAATTGCTTTGGATGTTTTTGCTTTGAGGACTTCATCGTCAGTATTAATCAGCATCTCACGTTTTTCAGAAATGGAATTTTTGAGTTGGAGATTTTCTCTGCCAAGTATTGGAATAAGTTGCGAAGATTGCCCATTTTCTTCTTCGAGTGCACTTATCAGATGTTGAAACAAACTCAAATTTATCGTTCTTCTAATTTGTAATTCTTCCTTCGAATCTTTATTCTCCTTCTGCGTGTCTTCCCATTCAAAACCGATTTCGTAGGGCAACGTAGGAAGTGTATTGGCGGAAGAATAGGTTTGATACAATTCGCCCAGTGAATCGGATTTGAAACTGCTAAAATTTGAACCAATGCCACGTAAAACAGACATTAACAAGATTTTTTGAAATTCGGGATGGATGCCGTCGATAACATTTATATCCTCTTTGGTCCAGGCTCTGTCACGACCTTCTAGAATATCCTTTTGGTATCCTTGCACCCAAGTTTTATTTTCTGGAAATTTGTTATAATAAGCTTCGAGAAAGTTTGAAACAGAGTAAATTGTCTTACCGGATTTTTCCAGAAATTCTGACATTTGCAATCTCGAAGCAATGTTCGCAATCAGGTTACTGGTCGTTGTTTGTTCAAGAGATTCATAGTAATCGCCTAGATTTAAGTAATCATTTCTTTGTTCTCGGCGAAACATCCAAAACGGACTTCGAAATCTCGGATGGAAACCGCCACCGGTCTCAACATCTCTAATGAATTCGTTTCTTTCCGTTTGGTTTAAGTTAACTATTTCTCGAATGTGCCAGCCATAAGTATAGAGTCCTCCAGTATCAGGTATTAGCTCGATGAGTCGATCTAGTTGCATGATAAAGGATGGACTTTGTTTCTTTAGCATCAACTTAACAATAAGTTCGGCAAGATAGATTCCAGCCCTTGTTGGCAGGGTAGTTCGAATCACCCTTGTAAATCCTAGAAGTTCAGAATAGATTTGGTAGAGTGAATATCCTGCATCCACTCGTTTGTAGTAACTATGGTGAAAGGAAACAGGATATAGGTTGAAGTTTGGCAATTTTTTCCAAGAGTAATTTTCATCTGGATATGCAGAAGCAAATGCTTCTTCTAATGGCGAAAGCTCGGAGGTGAGGGCTAAGATTTGGTTTGCTTCCAATTTTCCTGAAAGTCCAGACAAGAACGGCAAGACATTTCTCTTGATGAAATAAAATGCCAAATAGTTTTTAAAGTGAATATTTTTCCAATGAAGGGCATACTCCGTTTCGAAATTTTCTTTTGTTAGCTTATTCAATTCTATTTTTGCAACAGGACCACCAACATATTTAGTCAGAATGATATCTCTCGCTAGAGACAACTGGCCGCTGGAGATAATCTCGGATTCATAACCTGGCGAAGATTGTACATCGGATAAGATGTTTCGAATGATGTGGAATGCCGGGAAATGATTTTTTGCCCAGCCTCTCCAATTCATGTCATCTTTTAATCGGGGGAGGACGATGAATTTCAGGAAGGCGGCTGGAGAGAGCTTTGCTTTTGTTACATCAACTAGCAGAGAAATAATGGGAGCTAATATCTTTTGGTCTCCACTAAATTTTCTCAAAGTATTTTCGAGTGCGCTAATTCCTTTTCCTGGATTCAACCAGGCACGATTGCCGTTTTCACAGTAAGCAACGAATAATTCTTTCAATCCGAGGCGTTCTTTTTTACCTTCATCAATTTCGGTGAGCGCTCGGAAAGCGAGAATTTGTTTTCTGCTGATACCACGTCCTTCTGCTGTCTGTACTTGTAAGCGAAATCTTTTGAATTCGGCGTATTCTTTGTCTTGGGCGGCTTGATTTTCTGGAATATTTAGGGCTTCAATTCCATCTAAAAATTCTGTTTCATCCTCATCTTCCATATCTGAAAGTTCTAGGTTAGATGCCTTTGATTCCATGAGTAATGCCATATTGTTTTACCTATTTGGACCGAGCTTTAATAAAATTATGTACGATCAAATATAAAAATTCGGAATTTCTTCTTCCGAAAGAAAATAAATCTTATGATAGAATCTAAAGCATGAACATTAAAGAAATTGGAATCACTGGATCACGCAAAGGATTGTCCGAGCAACAGAAAGCAGAGTATATAAATCACTCGCGGAATACTCGAATGTAGAAATACACCACGGTGATTGCCTTGGCGTTTATCAAGGAATTCACACATTGCTTTTCGAAGAAAAATGGGAAAACCCAAAGGAGATCCGAATTTCTATTCACCCTCCGAATGATTCAAAACAACGATCCTTTTCTGCGAAAAAATAAGAGGGAAAAGATATATTGATCCATAGTTATGCTACCATGGATTTCCTCGCTCGAAATCGAAAAATAGTGGAATCTTGTGATGAACTTTGGGCTTTCCCTGAGGGACCGGAGAAAGTGCGTTCTGGAACTTGGGCTACGATCCGATAAGCGAAGAAAATTAAGAATCCGGTGAGAATATTTTTGAAAGATGGAGTTGGGGGGAATTGAGGGTCGAACTATTTTCGCTTTTCCGCTTGACAAAGCATAACCGGTGATATACTAGTGCTAAGCGAGGCTATTAAACTTTGAAAACGTTAAAGAATCAACTAAAACAGGAATCCTGCATTGCCACCGGAAGTCTGGGCGGAATTGGAGAAAATAGCCGACAAAGAGGGAAGGAAGCTAGCAGCCGTTGTCCGAGAAGCCGTGCAGAGTTATCTGGAGGCAATGGGTAAATAGGAATCAGTTACCGATTAGATTAACGGCTTTAAAGATAGATTTCCGATTACTTTTGTTCGCGAGATGGGATCAACTTTGCTAGGTGTAAATTCGATATCCAATTCCAAGTGGTTTGCAATTTTGCCTACCATTCAGATGCACGCAAATCGATAAACTGTGCGGTCTTCCAAGTATAATCTGTCAGGATGGATATCACCAAACTCGTGGCATAAATTGAAGGACCAGGTTATATCCTCAACATTCAAATAATCCATTTCTGTATTTACGATACAATAAGAGCCGAGGCTCCGATTATACTTTGTATGGATGATTGGCAATGTCTTCAATCCTTCTAATGTTAAAATTTCAATTATTGAATTTTTAAAATATTCGGTTTTTTTCATGCGCTTTTCTCCTGCATCAATTCTAATGAGAACGAGACGTGATGAGTATCAACAAAGTTGTTTTTTTTTAAAAAAAAGATAAAATCACTGTTGTTGATAAAAAATTACGAATCTACAATTATTATAAGCATTTTTCTATCCATCGATCTAGCGCCATTTGCCGAATGGAAGGTAGATATTTCAAAATGTATTGTTTATGAACGATAAAAATAAAGCATCTATCGAAGAAAATGTCGCCTTGATTCTTTTACTATATGTTGGCAAGAGTCCCCCATTTCCGCAGGCATATTAATCTGGATAATTGCTGCACTTTACGAAGATCGAGTAGCTGCGTGTCTGATTTTCGATGAACATCGATGGTTAGAACATGGCATCAATCAAGATATTACAAAGTTCTGTTCAATACCGCGAATGGCGTAAATCGAAAGTGATAGCACCAAACACCAAACAAACCCTACAGGAAGTCCTCATTGGACACGAGAAGCTATAAAAGAGAACTTATTTTCGAAATTGCCCAGGTCAGTAAGGAAAGCTATCTCGCTCGTTTCATCTGGTTGTGCCGTAATATAATACCACTGAAAGCATTACTTCTCTGATAATTTTGCCGACAGTTACCTGTTAAACAGTAGCTCATCGTTGTATACATTCTGGAACTAAGTAATGATCTTTTAGTAATGCGAAAATTCCATCAGTCTCTCACATCTATTTTTAATAAAATTTATGGCTCGAAAATTAAACTTGAATATTTTTAATGCGGTGTTTATCTGATATTATAATATCAATTTAAAGTTGGAAAAACTATGAAAAATATATTTTCAAAGAAAGAAGTTGAATTACTCATGAAGCCTGTAATGAAATCTTCAGAAGTTTCGTTAGATGGTACAGCTTTATACAATCCGCAATATGAATCTCCCAAATTTCAAGAGAGACTAGGATTAAAAAAGGAAGATACCTTTCCAATTTATATTACCGCTTATCGCTTAATTGAATTAGTTATCGTCGCTTTCACGCAAGGAATTCTTGATCTTTCCGATGAAAACAGAATTCCTGAGAAAGAGAATACATTTCTGGCACATACTTTTCGCTCAATCATGAATGGAATAGAGTATGAGACACTCAGCTTAAAATTTAACCAGGCGGTCCATGACAAACGGATTCAGGGACGGAATCTTGTGGAACTTTGCCTGATAATCGAGTCGTGCAACTCCATTTTCTTCGGCATTGCTGTTCAGAAAATGCTTAATATCATGAGTCTCGCGATGCAGGCAATCCCTGACTCAAATAGCTTCTTATTCTACTTATATGATATGATCGTGGTTAAGCATAACTACTCTATATTCATTCCTATGCGTTTGAAAAAAGTATGAGAAGGTGCTCCTCAATCCGACATCGATCGTCTCAACGTTGCCATAGCTGAAGATCGCGCTGAGAACGAGATAAAGAGAAATAGCATATTTATACCAGCGAGCATTCCAACAATAACAGAAATTCAAAAAATTTATTTAGATTTCAAGAAGCAAGGAAATGATGGCAGTCTTGATCAAAACGAAATTAATAAACTTTTAATATAGTCTGATTTCGATCGCCATTTAAAAGATCAAAATATGAAAACTACCTTGTATTCGCTAAGCTTAGAATGTATATGCGTCTTCCAAATTTTGATGAACTTGTCCAGCTTTTCCATAGTTTTTTGCAGGCTGGAAAAAAAGCCTGTAAGAATTCTTGTAATTACTGGTCGTCCCAGGTTTTTTTCGCCGTATCCATTTCTTCGGGATAGGGAAGTCTCATCCCCAAACGTTTACACTTTTTTTCAGCATCTTTTGGCGAATATACTCCAGGCATGAGGACAAATTGTTTTTTGATCTCCGTGATCTTTTTGGCATTAACTTCTGTTAATTTTAATTTTCCATCATATTTCTTTAATATTTCTGCTGTTTTTGGTTTCATTAATAAGTCTTTGCGACTGAATACTTTTTTTTTACTTGCTTTACTTTCTTTTTCAATCGAATCGGATTGCGAATTGTAATATTTGAATCGATTGGAATCTGCAAAGGATTCAACCCAAAAATCCCCATACTTATCGGTCTCATTGAAAATTATCGAAATAGCATTTTGAAGGTAAATAGGCGTCTTTTCGTGAGAGACCATGGCAAAGGACAAAGAGAAAGCCAATTATTAATATGGAAATGGCGAATGATTTTTTGAGTTTCTTTACACCTTCTCCGAAAAGGACGACATGAAAATAAGATACATTTTTTTTCATGGCAAGAATAATTTTTTTAAGCGAAGTAGACTATTCTGTCGGTAAAAAATTGAATAGAAACAAAGACGGATGTTAGGTTAAATAAAAACGTTTAGTTGAAGTTAAAATATAAAGTTGAAAGTTTCTTGTCAAGCCCGGACAAAAGTTGAATAGAAATGTATTTGCTGAATGTATTTCCGTTTGCCCAGCTTTTGAAAATAACACGTTAGCTGAGGTTTTATTGTCCTTTTAGATTTTTAAATTTATCCCATGACGGTAGTTTAAAAATCATTAGAAGTCTATCTCCTTGTTTTTCATCAATATCAAATTCGTCAAAAAGCTTAAAGCCCTTTTTCAAATTAAACTCTGAAATCCTCTGTTTTTCTATTATGGAATAATTGGTTTTTTTTGCTACATTTTTCAGAACAAATGGATTTTCATCTTTAAAAGTGTATTTATGTTTCTGGCAGATTTTCTTTGCTATATGAAAAGCTTCATCTGAATATTTAAAATCATTGTCAGGATTTACATATTCCCAAATGCGATAAACGGAAAAATATACACTTGGGGTTGCTGTAGTTGCCCAGCAAATAATATTACTCTTTAATTCTTTTTGTAAAATTAGGCTGTCTTCCAATTGTGCCAAATAAACCTGTTTCCCAACACCAGAGTTTTTATACTCATGTCTAACTGCACTTAGTCCCATGTAGGTTAGATTTATTCCATCAAAATTGTCATCGCCAGTCATGAAAAAGGCGACTAATTGATTAGTTTCGTCCCTAATTAAATAGATGGTGTCATTATTTGCAAATTCCCTTTCAATAAGACTTGTTGGGTCAATGTAGGATGGTTGTACGAGAGAAAATATTTCTTCTCTTAATTTTCCGTCACTAGAAAAATTTTTAATTTTTTGTACCATTGTGATTTTTTCGATAGGGCAGGGGCGAACAAAAATCTAGATCGTCTTGCTGTATGCTTTACCTAATTTCATTATCAGGAGTTCTTGGAGAATTAACTGAATGGTTTCCAGGATAACGGGTAAATTTTTATCAGCTGGAAATAGATAATTTCCGTTATACTTATCTTCTGGTCCCGCTGCAGGTCTGGGTAAAACGCATCTAAATTGACCATAAGAGCGCCTCCATATTGTTTATCGAAAATAGCACCCGTAGACATTGAGAATATTATATACTTCCCTTGGGCATTTTTATCTGTAGTTAAAAAAAAAGATTCTCCATGTTGATATAAACCAGTACCTTTTTCTTCCCAATACATAGCATACCTACTGTTACTAGCTCTTAGCATTTTCATGGTTTTTAGGTCTGGCAACACACCATTTAGTTTTTTACAAATTTCAGTTGCTTCTCTAATGGGCAAAGACTGATAATGACGCGAAAAATGAATACGATAGGGGGTAAAAAAGCTAAATGATTTGTTGGGAATGAATGAAAATGAAGATCCTTCCAAGGTAAAAGGCCCCTTTAATCCATAAAATGGATTTAGTGAGCTCCTTTGATCCTCTTGCGCATTGCTTTCAAAACAAATGAGTAAGCTAAGGAAAACAAATATTGAATTTCTCATTGCGGATCTCCTTGAATTGTGTCGAATAAATCAGAATGGTAGTTCCGTCTGCGCGACACAATGCTCATTATAGAAAGCTAGCTGGCATAAAGGCGACTACTTTTTATTGCTTCGTTTTGAGCAAAGTGACTTTCTCTCGCATTTTCCTTACGGGATTTGGGTCATGCTCACTCTCGAATAATTCACCTTGGCATTCGCTAACGGCACCACAACGAACAGAACAGTTTTTAGATGCACATTTATGATAGTTTTGATATTTTCTCCAGGTTGTAAAATGAGGAATCGTCGTAGAAATATCAAAAACTGATAAATTATTGTATTTGCCACAGCGGGAAGTTTGTCGAATTATTGGAACGTATTCATCGTGACCAAACATTCCACAACTTTCATTTTTTGCCCAAAGAGTTAGCAGTCCGTTAACCTTGTAATCGCCGATAGGATAGTCTTTTTCAGTAATGTCAAGATAATGAGACTGTTTTATTAACCGATTTCTATAGGATGTATGATAAGGCTCCTTACTCTTACTACTTACGAAAACTTTTCCACTTAAGAGACCACACGATAAGAATAAAAAATCTGCCTCGCTATCTTCAGAGTTTAGAATAGAATCCTTCAAGGTATTGCATTTCAAGGGCATCCCCAAATGTATTGTTAAATTCAACCTTTGCGGATGACCAATATAAGACCTTTTGTCTGGAATATTTGCATCCAGCCAGACAATATTTTTAATTTCAAATAAGTTGCGATGTGCTGAATCTTCCCCTAGCCAATTTAATATCTCATCTCTATTCTGTTGAATGCCTGGATACTCTGCTACAGGTTTTTGTATTATTTTATTCGGATATAAAACTAATTCAAACAAAAGATACTTGAGATAGAATCCTACAAATATTAAAAAAAGCAAAGCCAGAGTTGAATAAAAAACGAACGATAAAATATCTATAATTTTCTTTAACATTGATTAAACCCTTGCTTTTTACCTTAATCACCATTATAAGAAGCCAGATGGCTGAAAGGCGAATATAATTTACTAATTTCTTGGAACATTTGTCATTTCCATACGGCACCGAACGGCAAGGGGTGCCGATGATGGATAATAAGAGTTATAGAGTTCATCTGCCGTCTGAATAAAATATTTTTCTTTGGAATAGGGAGTAGAGGACCAGTAACTATGATCCATTCCACGCCAGTTTGGGTATTGACTTTTCCAATAACTGGTTATACCGGCAGATTCTGCGACTTGAAGTTCTGATATTGTAGGAAGCCTCATACCCAATGATTTACACTTTGCATCCGCCTCTTTCCATTTCATAGTCCCCATATATTTGGACCAGTTCTTCTTTAGCTTGGCGGCTTTGAGCTCATCCTGTGAAATGAGTTTACTCTTAATCTCCGTCTCAATACAATCTTTGTGATAATAATTCCAAACATTGCCTTTAAGCTCGCATTCGATTTTGATGAGTTCCTTTTGAGCTTCTTCGAACTGACTTTCTTTCGTTTCTTTGAAATATTTAATACTTAGCCATATCGCCAAACATCCATAAATGACTGCAATGATAACACCAAGCACCTTAATCGGCGTCCAATTTTTATGATTTCCTTCTGTTGGTAGGTCCAATAATTCTTTTTCTCGTGGGAGAGAATAAAAAGAGAGAATGCTATTTTGGATAAAATCCGCGTCTTTTTTAGTATAAACCAAAGCAAACAAATACTCTTTTTCTGAAGTTCTTAAAATTAATTCTGGTAACGAATGATTTATACCAACAATGCTATCTTTTGGAATAAAAACTTTCTCTTCCTTTAATTCTACTGGCAAAGTGATTGCTTTATCGGTCTTTTGTATTTCATTGAAAGTAATCCCCTTTTGACTACATTTAATAGTCATTTGCGGAAGCTTCCAATTCTTAGTATAGGCGCTAGTAATAAGATTCATAACGATTTGTAAAAAAAGGGAGATAGGAAATATAGCTGGGAAGAACTTTTCAAGAAGATGAAAGTTGTAACTCAAAGATACGCCTCCATCAGCTAAAAATACTACTATCCAAATCTGAAAAAATCCAAAAAAAGCAGGATGTTCTATGAAATATAAATATCGATCTCTCAAATTTTCTGAATTAACAATAATGGTTCTATCTTCTTCAGTATCAAATATTTCTATTGTGTCCGTATACAGTGGTTTGTTCATCGGCTTACTTGTTTTGTCCCTTTTTATTTATTTGAGCATATAGAATGGTGACCCTTGTTCCTCTCACGTTAACACTGCAGGAAATTAAACTAAATCACCTTACACATCTAACAGCATGAAGCCATTCTACATCTTCAGCCGTTATATCCCCACGTATCATAGAAATTAAATAAGCCGATTCTTTGCCTTTAGTGAATTCAGACGACCAATATTCACAGATCCCTTTACAACCTCGGTTCGTCCAATCTAGTTCAGACTGAAACAATGCCTTTAACTCATTCGTTGTAGGAAGTCTTTTGCCTTGGTTCGTACAAATTGCTATAGCCTCTGAATGTTTCATTTTGCCTAAATATTCACTCCATTCGAGTCCTATGGCTGTTTGGGAATTCCTTGCCATAAAATGTCGAATTTGGTATTGGCCCCACCAAACAATGCCACCGAAGATTAAAGTAAGAAAAACAATTTTTAGTATTTTTTTGAAAAGTAGGAAATCAAATTCTTTGACTGGTAATGGATCCGACTTTCCTAACAAGCCCAGACGGGAGATCAGTTCTTTACGAATCTCTAATGCATCTTCTTTGGATAATTCCTTTGCAAATATCTTTCGTTTCCCATTGGCGAAAATCGCAGACACTGCATAAACACAATCATCCACAGGCATGGGAGAAAAAAGAGAAAAGGGCTCTTCGATTCGGATATCGATTAAATGTTCTTTTGCGTTAATAAGAGAAAGTTTCTTGAATCGGTATCTAGGAACTGGATAGTCTATCACATTTAGGCTTTTGTCTTTGATTGTAATTTTTACACGGTTGTAAGCACTCGCAAACACTTCGTACCAAGGCACTACAAAAATGAAAAAACAAACCCCTAGAGTCTGCCACCAGGGTGCGACTTGAAAGACATGAATTTTCCATGAATGATAAATTGCATTCAATGCTTTAGTCGAAGAAAGGCTACTAGCAAATCCAATGCTACCAAAGAGTAGGATAAAAGACATTAATCCATAGCCTAGCCAAAGTCTCTGCCTTCTCTGCGCGTAAGGCGGGATGAAGATGAGAAAACCATCTTGCGATTTTAATTTTTGGATTCGATTCATGCTTGAATGCTCGTTATATTCAACTTTGTTTTTAACCCAGGCAAGTGGACTTCACAAATATTCCTGATTTCGTTTATTTTTTATAAAATTGTCTAAAAACGACTTCTCTTCTTGTCTTGCCTTGTTTCGAAGGATCGGGAACCAACCCAAAAATTTTCCTACTGGACCCATTGCCATCGTCATCCACTTCCAAAAATTGAATCTGTCCTTCTGTGCTCTGATCTGTCCATCTTCAAAAATAAAGATTGAATTTGCTTTTAGATGGATGGG
>VYMD01001632.1_pt1 | contig 11038 bp, 13 predicted proteins | sample 5115311 | NCBI WGS metagenome assembly VYMD01 (sample SAMN12291779, study PRJNA351875) | freshwater metagenome | isolation source: freshwater lake | place: USA: Michigan, Wintergreen Lake | collected 2013-08-08
GGCCTTGCAAAGGACTCATACAATTTAGTGATTTATTCTCTGAGAGAGTCGTCCGGATGGTCTCCCGTTAGCTTCGGAAATCAATCTCGTTTCCGGGATGGGTTGAATTACCGCTAACGTTTGTGTTTCTTCAGTGGTGCGCTTCCGAAGCAGCGTCCTGTCCCCGATACCAAACGTTGAACGAAGATATAAACTTTGGGCAACACGTCACCGCACCATTGAAGGACATTTTGTTGCATGCTCGGGCGCGTCAACCGTTACCTTTCGTTTGCGACTTGTCTCAAGTCGTCCGTAACGTTTTGTTGACGCGTTCGAGTCCACGTAAATGAATTTTGATTTTGAAATAGGGTAGGAGTCCACGTAAAGGAGTCGGTCAAAGTCGTCCAAGCTCTCCGCGGGCTGCAAACTTGTCCAACGGCACCGAGTTGTCCGCGTAAACAGAAAAAAATTCTTGTTTTCGATTTTCTTAAATTTCCTTTGTCAAACCGCAAAAAAATTCGCGCTTCGCGCGATTTTTACTTCTGCACTGGGTCAGGGAACGTTGCCACGTTGTCTAAAAAGTCGTTGTTCAAAGTCGCCCGAGTTCTCTGCGTGAACCAAGCCTTGTTGTCTGGGTCGTCACGTCTGCGGGACTTTTTAGCGCCTGGCATGCAACGTGTGTGTATCGGATGTGGCGGGCTTTTGAAACGCCAATCTGTCCCACGTGGAGGAACTAAGTTAAGAAAACTTTTCTTGATCGCAACACTGTGCCCCGCCATATACGATACATCTTGTTGGCATTTTCACTCAATCTCAAACCTCGCGAGAATTTCAAATCTAAGTTTAATTTTTTTGAGTGGTATCTCAGATATACCTAAAGTCTCGTTGTCCATAATTTTGTAAAGTGTGTTTGAATCCATGTTTCGTGGTCTCCAATCGGCAACTTCACTTGGACTTTCGTCAATAAGCAAGGGTTTTCCCCTTTTTGCTCCCACAGAACTTAGTAGTGCGTCAGCCTTTTTTTCGGCTGCTTTTAGAGCCTCAATTTTTATTTCAAGTCTATACTTTTCAATCTCTGTATGACTAAGCTTAGCAATGTCTAGGTAGTCAATCTTAACTGATTTTAGATTTTCCAAAAAAGTCAAGACATCCTCTGTCTTTGAAAAGTTAATGTTGTAAGTCTTTTGAGCGTAAAAGTCCCTGTCCCTTCTCCGTTGTTGAACCGAATTGATAGAAATGTCGGAAAGCACAATTCTGTCTTTGTTTATTTTGGACTTTGTGACAGCGTTCGTAAAATCACTTTCAATCTTATCGAGAGTGACTTTCTGTTTATTCTCTTCATATTCTTTTAGTCTGACAGATATTATAATTATGTCAGGAGTTACCTCACTCTCAGCGGAGCCTCTAACTACTATATATCGCTTGTCGTCTTGTCCCCGCGTTGTTAGACAAATTGTCAAACTGAAACAGATTAGTAATAGTCCTTTTTTCATGGTCATATCTTTTTAAAATGCATTACTGCCAACGCTGGGCTTGTGGCAGGCGGGCAAATAAAAATCTTCGTCCTGTCCCACGTGATAAAGATAAATAAAGAACTACAAACTTCAATGACGCACTGTCCCGCCCGCTTGCCACAAGCCATTGTTATGGGCAGTTTTTATTTTATTAGTCACTACTTCTCCTTGTCCAAATTTGTCAAATAATTAGTTTCATTTAAGTTCAGAAAGAATTAATCTTTTCTGTTTAAGTGTATTCTTAATTGCCTTTTCTCTGACTTTAGGGTCGTCACTATTTATTAGGTCAAAATATTCAACAGGCACAACCTGCCAGGATAAACCGTATTTGTCTTTACACCAACCGCAAGAACTTTCTTGTCCTCCGTTTGCCGTCAATGCACTCCAATAATAATCTACTTCTGCTTGGTCTTTGCAATTGATAACAAACGAAACAGATTCATTAAACTTGAAGAAAGGTCCCGCAGCCAAAATATTGAATTCTATCTCATTAATTTCAATAATCGCAGTTTCAAAGTCTCCTCCTCCTGCTTCTGGTGGATTTGTATATTTGTGATGTTCTTTAAGTCTGCCGTCTTTGAAAATAGAAAGGTAATAATCTGCTACTGCTTTCGCATCTTTCGTTTCAACCCAAATTGATGGTGTTATTTTTTGAGCAATCATATTTTCATTTTTAATCGTTTTGCTGATGTCATTTGCTGCTAAGGTTTGGTTGACTGAGTTGTCAGAGTTATTTGACTGACTTGAATTTGAACAGGAGGTTGTCAAACTAATAGCAATCGTTCCAAGAAATAATAAATTATTCATTTATTAATGTCTAATAGGTTTGCCTATTCGTCAACCGTGTCTCACACTAAAATTGCCCATAACGTGAGTATTTGCGTTCGAGCGGGGCTTCCGAAGCCGCGCGGTGTCCCCGACAGCGAACGCACTAAAGATACGAAAACGTTGGATTACGCGTCAACCCCGCTTGACGCAAATACATTGTTGCCGGCTGGCACCTAGTCCACTGTCACTAATTGTTTTGATTTTGAATTTATTTTTGCACTTATTACTAAATCGTCAGCAGTCATTTTCGTTGTCATTGTTAGGTCTGACTCATATCTCGAAGTGATATTGTTCGCAATGTCAAATTCAGAAATACCGATTCCTTCTCCCGAAGCGGAAACATTTGCCTGTTCGTTTTCCATGTCCAAAGTCACGGTTTGAATTATGTCAAACTTAGCTTTGCCGTTACTTATGTCCTTAAGTTTATAGTTGGTGGTAATTACTACCTTAACAGGATTTAGTCCAGCTATTGGAATTTGCATTGGAAGTTTCTGGTCAAAACTGTCACCGACTTGCAATGGATTCTCTGGAAACTTAATCTGTTGTTGAACATTCTCTAAAGTCGATTTAATTATTCGTTTCGTATTTTCATTCATTCTATCACTAATCATTGTATCAATTCTTAACTTATTCTCTTGGGTGTAAAACCCTTCGATAATTAGTCCAGACATGGATTTCTCTTCTTTAGTCTCTTTGCCATTCACTATCTGATTGGCTTTTACTTTTCCATAAGTCATTTTTGCAGGAAAGCTTTTGTCGGCCGTAATTGCTCCAGTCGTCATGGTAGTTGTCATTTCATTTGAACCTGCAACAATCATTGGAAGCTTTGTCCCGTTAGCTTTTATTTTTTCAATTTTTTCTTGATTCCCAGTAAAATCAACTTCAGTCTCAGAAGAAGTTGTCATGGTCGTTTTGTAGACTTTATTTGGTTTAAAATAGGTCTTGAATATTACTTTTTCCTGTCCGCAAGATGTCAGTGTTATAATAATTAAACTCAGTAGTAATAAATTTCTCATATCGTCTTTTGGTGCTTGCCGGCAACGTAAATATTTGCGATCGGGCGGGAATTTGGAACTGCGTCCTGTCCACGACACCAAACGGAATAAAGATAACAAAACTTTGGACTACACGTCAACCCCGCCTGGCGCAAATATATTGTTGGCAGCTGGCGTTCTTGTCCACACCTCATTTGTGGTCTGATATCCAACCGCTGTCGTTTGCTTTAGTTGTGTAATTCCACAACAACTCCTTATCAATTGGTCCCTCATAAAGTAGCTGTCCCCTTATGTCTGTCCAATTGTGGTTATAATGTGTTAAAACTTTTTTTACATTTTCAATAAGTTCTCTGTCCACCGTGCCTTTTTTCTCAGTCAGTCCATTGTCACCCATGATAATAGGAAAGTACTCGAACCAATTGTCTGATAGTCCCGCTTGTTTTAACCAAAGAGCCCTAAAAAACTCTGCCTTTTCGATTACATAAGTTTTGTCGTCCGATTGCTTAATTAAGTTTTTAGAAGTCCCATATGAAATTACACTGTCATTTTTGAGATGAACTGTTAGTGTGTATTCTGGTAAATACTTAGTCAGTCCTTTTAATCTTGATTTATTTATGTTGTCAATAAGGTCATCAATTTGAGCATTTGTCAAACGTAACGAGATTGTGTCCCCTTGCTTTCTTATTTCTATGTATTCGACTTTATTTTTGTCAAGTCCCGGTTTGTCGTTACAAGAGTTCAACAAAATTGTCAATGAGAAAAAAATAAGTGCAATATGTTCTTTAATCTGTCTCAAGTCGTCTTGATTTTGTTAGTTGAAACTTTTTTGAACGCTTGCTGCCAACGTGTGTGTATCGGATGTGGCGGGCTTTTGAAACGCCAATCTGTCCCACGTGGAGGAACTAAGTTAAGAAAACTATTCTTGATCGCAACACCGTACCCCGCCATATACGCAATTCACAGAGTTCAAGTTTATCCCAGCTACCAATCAAACTTCCCCTTCTTCTTTTTTTGCCTTTCATCACCGATCGCTATTCGCGGAATCCCGGCCTTATTTCCCACAACGTGAGTATTTGCGTTCGAGCGGGGCTTCCGAAGCCACGCGCTGTCCCCGACACCGAACGCATTAAAGATACGAAAACGTTGGATTACGCGTCAACCCCGCTTGACGCAAATACATTGTTAGCAACAGTGCCATTTTTTCGTCCCTCGTTTTAAGGTTACCGTCCCACGTTGTCGGCACGTCACGTGGCAGGTTGTGATGTCGAACCTAATTTGTCGATGAACCCTAAGAGCGCGGGGGGCAACCAAACTCAATCTTGGGTGCGGGGGTGCGGCACTTATGGATAAGCTTTGGTCTTGCGGGTGGGATTGCGCGGGCTTTGCCATGTGTGCCGCTTGGGTCGGCCTCACTTTCGGGCTAGATATGTCCAAATCTGCTCAAATTCGGGGATTGGTCGGGGAAATTGAAGTCACGGGTGTGAGAATTCTACTCTCTGAAGTTCGAGTGCATCGAGAATGCCCTTGTCTCCAGTATCACGGTAAATGGTTGTCGGTTTTAAGATTACCTAATAAAGCTTTTACCCTCTCTTCCAATCTAGGTAGTAAAACAGTAGGAGAGATTAGATATTCATCTTCGAAATTCCAATAGGTGATACAATTTTCCCAACGAGGAAATTTTTTGGCCATCATGGGTCGGTGTTCTTTTTCGCTCATGGCAATGGCAATAGCACCTTCATCAAAGTCTTGCTCGGTTAATGGTAAAGGCTCAGATAAATTAGTTAAGTCAACACCTAGCTTAGTTAGATAGTCAACTGTATGTTGAGAAATCAACCCAACATTATCCACGTGATACGGTTCAATTCCTTTTGAAAAAGAACGGATAGGTAAACAATACAGTTTAGCAAGGTGATTAAACAACAATTCAGCGAAACGACTTCGGTAGTAATTGCCTGTACATATGAAGAGGACATCCCTACCTAGCATAAGATTTCATTTACCTCTGCTTTAACTGCCATGCAAGCTAACAACATCGCTCTTTCAATTACGTCTTTTTGTGCCTCTGTCAATTTAGAGGCAATACAAAAGATTACTGTTCTGGAAATTAATGAATCTAGGTGCGGAAGAGTTCCTTTATCATATGTGTATGATTTTCCAAACAAATTTTCCTGTAACTCCCATACTGAACTATTACCAGAGAAAGATTTTTTTTCTACCAGACTACCTATATTGTAGTAAATATGCAAGCCCCATTCTGTCATGACAATAGGGTACAAACTATTTTGACCACCTTTCGCACCGTTGGATAAAAGTACTTCTTTAAAAATTTTTGCTTTTATATCAGTATCAAGTATCACCTCCAAAAAACCACCCGAAAATCCGTTGCTGTCAATGATAGTTCTTGTAACTATGCTACGATCGTTTAATATTTTCTGTAGTTTCAAATTAAAGTTCCGCATGGTTTCTATAATAACAGGAAGCTTTTTCAATTGAACTCTTAATATGGCAGCCGTAATTTCTGACATCCTACTCCCAATACCCCATCGGCTAAAATCATTGAGTACCAGTCGGCCAAATTCGTTGCGCGGGTAGCCCAAATCGTGAACAGCTAATGCCTTTTTGTATAGCACTTCATTGTTGGTAGCAATAGCTCCGCCCTCACCAGCGGTGATGTTTTTATTCAATTGAAACGAAAACGTAGCAAAGTCTCCAAAAGAACCGCTCATTTTTTTTGATTGCGATGCCCCGATAGATTGGGCGCAGTCTTCAATCAAGAATAGCCCATGTTCATCACATATTTTCTTCACTAAGTCTACGCGCCCAACAATTCCACCCATGTGTACCATAATGACCGCCTTAGTTCTTGGTCCAATCTTCTTTTTCAAATCATCTGGGTCTAAACTAAAAGAATCATCTACGTCTACTAATCTTGGGATTGCCCCATTCCTAATTACTGCGCTAACAGTGGCGACCCAAAAATAGCCAGGTATCAACACCTCATCACCCACGCCCACATCTATGGCGGATAAAGCGATTTGAAGCGCAGCTGTACCACTGGAAACACCAAGGCAATAAGTGACGCCTAAAAATTGAGAAAGTTCGTTTTCAAATTGACTTGCTTCATTCAGGAGATTTGGCCCATAGAAACGAAATGGTGACTTTGCTTTTAGTACTTGATGAACAGCATTTGCTTCTTGTTCGTCAAAATAGTGAATACCAGGCCATTCTTGGGGCAGGAGCGATTGAGCAAAGAAATCTTGATTCATAGAAGCTTATATTTTTCATCAAAATTGGTTTCAAGGCTTTTCCCATTCAATGTCAAAAGTGCCAAATTTGTATCTATACTGGCAATAGTTGTGAATCAGAGTATTCACTTAGCTAATATTGTATTTTATTGAGCATGATGGGAAAAAACACTCAATCCGCAACAGTTAAAGAACTGAAGATCGATGTAAGTGGATTAAAAAAGATTTTGGATTTATTGGGTAGTCTATTCAATATCCGAACGGCTTTTTTGTATGACATCGAGCAAGAGGCCTATCTTAAAGAAATAGCTGGCAACAACGGTGATTTTAGACCTTATTGCACAATTGTTCAAAAAGAACTTAAGCATAAATGCATAGCCTGTGATAATGACAAATTTAAAATTGCATTTGGGCTGCGAAGGTCTTTACTCTACAGGTGTTATAACGGGTTGTACGAAATGTTTTTACCATTGTTAATAGACAATGTAGTGATTGGTTATCTTCACTTTGGTCAAGTGCGCTCTAGTGATTCGTTCGAGCAAATAGTGAAAGAATGTAAGTTAGATGCACACTCTCAGGTTGAAAAACTTAAGTTCCATTACAATGAAATGGAGGCCATACCGGAGCTTAGGCTTAATCAAATCGCGGAACTTTTTTCAACTATTGCCGATAGCATCTTAAAGAGTAATTTGATTGAAATAAAAAGGGCGAACCCTATTTATTATGTGAATAAATTTATAGAAGAAAATTCAAACAAAAGAATTACAATAAAAGACGCAGCAAATTTTGTCGGCAGGAGTGAATCCTATCTAACCCATGAATTTAAAAAACTGCACAATTGCACTTTTCACGAGTACTTAACAAATAAGAGAATTATTGTCGCTAAGCAACTTTTAAAGCTAAAAAGTATAGATGAAACTTTTGAAGAATGTGGCTTTAAAAACCGATACCACTTTAGCAGAATGTTTAAAAAAGTTACAGGCTTCACTCCCAAGGAATTTCAAGATATGGTTTAGATTTTCAAAGGGGGACTAAAAATGATAACGAATCAAGAGCAACAACTGGATATAGGCGTTCATAATCGAGGCAATGATATTCTGATAATCTTTGATTGTGATGGAGTTTTAGTTGATAGCGAACCAATAGCAAATAGGATTATTGTCCAATGTTTTCAAAGTGAGGGATTCAATGTTGACCTCACTTTTGCTGACAAACATTTTATTGGAATTTCTACTCAGGACTGCATTAAATATGTTGAGTTACAATTCAAACGAAGAGTATCGCAGTCTTTTTTAAGAAACTACGAAAATCTTACCAAACGAGAAATTAAGAGATCACTTCAAGCAATTCCGAATATTATTGGGGCATTGGAATTGATTAATTATCCAAAATGCATAGCTTCTGGAAGTACGCCTGAAAAGATAAAGCTCTCATTGGAGGTAACCAATATCTATAAATACTTTGGAAGCATTTTCAGCGCAACTCAAGTAAAGAAGGGTAAGCCCCATCCTGATATTTTTCTATATGCCTCAAAAGAAATGGGATTCAAACCTGACCATTGTATTGTTGTTGAAGACAGTGACCCCGGAGTTCAGGCGGCACTTGCCGCAGGGATGAAACCTCTTTTGTATCGACCGCATATGGATATTTTAGGGGCAGATTCAGACAAAGTAAAAATTTTCAATGATATGTCTCAACTTCCTACAATTATCGAAAAATTGGTTAGCGATAAATTTCGCTAGGCAAGTTGTTGAAGTGAACCTAAGTCAAAAAGAAGACTACGTGCGATTAATCAGTTTGTAGTCTTTTTTTCTTGGTGAGAATATTGGGTTTGGCTCTTGCCTTTGCTTTGGTGTAGCGATGGCAAGAGCGGCAATGGTAAGTGCCAAAAGCGTGGGCGAGAATCTCGTTAGGTTGCCGTGCGGTGGGGAATTTCCTTTTATATGTCGTCTATGAAAAGCGTCCTTGTCACCCGTGATGAGCTTGGAAAGTTGAACAGTCAGAAGGTATTTTTAGGAATCGCTGTTGGGTGGTCGGGCATTGTTGCTAACGTGAGTATTTGCGTTCGAGCGGGGCTTCCGAAGCCGCGCGGTGTCCCCGACACCGAACGCATTAAAGATACGAAAACGTTGGATTACGCGTCAACCCCGCTTGACGCATAATAGTACGCCATTCATTTCTTGTTTCTGTAAAATGTCAAACGCTAGTCACTACTTTATGCTGTCCAAATAAGGCAGTCTGTAAAAAATGTAAGCTTGTCGACACGTTACAACTCAATATACACCGTCAAGAAAGAAATTCAGCTAAAATAGAAAATAATTTATCCCGTGTCACTTGTCTATAAAAGGACATTAATAGATACGGTTTCTCATTCTTAATTAAACTAATCTCAAATAGATCCGATCTTTTATCTTGATCGTTGTCCGTCTTGTAGTCGGACAAACTATATTCACTTAAAGAAGTCAATTTGTACAAGTTAAAAATTCTATAACGGAAAAAATAGATGTCTTTTCTGAGTATACCCTTTTTCTTATCAAATTCAAGCTTCTTTAAAACAAAAAATCCAAATAGTCCGATAAAGATTAATGGAAAAGAGACAAGCAAAATTTTATAAAATAATACTCCGACTAAAATACAAATAACTAGATCTAGAATTTTAATCTTTTGAATTACCTGCAAGGAATATTGATCTACTTTGTAATAAGTTTTTTCCCCTAAACTGACAAAATTCCTCTCTATCATCTTTGTTGTCCCTCTTTCCAAAATCTCCGGTTTACAGGGTGTCGTTGTTCACCACAAATATTCATACGAAGCCGAACGCATTGCCTGCAACGCGTGTGTATCGGATGTGGCGGGCTTTTGAAACGCCAATCTGTCCCACGTGGAGGAACTAAGTTAAGAAAACTTTTCTTGATCGCAACACTGTACCCCGCCATATACGATGCCTTCGAAACTTTTGTCAAGATTTACGAGTCGCCCTTCCTTTTCATAGTCCACATTGTCGGGCATCAGTGCCTTAGTCGCGTCCCTAATCTCCTCTTTCGTGATGTCACCTATAAAGTAGACGATGTCGGTATAGAACCATTCATTGTCGTTTAGCACTCCATTCTCATAAATCATCACTTCTTTTATTTCTACAAATCCTCCAACTACTTTTGGGTTGTCCGAAATTTGCTTTAAGATTTTATGGTATTCCGAGAGTTCTGGTTTCCGGTCAAGGTTAGGCGCAATAGACCCCACATCATTGTTGCCGTCAAAAAACTCATCAACTGTCAGAAGTATTGGTTGTGGTAGGTTTGGAAATTTTAATAAGTCGTACTTCTTAACCAGTCGGTCCCATTTTTCAATGTCGATTGTTGTCGGGTTGTTGCAACTTGTCAGCATTGTTAAAGTCGTAAGTGCTACGTATACTATATTTCTCATCTAGACTTTTCTACTGTCCAATTTGTCGAGTGGGTATTGCTGCCAACGTGAGTATTTGCGTTCGAGCGGGGCTTCCGAAGCCGCGTGGTGTCCCCGACACCGAACGCATTAAAGATACGAAAACGTTGGATTACGCGTCAACCCCGCTTGACGCAAATCAGGTAAATTCTCTGTCGTTGGTGAATTTGTCCGTCTAAATATTCTTATGAAGTCCCAGAAGAGGTTTACAAAGTCCAAATGTAAGTCAAGAGCTGCCATAACTTCTTCACCTGGTTTATGCCTGTTTATGATTTCTGATGTGTCGTATAGAACATAACTACTAAAGATAAAAATACTAATCAAAGACCAAACTATCTCCGTTGTCCTGTCAGGAAACAGAGTCAATGGGATAATGCTTAAAACTAACAATGTCAACAGGGCGAACAAAATTGCCCTCCAATGATAGAAGTCACGTTTTGAGACATGAACGTATATTGATAAAATGGTAAATAAAACGATTGTCGCAAGGATCGCTTTCCATATAATATCAACTTGTCCTAAGCCAACGATTTTACTTAATATTGGTGCGCTAGTCAGTCCGCTTATTGTGGCGTAAAAGTAGAGCATAAATAAACTGTCACGGATTAATAGACATGTGAGAAAAACTACAATCTCAAGTACAACCCACCACCAAGAAAATTGAATTCCTAGTCGTACTCCAGCATAAGCAGTCATTGCTGAGAATATTAAAGAGTATATAACAATCCTGTACACCGTAATGATGAAGGATTTCTTGTCGACCGTTGTATTTACGTCTCTATTGTCCAATTACACTAATTGTTTTTGTCAACCGAAATATTGCAGCCAACGTGTGTGTATCGGATGTGGCGGGCTTTTGAAACGCCAATCTGTCCCACGTGGAGGAACTAAGTTAAGAAAACTATTCTTGATCGCAACACCATACCCCGCCATATACGATACATCTTGTTGTGGGATGTAAGGCCTCTTCGTCATGTCGAGCGGAACGATCACTTTATTCTTTCTTTCTTTTCTTTCCTTAATCCTTAAAAGTGAT
>VYMD01000409.1_pt1 | contig 11037 bp, 6 predicted proteins | sample 5115311 | NCBI WGS metagenome assembly VYMD01 (sample SAMN12291779, study PRJNA351875) | freshwater metagenome | isolation source: freshwater lake | place: USA: Michigan, Wintergreen Lake | collected 2013-08-08
AATCACGGCGGTCAATGATGCAAAAAATCCCGTTGTTGATTTGACCAAAGAGTACAGGGAAAAAGCCAATGAGCATCAATTCTTCTATACGGTTACGGGCGATGCTCAAAGCCGCGTAACATTCACCATTACAGACCGCGATGGCAACAACCTTCCTTTAGGCTTGGCGTTTACCGTCGTTACCACCAGTGGCGGCACAGCACGTGGAACCTTGAATGTGGTTTTAGGACACTACGACGATGTGAAAAAAATGGGAACAAATCGTAGTCCCGAAAGCGACATGGACATTAATTTCCCCGTTGTGATTCGGTAAGCGTCTTTTTGTGAGCGGAACAGCGTATTTCTGCGCTGTGTATGTATGCGCTGTTCCGTGCTTTTTTTGTACATTTGCCGAAGTGCTTGTCAGTACTGCTGCTCACTGCTTTACTCACTGACGTTCTTCCAAACTATGCCAGCAAGAACCCTATACTACTTGAGACACTCTGCTTTGTTTTCAACGTTTCGGCACGTTCTCCTTTTTGTGTGCTGTTTCAGTATGTTCAATGGCGTTGTATCGGCGCAACCCCGCTCGCCGCTCTCGCCGCTTAATGCTAAGGGGAAAGAGTTTTATTTGACGTTTCCCTATAACGAAGTTCCGGGGACACTAGCTTTATATATCCTTGGTGATGTGCCGACACAAGGTGAAGTTATTTTTGGTAATCAAGAACGCCGAACATTTTCAATAACGAACCCTCGTCAGCCTGTTGTTATGGAGTTCTTATCTTTTCGTTACGACCTTGATGAATTGGAAAAGCCTTCTACTAATACTTTTTATGTACGAGCAAATAATGATGTTTTAGTTTATACCGCAAATGTAGCACGGTTCTCAAGTGATGCTTCCCTAGTTATCCCTACACGGTCATTAGGAAAAGAATATCTTATTGCATCATATCAAAGTAATTCTTTCTTTTTTGAGGGGCGGCGTAGTGGCGATTTTTCTCAGTTTTCAATTACAGCAGCATTTGATTCAACAAATGTTGTTATTGTACCAAGTGCTGCAACTTCTGTTTCCTTAACTTCGGCAACAAGACAAATTTCGTTGCAACGTGGCGAATCTTATCTAGTTCAAGCACGAGTATTTCCTGAAGACAAGGAAAAAAGTGATTTTACAGGCTCTCGAATCATTTCAACAAAACCTATTGTCGTCATTGGCTCTCATACTCGCACTCCTATTCCAAGCGGACAAGGTACGTCGCTAGATTGCCTTTATGAGCAAATGCCCCCAATAAATACGCTGGGAAATCATGTCTTAATTTTACCTACACCATTTTATGACGCACAACGAAAGAGCAAAGATCGTTTTCGGATAATTGCGGCATACGACAGTACAAGCGTAATGCGCAATGGCACCCTTGTTGCGCTACTTTCTACAGGTAAAATATATGAAGATTCTATTCAGGCGGAGGTTGTATCAATTCAGGCAAGCAAGCCGATATTGGCAGCCAGTTACCGACGCTCTAGTACCAGTTATCAAAATGGTCAACAAGATCCACAAGAATTAGGCGATCCCTTTCTTGTTGTTGTTCCGCCAATATCGCAGTATTTACAATCGTATCGCTTTTCTACAATTAATACTAAAGAAATTGATTTTTTACCAACTAGTGTCGTCAATAGCTACGACACAGCTTTCTACAAACATTATCTTTCTATTGCTATACCTACACGGCACATTTCTTCATTACGCCTTAACTCTGCACCATTTATAAATGCTACATTTCACACTGTTTCAACATCGTCTTACTCATTTGCACTTATAGAGATTTCTCCGGGCGCATATACCCTCACTGCCGATACAACATTTTGCGCAATAGTATCAGGTTATGGTTATGCTAATTCCTACGGCTATGCAGCAGGCTATGGTTTGGAATTTGACCAAAAGCCACCCCAAATAATCTCCAGAACAACGTGCGGGCGTGTCATCGGCACAATCTACGACAGTTCTTCGACGGATTCCAAACTCTTTTGGATAGGCGATTCGGCGCGTCAGAACGTGCGTTTGGATGTTCTGCCCTTTTCTCGCCCTGCTGATTCGGCGCAGTTTAGGGCGGAACTTCTCAATCCATTGTTGGACGGTTCTGTCATAATAACTGCGGTGGATTCTGTTAATCGTGTAACGCGCCAGCGCATCGGTATTCCGGGCTTTACGGTGCAATCGTCGTTAGCACCAACACTGGGCAACCCAGAGCCTGTGCCGTTCACACGCGCAACTGTGTCCGTACCGACAGGCATACGAAGATGTTTTTCCGTGCCGATTGTCAATTACGGCTCCACGCAGCAAACCTTGAGCGTTATGCCTTTTGCTGGGACTTCAGCGTTTCGCGTTTCATCCCCGCAAACGATGACGCTCCGTCCACAATCTTCAACATCCCTCACCGTCTGTGTGGAAACCGCTTCGGGAGGAGTATTTGCAGACACGTTGCGCCTCAGCAACGGATGTGTAGTGCGCGATATTGTGTCTTTCCTTGTCCAAGCCGCACCCGACACCGTTGCGCCGATAATTCAACGCCAGAGAAATTCGATATGCAATCAAGTTCATTATCGGCTCAGTGATAGCGGACGATTTGACAGTGGTATTTTGCGTATTGTCATAGACACATTGACGAACTGCGTTGCACTGCCAAGCAGCCGCAATAGCAATGGTACGTTCAACCAAGTCTTTGAAATTACAAACATCCGGCGCGATGCGATAATGGGCTTTTCGGTACAGGATTCGGCTGGTAACATCCGCCGTTTCCGCGACACGATTCAAACCCTCAGCGTCCAATTTATGACAAGTTCAGCAAGCATAACAGTCAATAACGGACAAACAATATTACGACCATACTCATTTCCCGTAACAGGCATCGGCAACGTTACGTGCCAAACGCTATCGCTCTACAACACAAGTTCCCAGCCATTTACCCTTAACGCAGAAGATATTCGCCTTTCCAACAACATCATATTTTCATTGCCACCGTCGCAATTCCCCGTAACAATACCACCACAAACGATACAGCCTGTTCTTTTGTGCTTTGCGCCTCGTCAGACGGAACAGATAAACGATACGCTTATCATTTCCCGCTCTTGCCTTGGTGAAGGGATAATTGCCGGAGGGCTTGGCACGGCAAATGTCTTTCAGGGGCAAAGCCGTTGCAGCGTTGATGTTGTCCTGACGCAGCGCACAAGCAACCGAGGGCAAATCATTACTACCTTATATCCACATCCCGCCAATACAGTCGTAACACTGAATGTTCTTCTCCAAAAGGCATCAACGCTTTCGCTGAAGATGCACACATCGCTTGGCGCAATAGTATTCTCCAGACCGCACCAACACTATGATGCGGGAGAACATCAGATTGATGTTGATATATCATCATTAGCAGCAGGAATCTATGTTTGCGAGGTGATGACGGAGGATTACCGGCAGAGCATTATGATTCAGGTCATACGGTAAATTTCTATATTTTTTTAATCCCTTCCATAATTTTCTAACAATATGTCCACCTTGAAAATACCAAAAACCACCACACCCATCACCGTTTTATGCGGCTTTTTGGGCAGCGGCAAAACGACGATGCTTAATAATCTTCTCAAAAACAGCGAAGGAAAAAAACTTGCCGTTATCGTCAATGAGTTCGGCGAAGTGAACATTGATGCGGGTATGGTAACGCATACGACCGAGCAGATGATAGAGCTTTCCAACGGCTGTATCTGCTGCACACTGCGTGGAGACTTGATTGAAGCGGTTAATGAAATTTTGAACTCACGCGAAGTAGATGGCATCGTGATAGAATCTACGGGCATTGGCGAGCCGCTTCCGATTGCACAGGCATTTTACGTCGAACCGGAATTGCTGGCGCTGAAGCCCGAACTGCCCAATCTACGCGGGCGCGCGAAGGTGGATGCCGTGATTACGGTTGTGGATGCGGCACAGTTTTTCGACCTCTACGAGCGTGATGGACTTTTGCCGGACGACGAGCGGGCAGACCAGAACCAGCGCGGTTTCGGGCAGCTTTTGGCGGAACAAATCGAAGGTGCGGACGTGATTGTAATTAACAAAATTGACCTTGCGGATGACGAAATGTTGGATAAACTCGAAGAATTTTTGGGTTTGACCAATCCCCGCGCAAAACTCATTTTCACCGAACACGGCGACGTGCCGCTGGAAGAGGTGATGAATACTGGCTTGTTCAACCTGAGCGTTGCCGAACAGTCCCCGACGTGGATTTACGAACTCGCCAATGTACACGGTTCGGAAGCTGAAGAATACGGCATTTCCGCCTTTGTCTATAAAAACAAACGCCGTTTCGATGAGAAGAAACTTATCTCAACGCTGGAACGTGGCTTGTCGCCGAATCTTCTGCGCTCAAAAGGTTGGGTTGCCTTGGAAGGCAGCAATAGTGCGTTTCTCTGGAATCAAGCGGGAAAACAGCTCTCGTTCCAACAATTCGGCGAGTGGACTTCGCCAGAGCATATTCAAAACGAAATCGTGTTTATCGGCACCGACCTTGATGAAGAGCGCATTACGGCGATGCTGGATAAAGCGTTGGTGTGAGTATTCATCGGCGATTCGAGGCTCTGCGACTTGAACGCGTGGATATTACTTTCTCACCACCATCGGCAAAATCTGTACCCCTGCATCCGCCCACAACCGCACCCAATACACGCCATTCGCCAGAGCCTCCGTGCGGACGGGAAAACGATGCTCTCCGCTTGGTAGCTGCTCATCGGCTATGGAAAGAAGTACACGCCCCAAATTATCCACCAACGCAAGGCGTACTCGCTTGGAAGACGCAAGCGAAAAGCGCACCTCTGCTTCATCGCTCACAGGGTTAGGCGCAAGGCTGATGCTGTGTGCTGCTTCCTGCTCACGCACACCAACGGTGATGCGGCTGGTTTGGAGGAGCGTGTCGAGTTGTTGGATGAAGTTGATGGTTGTGCCGCTACCACCACGAAAACCAAACTCAGGAAAATATAGACCTGCTATATTTACCTCTCTTCTTTGCTGATTATTGGCTCTGTTACTAATTGCGTTATAACCAATTCCGATACCATAACCAATGACGAAAGTTTCACTGATAGAAGAAACAAACTCCCATGAAACAGCGTTTCCATCTAGATCAATACTTCTAACCCTTAAATCCAACCCAATATTACATCCAGGAGAGCAGTCGAAGATTGGGGTTTTCAAGTAAAACTTCTCATCTGCTTTGTAGTTAGGAAGGTGTCTGAGCCGAACATATTCCGTATTCTCTTTCGGCACCCATTCATACAGTGCAGAATCATTCGCTCGCTCGAAACGGATTGTGTCAATTGGAGTAGTGGCAGTGCGTGGTAAGCGATCTCTGAGATTTAGAGTAATCATCCGAGGGTCACTATAGACTTTGGAGTAGATTTGCCCTTGAATTATTGTATCACCGATGACTTTCTCAAAAAAATATCCTGCAATGCGGCTTGTATTTTGATAGTAGTAATAGAAGATATTCCCTCTTCTGAGGTCTTTTAGTGGACGTTGGGCAAAAACTGTCGGGGCAGTTTCACTCAGCAGACAGACCAATAGAATCAAAGCAAGCAGGGAGCGCAGAATAGTACAACGACGATGTGCCATGATGAAACGCCTTAAAAAAATGAGGATAGTTTTTCGTATGGTTGGCTGATGTGCAAGGTAATTTTCTGAACAAGCCGTACTCAAGACACGCATGGGCAGTTGAGACGCGAAAATTCCTTGTGCTGAGGGAGAACCTTTTTTCAATACCAACAAACCTACGACAACATTTTCGGACAGACAAGGTATTTTTTTACCGGAAGAGATGTTTTTCCGAAGAGAAGACAAACCCCAACATAAACACTGTTTTTGGCAGTCAAAACAAAAAAAAACGGCTCAAAACTCTAGGTTTCAAGCCGTTTTGCGTGGAGATGGCGAGAATCGAACTCGCGTCCAAAGTGCGTAGAACGCTGATACTACGTGTGTAGTCGCTTTACGACATTCGCTTTCGTCTTCGCCAAACGACAGGCAGACAATTGCTAGAAGCAGTGAATCGAATGTGCAAGCCTGTTCCACACCAGCACATCGCTCTGTTTAAGTTTTACACCCGCTAGCTAACCCGAACAGATACACGTTAGGCGGATGCGTAATGGCGCTCTAAATTAAGCAGCCATTGCGTAGGAGTAAGTGTTGCCACTTAGAATTTGCCAGTTGAATTTACGTGCGCCACCGGCGAAGCACGACACGCATCATACGCTCTATCATCACCCTGTCGAAACCATTGCATCCCCGAAAAAAGGATAAAGGATAAGGGCAGAAGGATAAGGGCGAACGACCTTTCTCAGATTTAGTCTATACGGAATTTTCTGGTTAATTGTTGCAAATTCGCTGACAAGCTTTTCAGTGATTCTGCGGCATCGGCAACTTCGGTAATTTCTTTCGTGAATTGCGCTAATGTGTGCGTCATATCGTCCACATTACGGCGTATTTCCTCGCTTGTCGCAGCTTGCTCTTCGCTTGCGGCGGCGACTTGGGTTGTGATGCTGGCAACCTTTTCCGTTTGGTCAATAATGCTCCCCAAAGCAACACCGGCTTTTTCTGCAAGGCGCTTGCCTGCTTGTGTTTCGCGTGTGCCTTGCTTCATAATTTTCACCGTTTCGCCGATGTCTTCTTGAATTTGCTTGACCATCGTGGTAATCTGCTTCGTTGCTTTAGTTGTACTTTCGGCAAGTTGGCGCACTTCGTCGGCAACAATCGCAAAACCTTTGCCATGCTCACCCGCACGAGCCGCTTCAATAGCAGCGTTCAACGCCAAAAGGTTTGTTTGATTGGCAATGGAGTTAATCACTTCGATAATATCGCCAATTTCAATGCTGCGCTCACCCAAACGCTGTACCGTATGCGCCGAAGCCTGCACAACAGCACTGATTTTGTTGATACCCTCAATCGTCTGCTCCACAATTTTTCCGCCTTCTTTGGCATTTTCACCGGATTCCGTCGCAATCGAAGCCACCAGCGTAATGTTCCGCGAAGTATCGTGAATCGTGTGCGCCATTTCGTTAATCGCCCCACGAACTTCCGTTACTTGCATATTTTGCTGCTGTGCAGCGCGGGACATATGCTCTACCGAACCGGAAATATCACGGCTTTCACGGGCAGCAGTATTCACCGATTCGCTCACTTGCTTTATCATCGCGGCAATATTTTCTGCGGCTTTGGTAAAACCGTCGTACAAACGCCCAATATCGTCACTGCTTTTGGGGATAAGGTTAATGTTCAAATTCCCCGATGCAAAGCGTGTCATTTCTTGCAATAACTCTTCGACCGATGAAGCGAGATACTGCCGTTGTGATTCGGATTCCCGCACGGCAACTTCTACTTTTTTCTCAACACTTTCTTTTTCCACAAGCGTTGCCTCGTGCGCCGTGCGTAAATCCACAACCATTTCATCAATTCGCTTGTTAAGTTCTGCTTCACGCTTTTCTGCACTTTTGATACGGATTCGGTACGCCTGATACACGCCCCCGACAACAAGCCCCAAGCAAATAAGCCCAAACCACCATGTTTGGTAAAAATACGGACGGAAATAGAAGGCTAGTTCAGCACCCGTATCATTCCAAATACCATCATTATTACAGGCTTTGACTTTGAACGTGTAGCTTCCGGGGGAGATATTGGTGTAAAATGCCGAACGGCGCGTTCCTGCCTCAACCCAATCTTTGTCAAATCCTTCCAGCATATACTTAAATCGTACTTTTCCCGGAAAAAGTAAACTTAACCCTGTAAAATGGAATTCAAAATTTGTCTTTCCGGCCGGAATAGTAACCTCGCCGTCGTGCGGCGTATAAATATCCTTGTCCACGATAAGTTCTTCCACAACGACGGGGGGGGCAAGGGTATTTTTCGGGATATTATTCGGGTCAATAATAGCGGCTCCGGAAACAGTCGGAAACCAAAATTTTCCTTCGCTGTCTTTAATAGACGGGAATTGATTGCCGCCATTACACTCCGAACTGCGCATTCCGTCAAGTTTCCCATAGAGTACGGCGGTAGTAATGTTAGGGGTTTGACCGTCTAAAAATTTGTTCAAATCTCCCTTGGAAACTTTGATGATACCTTTGTTACAGGTCATCCAAAGGTTATTATTGTCATCTTCCAAAATTGAATATTCCGTATCGTCCGGCATACCGTCTTTCGCTCTTGCGGCAGTAAATTTGCCGTCTTTGTAGCGACTAATTCCGCCGCCGTTTGTCCCAACCCACAACACGCTGTCTTTATCCTCGTACATTGCCATCGCAACACTGCCGGATAATCCTTGGTCAGTGGTGAGTGCTGTAAATTTTCCATTATCGTAGATGGCTAAACCACCGCGTGTGGCTATCCATATTTTACCGTCTTTGCGCTGCATAATGCGGTAAATTGTGCCGTGTGGCAGACCGTCTTTGGTTGTATAAGTTGTGTACACACCATTACGCAAGACGGTCAATCCATCACGATTACATCCAATCCACAGTGAGCCGTCAGGGTGTTGAAACGTTACACGAACAAAGTTACCGGCGATGCCGTCTTTTTGCGTTAATATCGTCAATTTACCATTGACAAGTTTTGCTAACCCTTTTTCTTGCGTTCCAAAGTACATCGTACCATCAGCACCTTCACCAATAGAACGAATGCTATTTGTCGGTAAGCCGTCTTTGTCATTATACACCCGAATAACACGACCGTTATGCACCTGATTAACCCCACCACCATTAGTCGGAATCCAAATATCCCCTTTGCTATCACGGAACAGTCCCCAAAGCATGGGGAATGATAGTCCTTCCGGCACACCAAACGGCGTAAACTTCCCGTTTTTAAGACGATTCAAACCGCCGGCGCTCGTACCAATCCAAATGCTACCTTCACGGTCTTCATAGATGTATTGAATTTCATCACTACCCAAACCATCTTTGTCAGTTAATGTTTCTGCCCGACCATTCTTTATGCGGCTCAATCCGGCATTTGTCCCAACAAAGAAATTCCCACGCGAATCTTCATACACAAATAAAACAAAGCTGGAAAGCATTCCGGAGTTTTCTTTGTTGTAAAGTGTCGTAAATTGACCGTTCTCAAACTTTTGCGCGCCATCGTCCGTAGCAAGCCAAATTTCACCATTGCGCACATTGTAAAACACATCGCTGATACGTTCATGAACTAAACCATTCGTCTTCATATAACGACGGAATGTACCGTTATTCATAGTAAAAAAGCCTTGATATGTAGCTATCAGCAGCGTACCGTCTTTGCTTTCCTTAATGCGCGATACCATAAATCCGTCGGGTGCACCATTACCCGTTACTTTCTCAAATTTGTCACTTTGTGTGTTAAAACGAAATATACCGTTATTAGAACCCACCCAGATAGTTCCTTTACTATCTTGGAAGATTGTGGAAACATCACCATCAATTCCTTGCTCTTTGCTATAATTTTTGAAAACACCTTTGGAATAAACGCTAATTCCACCAACGTATGTTCCGACCCAAAGTTTCCCCTCCTTATCCTCGCAAAGCGCATACACATTATTTTCTTTTATGCCCTCAGTATGCTGCTTATCGAAGACCATAAAACGAACACCGTCGAACCGTACAACTCCTTCTTGAGAGCCGAACCACAAATATCCGTCGCGTGTTTGGAGAATTGTCTGTACGGCATTTTGAGGTAATCCTTGGTCTTCCCGCCAGACTTCAAGAATATACTGCGTAAGGCGTTTTTGCGGGTCAAGCCCCGTAGCGGTCTGCGCCGTAACGTGAGTGTGGGAGAGGCAAAACCAGCATAGCACGAACAACGATAAACAGACAGTACGCCCGAAGCGCGTTGGGAAATTAGCAGACGGTAATGTTTTGACCATAGTACATCCTTGATGCTGTGCAGAAGAGGTAAGGCTTGTGAGAGCAAGCAAGAAAATTAAGAAAATTTTACACAAAAAACTAATTCTTTACACTCCCGTTAGGGCTATCGCATGAACATCCACAAACCGCATAAAACCTTGCGATTGCAACAAGGGGTTGCAACCCCTTCCTACACGGAATGAGTATTCAAGCCATTCAAAGAAATTCATGCGATTACCCTACACTCCCATAAAACTCTACAACACTTCTTATTATTGTTCAACAAAAGCGATAAGGACGCATCCCCAAAAATCCGCAAATATTGTGGCGATGGCACAGATTTTGATGAAGTGAAAAATATCCTTTGTTAGCACAACATTACAGTTCAGCCGATACACAAATCCTGTCTATCATTTTTCGCTGCAACACTATGACAACACGCTTTTTCCTTAGACCAATCCCTGTTTTTCCCCCGATGCAACAGAAATATTGTTGGAGAAAAGGCACAAGAACGCTGCTCCTCTGCTTCTGCGCAGGAATAACGCTGACAGCCTGTTCCTCATCCGTCCGATTCGCTTCAAACCGAGCAGGTATTGGAGACGAAGGAGCAGTAGCAGGTAACTCACGTAACAGCACACGTACAAAAACATCCCCAGAATCAACGCCAGAGCGCACAAATACAGCTTCTTCCTTTGAAGCCACCGAAACCCTCTTCAACGGCATTGCATCCTATTACGGCAACGAATTTCACGGGCGAAAAACCGCCAACGGCGAGCGGTATGATAAAAACGACCTCAGCGCGGCTCACCGTACCTTGCCTTTCGGAACAATGGTTCGTGTGCGTAATCTTGCCAACGACCGCAGCGTCGTTGTGCGTATCAATGACCGAGGACCTTGGAAAGAAACGCGGGTAATGGATGTTTCCTTTGCTGCCGCCGAAGCGCTTGGAATGACGCGCTCCGGCACCGCTCAAGTGGAAGCAACCGTTGTGCGATAATACACACGTTCTTCTTAGGACTTTCGCAAATCCATACTTTTGTGGCAAGGGGTTGAAACCCAATGTCATCAACTTAAGCTATATTGCAAATAAAACCATTGTTTTAGAGCATTTTATGGTACAAAAAAAACACCAACCCTCTTGTCTGAAGTATTCACAATGCTAAAAAG
>VYMD01000410.1_pt1 | contig 11028 bp, 12 predicted proteins | sample 5115311 | NCBI WGS metagenome assembly VYMD01 (sample SAMN12291779, study PRJNA351875) | freshwater metagenome | isolation source: freshwater lake | place: USA: Michigan, Wintergreen Lake | collected 2013-08-08
TTATTATTATTGAAATCAATACCGAACCCACTTTGGGTAAGGGAGACTACGTCAGAACCATAACAAATTGAACCGAAAACGAAAAAATCAAAACAAAGAAATACACATGAAAAAGCCAGAAATAACCGATAAGGACATACTCAAGCACATGGACTTTGACGGTTTACTTACAAAGCATCAGGCTATTACCAAGACCGTAATAAGTCAAAAGCTGAAATGGGGAGTTGCCGTCCTATTACTATCTACTTTTACCATTTTATATTTTATAATCAACACTAAGAAAATAACTAACGCGATAGGTGCCAAAGAGACGAAAAGTCTTGCTGAACCTTTTCCAAATCAAACATTAGTCCCTCAAGACAGTCAACAAGTTGAGAGGAAGAAGGAGAGCAAATTAATCGTTGCAGAACCATCCAAGAAGGAAGTACCAAAAGCCGAGTCGATTGAATCCAAGAAAAAATTCAATGAAGAGGATATTTATTTGGAAGCAGAACCTACCCTTGGCTATCCTCACCTTTACAACTATTTCAATACTAATCTGCGGTATCCACAAGAGGCAGTGAAAGACTCCGTTCAAGGCGTTGCTACCATCACTTTTATAATTACGCCACAGGGAAAAACTGATCAAGTAAAGATCACTCAGTCACTTGGCCAATCATTTGATGCAGAAGCTATCAGGCTATTGGTCAGCATGCCAGCTTGGAAACCAGCTACACTAAATGGCAGCCCTGTTCCAAGTAAGATTTCGCTTCCATTAACTTTCAAAATTGAAAATACTAAAAAGCAGTAGGCATGAAACTAATTACCGCACTTGCTTTATTCCTCTCTTTCTCGAACCTATACGGCCAAACTTTCCAAAAGATGTTTACTTGGAAAGACAACTCCCTATCGCTAGCAAAGGCTGAATGGGTCGACATCGATAACGACAGTCTTCTTGATGTTCAAATCTTGGCCCAGGGAGCGAATCAAAAACTTCAACTTAAATCTTTCAAAAATCAAAACCTTGCGAAGTTTACACTATCGTCAACGCAAGAGCTGGATTTAACAATGAACAGTTTTTCGCTAGCCGATTTGAACTTAGACAATCGAATGGACTTAGTTATCAATGGAACAAAAGAAGGAAGTTCAAACACTACACAAATTCTAAACAATGGCAATTTTCAATTTAGTAATTCAATTATTGGCTCACTCAATTTCCCAATATCAAATCAATTGTTCCTTGACTTGGATAAAGATGGCAAACTAGATTTAGTTGTGGGTGGAGAAACATCTCTCAAAATCTTTCGATACACAGATTCTGGTTATTTGATAAAACTGGACAGCAGCGATATCAAAATAAATTCTATTGCTGCGTGCGATGTTAACAAAGACGGAAAGACAGATTTAATAGTATCTGGAAACAAGAACAACCAACCATTCATAACACTGATAAAAAACAAAGGTTCTTTTCAATTTCAAAAGCTTAACTTAGAAAAACCAGTAGCAGGAAACTTGGAGACTGGTGATTTCAATCACGATGGTTACATTGATGTAATTGTAAGTGGCACCAATGGATTGCTTAATAATCAAATTAAATACTACACCAACAATGCAGGGAAACTAAAAGCCACAGATTCACTTCAAGGTTTTCAGAACAGCGAAATGTTATTAGCAGATGTCGACTCGGATGGCTTTGCTGAATTATCTTACTTTGGCAAAAGAACAAACGGGAAAAAATCCAATTTTATTAAAACCTCTACTGGTTCGATCACTGAATTGGATACTACCCAAATTACATCACAACGTTGGGGAGACTACGATCGAGATGGTGATCTGGATCTACTGCAAGTTCGCGACTCCGCTGGCTATCAAGTATTTCAAGTCTTAGAGAATAAAATTGTGGCAATCAATAAAGCACCTAAAAAAAATGGCCTTACTTTTTCCGTTACGGCATTCAATAAAACAATTATCTACTGGGATACCGCAAAAGATGATCGAACTCCCGCGAAAGCACTGAGCTATGATCTCCTAATTAAAAATAAGGGAGATTCTAAAACAAAAATTAGCCCGCAGTTTGATATTACTAGTACTAAAAGGTTGATCCCTTCAAATGGAAATCAGGACTCGAATAACTTTGCGTTCATTCCTAATTTGAATGAATTTTATAATTACTTCGTGCAGCCAGTCGACAATGCATTTAACGGTGGTTATAAAATAAACTGCTACGGTGGTTCGTGCGGCAAAGGTGGTTCGTGCCCTGATGGACAAGTTGATTATTTACAGGCCTGCAAAGGAACAAACACAACAATATCCTCGCCAGAGCCAGCTTATTGGTTTTCTTTTAAAGATGGATTCAAGGGATTGTCTTCTGATTTGACTTTTCAAGCAAATGAGCCTGACACAGTTGTTTCTGTTATCTACAATGGCACCGGCTGCCCGAAAGCTATAACGCACGTTGTATCGGCAAATAAACAACTAACTATGGAAAAGCAAACAAAATATTTTTGCATAGATCAACCAACAAAGTTGAGCATTAAACCAGGATGGGAAACTGTACTCTGGAATTTTAGTAGTGAAACTTCAACAAAGGATTCGATCACATTGAAAATCACTAATCCAATGACGATTAACGTCACTGCTTCCACAGGCACCTGTGTTTACAAAAAGGAATTTGATCTCAGGCCTAGCATTGTTGATTTGAAAATAGAAAATGAAAAATATACTATTAGCCAAGGCGAGAGTATTCAACTTAAGGCATCTGGCGGTGAGAATTATGAATGGCTTCCACCCACCGGCCTTAACAATAATCGAATCGCCAATCCACTTGCATCTCCAACAAAATCGACTACCTATAAGGTCACCGCCACTGATTCAATTGAATGCAAGGCAGAAAGCGCTGTTAGCGTGAATGTGCAGGAGACAGCTTTTGCCCCCACTTTGTTTACTCCAAATGGAGATGGCAAAAATGATGAGTTCAAATTATACGGTCTTACCAATGGAAGAGATTTCGAGTTTGTGATTTATAATCGCGAGGGGAACACCGTTTATGAAACAACTAGTATATCTCAGGTGACTTCAGTTGGATGGAATGGAACTGCACACGGAACTGCCCAACCTGCTGGCGTATATTATTGGAAGATTGTTGGAACTCAAGATAATGATCAGCCACTACGGCTTAATGGCAAATCAAAAGGCTCTGTGTTACTCGTTCGATAAATTTTGAATGCAAAGAAGTCGAGTGGTAATATATAATCCAACACAGTTCAAGTCAATAAGATTGAAAGCGGCATTGTTTTTCGCTTTAATATCTGTAAGCTTCGCTGATGCTCAGTATTTTCAATTCTCTCAATACAACTTCACCGATCAACGTGTCAATCCTGCAATGATTGGCACATCAAAATACATGTCTGCTTCGTTAGATTCTCGGAATCAAAGGACGGGCGGAGACTTTAGTATAAACAGCAATATCGTTTCTTTCACACGTCCTCTTTTGAATCGTAGCACAGGTCGAGCATGGTCAGGCATTGGTATCACCATGATGGACGATCGTTCTGGCGGGATTTTTAAAACTCAAGAAGCTACCATAAGCTATGCAGTTAATATTCGTCTCAGCCGCTATCGAATTTTGTCTATGGGGTTTAAAGGGCTTTATCAAACACGCAGGATAAGTTTTGCTGGATATAATACAGGCTCACAATTTGTACCTGATCGTGGCTTTGACAACTCATTGCCGAATGGAGAATCTGCTGGTGAATTGACTAATAGCTTCAGTACGTTCAGTACAGGGCTCTATTGGCAAGAAACAGATCGGCAAGAACACGTAACTGGTTACTGGGGATTTTCCATTTTCGATTTGAACAAACCCAATGATTCATTTGCGGGAACCAAGAGTCAACTCTCCCCTTCCCTTGTTTTTACCGGAGGATTTCGGGTTTATCAAAACCGAGAGCTGTCCATCTTCCCAGAATTACTTTATACAGGCAATTCGTCCAACCACTTGGTGAATATGGGCGCTCGTTGGCAATATGAAATCAAACCCATGCCAAATCAAAAGAGCGATAGAATAGATGTACTTACTAAATATGCTTTCGGGCGATCCGCGATCCTAGGAATTCAACTTCATCGCGAAAATTTTTCACTTGGGATGAGTTACGACTTTCCTGTATTTAATAATAATCCTTCTAACCTAGGAGCATTTGAATTGGGCGTTGAAATCAGAAAGTTGGTACTGACGCGAGCAGGAAAAGATCGAATCCGCAGACAAAAAGAAACTGAAAAGATGAAATTGGCCAAAAAATTACCAAATCAAAGACCACCAGCTAAAAAAAACACAACTGATTCGTTGAAGAATTTTACCAAGAATGAAAAAGTTGAAGCCCAAATCGAAATAGAGAAGTCAGACACCGCTAAATCCAATCCAATTGCTGAAGCTGGCAAGTTAAAGCACGAGCCATTAATTGTCGAAAAAATCACACTCCATTTTCAGTTTGAATTTAATAGCATTGATTTGGATGACGAGACCGAGAAATTTCTAGATCAACTAAGCGAAACACTAGAAGAAGATAAAGATCTGAAGGTTAGGGTTGTTGGCCACACCGATAATGTCGGTTCCGAAAAATTCAATCAGAGATTATCAGTTAAAAGAGCCGAGTCGATAAGGGATTTCTTACTTAAGAATGGGGTCGATAGAGAGAGAATGAATGCTGACGGAAGAGGCATGAGCACCCCATTGGTCGAAAATGAAACTGAAGAGGGCAGGCGGAAGAACCGTAGAGTAGAGATTTTGCTTTACTATGAGCGCTAATTTCTCCTAAAATCCTTCTTCCCTCCCACCTTTTCCATCAATCGTATGTCCTGGACAACGATATCATGTGACAACGCTTTGCACATATCGTACACCGTCAACGCAGCAATTGAAACAGCCGTTAACGCCTCCATTTCCACCCCTGTCTTGCCCGTTACCTTGGCAACAGAATCTATTATGACCGTTTCTTTTTTAGTTGTTATCACAATCTGAATATCTTCAAGACCTAGTGGATGGCAAAAAGGAATCAATTCAGAAGTCTTCTTGGCACCCATCACGCCTGCAATAATGGCTGTTTGAAATACTGGCCCTTTCTTCGTAATCAGTTCGTCACCTTGCAACTGCGACATGATCTCCTCACCCAAAAAAACAACCGCCTGCGCCTTGGCTACACGTTGGGTAACTTTCTTCACTGAAACATCAACCATCTGAGGGTTACCAGACGCAGCGATATGTGTAAATTTATTTTTCATTCTCTAATTGTTACTTTTAATGGTCACTTGGAATCGCCAAACAAGTTCGCCCTTGGCGAAAATGGCATTAGGAAATTCATCTTGCTTAAAATTAGTAAAACATGGTCAGTGTACCCGAAGCTACGTCCATAATTCTTTCCAACCTTTTCAATCCAAAAGTTAGTAACATTAACTTGAGTGACTGCCTTGGCAAAATTTTAGCAGAGCCGATCTTAGCCGATCGCGACTTCCCTCCTTTCGATCGCGCCACCATGGATGGTATTGCGTTGGCTTTTGATTCACACCAAAAAGGTGTGGCAAATTTTAGAATTGAATCCGTCCAAGCCGCTGGCGAACATCGCAAAAAACTCAAGAGCGATGTTGCTTGCATAGAGATTATGACAGGCGCTATGTTACCCGAGGGAACGGATACAATCGTACCCTACGAACAAATCGAAATCAAAAACGAACAGGCAACCATTAACTCTAAACAAGTAGCCAAAGGACAGAACATCCACTTTCAAGGAAGTGACGCAAAAAAAGATCACCTACTCCTAGAAACCGGGACAGTGATCTCTCCAGCGGAAGTCGCCCTGCTTGCCTCAATTGGGAAAACTTCGGTATCCGTAGTTAGTGCACCCAAGATAGTCATCATTTCTACTGGGAACGAATTGGTCGACATTGAACAAACACCAGCACCCCACCAAATAAGAAAGTCGAATAGTTATGCCTTGCAGGCTACACTTGCTGAATTAGGAATAGACTCAGCACTACTCCATCTGGCAGATGACCAGGATCAACTAAAAACGGAAATCAAACAAGCACTTCTTGATTTTGACGTACTTCTTTTATCCGGTGGTGTTTCAAAAGGCAAATTCGATTTCGTGCCGTCCGCATTAGAATCATTGGGCGTTCACAAGCTATTCCATCAAGTAAGTCAGAAGCCGGGCAAGCCGATGTGGGTTGGCAAAGTTGGAAACAAATTTGTTTTTGCGTTACCCGGTAATCCTGTCTCTACCTTCCTCTGCTTCCACCGTTATGTGAAGCCCTGGCTTTTACGCAGTATGAGAACAAAGCCCATCACATCCAAAGCTATCTTGAGTAAAAGCTTTTCATTTAAAGGAGATCTAACTTATTTTTTGCAAGTAAAATTAGCCAATATAGAGGGTAAGCTAATGGCAGAGCCTATCGTTGGCGGTGGCTCAGGTGATTTTGTAAACTTAAAGGAAGTGGATGGATTTTTGGAGTTGCCGTCCAATAAGAGTGAATTCAGTCCAGGGGAAACATTTGATTATCTCGCGTTTAGGTAAAATTTCGAATAGCGATTACCTTTGCACCCTAATTTTCCGACAAAACCATGTTCGATAGCTTAAGTCTCAAACTCGAAAAAGCATTTCAAACCCTTAAAGGCCAGGGCCGAATCACGGAAATCAACGTGGCCAGCACAATTAAGGACATCCGGAAGGCTTTAATCGATGCTGACGTAAATTATAAAGTAGCCAAAGAAGTTACTGACGAAATCAAGCAAAAGGCGCTCGGGCAAAATGTATTAACTGCCGTTTCTCCCGGTCAATTATTGACCAAGATAACCAACGATGAACTCACGCTACTGATGGGCGGAGCCAGCGAAGACATCAAAATTGAAGGGAACCCTGCCGTTATTTTGATTGCCGGTTTACAAGGTTCTGGTAAGACTACCTTCTCTGGAAAATTAGCCAGTTACTTAAAACGACAAGGACGAGAAGTATTATTAACCGCTTGCGACATTTATCGTCCGGCTGCCATTGACCAACTGAAAGTACTAGGTCAACAAATTGGAGTGGAGGTCTATGCGGAGCCAGAAAACAAAGACGCAGTTAAGATCGCAAAGGCGGCTATCGAGCATGCTAAGAAAAATAATTTTAGAGTAGTCATTGTCGATACAGCCGGACGCCTGGCAGTAGATGAAGAAATGATGAATGAGATCGCCAAGTTGAAGGAGACGCTCAAACCATCCGAAACACTATTTGTAGTGGATGCCATGACAGGGCAGGATGCCGTCAATACAGCCAAGGCTTTTAATGACCGATTGAATTTTGATGGCGTGGTGCTGACAAAATTGGATGGTGATACACGTGGTGGGGCTGCTTTGTCCATTAGACGCGTGGTTGAAAAGCCGATCAAGTTTGTGGGTTCAGGTGAAAAGATGGAAGCCTTAGATCGTTTCTATCCCGACCGGATGGCCGGGCGTATTTTAGGAATGGGCGATGTGGTGAGTTTGGTTGAAAAAGCGCAGCAGTCATTTACTGAGGAAGAGGCACGATTGCTGAACGCCAAAATGCGCAAGAACCAATTTGACTTCAATGACTTTTTGAAGCAATTGGAACAAATCAAAAAGATGGGCAATATGAAAGACATGCTGGGTATGATACCTGGCATGGGCAAAGCCATGAAAGATGTAGACATCAATGATGACTCTTTCAAACCGGTAGAAGCCATCATCCGCTCCATGACATTAGACGAACGCGAGAATCCGGAAAAACTAAATCCAAGCAGAAAAAATCGCATTGCCAAAGGCAGCGGAACGTCCATTCAGCAAGTGAATCAGTTGCTTAAGCAGTTTGAAGACATGCGCAAAATGATGAAGATGATGAACAAAATGGGTGGCGGCAAACGAGCCTTAAGCGCATTAAATCCATTCGGTAAATAATAAATAAAACGTGCTCTACTTTTTTCAGCCTTAAACTATTCTTATGAAACTAACTGCTCGTAATACCCACCGCGACATTGCTTACTTCTACGTTGGTTTGATCATATCTTTTTCTCTTTCAGGAATTTTTTTGAATCATCGCCAATCGTGGAATCCAAAACGGTATACCTATGAATCAAAAGATATTTCTGTAGCCCAAGTGAACAAAGATTCAATCAATGACAACTTCATCAAAATGTTTACGTCCGAACAAGGCATCGAAGATGAGTTACGTAGGTTTTCTGTCGATGGAGAAAAACTAAAAATATCTTATGTTAACCATGATGTAACGATTGATCTTTCCACGAGAAATGGTAAAATAGAAAGTTATCGCACTACTCCTGTTCTGGGACAAATGACTAAACTTCACTTAGACACTAGCAAATGGTGGATTTATTACTCGGATGTTTTTGGAGTGGCAATGTTAGTCATCGCTTTTACCGGAATGTTTATTCAAGAAGGTAGCAACAGCTTTCGCTCCCGAGGCTGGAAGCTGGCATTAATAGGAATTATTTTTCCATTAATATTTCTCTTTTTGCTGGCATAATACATGCAATCCAGTTCTCCTTTTCACACACTGTTAAAAGACGAGGTAGCATCCTTTAGCGAATTACGAAAATTCAAAGCCGATTCAGTCATCCTGCAGGAAGACAGTTACATCAAATCGATTCCATTAGTCGTAAGCGGAAGTCTGAAGGTAGTGAGAACCGATGCCAACGGACATGAAATTTTGTTGTATTACATCACGGCAGGCGAAAGTTGTATCATGTCTTTCCTGGGTGGCATTCACGATGAGACAAGCAAAATAAAAGCAATTGTTGAAGAAGATGCTGAGATCTTATTGATCCCGGTAGATAAAGCGAGTGAGTGGGTGAAGAAATTTCCTGAATGGTCAGACTTCATTTTTAAGCTTTATCATAAACGCTTTGAAGAGTTGCTTTCCGTTGTAAACGCGATCGCTTTCCAAAAACTCGATGTCAGACTGCTTCATTTATTAAAGCAAAAATCAGAACTGGCCAATTCTAAGGAAATCAAAGTTACCCATCAACAATTGGCCGAAGAACTGGGAACGGCTCGCGAAGTTGTTTCCAGGGTGGCCAAACAGATGGAAAATGAGGGTCTTATCCATCTATCCCGAAATAAAATTACGCTTATGTGACGTTCGTCACCAACTCCAAGATATGTAAGCGGTAGTTTTGAATCATAATCAAACTATCTCTTATGAAAAAAAATATGGGTTCTGCCGATAGAGTCATCCGGGTGATGCTTGCGGCACTTGTTGCTGTTCTTTATTTTACGAATGTCATTTCAGGTACTACAGCAATCATCTTAGCAGTATTGGCTATTGTTTTTGTTGCCACTAGTTTAATGAGCTTCTGCCCTCTTTATCTTCCATTTGGATTAAGTACTCTTCGCAAGAAAATGAATGCAAAAGGGTAAGCAGTATTCGCTAATCCTAATTGGCGCTATAGTGGGCATGTTAGCAGGCTTTCTATTTTGGAAAGAAATAGGCTGTATAATTGGAACTTGTCCGATCACGTCCAATCCGGTTCATTCATCGCTGTACGGAGCCCTAATGGGCGGATTATTTTTCAGTCTGTTTTATAAAACCAAGAAAGCGAACTCAAACGATCAATTTTAATAAATTATTTAACTACTCAAACCGCATTATCTATGTTACAATCTGTTTTAAACTTAGTAGGCCTTGGCCCGAGTGTTGATTTTAAAAAACTAAAGAATGAAGGAGCTATAATATTAGACGTCCGCAGCAAAGGCGAATATGCACAAGGTCACATCAAAGGTTCTATTAATATTGCAGTCGACCACCTTGCTAATAATCTCTCCAAAATTTCAAAGAATAAAGTCATCATCACCTGCTGCGCATCTGGCGGAAGAAGTGGAATGGCAAAGCGAATACTGGAATCCAATGGCTATACCGAAGTCCATAATGGGGGTGGCTGGGCTTCCCTTCAATCAAAAATTTAAAATATGGAGCCCCATTTTTATAATGTTCAAATTCAATGGAGCAATGATCGAAAAGGGGTAATGTGCTCACCCGAGTTATCAAACGCTTCTGATCAAAAAAATGGCTGTATTGAAGTGGCTACCCCACCTGAATTTCCTAAAGGCATTCCTGGTATTTGGTCACCAGAACATCTATTTACCGCAGCAGTGAGTAGTTGTTTGATGACTACCTTTTTGTCAATTGCTGAGAATTCAAAGCTGGAGTTCTCCTCTTTTCAATGCAATTCAAAAGGGAAACTAGATCAGGTAGAGGGCAAGTTTCTCATGACTGAAGTCATTCTAGAACCCACAGTGACGATTGGCCATGAAAAAGACAGAGAGCGTGCAGAAAGAGTACTAGCAAAAGCAGAAGCAGCCTGCCTCATTTCTAATTCGATAAAATCTAAAGTAACTATGCTCCCTAAGATTTTAGTAGTTTAGCATTCGATTCTACCTTATGGCAAAGTCAAATTTTTCTGAGTTAATAAAAGGACAAATTCCCACGTTGATTGATTTTTTAGCAGAATGGTGTGGACCTTGCAAAATGATGAAACCGATCCTAGACCAAGTAAAAGCTGCCATGGGTGATCAGGTACGGATTATCAAAATAGACGTGGATAAGAATCCCTCCATCGCTTCGTCTTACCAAGTACGGGGCGTTCCAACGTTGATTCTTTTTAAGACGGGCGAAATAAAATGGCGGCAATCTGGTGTAGTGCCCACCGAAAATCTGACAAAAATTATAAGAGAGCACCTGTAGGGAGGAAAGAAGGGAACGAAATGTCGCCTTTTTTTTTGCTTTACGATTATGAATTATAGGTACAGGCGTTTAGTCATCCCAAAATAATTGTACTTTTGGGGATTGGAGAATAGAGCGACTTTTGTAGGTGTGAACTCAATAAAATTCAATCAGTATTTTAAAACCGAAGAAGACTGTCTTAAATATGTAGCAGAGATCAAATGGGAATTTGGATACAAATGCAAGCGGTGTGGCAATGAAAGATTTTTCAAAGGGGCCAGACCTTACCATAGGCGTTGTTTAAAATGCAAATATGATGAAA
>VYMD01001087.1_pt1 | contig 11000 bp, 9 predicted proteins | sample 5115311 | NCBI WGS metagenome assembly VYMD01 (sample SAMN12291779, study PRJNA351875) | freshwater metagenome | isolation source: freshwater lake | place: USA: Michigan, Wintergreen Lake | collected 2013-08-08
CGAGTAGGCTTTTTCCATGTCTCACATTTTAGCATATATTTGGTAAATGCGCTAGTATTTAACGGTAAAGCCGTCGTAGAACGACGGGGTTTCAGACCCAAAATTTTCGATGATGGGATGGCAGTCCGCCTTGGTAGTAAGTCTATCCTTGCCCTTATCGATCCTGATGGTCTTTGCTGGTATGAATCTCTGGCAAATTCCCCTACATCAAATGTCGGTGACAGGAATTGTTATTGCTTTGGGACTTTTGATCGATAACGCTATTGTGATTGTCGATGAACTGCAAAAAGGACTACGGACCGGAATAGCTCACGAACATATTGTTGCTGAAACCGTTAAACAGTTAGGGATTCCCCTCTTAGCTTCTACCCTAACCACGATTTTGTCTTTTATGCCGATCGCTCTTTTGCAAGGAGGCACCGGCGAATTCGTGCGTACTATCGCCCAAACAGTGATCTTAGCCTTGGTTAGTTCTCTAATTTTGTCCCTAACGATTATTCCTATTCTCAGTTTACGTTTATATCAACTGACTCATCGATCGCACCAGACAAAAACCCATTGGTGGGATACGGGAATTAATTTACCGCTCCTAACGGAGTTGTATCGCCAAATTTTGAAGTTAATTCTCTATTTTCCCGTATTAGGTCTGGTTATTGGCTTGATTATTCCAATTGCTGGCTTTGTTGTCGCCGGCACTCTCCCGGAAGAATTCTTTCCGCCGGCAGAACGAGATCAGTTAACCCTAGAAATCGAACTGGCCCCCACCACAACCCTAGAAGTAACTCAGGTAAAAGTGGCTCAAGCTGAAAAAATACTGCTAGATCATCGAGAAATTGCAGAAGTTCACTGGTTTTTAGGGCGTAATGCTCCCCCCTTCTACTATAATCTCTCCGATGGCGTCAAAGACTCTCCTAATTTTGCCCAAGCATTGATTCAACTTCGGCAAGTTTCTGATGATCCCCAATTGATCGAAACCTTACAAAAACAATTAAGTCAAGCTCTACCGATGGCTAGGGTATTAGTCAGCCCCCTAGAACAGGGTCCACCGGTGGGCGCTCCGATCGAAATTAGGGTTTATGGCTCAGAATTGGAGATGTTAAGGAAAATTGGCGAGTCCTTACGGGAAGAACTGGCAAAAATACCCGAAATAACCTATTCTGTTGCTGATTTAAGTGAAATTCAAGCTAAATTAGCCTTAAAAATTAATGAAGAAAAAGCTCGACTGATTGGTTTGGATAATGCGGCGATCGCAAGTCAATTGGATAACCTTTTAGAAGGTTCTGTGGGTGGCTCGATTTTAGAAGCAACAGAAGAATTACCCGTACGAGTCCGAGTCGGTAATCGCGATCGCGAGCAACTGCCACAAATTGCCTCTTTAAATATTCTCGGTAATTCCGCCACTGCTGAACGGGCGAATATTTCCCTTTCCTCCGTGGCAGAATTTGATTTTCTCCCCGAATTAGCCACGATTCCTCGACGAAATGGCAAGCGAATTAATACGGTGAAGGCCTATGTTCAAGCTGATGCGATCGCTGCAACGGTTTTAGACGAATTTCGCCAAAACTTAGAATCGGGCAAATTTTCCCTTCCGCCAGGGTATCGGCTCGAATTTGGCGGAGAGGAAGAAGAAAGAGATACGGCTGTGGCTAATCTAATTGCTAGTGTGGGAGTCTTGACGATTCTAATGCTATCAACCCTTGTTCTTTCTTTTAACTCCTTCCGTCTTGCTGCTCTAGTTACTGTCGTCGGTATTAGTTCGATTGGACTAGCCTTATTTTCCCTCTGGTTATTTGAATATCCCCTAGGATTCATGTCGATTTTAGGCACTATCGGCTTAGTTGGGGTTTCCGTTAATGATTCTATTGTCGTGGTAGCGGCTTTACAAGCTTTACCCCCCCATCTTCAACGCCAACGAAAGGCAATCCGGGAAGTGGTCATTGCTTCCACCTGTCACATTCTCACCACTACCTTAACCACGGTGACGGGATTTGTGCCATTATTTCTCTACGGCGGCGCTTTTTGGGAACCCCTCGCTCTCTGTATTTCCATCGGGGTGATGGGAACCACCCTAAGCGCACTGGTATTTGTCCCGTCGGGATGGTACTATCTCGCTCAAGCCCAAAAGGTTTCCCCTCTGTCTGTTTCTGAGTAGCTTGATTAAATACCACTTTTGTAGAGACGTTGCCTAGCAACGTCTCTATTGATTTGGGTAAAAATACCCTGAAAGTCGTCTCGGCTCCACCGCTCTTATCGGATAAAATACGGAGAATTGGCTGGGTTAAATATAATCGAGTTTGAACAATAGATAAGTTTTTTAACAAGAGTAGTTTCAGATACTGATTACCCGATGGACTGGGGTAGAATTGGAAAAACCAGTCAAACTGTTTTAGCCAAGCTATTTAACTATGATTAAAATTAACTTGCTGTTCGGGTTATCTTCCCTTAAAAAATCGATAAAAAACTTTACATAAACTCAAAAGAGAGCCTGATAACTAACTCATCTAAAAGCTGAGTTAGTTATCAGACGAAGTTTTTGGGTGCTTTTGTTGATTACTTCTTAACCACCATCTTAAAGTAGAAGAAGGGAGATGAAAGTTAATCAGTTACTAAGACTCTACGAACAAGGAGAGCGGGATTTTTTAGCCATTGACTTGATGAGTCTAGATCTACAACAAGTGACTCTAATCGCTGTCAATTTTGCGGCGGCCAATTTGTGCGGAACTAATTTGAGTCGCTCTTTTCTGACTAAATCAAATCTGCGGGGAGCGAGTTTGAATTGGGCGAATTTAACCTATGCCAAATTAAGTCAAGCGCAATTAGTGGAAGCGGACTTAACCAAAGCCAATCTCACCGGGGCCTTTATGGTACAGGCAAACCTGCGTAACTCGCGATTAAGTGGGGCGGATCTTTCCCATGCTAATCTCCGGGGGGCGAATTTATGCGGGGCGAATTTATGCGGGGCGAATTTATACTTAGTTAATCTCCGGGAGGCAACCCTAGATAAAGTCAATCTCAATTGGGCTAATTTGCAGGAAGCGCGGTTAAGTGGGGCTAAATGTCGTCAGATTTCCGCAAGGGAAGCCAATTTTAGCGGCTCTTTTCTTAAAGAGGTGGACTTTCAGGGGGCCAATTTAGAAAGGGCTAATTTTAGCGAGGCACGTCTGACGGGTAGTGATTTACGCGGGGCCAATTTAGCGGGTGCTAATCTAGCGGGAGCTCGTTTACAAGAGGTAAATCTACAGGGAGCGGACTTGAGGGGTGCTAACTTGACGGGGACTTGTTTTGAGAGCGTCACCGGTTGGACAGAAACCGCCCAAGAAGATGATATTTTTCCCCTAGACTGGTTTCAGCCCCGTTTTGCCACTTAAAAGTCAATATATCTGCCGAAAGCCCCTCCTTTTCCTATCGATTAACGATTAGCTGGAGTGGTTAATCTTTGGTTAGGAATGGGGATTGGGGGAGCATTATTCGGCTCATCCTCGAAGGGTAAAGCAGGGGGAGGAGGAGGAGTGGTAGCACTGGGAGATGGTGCTGGAGATGGCGTGGGATTAACGGCAGCGGGGGGACTTTTCGGGGTGACGACGGGTGCGGGAGAGCTAAAACCGAGGAGAGCTTTGCCAAAGGGAAAAACATTAGCCCAGCGTTGAATATTGGGATGGCCAAACCAATCTTGACGGGATACCTTCACCGAGAGGAGAGGTGCGATCGCCCCTGATTTTTCGGCCGTTATCAATAAATCAATTTTATTAAGACCCTGTTGTTGATTAAAACGACTGATGATAGTTTTCTCTGCTAATTGCGATGCTCTAGTCAATAATCCTTCGTAGGATTCTCCCCGTTTAACTGTGATGGGAAGATTAACAGTGGATTGAGCAAAAACCACATCAACGGCGATAATTCCCGTCAGCAGCGTTAAAACAGTAATAGACTTGTACATAGGACAGACGGTTAAACAGACACTCCCTGGCTAGGGTCGGGATCTTCCCTGTTAGAGTTCCCCGATCGCTTTCTTAAATTACCACGATCGATCTCTGGCCACAATTGAAAATTTTCCGGTAGCAAAATCGTCCTTGGCTCCTAGCAATAGGCAATAGGGGAATAATTAGGGCTGGCTGAATAAATCTAAAAACTTTGTTGGATAATATCTTTAGGCTTTTTTGCCATCAAAAAGTGCCAGCCATTGGAGTGATCAGAGGGGAAAATTCCGGGACTTTTTCCCTGAAAATTAGGCAATTGACCACCTGAAAATGGCTAAAACCCCACACCCGACACCCCACCCCCACGAAAAACTGTTTCAGCATAACCTAATTATATTTGGCTATATCGACCAGAGGGTTTTAATTATGACACAAACTAGCGAAACCGTTACCTATTCCCTTGAATCTGTCCTCAAAGAAATTAAAGATAGTATTAAAGAGGTTAATCAGAAAATTGACTCTCTCCAAAGAGATGTTAATCAAAAATTTGACAGTCTCCAAAGAGATGTGGTTCAGAAAATAGACAATCTCCAAAGAGATATGGATCAAAAATTTGACAGTCTCCAAAAAGATGTTAATCAAAAATTTGACAGTCTCCAAAAAGATGTTAATGATTTAAAGGTGGAAGTCACAGAACCCCATGGTTGTGGCTTTTTTAAGTGCCGTGGTCACTTTGGGATTGCGCGGCTTTTTTCTTGGCAATAAACCTTGATTTTTTATTTCAAGAAAGTAGTTATTTTCAAGAGGTTTTTAATGATGACACAAACTAGCGAAACCGTTACCTATTCTCTCGAATCTGTCCTGAAAGAAATTAAAGATAGCATTAAAGAGGTTAATCAGAAAATTGACTCTCTCCAAAGAGATGTTAATCAAAAATTTGACAATCTCCAAAGAGATATGGATCAAAAATTTGACAGTCTCCAAAAAGATGTTAATCAAAAATTTGACAGTCTCCAAAAAGATGTTAATGATTTAAAGGTGGAAGTCACAGAATTTTAAGTGCCGTGGTAACTTTGGGATTGCGCGGCTTTTTTCTTGGCAACAAACCTTAAATATATCAGGGGATATTTTAATCATCAAGTTTATTTTGTACTCTACCAATAAAATCCATGAGTTTTTGTATTAATCCTCATTGTCCTAAACCGAAAAGTATCACGGAGAGTCGTTACTGTCAATCCTGTGGTTCCGACTTGCTTTTAAATGGTAAATATCGAGTCACAAATTTATTGAGTGCCAAAGGTGGATTTGGTAATACCTATGAAGTGATAGATGAACATAAAATACCCAAAGTATTAAAAGTTCTTACCTACGATTCCAGTAAAGCTATTGATTTATTTCAACAGGAAGCCAATCTTTTAAAACAATTAAATCACCCCGGTATTCCCAAAGGAGAAAACTATTTTATTTATCATCCCCGGGAGAGTCAAACTGCTTTACACTGTTTAGTTATGGAGAAAATTGCTGGTATTGACTTAGAAGAATATCAAAAACAAAGAGGATTTAAACCGATTGATTATAATCTCGCTTGTGATTGGTTAACTCAGTTAGCTAATATTCTCTACGAAGTTCATAAACATAAATTCTATCATCGTGATATCAAACCCTCTAATATTATCTTAAAACCCGATGGTCAATTAGTTTTAATTGATTTTGGAGCGGCGCGACAAGTCACTAAAACCGTCCTAGCAGGAGGCAAAAATACAGGAATTTATACCCCCGGATATGCTCCTCCCGAACAATCTCGCGGTCACTCTGTCCCCCAGTCAGACTTTTATGCTTTGGGCAAAACTTTCGTCTTTTTGTTAACCGGTAAAGAACCCAGTGACCCGAAAATTTATAATATTAATACCAATGAATTTAACTGGCGTAAATATACCCCAAATATCCCTTCTCGATTAGCAGATTTTATCGATAATTTAATGGCAGAAAAACCTATTGATCGACCTAAAGACACCAAAACTTTGCTAAAAATTATTACTGATATTAAAGCCAATCCCCATCAAACTAAAAAAACTAAAAAAACTAAAAAAACTCAAAATTCTTCTCTTGAAAAACCTAAAATTATTCCTATTCCCAATCCTGCACTTATTTCTTTACTCGCTGCAATTTCTCCCAGTTATGCTGGGTTTTGGCTCCGTTTAAAAGCCTCTTTAATTGATTCTTTTATCGTTCTTATTATCGCCGCTTTATTAGGTGGTTATATCTGTTTTCGCTTACAACAATGGTCAACTTTTCAAGATTTAAACCTTGATTTTGATATAGCCAAAGAAATCTGGGTTTACTACGCAGCAGGATTAAGTGCAGCTGGAACAACAATTTTTGGTTTTGCTTTATTTATAGCAGCAATTATCTATAATATTCAAGCCAAAATTAACTTTACTCACGAGCATATTGCCATCCTGACTGCTCTCGGTTTAGGAATAGTTATTAAATGGTTATATTATGTTTTCTTAGAATATCTTTTTAAAGCCACTATTGGTAAAATGTTTTTTGATTTATCCGTCACCGATAGCGAAGGAAGACGCATATCTTTTGCGAGAGCCAATCGCCGCTACTTACTAAAATTTATCTCCACTGCTCCCTTATATTTGGGCTTTTTACTGGCAGCCTGGACAAAGAAAAAACGCGCCCTTCATGACATGATTTCCGGTACACAAATCCGCAAAAAAAGTAACCAGAACCTAGAAAAGTAGGGAGATGGGAGCAGGACGATAGGATAAAATCAACTACAATAGGGACAAGATATTCCTGCTTGGTAATTGGGGGATTGTTTATCTTTTTCATCGATGGGATGACCGCAAGCGGGACACATTTTATAATGTCCTACCTCTAAATTAGCTGTTAGTGCCACTCTTTGATCGAAAACGAAACATTCTCCTTGCCAAAGACTCTGATCGGGACTAACTTCTTCTAAGTATTTCAAAATACCTCCCTCTAGCTGATAAACTTGAGAAAAGCCTTGATTTAATAAAAAAGCTGCCGCCTTTTCACAGCGAATTCCCCCCGTACAAAAAAGAGCTATTTTTTTATCGTTAATACTATCAAAATTGTCCTGAATATACTCAGGAAATTGGCGAAAATGCCCTATTTCAGGGTTAAGCGCTCCCGCAAAAGTACCGATCGCCACTTCATAATTATTACGAGTATCGATAACTACCACGTCCGGCTCTTTCAGCAATTGGTTCCACTCTTCAGTTTTGAGATGAATTCCTGTTTTTTCGAGAGGATTAGCCTTGGGTTGACCAAAAGTCACAATTTCCTTTTTTAAGCGAATTTTTAAGCGTTGAAAGGGCAAATAATCGCAAACAGACTCTTTCACCTCTAGATTAGCTAAACGAGTATCGGTTTTTAACCAACTAATCACCTCGGCGATCGCTTGACTGTTCCCGGCGATCGTTGCATTAATCCCCTCGGCTGCCAGAAGAATAGTTCCTTTAATTCCTCTTTCTTGGCAGTATTTTTGTATTTCTGGCTGTTTTTGACGATAATCTGACAAAGCCACAAACTGGTAAAAAGTGGCGACTAGATAAGACATGGCAAGCAAAGGGAAAATTAACTTGTAATATTTTTCACTATAGGTTATGATAACGAAAGTGTCCTAAAAACCAGATCGGGGGTTTAGCTCAGTTGGTAGAGCGCCTGCTTTGCAAGCAGGATGTCAGCGGTTCGAGTCCGCTAACCTCCATAGCATCTCCCCCATAGTCCTGACTGATTCACTTTTGCTTGGTGATTAGCTCAAGTCTTTTTGGGAAGACAATTAGCTAGGGTTGCCGAAAAAGTTTTTCCTGGGGGCAGGGTGTAGGGTGTAGGGTGTAGGGTTTAGAGGGAGTCGTCTTGGAGTCTCCCCAAAACGAAAACTTCGTACCTCACCATTAAGATAACTGCTATCAATGATGTCTCGTACCTATCAAGCTACTGGAATCAATCTGCAAGGAATGGCCTTCGGAGAGGCCGATCGCCTCTTAACTATTTTGACCGCCGAATATGGTTTAATTAGAGCCATCGCTCCCGGTGCGCGCAAGTATAAATCTTCCCTGCGGGGTAGAAGTGAACTATTTGTGGTCAATAATCTGTTAATAGTCGCAGGAAAATCCCTAGATAAGGTCGTTCAAGCCGAAACTATCGAATCTTATCCCAAATTAAGTCAAAATCTCGCCAAACTCACCGTTAGCCAATACCTCTGCGAACTGGTTTTGGCGATCGCACTGAGCGAACAACCCCAGAGGGAATTATACGAATTAATCTGCGGCCATCTGGCCAGAATTGAAGTCCTCGACGAAAATCAATACATACTTCCCTATCTTTGTCAAGCAATTTTTCATTTCTTAATAATTGCTGGCTTAGTGCCGCAAGTCCATAACTGCCTGTTGACGGGAAAAGCTTTAATTAGGGACAATTGCCTAGGATTCAGTTTCGAGGCAGGGGGAATAATAGATCTAGCTGCCCTAACAGAAACAATCAACCCGCCCAAAATCGATAGTAAACTGACGCGGCAAGAACTGCAATTACTGCAATGCCTAGGAAAAACAGATTTTCCCCCCCAAGAAAACCTTACCTCAGAACTAGCTTGGATTAACCTCGATCGCCTGCTGCGCCGCTATACTCAGTATCATCTGGGAAAAACTTTTCGCTCCTCGGCATTAGTTGAGGGTTTATCTCCCTTAGAATTTTAAACAGATAGCAACAATCATCATAATGCAACTGTTTGACTCAGAAACTGACGACGCTACGTCTAGCGACTCCTCCACTCCTGTTTTTAATTCTTCCGATTGCTCACCGAGGCAATCCGACACAGAAACCATGAACCGCTTGCCTAAACGTGCGCCCAAATCCAATCCTAGTCAGGGTTTTGCCCCAGTGCTAAAAAACCCGCGCTTTCTCATTCTCTGGGCGGGGGGAATTTTTTCCCAATTAGCGGATAAATTCTATTTAGTCCTGATGATCTCCCTAATTGCCACCCATTACCAAAAAGCCGATCAGTCAATTAGTGGCTGGGTATCGGCGATAATGATTGCTAATACAATTCCGGCGGTGTTAGTGGGTTCGGTGGCGGGTGTATATGTTGATAGATGGTTAAAAAAACAAGTTTTAGTTATTTCTAACCTTTTACGCGGGGCTTTTGTCCTCCTCATTCCCCTATTATTATGGTTAGTGCGCGAGCAAACTTTAGCCGTTCCCCTCGGTTGGCTGCCGGAAGGTTTAAGAAATTGGCATTACCGGCTACAAGGAGAATTTAATTTACCCTTCGGTTTTTTCCTGTTGTTAGTCATTACTTTTCTTGTCTCCACCTTAACCCAATTTTTTGCCCCCGCCGAACAATCTACCCTGCCATTAGTGGTAAAACGCCGTCATCTTTTGCCGGCTAATTCCCTCAACACTTTAACCACCATGGCGGTATTAATTATCGGTTTTGCCATCGGTGAACCTTTATTAGCTTTTGCTGATAGTATTTTCGGCACGAGAGCCGGACAATTTGATATTGGCAAAGTGATGATTGTCGGTGCTTTTTATATAATTGCCGGTTTAATTCTAATTATCCTGCGAACTAACGAAAAATATGTCATTCCTACCGCAGAACAGCCCCATGTTTGGGAAGATATCCGCGACGGCATTCGTTACCTCAACAAAAATCATAAAGTTCGTAACGCCCTGATTCAATTAGTCATCTTATTCTGTATTTTTGCTGCTCTATCGGTATTAGCCGTCAGTATGGCGGAAAAACTACCCGGGTTAAAAGCTTCTCAATTCGGCTTTTTATTAGCCTCCTGTGGTGCAGGAATGGCAGTTAGTGCGATTACTTTGGGTTATTGGGGTCAAAAATTCTCCCACACCCAATTAAGTCTCTGGGGTTCTCTGGGTATGGCGGCAGCTTTAATCGGTTTATCTCTAGCCACAAAGAGTTTAATTTTAGCCTTCGCTATGACGGCTTTATTAGGGATTTTTGCCGCTTTAGTCGGGGTTCCCATGCAAACCACCCTACAGGCAGATACACCCCCCGAAATGCGCGGTAAAGTCTTTGGTTTAGAAAACAATGCCGTTAATATTGCCCTCTCTTTACCCTTAGCTGTCGCCGGTATCGCTGAAACTCAATTCGGACTCCGACCGGTACTATTAGCTTTAGCAGTTATGGCAGTTATCGGCGGTGGTTTTACTTGGTATGTTTCTCGCTCAGTTATCAGTAAACAGTAAACAGTAATCAGTAATCAGTATTCAGGAGTCAGTATTCAGTATTCAGTATTCAGTATTCAGGAGATTGCCTTTATTTATTCTCCCATACCCCCCGCAAAGAAGCGAAACTAACATTAACTAAACGGTAGCTTTTGGTAGTAATTACTGAGTAACGCACAGAAAACGGGTTTCTCGGAGAAACCCGTTTTCTACTCATGCCTCATGCAAAAAGGGGAATAAATAATCAGTCTTTAATAACCAGATTTAGTATCAGGAGACAAAGTAACCTTAAACTTGTTAGAATCAAAAAGTTGTTATTTTCTGGTAGTCATTCACCGCTCAGATTAGTTAAGATGATATTACATGACTAATAATATTGACCATGATCGCTTATTTAAGGAGTTAATCTCCACCTTTTTTGTCGAATTTTTTGAGTTGTTTTTTCCTCAAGTGATGGATTATTTAGATAGGGACTCGATTACTTTTTTAGACAAAGAAGTATTTACCGATGTCACGGAAGGAGAAAGGCATGAAAGCGATTTAGTCGCACAAGTTAAGTTTCGAGGAAAAGAATCTTTCTTTCTGATTCATGTAGAGGCGCAGGAAAGTTCCCGCAAGTGGTTTAACCGGCGAATGTTTACTTATTTTGCTCGCTTTCATGAGAAATTTGTCTTACCGATTTATCCGATTGTAATTTTTTCTTACCCCCAGCCCAAAAAAGAAGCAATTAGTCAATATGTGGTCGATTTTCCCGATTTTAAGGTATTAGAATTTAACTATCAAGTCGTGCAATTAAATCGATTAAATTGGCGAGATTTTCTCAATCAGCCGAATCCGGTTGCTTCGGCTTTGATG
>VYMD01000412.1_pt1 | contig 10980 bp, 7 predicted proteins | sample 5115311 | NCBI WGS metagenome assembly VYMD01 (sample SAMN12291779, study PRJNA351875) | freshwater metagenome | isolation source: freshwater lake | place: USA: Michigan, Wintergreen Lake | collected 2013-08-08
ATCCATCCAATAACGCAGAACTTTATTGCGAACAAATTGGGTTGTCCGTATTGCTTCATTAATGGCTTCTATCTGATTAGGTTTTGGCTTAACTTTGTATTCTAGTACAAACATTTTGACACTGCTTGACTGAGTATCAATATTTTAGCACAAAATTCTTTAAGTTGACAATACATATTTATTTAAAGCCGCCCGACCCTACACTAAAGGGCGGGGGGAGCATCTCACCTTTGTAACTCCTAAATTAAGTTTTATGTCAAGCTATTTTGAAAGCCTTGCCAAAAGTCAGTTTTAGCGACAAGCATAATTACTCACTTGCATAAATGAGATGCTCCCAGGGCGGGGCTTGTACCCAAATTTTCGGTCAACTGACCTTGAGTGAAGATGCGCCGAAAGGGTAACTGTGGGGAGAATAGGGAAAAACCACTAGGAAAAACCCGAATAAAATCTTAATATACAGAGTGCCTAGTAGCCATAACGATTGCGCTCACTATCTTTGTAAATTCTATGACAGAGATTAACCCAGAGATCAACCTCATGCAGATAGCGACTATACTCAACCAATATCGATTTGAAATGAGAGGATATAAAGCGCAAGAATTAATCGAGCGCTGGTTGCCCATCTATTCGCTAAATTGGATTCGCATGGCGATTTTAGAGGCACTCTATCAGGGACGTTACAAAGTCATTTCGGTGGAGGAAATTCTCAAAATTTGGCACCGTCGCGGCCATCCTACCTTTCATTTTACGGGGGAATTCGAGCGCTTGGTTTGTAAAAACTTGCTAGATTGCCAGTTAAATGGCAAAAAACCAGCAGTTATCCCTAAACGGGAACAGATCAATATACCTTCTCCCACCCTTGAGCAGCCCTGTCCAGAGCCAGAAGCGGGAAAAACCGATAATGATGGCACAGTAGCCACGAGTAAAGATTCTTTACTCAACTTAGAAACTTCTCTTTTTAATGATCCTCGCAAAGGTATGAGTAATGTGGAGGAATTATTCTCGCAGTTAACCCCGGAAACGCCCAAATTCCCTGTATTAGAATCAGTGCCTAAATCGCCTAACAGTCCTGGAACTAGGGAGAATTTTCCGGCTAATTTTAAACCGGCAATCGATGAGTTTATCCCTTTGTTAGACCCTTCGGAATTGTATCCCAAATTAAAAGCTGTGGCCCGCTCACAGCATAAGTAGGGTTGGCTGAAAAAGTTTTTCGGTGGTGGCAGGGTGTAGGGTGTGGGGTGGTGGGGTGGTGGGGTACTGACACCAATTAATTCCCCGCCCTCAAGAAAAAAAATCGCCCTGACGATTAAAATAGAGTTAACTTTCCCCCTCCAGGCTCTGCTCAATTAACTAAATTATGACATCCTCCTATTTTGGTCTAGAAACCGAAGAAAATAAACTAATTAACTCTAATAATCTCTCGTTCGCCGCTTCTCTTGGTATTCATGCCCTAATTTTAGCGATTATCTTACCTAATTTCCTCAATAATCCAGCGCAGGAGCCAAAAAAGGATTTACGCAACGTCAATCTGATTGAATTGAACCCTCTAGAGCAGTCACGTCTTCCTAATCTCGACTCCTCCCTATCCAGCTTACCCGGACTGCCTAACCCCAATTCGTCTTCTTCCTCTTTGCCTCCTCTCCCCCCCATGGATGGCATCCATAACAGCACCTTACCTCCTTTACCCTCGGTTTCTTCCCTTCCCCCTTTACCTTCCTTACCTGCTTTACCTCCCCTCTCCTCTTTACCCTCCGTCAATATCTATTCTCCTCCCGTGGCATCTATCCCATCCCTGGGTAGATTACCGATTCCTCGCAATTTTCCCACTTCTACCCCCAGTTTACCTAGTCCTCCTTCTGTTCCCACCCTGTCAGAGAATAATAATCTGCCTAGGGAGACTAATAACAACCGGATACCGCCTTACTTCGATCCCTACCAAGATAATCTAACTTTAGATAGATTGCGAAATTCGCCCCGTAGTGCATCGCAACAGGCGCAGGAACAACTAAACAATTCCTTAGCCCGCACGCCGGAGCCGAATGGTCAATCGCCCATTGATGAACAGCGTCGTCAACAATTAATGTCGGAAATGCGGGAACGTTTGCGATCCCTGGAGGCGGATAAAAGCAATACCAGTAACGACGATGCCATGAGAAATAATCTGGCTTGGCTGGCCAGAGTCCAAAAAACTAATCCTAACGCCTTAAATGAACTAAATCAGCCCAATCAGGGCAGCAGAGGCATAACTACCGTCAATTTGACTGGTAATTATCCCGCCACGGCTTGTTCCCGTCAATTGGCGGGGACGGCGGTTTATGGGGTGACGGTGGATGCTCAAGGCCGCCTCAGCAGTGAACCCCAGTTAATTAAAAGTGCTGGCTTCCCGATTTTCAATCAACAGGCAGCTAGGGAAGTAAGCTTAACTCGCTTTAATAATCCCAGTGGTGAGTCGAGAAGCTATCATGTGCGAGTCAGTTTTGCCCCTAACCCGGAAGTGTGCCGAGGTGCGATCGCTAATCCTCCAAAACCGGAGGGTAGTAACCTCAATACCCGTAACTCCCCCCCCGTAACGCCGGCAATTGAAACCCCGCTTCGTCCTAATCAACCGCCGCAACCCGCCGTTAGCCCCCAACCGGATAACGTCAAGCCGCCCGAAACCACAGGGCCAAATCCACCCCAAACCCAGCCAGAACCGCCCAAAGAAGCGATAATCGAAGAAAAAGCCCCAGAAACTCCTCCCCAAACCCCCGCTCTCAATCAGCCGGAGGGTTCCCCCGCCGGTCCCCCCACTAGCCAAAATCCTCAACCCGTCAGCGAGGAAGTTTTGCCCCCTGGTCCGCCGGCGTCCGCTAAAACTGAACCAGAAAGTTAGGCCTTTTCAGTGATCAGTGATCAGTGATCAGTGATCAGATGTGAGTTTTAGGTTTACTGTTTACAAGGGCCGAATCTAAAACCTAATTTGTTAAGCTAAGTAGGGAGGCACAATTATTTGTAGGATGGGTTAGCGGTAGCGTAACATGAGCGGGCGTTGGGTTTCATGCTTCAACCCAACCTACGTTCTTTTCAGTTATCAGTGATCAGTTATCGGTAATCAGATATGAGTTTTAAGTTCACTGATTACTGAAAAAAACTCTCATCTTCCTAGTCCATATTTTTACTTAAATGATTTCCACTTCCCAGATACCCGATTCTTTTGTCTCACCTTGCCGTCGCGCCTCGGTTAGTCGTACTACCAAAGAAACCGATGTACAGGTGACGATCGATCTTGATGGTAGCGGCAATTGTCGCGCCCAGACAGGAATTCCCTTTCTTGATCATATGTTGCAGCAAATCGCCTCCCACGCTGCGATCGATCTCGATGTACGCGCCACCGGAGATATAGAAATTGATGACCATCACACCAATGAAGACGTGGGAATCACCCTCGGACAAGCTTTACTGCAAGCTTTGGGGGACAAAAAAGGGATCGTCCGTTTCGGGCATTTTGTCGCCCCTCTCGATGAAGCTTTAGTGCAAGTTGCCCTCGATTTTTCCGGTCGCCCCCACCTCAGTTATGGTCTAGAAATTCCCACCCAAAGAGTGGGAACCTACGATACTCAGCTAGTGCGGGAATTTTTTGTCGCTTTGGTCAATCACAGTCAAATGACCCTACATATTCGCCAATTAGACGGGATTAATTCCCATCATATTATTGAGGCTACTTTTAAAGCTTTTGCCCGGGCGATTAGTATGGCCATAGCGATCGATCCCCGTCGCGCCGGTATAATTCCTAGTTCTAAGGGCGTTTTATAGAAGCGCTGCTTAACCGAATTAACGTTAGCTTAGAAGCCCATAATTTGAGCCACTTGGGTTAATTCGGGAGCGATACCGGATTTTAGTTGATTATTGCTGTGTTTTACCGCCGAATCTGGGTCTTTCAGTCCATTTCCCGTTAAAACACACACTACGGTGGCCCCATCGGGAACCTGTTGATGCACTTTTAATAATCCTGCCACAGAAGCGGCGCTGGCCGGTTCACAGAAAACCCCCTCTTGGCCCCCTAAAATCCGATAGGCTGCCAATATTTCCTCATCACTGACAGCATGAAATTGCCCTTGACTAGCGTGACTAGCGGCCCAGGCTTTTTCCCAGTTAGCTGGGTTGCCGATACGGATAGCCGTGGCTAGGGTTTCGGGATGGTCAACCGGTTGTTTGGAGATAAAAGGGGCGGCCCCGGCGGCCTGAAAACCCATCATCTTCGGCAGTCGTTCACATTTACCTATCTGGTGATACTGACAGAATCCCATCCAATAGGCGCTAATATTGCCCGCATTACCCACGGGAATACATAACCAGTCGGGGGCATTACCCAAGACATCGACAATCTCGAAAGCGGCGGTTTTTTGACCCTCTAAACGGTAGGGATTGACGGAATTGACTAAAGTTACGGGATAATTTTCTGATAGTTGGCGGACAATCTTCAGGGCATCATCAAAGTTGCCATTAATAGCGATGACTTCCGCCCCGTACAATAAAGCTTGGGCTAATTTTCCTAAGGCCACATAACCGTCGGGGATAATCACAAAGGCCCGCATCCCGGCCCTTCTTGCATAGGCTGCCGCCGCCGCCGAGGTGTTGCCGGTACTGGCACAAATCACCGCTTTTGCCCCTTCTTCCTTCGCTTTCGAGATGGCCATGGTCATGCCCCGGTCTTTAAAGCTGCCAGTGGGATTTAAACCATCATATTTGACAAAAACCTTGACATCGCGCCCGATTTGTGCTGAGAGATAGGGGGCGGGGATCAGGGGTGTATTGCCTTCTAGGAGGGTAATTACAGGGGTTTCCGTGCTTACGGGCAGAAATTGGCGATATTCTTCGATCAAACCGCGCCAGCCGCCGATAGACGAGGATTTAGTGGGTGATTGGGGGATCGATCGAGAAATAGTTGTCATAGCCTTAAGGATACAGATTTGATTAGATGGCCCAGTCTCCTATTTTATCCAATAAGCAGGCCAAAAAATTAATCTCGATCGCCCGATTGGGATTCATGGGGTTTAAAACAGGGATGCGGAAAGATAAAAGGCAATAAAAGTAAATAAATCACTTTTTGGGTCAAAAATAGCTATTTTATCGATATGAATCTGATTTTTTGCCCGCTTTTGTCTTTCAAAAGTTGATTTAAGTAGTTGGTTATATTTAAATTGAAGATGGCTCCCCCCTTAATTCCTAGGGTTGATTCATAGTAGGGTTGATTCATGAATCAACCCTACCTTGAGTAACACCTAACTACTTAATAAACCATCACCGGGTAAATAGCCAGAGATAGAAATTATGAAGGAAAGTACCGTCCCCACCATTAATCTCGCCCCTAAACTCAAACGCGATTTATCTTTATGGAATCCCTTTGATTATCTTTTGCTGTTGTACTGGGTGTTTTATTTTCCCCAAGCAATAGGCTGGTATGTGGAAACGAGAGGCGGCGGCGATCAATTAAAAGAACAGAAAACATGGCGCGATAGAATGCAATTTCTCCGCGACCATCCCGTACAATTGCGTCTAGGGATTCAGGGTCTTCTCTTAACTGTAATTACCGTCCTAATTATCTGTAGCATAGCAGCAAATTTAGGATTTTCTGTTAATTGGGGGGACGTGCTGTCGGGCGCGGTGTCGGGTGCGGTGTCGGGTGTGGTGCTGGGCGTGGTGTCGGGTGCGGTGTCGGGCGTGGTGTTGGGTGCGGTGTTCGGCGCGGTGTCGTGTGTGCCGCTGGGCTTTTTGTTGGGTGGGGTGTTCGGCGGCGGGTCGGTGTCGCGCGTGGTGCAGGACGCGTCGCTCTTGGGTGCGGTGTTCGGCGCGGTGTTGGGCGCGGTGTTGGGTGCGGTGCTGGGCTTTTTGTTGGGCGTGGCGTTGGGCGTGGCGTTGGGCGTGTGGTGGGGCGTGGCGTTGGGCGTGGTGTCGGGCGTGGTGTTGGGCGTGGCGTTGGGCGTGTGGTCGGGCGTGGTGTCAGGCGTGGTGTCGGGCGTGTGGTCGGGCGTGGCGTCGGGCGTGGTGTTCGGCGTGGTGTTGGGCGTGGTGTTGGGCGTGTGGTCGGGCGTGTGGTCGGGCGTGGCGTCACGCGCGGTGTTGGGTGTGGTGGTCGCGGTGTTGGGCGTGTCGGGCGCGGTGTCGGGCGTGGCCTTCGGCGACGTGGTGTCAGGCGTGTGGTCGGGCGTGTTGTGGGGCGCGGTGTTCGGCGTGGTGTTTATATTCGTCTTTCTCCGTCCTGATAATTGGCTAATCGGGCTTTTGGCGGGCCCTCAAGGGCGACTTTTTCCCCGTATTACCCTTCTACCGCTGCCGGGGTTAACCTCGACTCTACAACAATGGTTACAGCAAGACTGGGAAACAGCTATTGATAACCTCAATCAATACCTTCAGTACAGCCGCCAGTTTATTCCTGTTGTTACCGCCGTTAATCGCGTTTTACCGCAATTCCCAGAGGCAGAAATTATCTATCGGGTCTCCCGTCTGGCAGAAAATCCCTCCGATTGGCAATTGTTAAAATATGCGTCGGCGTCGGCGAAACCGTCTTCTCTTCCTGACAGTCAAATCCGTCTAGATACTCCTGCTCGCGCCGCCGCCGCCGGTTTTTGGTATCTTCACCAACGGGACACCGAAAAAGCCGAAAAAGCCTTTGCTGCGGTACGTTCCCTCGCCTACGGGGAAGAAATGTATAGCCTAGCCCAAACTTTACACCGATTTAGTCAAGCAGCAACTCTCGATAGTATCGCTTCCCTGGAGGTTGCCCCTATTGCCGCAGAACCGTCATTACGTCCGCAAACTTGGCAGGCTATCAGCAGTTTAAATCGAGTTATCGCAGAAATGGCTTCAGTCCAGAGAAGTTACAGTTACTCCCAAGAGACTAGAGAACTCGCTCTTAATCGGATTATCGGGGAATTAAGCGATATAATCGACCGACAGGCGGCCAATTTACCCCTAGCAGAAAAAGCATTAATCCTTTCTATCGCCCAAAAATGGAAAGGGTGCGGCTCTTTTAGCTTGTAAGCCAAGACGCATTTAAACCGCTTATTCTTAGATTAGCCGAATCTCCCCCCCTGCCGCCTAGAGCCTAGAATTGATTCATAGTAGGGTTGATTCATGAATCAACCCTACCCGACTTCGGGGGGGGGGATTGGGGGAAAATGGGTCTTAGCTTCCCCACACCCGGCCCCGACGAAAAACTTTAGTATAATCAAGAATATTTAGTATTTATTAGCTTTTCTGTCTAAGATTGATGTTAAAGGCTGTTCTGTTCGATTTTAATGGGGTGATCATCAATGATGAACCGATCCATCAGGAGTTAATTAATGAAATCTTGATCGGGGAAAATCTGCTGCCCCTAGGGTCGGAATTTGCGGAGTTATGTCTGGGGAGAAGCGATCGCGTCTGTTTGCGTAATGTTCTCACCCGTCGCAATCGTCAAGTGACCGAGGAATATCTGACTAAGTTAATTAACAAAAAAGCCAGTTTATACCGAGAAAGATTAGGAAAATTAGAGAAACTTCCTATTTATGAGGAGATATACTCTTTTTTAGAACGGGTTAAGGCCAGAGATCTACAAATCGGTTTGGTGACGGGAGCAATACGCTCGGAAGTAGAATCAATCTTGCAACAGGCAGCCCTTGGGGATTACTTTAGTGTCATTGTCACTGGTGATGAGATTAGCACCAGTAAACCTCAACCGGATGGTTATTTACTGGCCGTAGAAAGACTTAATCGTTGGAATTTTAATCTACAGTTGCAACCCCAGGAATGTCTGGTGATTGAAGATACTTTTGTCGGTTGCGAAGCGGCAAAAAGAGCGGGAATGCAGGTGGTGGGAATCGCTCACACCTATCCCTTCCATTTTATGCAGAGAGTGTCCAACTGGGCGATCGATAATTTCTCCCAACTAGATCTCGATCGCGTGGAGGAAACTTTTAGCCAAATCGGGGAAATAAAGGAGCGATCGGGATTTTAGAGGCGATTAACAAGCTGAAAAGCCCTACTTGCAAAAATCGGCAATTCGTGTTATACTAACGAAAGTGCTAAGAAAATGCGGGTGTAGTTTAGTGGTAAAACCCTAGCCTTCCAAGCTAATGATAGGGGTTCGATTCCCCTCACCCGCTTAGGCTGTTGTGCAGTAAACGTCTAAGGAATTATCGGTAATATCAACGGCGATTCTGACTTAGAGATCGCTATATTCTAAATATCTCTGCAAATCTTTGGTACGCTGCTCGGTGACATCTGCCAAACAAAAACCGTAAATCATGGGAGCCATCGATCCTCCCTCATAGGCACTTCTTTCAAATTCGCAACTGCTGTCTCTAAACTTAATCCAAGCTTGTTGGGCGCTAATTAATTTTTGTTTGCGAGAAGCTGACAGTTTTGGCAGTAGTTGTCGATAAACTTGATTTAACTTGCGATCAGCGTTTTGATAAGCTATGCTGGCACAAATGTTCATTTCGCTTTGAGTCTGGGGATTGTTACAGTTAGGGCGTTGAGCTAGTTGCAAGTTCGTCGCTGCAGATGTGGGACTTGCAATGCCACGGGTAGCCATCCCGACAGCCAACAAACTTGCTATGCTTAATACGGTTAGTAAAAACTTACCCATGGCTATTTATTCTATGATCGTAAGAACAGGATAACAGAAATGCGATCAAAGCGATAGGGAGCTTCTTTAATTTCGCTTTCCCAGAATTGGACTCGGTTTCGTTCATTTATTCGCTTGCTTAACTCTATTTCATTATTTCCAAAAAAGAAAATCAGAGGAGTTGATAACTAAAAAACCCAGACGGGAACTCGTTTATAAGCGGGGGTTCCACAGCGAGGGTCGATTTTAGCCTTGAATAAAACATTGGCTTCGGGATAAAACATAAAGCCAACACCTTCGCGAATCGAACCGAAAATAATTTCAATATTCTCTAATTTGCCGGCATCTCCTTGAACGGTGACTCGTTGATGTTCTTGAAAGCTGGCTTTTTTGGCATCTTCGGCGTTCATCAATAAACAATGACGGTGAGGCATTCCCCGATATTTATCGCCCACTTGATAAACGACGGTATTATGTTGTCCATAACTGCGTCCTGTTCCGAGAATCAGGGCAATTCCGGGGGCATTTTCCGGTTGGTTGAAATCTTGCTTTTCCGGTGCTTTTAAAGTGGGTAAAGGGGTGACGGACATTTGCGCTTTTCCTGTCGATGTCGGAAAATGGGGTTCGGTAAAAATCCGTCCGCTAATGGTAAATTCTGTTTGGGTTTGATCTAATTGCCCGATTTTTTGATAACCCGGAATCGTTTTGGCGATTAACTGACGAATATAGGCGGTGTCGTGTAATCTCGACCAATCAATCGGGTTTGTGCCTAAAACCTTGACGGCAATATTTGTTAATAGTTCTACTTCCGAGATGATATCGACATCAGAACCCTGTAGATGACTGCTTCCCCGCTCGTTAAAACGGACAAAATTATTGCCCGATTCGGTTGTTGTCGGGTGAGGATTTTCAAAACGAGCGAAGACGGGTAAAATTACCGTATTTTGTCGGGCTAATCCGTGAAAATGTCCTAAATTTGGCTTAGTAGCCACATAAAAAATCGTATCAATTTGTGCTAAGGCTTTTTTGGCTTGAGTTAAATCTGGATTTGCCCCATAAAGATTACCTCCCAAACAGAAAAGGGTGTTGATTTTTCCCCGTTCGGCAGCTTCAATTAATGCCCTGGTATCATAACCGCCGGTTATATTTAATGGCTTTCCTAAAAGTTGAGAAAGTGCCTCGGCGATTTCCCGACGTAATCTCACCGTAACGCCCATAGAACCGAAGCCCTGTACATTAGAATGACCTCTGATTGGCATGGTTCCTGCACCTATTTTACCAGCATTACCTGTAAGTAAAGCTGTATTAGCAATACTGATAATATTATCGACACCGTTTTCCTGTTGTGTAACCCCCATCGCCCAAGCGAAAACCACTCGCTCTAAATTGCCGAAAAGGGCGGCGGTTGCTTCAATTTCTTCTCGGGATAAACCGCAGGTTTTAGTAATGGTTTCCCAGGGTACTTGTCGGGCATAATCTATAACAGATTGCCAATTTTCTGTATGGGATTCGAGATAATCCCACCGGACTAAATTTTGTTCGATCAAAGATTTTTGTAATCCGACGAATAGGGCGGTATCGCTACCCGGAATCGGCTGTAGGTAGAGAGTAGAAATATCGGAACCGCCCCGCAATAGGGATTTAATCGGAAAAGCGGGCGAGGAGAATTTCACCAATCCGACTTCAATTTGCGGGTTAATAATAATAATTTTACCGCCGCGATCACGAATTTGAATTAATTCATTCATCAGGCGAGGATGATTAGCGGGGGCGTTAGAACCGATCAATACCACACAATCGGCTTGTTTTAAACTTTCCAGACTGACCATCGAAGTCCCAGAGCCGAAAACCTGTTTTAATCCTACGGTCGAGGCGGCATGACAGAGATCGGAACAATCGGCTAAATTATTACTTCCTAATGCCCGGAAAAACAATTGTAAGAGATAGGCGGCTTCATTAGAAGAACGTCCCGAACTATAGGAGGCCAGAGTCTCGGACGGTTGGCGAAAAGCTTGTTCGGCTAATCGATAAACTTCTTCCCAGCTAATACGTTGATAGTGACTTTCTCCAGCTTTTAAGAGAACGGGATAACTGAAACGACCCAAGCGATCGCATTCTAAGGAGGTTAAGGACTGTAATTGAGCGAGATGATAGGTCTGAAAAAAATCGGTTTTAATACCTGGCATTAATTCGGAAGTAATCGCTTCGACACTTTTGAGACAACGTTGCAGACTTTCCCCCGCTTCGTTGACAAAACCGCCCTTTTGTCCCCCCGTTCCCCAAGCGCAAGCTAAACAGGCACTTTTATGATTTAAGGTTTGCCATAGTTTAATCCCTTGAGGAGAGAGGGTTTTTTCTGCCCAATATTGCAATACGGGAAAACCCCCGCCCGC
>VYMD01000415.1_pt1 | contig 10931 bp, 7 predicted proteins | sample 5115311 | NCBI WGS metagenome assembly VYMD01 (sample SAMN12291779, study PRJNA351875) | freshwater metagenome | isolation source: freshwater lake | place: USA: Michigan, Wintergreen Lake | collected 2013-08-08
ACCGGGGGCGGCGCAGCGGTCGAGCGCGCGCAGGGGGCGCGGCGGCAGGTGGGGGCGCAGGGCCTCGGCCACGTGCATCGAGCTGGGTTCCTGCACGTAATAGGCCCCGGCGTGCCAGGCGGGGTCGAGAATGAACGCGGGCCGCTCGGCCAGCCGATAGGCCCCCGGCACGGGCAATGGCGTGGCGCCGCTGAGCACCGCCAGACCTGCTGTCGGTCGCGCGGGGTTCAGCCGAATGGCCACCGGGGCGGGCTCGGTCAGCGCTGCGCGAAAGGCCTCGGCCTCGGCGCCCAACTGCTGGGCCACCCGCCGCCAATAGGCCTCCGGCAGCGCCAGCTCAGCCACCGAAGAGCTGCTGCTCGATGCGCTGGATGAAGGTGTGGATCACCTTGATGTGCACCTCTTGGATGCGGTCGGCATAGCCGAAGTGTGGCACGCGCACCTCGACCGTGCAGAGTGGGGCCAGGCGCCCGCCGTCTTTGCCCGTCAGGCCCACGACGTGGATGCCGTTTGCGCGGGCATATTCGGCGGCCTTGATCACGTTGGCGCTGTTGCCCGAGGTGGTGATGGCCAGCAGCACATCGCCGGGCCGCCCCAGCGCCTCGAGCCCCCGCGCAAACACGTGGTCGAAGCCATAGTCGTTGCCCACGCAGGTTAGGTGTGAGGGGTCGCTGAGCGAGAGCGCGGCGAGTGCGGGCCGGTCGTTGCGGTAGCGGCCCGACAGCTCTTCTGCGAAATGCATCGCGTCGCACATCGAGCCGCCGTTGCCACAGCTGATGAGCCTGCCACCGGCCTTGAGCGTTTGGGCCATCAGCTGCGCGCCCTGCTCCACAGCCGCCAGGCGCTCGGGGGTGGCAAAGGCGGCGAGCACCTGCGCCGCCTCGGCGAAGGGCTGCTGCACGGGCGAGAGGGTGTCGGGCATAGGCGTAAAATGATGGGGCAAAGTAAGCGCGGGGCGGGCCACGTCAGCCGGGCGACACAACGATGACAGGCGTGCGCCGCCGCGTGCGTTACCTTTAGACTTCGAATGCGCCAGCAAACGCTCCGGATTCTATTCATCCTAAACCTGCTTTCACTGGTGGGTGGGGTCGCTGTGGGCCAGCCCTGGGCGCCGCAGTCGGTGCTGCGCCAGGGGCCCTGGGTGCGCCTGGGCGTGGCGGAATCAGGCATGCACCGCCTCGACGCCGCCCAGCTGCAGGCGCTGGGCGTGCCCGCCAGTGTGGACCCGCGCACGCTGCGCCTCTATGGCAATGCCGACGGCCTGCTGCCCCAGCGCATCGGCGAGGGCCGCAGCGACGACCTGATCGAGAACGCCGTGCTCGTCACGGGCGAGGCCGACGGCCGTCTCGACCCCACCGATGTGCTCTACTTCTGGGCCGAGGGCCCCCACCGCTGGCGGCAGCGGGCCGATGGCTCCTTCTACCACGAGCTGCATCAGCAGAGCGACGTGGCCTGCTATTACCTGACCTGGGGCCAGGGCACCGGCCTGCGCGTGGCGGTGGCACCCGCGCTGACCGGCCCCACCGAGACGCTGACGTCGGGCCCGCAGCACGCCTTCATCGAGACCGATCGCGAGAACCTCATCGAGTCAGGCCGCCAGTGGTGGGGCGAGCGCTTCGAGACCACACTCAGCTATGACTTCCGCTTTGTCACGGGCCCTGCGGTGGGCAGCGCCACCCTGCGTGCACGGCTGGGCGCCCGCGCGGCGGCCAATAGTTCGTTCTCCATTTCGGCTGAGGCTACAGCACTAGGCTCGGCAGTGGTGGCCGGCGTGCCGGTGAGCTCGTCTGACGCCGACTATGCCGCGCAGACGCTGCAAACAGTGAACGTGCCCGGCGGGCTGCTCGCCGACGGCGCGCTCGACCTGGGCCTGACTTACAACCGCCCGGAGGGCGGCATCGGCTGGCTCGACTGGCTCGAGCTGCACTGGACGCAGAGCTGGGTGGCCACGGGCGATCTCTACGCCTTCCAGAGCCTGGCCAGCCCGACGGCGAATGTGGCGGCCCTGCAGGTGAGCACCTCAGCCACCGACTATGCCCTGTGGGATGTGAGCGTGCCGACGCGCCCGCGCATTCGCCCCTACACCACCGGCGGTGGCGCGCTGACGGTCAATGTGACGCGCGACAGCCTGCGTCGGCTCGTGCTCTGGCGCCCGGCTGGCGCCCGCAGCCCGCAGAACCTCGGCCCCGTAGCGAACCAAAACCTGCACGCCCTTGGCGCCACCGACTATGTGATCGTGGCGCCAGAGGCCTGGCGCGATCAGGCCGAGCGCCTGGCCACCCTCCACCGCACGCGCTATGGCCGGCGCGTGGCAGTGGTCAGCCCCGAGCAGTGCTACCACGAGTTCAGCTCGGGGATGAAAGACGTCACGGCCATTCGCGACCTGCTGGCCATGCTCTGGGGTCGCGCCGCCTCAGCCGCCGACCGCCCGAAGTATCTGCTGCTGTTCGGCGATGGCAGCTATGACCCGCGCGGCCGTCTGGGGGCGGGCGGCGACGCCGTGCCGAGCTATCAGAGCCGCCAGTCGCTCAGTCGCACAGCCACCTATGTCAGCGACGACTACTTCGGCTTCTTGGAGCCCAGCGAGGGCTTTTACGGCGAGGGCACGGGCGTCTATGAGGGCGACGTGACCATCGACCTACACACGCTCGACATCGGCATCGGCCGCCTGCCTGTCACCACTCCCGACCAGGCCCGCGCCGTGGTCGATAAGCTCGTCGCTTATGCCACCGCGCCCCCGCCGGGCGACTGGCGGCGGCTCATCAGCTTCGTGGGTGACTATAAGCAGGGCGAGGGCGCGCTGCACACCGGCCAGGCCGACAGCTTAGCGCGCATGACCGCGCGGCTCAATCCCTGCGCGCGCGTCGAGCAGCTCTATATCGACCAGTTTCCGGCCTCGACGGCGGGTGGGGGGCTCACCTTCCCCGGCGCACGCTCGGCTGTGGTTGACCGCATCGGGGCGGGCGCGCTCATCGTGAACTACACCGGCCACGGCAGCGAAACCGTACTGTCGAACTCGCGCATCGTGCAGATCGCCGACGTCGAGCGCGCGCGCAACGGCGGCCGACTGCCCTTCTGGGTCACGGCCACCTGCGAGTTCGGCCGGTGGGACAACCCCACCGTCAGCTCAGGCGCCGAACAGCTGCTCATCAACGCCGAGGGCGGCGCCATGGGCCTGCTGACCTCGGTGCGGCTAGTGTTCTCCTTCCCCAACTTTTTGTTCAACCGCAATTGGTACGACGAGGTCTTTGAGTACGACGCCGTGGCGGGCCGCTGGCCCACCCTGGGCGAGCTGACCATGCGCACGAAGAATGCCACCTGGGCGAGCGCGCCGATCAACACGCGCAACTTCACGCTCTTAGGCGACCCAGGGCTCAGCCTAGCGATGCCCACGGCCACTGCCGTGCTGACCGAGCTCAACGGGCAGCCGCTCACGCCCACCAGCACCGACACCCTGCGCGGCCTGCAGGCCGTGAGCCTGCGCGGCGAGGTGCGCGACGCCGCGGGTGCGCGCCTGACCAATTACGTGGGCCAGGTGCGCGTGACCCTGCTCGACAAGGCTGTGCGCCTGCGCACGCTGCTGAGCAACATGCCCTATGACGCCCTGCGCACGGTGCTGTTCAACGGGGTGGCCTCGGTCACCGCCGGCGAGTTTGAAATCAGCTTTGTGCTGCCGCTCGACCTGAACACGAATTTTGGCTCAGGCCGACTGCTGCTCTATGCCGAGGGCGTGGCGGCCGAGCCCCAGGATGCGATGGGCTGCTGGCGGCGCCCGACCATCGGCGGCACCGACCTCAGCGGCGGGCCCGACACGCAGCCCCCGCAGGTGCAGCTCTTCATCAACGACTATAGCTGGCGCTCGGGCGACCTCTGTGGCCCTGAGCCCCTGCTACTAGCGCGCGTCAGCGACGACCGCGGCATCAACACCGCCGGCATCGGCGTGGGGCGCGACCTGCTGGCCATCATCGACGACGACGAGCAGAACGCGATCGTGCTCAACGGCGACTTCATCGCCGATGCCGATGCCGCCACCTCGGGCACCATCCTGCGACGCCTGCGCGACCTGAGCCCCGGCGAGCACCGCCTGCGCATCCGCGCGTGGGACGTCGCCAACAACGCCGCCGAGGCCGAGACGCGCCTCATCGTGGCCGACGACCTAGGCCTCGTGCTCAGCGGCCTCGTCATCGCCCCGAACCCCGCCCCGGCCGGTCAGGCCCAGATCAGCCTGCGCCACAACCGTGGCTCGGTGCCCCTGCAGGCTGAGCTGCGGGTGCTGAGCGCTGCGGGCCAGGTGCTGCTGTCGAGCCGCTTCGCGACGGGGGCTGAGGGTGCAGCGCGGGTCCCGACCGATGCCCTTAGCGCGCTGAGCCGACTGGCAGCGGGCCTTTATGTGGTGGAGCTAAGCCTGACCGACCCCGCCGACGGCGCCCAGGCGGGGGCCATTAGCCGAATGCTCATCGTGCGTTAGGATTGAGCCAGGGGCTAGCTAGTCTGGATGGGAGGCTTATATTTGAAACATCTCACCTAAACGCAGTCGTCTATCGGGCCTGTTCTACGCTGTTTTCATCTGTTCTCAGACGACCCTTTTCTGCTATGATTCGACGTATCAGCGCCCGGCTGTTGGCCGTGGCATGCATGGGCGTGAGCGCCTTGTCTGTTCCCTATTCACTCGTTGGCCAAGGAGCAGTAAACAATCCTTTAGGACAATCTGGCCCGATCACGACGGCGGTTCCTTTTCTGCTGATCAATCCTGACTCGCGCGGTGCCGCGCTGGGCGATGCAGGTGTGGCCATCGCCTCGGGAGCGAATGCACTTTTTTGGAACCCTGCTGCACTGGCCTTCACCCCGAACAAGTACGGGTTTGGCCTCAACTATACTCCCTGGCTTCGTGGGATTGGTATCCCTGACATCAATCACTTCTTTGTCCCGGGCTACTACAACCTAGGCGAGAAGGCCGGTGTCATCGGTGTGGCGATCACGTACTTCTCGCTGGGCGAGATCGAGTTTCGCGACAACCAAGGCGTTAGAACGGGCAATTTCAACGCAAACGAGTTTGCCTTCTCGGTGTCCTATGCGCGCAAGCTGACACAGTACTTGTCTGGTGGCGCCTCGCTGCGCTACATAAACTCCAATCTCGCCGGGGCTCAGAACATTGGCGGGATTAGCTTAGAACCGGGCGAGTCGGTGGCCGGCGATATCTCCCTCTTTTACTCCAAGCCCTTCACCTGGGGCAAAACGCCTATGAGTTGGAACTGGGGCGTAAACATCTCGAACATCGGCGCCAAAATGTCCTACAGTGGCGACATCAACGTCCGCGAGTTCATTCCCACCAACCTGCGCATCGGCACCGCCTTCAAGGCCGACATCGACGAGTACAACAGCGTGACCTGGACCATCGACTTCAACAAGCTGATGGTGCCGTCTGACGATTCGGCGCGACGCAACTCATCGCTGCTCTCGGGCATGTTCAGCAGCTTTGGTGACCGCCCCTTTAGCGAAGAGCTGGCCGAGATCACGATTTCGACGGGCGTCGAATACTGGTACGCCAAGCAGTTTGCGGGCCGCATCGGCTTCTTCCACGAAGACCCGACCAAGGGTGGCCGCCAGTATGTGTCGCTGGGTGTGGGTGTGCGGATCAAAGAGAAAATCACATTCGATTTTTCATTCATCCAGCCGCTGCGTGCCAACCACCCGCTGCAGAACACACTGCGCTTCTCGCTGGGCTTCGAATTCCCCGAGGAAACGAAGAAATCAACGCGCCGCCGCTAGGGCGATTCAGCACCCAGCCTAGGCAGAGGGGCGATAGGCCCTTGACCCTCAAGCGAAAGGGCGTAACTTGCTCTTGGCGAACGCCTGCTGCACGCACGTGTGGCACACGTTTTCGCCGCGAAACCTAAGCACCATGCGCCCGCGTCAGCCTCGAGCGATGCGTCTGCTGCCCCTGTGGGCAGTGGCGAGTGTGCTGTTGCCGGCAGGGCTGCTGGCTGACCCCCCCGATAGCAGCGAGGCGACGCCGATCGTGGCGCCGCCGCCGCCACGCCCCTTGAGCCTGCCCGGCGCGCACGGCCCTATGGGTCAGCGTCAGCTCGAGCGCTGGGGCACCGCCCCCACCCGGCCGACCCCGGCAGTGGCCGAGCGGCTGGTTCTCGCCGCGAGCCGTGGTGGTGGGCCAGCCTGCTCACCGCGCCAGATCCGTCGGCAGCGGCGCGATGCCTCGGGCTGCACCACGGTGCGCCTGCCCCGCCGCCACTGGGATGGCATGGGCCGTGGCGAGCGCCCTAGGCGCTTTGCCAGCTATGACGGCCGCGGCTGTGCCCCCCGCCGCATCAAGCACTACAGCTATGACCACGTCAGCTGCACCAGCCGCGAGATTCGCCATGCGCGCCTCGACGACCTGCGCGTGCCCTGCAACCCCAACGATGCCGCCGTGCGCACCCCCGTCGAGCGCTTCGGGGCTGGCTTTGCCGCGCTCTTCACCGACACTCGGGTGAACTGCGAGCTCTCGGGCATGACGAGCCCCATCGCCATCGGCGACATCGTCGAAACAAAAGAACTCGGCCGCGCCGTCGTGCTCGACTATGTCTTCGCCGAGCGCATCGAGCCCTACATCGAGTGGCGGGGCACCGACATCGGCGACAAAGGCGTGGTGCGCCAGCGCCGCACGCGCGGCATCGTGCAGCTGGTGGTGCAGGGCACGAAAACTGAAGAGCTGCGCATCGTCGCGCGCAACCTCACCTTCTCCACCAAGGCGCCGACCAAGTCGTCGTTTGTGGTCGGCACCCTCTCGCCCGAAGAGACCAAAGAAATCATGATCCGCCGGATGATCGAGCGCGGTCAGCCTCAGCAGATCGTGCGCGTCTATCCAGAGGAGCGTAAGAACTATGACACGTGGCTGGCACGCTACCCCAAGCGCCCCCTGCGCGAGCGTGACCCCAGCGAGTGGGACCGCAGCCCCGCCGGTCGCAAGGTGGACGGCGCCCCGCGCCCCTAGACCTCGATTGATTTCGTAGCAAAAAAGAGGGCCACCCGCTTGGGCAGCCCTCACACGTGGGATGGACCGTGGGTCGCGACGACGCGCTTATTTCTTGTCGTCTTTCACCTCTTCGTATTCGACGTCGCGCACGCCCTCGCTGGCGCCGGCGCCGTTGTCGGCCTCACCGCCAGGCTGAGCACCCGCGGCTTGGGCCTCTTGCGTGGCCTTATAGAGCTCTTCGCTCGCGCGGTTCCACGCGGCGTTGAGGCTCTGCATAGCGGCCTCCACCTTGGCGAGGTCCTTCTCCTTGTGCGCTTCGCGCAGCTCGTTCAGCGCCGTCTCGATGCCGGTGCGGTTGGCCTCGCTCAGCTTGTCGCCATAGTCCTTGAGCTGCTTTTCGCTGGTGAACAGCAGCGTGTCGGCGGCGTTGAGCTTTTCCACCTCTTCGCGGCGCTGCGCATCGGCGGCGGCGTTGGCCTCAGCGTCGCGGCGCATGCGCTCGATCTCATCCTTGCTCAGGCCCGAGCTGCCCTCGATGCGGATGTTCTGCTGCTTGCCGGTGCCTAGGTCTTTGGCCGTCACGCTCAGGATGCCGTTGGCGTCAATGTCAAAGATGACCTCGATCTGTGGCATGCCGCGTGGCGCCGGGGGAATGCCGTCGAGGTGAAACTTGCCTAGGCTCTTGTTGTCAGCGGCCATGGCGCGCTCGCCCTGCAGCACATTGATCTCGACCGAGGGCTGGTTGTCGCTGGCAGTGCTGAACTTCTCGCTGCGCTTGACGGGGATGGTCGTGTTCGACTCGATGAGCTTCGTTGACACACCGCCCAGGGTCTCGATGCCCAGCGAGAGGGGGGTCACGTCGAGCAGCAGCACGCCCGTCACATCACCGGCCAGCACGCCGCCCTGCACGGCCGCGCCCAGGGCCACGACTTCGTCGGGGTTCACGCTGCGGTTCGGGGCCTTGCCGAAAAACTCCTGCACGAGCGTCTGCACCTTAGGAATGCGGGTCGAGCCGCCCACGAGGATGACCTCGTCGATCTGGCTGGGCTGCAGCTTGGCATCGGCGAGGGCCTTTTTGCAGGGCTCCATCATCCGGCGGAACAGGCCGTCGGCCAGCTGCTCAAACTTGGCGCGGCTGACGGTCATCATCAGGTTCTTGGGTGCCACGGGGTCGAGCACGATGTAGGGCAGGTTGATCTCCACCTGCTGCTGGCTCGAGAGCTCGATCTTGGCATTCTCAGCGGCCTCTTTCAGGCGCTGCAGGGCGCGCGGGTCTTTGCGCAGGTCCACCTTTTCCTTGGCCAGAAACTCGTCGGCCAGGTAGTTGATGATCACTTGGTCAAAGTCGTCGCCGCCCAGGTGAGTGTCGCCGTTCGTCGACAGCACCTCAAACACACCCTCGCCCAGCTCGAGCACCGAGATGTCGAAGGTGCCACCACCGAGGTCAAACACGGCCACTTTCGAGTTCTTGTGCTGCTTGTCGAGGCCGTAGGCCAGAGCCGCGGCCGTGGGCTCGTTCACGATGCGCTTCACCTCGAGGCCAGCGATCTCGCCCGCCTCTTTGGTGGCCTTGCGCTGCGCGTCGTTGAAATACGCCGGCACGGTGATCACGGCCTCTTTCACTTCATGACCGAGATAGTCTTCAGCGGCCTTTTTCATCTTTTGCAGGATCATGGCCGAGATCTCCTGCGGGGTGTAGTCGCGGTCGTTGATCTTCACACGCACGGTGTCGCCGTTGCCCTGCACGACTTTATACGGCACACGCTTTTGCTCCTCTGAGGCCTCGCGGAACGAGCGGCCCATGAAGCGCTTGATCGAATAGATCGTTTTGTCGGGGTTGACGATGGCCTGACGCTTGGCCTGGTCGCCCACCTTGCGCTCGCCGTCGTCCATAAAGCCGACGACTGAGGGCGTGGTGCGCTTGCCCTCGCTGTTGACGATGACCACGGGCTCGTTGCCTTCCATGACGGCCACGCACGAGTTGGTGGTGCCCAGGTCGATGCCGATGATTTTGCCCATAACGGTGGGGATGAGTGCGGGTGGGGGGTTGAGTCCGCAGGGGGAACACAAGGCAAGTGCCAGGACGCGCGATGCTCGTCCAAGCCGCCAGAATGGCGCTTGAGTGGCAAAACAAACACGCTGACCAATTCTTCATTGCCAAAATGACAGTACCCGAGCTGCGCACGCACCTGCCCCCCGTGCGCGTTATGTTTGCCAAGTCGAACTATGCCCGAGACTGCCACTGCCCTCGACCTGCTGCGCCGCCACCAGCTGCGCATCACCGACGCCCGCCAAGACGTGCTGCGCTGCTTCATCGGCCGTGGCTTTGCCATGAGTCACGCCGACCTCGAGGCCCTGCTCGCCGACTATGACCGCGTGACGCTCTACCGCACCCTCGGCACGTTTGAGGAGCATGGCATCGTCCACCGGGTGCTCGACGACAGCGGCGCTACCAAGTATGCGCTCTGCGCCGACGGCTGCACCGACCATCACCACCACGACGACCACGTGCACTTCAAGTGCGAGCTGTGCGGCCAGACCGAATGCCTCGACGCGGTGCACGTGCCCACCCTCGTCCTGCCCTTGGGCTACCAAGCCACGCAGGTGAACGTCCTGATTCAGGGCCGCTGCACCCGGTGTTTAGCATGACTAGCTAAGGGCTAGGCCAACGGCATGCAAAACGACCCCGCCCCACCGCCCCCCTCCATCTGGGCCGAACTGGTCAAAGACCTGACTGACCTCGACCGAGGCATCGTCGGCACCGTGCGCGATCTGTTTGTGCATCCGCGTCGCGTGCTCGAGGGGCGACTGCGCTATCCCAATCCTGAATACTTCGCTCCGTTTAAGCTGCTGCTGCTCGTGGGGGGCGCCTATGCCCTATTGGCCAATGCCGTTTTCGATTACGACCGGCAGGTGGAGCAGAGCATCGCCTCGCTCAAGCAGTCGGCGTCTGGCCAAGAGGCCGAGTATTGGTTGGGCTTTTTTCAGCAGGTGATGCAGTGGATTCGCGACTATCAGAGCTTGCTCGCCTTGGCCTATGTGCCCGCTGTGGCTTGGCTGAGCCGAATGGCCTTTCGTCGGCAGGTGCCTGAGTTTCGCGCGCACGCCTATGCTTGGGCCTATACCTACAGCCTTTATTATTTGTTGAGCATGGTGCTGCTGGCGGGCACGTGGCTGTTGTTTCCGACCCTACTGACCAGCACACAGGCGCCGTCTCGGCCCGGCGCGTTTCCGGCTTCTGAGCTGCTCGGCGGGCTGGTGGGGGGGCTGGCCTTTGTGGCCTATGGGTTTTTCTCGGGGCGACTGCTTGGCTTGCCCGGATTCGCTCGCCGTCTGGGGCTGGCGCTGATCGCGTTTGCGGGCTCGCTCGTGGCGGGCACGGTGCTCGCCGCAGTCTTAGCGGGCGTCTATGTGCTGATCAACTGAGGCCCCGCTCACGCGAGACTGCGCCTCGTGCGCGGTAGGCTTCGCCTACCACCCGCACACTCAGAGCGTCATACTGAGCGCAGCGAAGCATCTTCTTCGGCTGCCACAGCTCCACACCTCGTCAAATCCCACCGGCCTGTCATGCAGAGGGCCGCAGGCCCGAAGCATCTCGGCGGTTCCTTTATCACGCGTGTCATGCTGAGCGCAGCGAAGCATCTTCTTCACGATAACAAGAACAGGATTCCTCGCTTCACTTGGAATGACACACGACCGCCGGCACCAACGCAAGCAAACCAAAGTCCCTGCGCAGCAGGGACGCCCTATCAGTCCGGCGGTTGAGCGGCCTTAGCCGGCGAGTCCCCCGAGCCTGAAGCAAGGTTTCGGGCGAGCGGGGCGAGGCCGGTACAGCCGCGAGGCCGCCGGACGAGGCCGCCGCGGCCTGAGGCGCAAAAAAGCACCGCAGGAAAAGAAGCGCTGAGCAAAGCAGCCATGACACGCCGCAGGCACCCGCCGCCAAGCCAGCCCCGATGGC
>VYMD01000416.1_pt1 | contig 10925 bp, 5 predicted proteins | sample 5115311 | NCBI WGS metagenome assembly VYMD01 (sample SAMN12291779, study PRJNA351875) | freshwater metagenome | isolation source: freshwater lake | place: USA: Michigan, Wintergreen Lake | collected 2013-08-08
GGTCAGGACCGAGCGCACGCGCACGGACTGGACGCCCGCGCCCTCGACCACCTCGATCATGTCTTCATCGAAGTAGGCGTCGGCAGGCACGATCACCTCGCCGGTGTCCGGGTGCCGGACGTCCTCGGCCGAGTGCCGGCCCAGGATGCGCGCACCCAGGGAGACGAGGACGTCACCGCCCTCGACCACGGCGTGCAGGGTGATGCCGCGACTGGTGCCGCAGTCTTCCTCGTTGATGATGCAGTCCTGGGCCACGTCCACCAGGCGGCGGGTCAGGTACCCCGAGTTCGCCGTCTTCAGAGCGGTGTCCGCCAGGCCCTTCCGGGCGCCGTGGGTCGAGTTGAAGTACTCCTGGACGGTCAGGCCTTCCTTGAAGTTCGAGATGATCGGCGTCTCGATGATCTCGCCAGACGGCTTGGCCATCAGGCCGCGCATCCCGCCGAGCTGCTTCATCTGGGCCTGTGAGCCCCGGGCGCCGGAGTTGGCCATCATGAAGATGGAGTTGATCTCCCCTTCCCGGCCGGTGGCGTCCTTAGCGGCGGTGGAAATCTCCGCCATCATCTCGTCGGCGACACGGTCCGTGGCCTTGGCCCAGGCGTCGACGACCTTGTTGTACTTCTCGCCCTTGGTGATGAGGCCGTCGGCGTACTGCTGCTCGTACTCCTCGACCAGCTTGCGGGTCTCCTCGACGATCGGCTTCTTCCGCTGCGGGATGATGATGTCATCCTTGCCGAAGGAAATGCCGGCCTTGGCCGCCTCGCGGAAGCCCAGGCCCATCATCTGGTCGGCGAAGATCACCGTCGCCTTCTGGCCGCAGTGCCGATAGACGGTCTCGATCAGGTTCCCGATTTCCTTCTTGGTGAGGTTCTTTTCCAGAAGACGATGGCCAACAGCAGGGTGCTGCGGGAACAGGGCGACAATCTTCATCCGCCCGGGCGTCGTGTCGATGACCCTGCGGACGAGCTCGCCCTCGGGGTTCATCTCCACGTGGCGCGCCTTGATCTTGGTGTGCAGGGTCACCACGCCTGCATCGAGGGCCGCATCGATCTCGCCCAGGTCCGCGAAGAGCTTGCCCTCGCCGGGCTCGCCGTCCTTGGCGAGGGACAGGTAGTAGAGCCCCAGAACGATGTCCTGCGACGGCACGATGATCGGCCGGCCATTTGCGGGCGACAGGATGTTGTTCGTCGACATCATCAGGACGCGCGCTTCCAGCTGGGCCTCGAGGCTCAGCGGGACGTGAACGGCCATCTGGTCGCCGTCGAAGTCAGCGTTGAAGGCGGCGCAGACCAGCGGGTGCAGCTGAATGGCCTTGCCCTCGATCAGCTTGGGCTCGAAGGCCTGGATGCCGAGGCGGTGCAGGGTCGGCGCCCGGTTCAGCAGGACCGGGTGCTCGCGGATCACCTCGTCCAGGATGTCCCAGACCGCCGGCTGCTCTCGCTCGACCATGCGCTTGGACTGCTTGACGGTGCCGGACAGGCCCTTGGCGTCCAGCCGCGCGTAGATGAACGGCTTGAACAGCTCCAGCGCCATCTTCTTCGGCAGGCCGCATTCGTGCAGCTTCAGCTCCGGGCCGACCACGATGACCGAACGCCCGGAATAGTCGACGCGCTTGCCCAGGAGGTTCTGGCGGAACCGGCCCTGCTTGCCCTTCAGCATGTCGGCGAGAGACTTCAGCGGACGCTTGTTGGCGCCCGTGATGACCCGGCCGCGACGGCCGTTGTCGAACAGGGCGTCGACAGCCTCCTGCAGCATCCGCTTCTCGTTGCGGATGATGATGTCCGGAGCCCGAAGCTCCATCAGGCGCTTCAGGCGGTTGTTCCGGTTGATCACCCGGCGATAGAGGTCGTTCAGGTCAGAGGTGGCGAAACGGCCGCCGTCCAGGGGCACCAGGGGCCGCAGTTCCGGCGGGATGACCGGGATGACTGACAGGATCATCCACTCGGGCCGGTTCTTGCTTTCGATGAAGCTCTCGATGAGCTTGAGACGCTTGGATGTCTTCTTAAGCTTCATCTCAGAAGTGGTCGTGAGAAGGTCCTCACGGAGCTTGTCGGCTTCCTTTGGCAGGTCTATGGCCTTCAGCAGGCCCTGAACGGCCTCTGCGCCGATCTCAGCGGTAAAGCTGTCGTCGCCGAACTCCTCCTGGTAGCGGAGATAATCGTCCTCGGAGAGCAGCTGATGCATCTTCAGGGCCGTCAGGCCGGGCTCAGTGACGATGTAGTACTCGAAGTAGAGGACCCGCTCGATGTCCTTCAGGGCCATGTCCAGCATCATGGCGATGCGGCTCGGCAGGGACTTCAGGAACCAGATATGGGCGACCGGGCTGGCCAGCTCGATGTGACCCATGCGTTCGCGGCGGACACGGGCCAGGGTGACCTCGACGCCGCACTTCTCGCAGATGATGCCCTTGTACTTCATCCGCTTGTACTTGCCGCAGAGGCACTCGTAGTCCTTGGTCGGACCAAAGATGCGGGCGCAGAACAAGCCGTCGCGCTCCGGCTTGAAGGTCCGGTAGTTGATCGTCTCGGGCTTCTTGATCTCGCCGAAAGACCAGGATCGGATCTTTTCCGGGCTGGCGAGGGCGATGCGGATCCGGTCGAAGGTCGGGGCGGCCTGGACCGGGTTGAAGATATTCAGGACTTCCTGGTTCATGGGTCTTCCAGTTCGTCAGAGATTCCGGGAGCGGATCGGGAGGGACTGACGGCCCCTCCCCCCGCATGTGGGCGACAGGCGGTTTCGCCTCAGGTGTTCTCGAGCTCCACGTTGAGGCCGAGGGAGCGCATCTCTTTGACCAGCACGTTGAAGCTCTCGGGAATGCCCGCCTCGAAGGTGTCGTCGCCGCGCACGATGGACTCGTAGACCTTGGTCCGGCCGGCCACGTCGTCGGACTTCACCGTCAGCATCTCCTGCAGGGTGTAGGCGGCGCCATAGGCCTCCAGGGCCCAGACCTCCATCTCCCCGAAACGCTGGCCGCCGAACTGGGCCTTGCCGCCCAGGGGCTGCTGGGTGACCAGTGAGTAGGGGCCGATCGACCGGGCGTGGATCTTGTCGTCCACCAGGTGGTGCAGCTTCAGCATGTAGATGTAGCCCACCGTGACCGGGCGCTTGAACTGCTCGCCCGTCTGGCCGTCGTAGAGGATGGATTGGCCGGAACGGGCCAGGCCCGCCTGTTCCAGCAGGTTCTCGATGTCCTCGATATGGGCGCCGTCGAACACCGGAGTGGCGAAGGGCACGCCCTTCGACAGGTTCCGGGCCAGCTCGACCAGCTCTTCGTCTGTATCCGGCAGTTCCTGATCGGGACCATAAATCCCACGCAGATGGTCGGTCAGGGCCTTTCGCTGACCGCCGTTCCGCCAGGCCTCGAGGACCTCCGCGATCTGGCGGCCCAGGCCGGCGGCGGCCCAGCCCAGGTGGGTCTCGAAGATCTGGCCGACGTTCATCCGGCTGGGCACGCCCAGCGGGTTGAGGACGATATCCACGTTCCGGCCGTCCTCGAGGTAGGGCATGTCCTCGATCGGCAGGATCTTGGAGATGACCCCCTTGTTGCCATGGCGGCCGGCCATCTTATCGCCGGGCTGGAGCTTGCGCTTCACGGCCACGAAGACCTTGACCATCTTCATCACGCCGGGCGGCAGTTCGTCGCCGCGCTTCAGCTTCTCGACCTTGTCGTCGAAGCGGCGGTCGAGCCGCTTGCGGGCCTCATCGAACTGCCGGCGCATGGCCTCCAGTTCGCCCATGGCCTTCTCGTCCTCGAGAGCGATCTGCCACCAGAGGCCAGGCGCCACTTCCGCCAGCTTCTCCGCCGTGATCTCGCCGCGCCCCACGCCCTTCGGGCCAGAGATCGCCGCCTTACCCGTCAACAGGACGCGCAGGCGCGAAGTCATGTTGCGATTCAGGATCGCGAACTCGTCGTCCCGGTCCTTGCCGAGCCGCTCGATCTCGTCGCGCTCGATCGCCTGGGCACGCTCGTCCTTGTCCACGCCGTGGCGATTGAACACACGGACCTCAACCACCGTACCGGCGACGCCCGGGGGCAGGCGCAGAGAGGTGTCGCGTACGTCCGAAGCCTTCTCGCCGAAGATGGCGCGGAGCAGCTTCTCCTCCGGCGTCATCGGGCTTTCACCCTTGGGCGTGACCTTGCCGACCAGGATGTCGCCCGGCAGGACCTCGGCGCCGATGGCGACGATGCCCGCCTCATCAAGGTTGCGCAGGGCCTCCTCGCCGACGTTGGGGATATCGCGTGTGATTTCCTCGGGCCCCAGCTTAGTGTCGCGGGCCATGACCTCGAATTCCTCAATGTGGATCGAGGTGAAGACGTCATCGCGCACGATGCGCTCGGAGATGAGGATGGAGTCCTCAAAGTTGTAGCCGTTCCAGGGCATGAAGGCGACGAGCACGTTCCGGCCAAGGGCCAGTTCGCCCAGCTCGGTGGAGGGACCGTCAGCGATGACGTCCCCGGTCGCCACCTTGTCGCCCACCTGGACCAGCGGACGCTGGTTGATGCAGGTCGAGGTGTTCGAGCGCTGGAACTTTTGCAGGCGGTAGATATCGACGCCGGACTTGGAGGGATCGCTCTCCTCGGTCGCCCGGATGACGATGCGGGTGCCGTCGATCTGCTCGACCACGCCGGTGCGGCGGGCCACGACCACGGCGCCGGAGTCTACCGCCACGACGCTCTCCATGCCGGTGCCGACCAGGGGCGCATCCGACTGGATGAGCGGCACGGCCTGCTTTTGCATGTTCGAGCCCATCAGGGCCCGGTTGGCGTCGTCGTTCTCGAGGAAGGGGATGAGCGAGGCGGCGACAGAAACCACCTGCTTCGGAGACACATCCATCAGGTCGACGTCCGCCTTGGGCAGGAGCGAGGGCTCGCCATTGATCCGACCCGGAACGAGGTCCTCGACGATCTCGCCCTTGTCCAGCTTGATATTGGCCTGGGCGATGACGTGCTTGGCCTCTTCCATCGCGGACATGTAGACCACCTCCTCGGTGATCCGGCCATCTTTGATGCGGCGGTAGGGGCTCTCGATGAAGCCGTACTTGTTGACCACCGCGTGGGTGGCCAGCGAGTTGATCAGGCCGATGTTCGGGCCTTCTGGAGTCTCGATGGGGCAGATCCGACCGTAATGCGTCGGGTGTACGTCGCGCACCTCGAACCCAGCCCGCTCGCGTGTCAGGCCGCCCGGGCCAAGGGCCGACAGGCGGCGCTTGTGGGTGATCTCCGAAAGCGGGTTCGTCTGGTCCATGAACTGCGAGAGCTGGGAGGAGCCGAAGAACTCGCGCACCGCCGCCGCCGCAGGCTTGGCGTTGATCAGGTCGTGCGGCATGACCGTGTCGATGTCGACAGAGCTCATACGCTCCTTGATCGCCCGCTCCATCCGCAGCAGGCCGACGCGGTACTGGTTTTCCAGAAGTTCGCCGACCGAGCGAACCCGGCGGTTGCCAAGGTTGTCAATGTCATCGATCTCGCCGCGTCCGTCGCGCAGACCCACCAGGGTCTTGAGGACCGCCAGGATGTCGTCCTTGCGAAGGACCCGAACATCGTCCGGGCAGTCGAGCTCCAGGCGCATGTTCATCTTCACGCGGCCCACGGACGAGAGATCGTAGCGCTCTGAGTCAAAGAACAGGGACTTGAACATGGCCTCAGCGGCCTCGACAGTCGGCGGCTCGCCGGGACGCATCACCCGGTAGATGTCGAAGAGGGCGTCCTCTCGCGCTGTATTCTTGTCGATCCGCAGGGTGTTGCGGATGTAGGCGCCCATGTTGACCTCGTCGACATCGAGGAGGTCAAAGCTCGTGAAGCCCTGGGCCTCCAGCTCGGCGATCACACCCGGGTCCAGCTCGTCGCCGGCTTCGGCGTAAATTTCGCCAGTCTCCATGTTGACGAGGTCGCGTGCCATGTAGCGGCCGGTCAGGGCCTCCGGGGGCAGCAGCAAGCTGGTCAGGCCAGCATCGGCGAAGCGCTTGGCGTTACGCGCCGAAATCTTCTGTCCGGCGGGAGCGATCTCTTCGCCAGTATCGGCGTTCACCAGGGCGAAGGCCGGCTTCACCCCGCGCCAGCGATCAGGCCTATAGGGAGTGGTCCAGCCGCCCTCACGTTTCTCGCACGGGGCGCTGTCATAAAATGTGCCGAGGATCTCCTCGCCATCCATGCCGAGGGCCATCAGGAAGGTCGTGGCGGGCAGTTTTCGGCGACGATCGATGCGGACATAGACGACGTCCTTGGCGTCAAACTCGAAGTCGAGCCAGGAGCCCCGGTAGGGAATCACGCGAGCGGCGAAAAGCAGCTTGCCGGAGGCGTGTGTCTTGCCCTTGTCATGGTCGAAGAAGACGCCGGGCGAGCGGTGCATCTGCGAGACGATCACCCGCTGGGTGCCGTTCACGATGAAGGTGCCCTTCTCGGTCATGAGCGGGATGTCGCCCATGTAGACGTCCTGCTCCTTGATGTCCTTCACGGATCGGGCGCCGGTCTCCTCATCGGTCTCGAATACGATGAGACGAAGCTTGACCTTCAGAGGCGCGGCGAAGGTCATGTCGCGCTGGACGCACTCCTCGACGTCGTATTTCGGCTCCTCGAACTCGTAGGAGACGTATTCCAGCACGGCGCGCTCGTTGAAGTCCTTGATCGGGAAGACTGACCGGAAGACCGCCTCAATGCCCTCGTCCCGGCGCGGACCCGAGCGCGCATCGCGCTGCAGGAACTGCTCATAGGAGGAGCGTTGAACCTCGATCAGGTTCGGCATCTGCACGGCTTCAGGTATGCGGCCAAACGACTTGCGGATCCGCTTCTTGCCGGTGAAGGACTGAGCCATTTTATTCCCTTGAACAGCGCGCAGGACGGATCCCGGGCGCAGAATGTGCATCCTGTCGTCCACCCTTGAACCCCCGGAAGGCCGGAGGCTGGACGCTGCAGGCCCCCATTTCGCCGGGGGCGTTCCCTCGCGCGGCCGAAGGGCGACTGGCCGCGCCTCGGAACAGAGGCGCACGAAACGGCTGGCCAAGGCCAGTGGAATCGCGAATGGCGGCAGGTAGTCGATTATCCCGCTGAAGGGAAGAGCATGACGTCAAGAAACTGCAATACGAGAAGTCCGGACCGGAGACGCGCGATGGAACTGATGACGGCGGGCCTGACAGCCGCCCTTTCCCTCCCAGCCATGGCCCGCGCCGAAAGGCCGGACTTCGGACCCTGCGCTGGCTTTATCGCCTCCGCCCCAGACCGCCGCAGGACCTGGAGACGGGGAGAGGCCCCTGCAGGACGGCCGTTCCGGCTGGACAGCCCCTTCCGGGTCGCTTCGGTCTCGAAGATGGTCGCCGCGTTCGTGATCGTCCCGATCGCCACCGGCCTTCCCGGAGGGCTCGACGCGGATGTCTCGGACCGGGTCGGGTTTCGACTTCGGCATCCCGCCTGGCCGGAAAGGCCGATCCGCCTGCGACACCTCCTGTCGCACACGAGCGGCCTGAGGAACGGACCGAGCTATCCGGTACCCGCGGGTCGGCTGTTGTCTTCAGCCTTCGCCCCGGGCAGCGCCCAGATCGATGAGGGCGGATGGTTTGGCCCTCCGGACTTCCCGCCGGGCGCCCGGTTCTCCTACGCCGATGTGAACTTCGCCGTCCTTGCCCAATGGGCGGAGCAGGTCACGGGCCAGCGCTTTGATCATTTGATGCGGGACCGGCTCCTGGCCCCCGCCGGGACGGACGCCGGTTACAACTGGAGCGGCGTCTCGCAGGCCGCCCGCCTTAGGGCCGCCCCGGGACTCAGACGCCAGGAAGACGCCTGGGTCGCCCAGGTCGACTCCGCGCCCCCGCCTGCGCCGCGGGCGTCAATCCTCGCAGCGCCCGAGAGACCCACCCTTGCCGACACTGATGTCCTGCCGGGCGAGAACGGCTTCGCCTTCTCACCTCAGGGTGGCCTGCGCGCCAGCCTCGCGGACATGGACCGTCTTGCCCGGCGCTGGCTTGCGGAGCCGGAGGCCTTCCAGGCCATGGAAGACCCCGTCTGGCGCCTGGGGCCGGAGGGCGCCGACAACGAGGGCGGGGTCCTGCTCGCCTACGGGCTTGGGGTTCAGGTGCTGACCGGGCGACAGGGCCCGGCGGGGGACGCCTTCTTCGGGCCCGACTCTGCGGACTGGCGAGGCCATCTTGGCGACGCCTATGGCTGGATGACGGGGCTCTTCTGGAACCGGCGGACGGGAGAGAGCCTTGCCTGGGCCCTGAACGGCATGCCCGAGACCGACCGGCCGCCGGGGCGACTCACATCGCTGACGGCGCCGGAGGAGATCCTCATCGCCGCAGGATTGAAGGCCCTCGGACGCAAAACGGGCCCGGGGTGATCCCCCGGGCCCGCCAGAAGGGACGCGAAACCGCGCCGCCAGATTACTTGATCTGGACGGTGGCGCCGGCTTCCTCGAGCTTCTTCTTGACCTCCTCGGCCTGCTGCTTGGAGACGTTCTCGACCACGTTCTGGGGCGCGCCTTCCACCAGGTCCTTGGCTTCCTTCAGGCCAAGGTCCGGACGGACGCCGCGGACTTCCTTGATCACGTTGATCTTCTTGTCGCCACCGGCGGTCAGGACGACGGTGAACTCGGTCTGCTCTTCGACGGCTTCGGCCGGAGCGGCGCCCGCAGCGGCCACGGCGGCGACGGCCACCGGCGCGGCGGCGGAGACGCCCCACTTGTCTTCGAGCAGCTTGGACAGCTCAGCGGCTTCCAGAACGGTCAGGGCGGAGAGGTCTTCAACCAGCTTTTCGAGCTTGGACATGGTTTGGTTTCCTTGGGATCAGGGGATGAGGGGTTTTTCGGAAAGTGACGGTCAGGCGGCGTCCTTGGCGGCATAGGCGCCCATGACGCGGGCAAGCTGGCCTGCGGGAGCCTGAAGCACGCCGGCGACCTTGGTCGCGGGCGCCTGCACGAGGCCGATGAGCTTGCCCCGGAGCTGGTCCAGCGACGGCAGGGTGGCCAGGGCCCCCACGCCGGCGGCGTCCAGAACGGTCTCGCCCATGAAGCCGCCACGAATGGCGAGCTTGTCGTTTTCCTTCGCGAACTGGCTGGCCACCTTGGCGGCGGTCACGGGGTCCGGCGCGAAGGCGATGGCGACGGGGCCGGTGAAGAGGGCGTCGCCCGCCTCGCCGAGGGATCCCGCCAGGGCCTTCTGGGCCAGGGTGTTCTTGACCACCTTGAAGTGGGCGCCTTCCTTGCGGAGGCGTCCGCGAAGTTCCGTCATTTCCGCAACGGTCAGACCCAGGTTGTGGGTCACGACCACGGCGCCGGCGCCTGCGAAATCGCCCTTGAGCGTTTCGATGGCGACCTGCTTTTGAGCGCGGTCCATTGCGGTCTCCATACTCGGAACCGGCTTCGGGACCATTCCCGAAGCCGTACACACGCCCGTCGGCCCCCGAGGGGGCCTGGGACGACCTGTCCGTGTGAGAAGCCGCGGCGACGGACCGCGGCGAGCCGCCGGCCGTTCAACCTCATCTTCCCGTCTCCCCGCGATACCGGAGGGGCTCCTCCGGCGATTACGGCCCCGGTGACCCCGGGACCCCGCAGTTCTTGGACAGGATCGGGGGCGGACCCCCGAACCCGCCGCCTCCCGAAGGAGGGGCGAAACTCTAGAAGGCGCGGTGGCTACACGAAGCGCCGCCGCATGGCAAGACTTGGCCGGGTCTCAGGGGCGCTCGAAGATCGCTGCAATGCCCTGCCCGCCCCCGATGCACATGGTCTCGAGGCCATAGCGTCCCTTACGGCGGTCCAGCTCCCGCAGGAGATTGGCCAGGATCCGGCCCCCGGTGGCGCCGATCGGATGACCCAGCGAAATGCCCGAGCCGTTCACGTTCAGGCGGTCGCGGTCATCCCAGCCCCACCCACGAAGGACGGCCAGGACCTGAGGCGCAAAGGCCTCGTTCAGCTCAACAAGGTCGATGTCGTCCCAGGACATGCCGGTGCGCGCGAACAGGCGCTCCACCGCCGGCACAGGGCCGATGCCCATGCGGGACGGATCGCATCCCGCCGCCGCCCAGCTGACAAACCAGCCCATCGGATCGAGGTTCAGTTCCGCGAGCTTGTCCTCGGCCACCACCAGACAGGCGGCGGCGGCGTCGTTCTGCTGGCTGGCGTTGCCCGCTGTGACCACACCACCCTTCTCGATCGCCCGAAGCTGGCCGAGGGATTCCGGGGTCGCGTCCGGGCGGACCCCCTCGTCCTTGGCGAAGAGGATGGGGTCGCCCTTCTTCTGCTTGACCGGCACCGGCACCAGTTCGTCGTCGAACTTGCCGGCGGCCCAGGCGGCGGCGGCGCGCTGGTGGCTCATGGCGGCGTACTCGTCGCACTCCTCGCGGCTGATCTGGTAGTCGCGCGCAAGGTTGTCCGCCGTCTCGATCATGCCCGAGATGACGCCGAAGCGCTCGATAGGCTGGCTCATCACCCGGCCTCGGGCCAGGCGGTCATGCATCGTCACCGAGCCGGCGCGGGCGCCGCTGCGCATGTCGAGGGAGTAGTACTCGACATTGCTCATGCTCTCGACGCCGCCGGCGATGACGACGTCGGCGACGCCCGTCTGTACCATCATGGCGGCGTCGATCACCGCCTGGAGGCCTGAACCGCAGCGGCGGTCCAGCTGGTAGCCCGGAACCGAGATGGGGAAGTCCGCCGCCAGGGCCGACCAGCGGGCGATGCAGGGCGCCTCACCGTTGCCATAGCCCTGGGCGAAGATCACGTCGTCCACCCGGCCCGGATCAACCCCGGTGCGCTCCATCAGGGCGCGGAGGATCACGGCGCCCAGCTCGCCGGCGGTCAGGCTGGCCAGGCTCCCCTGGAACTTGCCCACGGCGGTGCGGATCGGGCTGACAATGGCGGCGCGTCTCATGGGGATCTCCCTGGGCGAAAGGTGCGTTGGCCGAGGAACCCCGGACGGGCCCGGCGGTCAAGCCTCGGACA
>VYMD01000417.1_pt1 | contig 10924 bp, 5 predicted proteins | sample 5115311 | NCBI WGS metagenome assembly VYMD01 (sample SAMN12291779, study PRJNA351875) | freshwater metagenome | isolation source: freshwater lake | place: USA: Michigan, Wintergreen Lake | collected 2013-08-08
GCCAAAGCGGCGTCTGCGCCGGTGAGGGCGCGCCTCGGGACATTCGAGAGGTAGCTGCGCGCAGGCTGGTCGCAAAACGCTGGGATGTATTGGAGCACTTGGGTCTCGCCGCGAGAGGCCGTGGCCAGAGCCTGGAAGCGGTCAGCCGCCGCGGGATCGACTGGGACCCCATGTAGGCCGCGGTCGAGCACTAGCGACCAGGCCAGCTGGGAGAGCGCGTCGCCGGCCTCGGCGCGCTGTAGCAGGGCGGCAGGCGGGCCGCTGGCAGCCAACTCCACGGCCAGAAATGCGGGTGTGACGCCCGGCGGTGCTATCGCGCAGGCGGCGACAGCGGATAGGCCCACGAGAGCCGCGACGGCAGCGGCGAAGCGCCGGTCAGGACGCGGGGGCATCGCTGGGTGCGTTCTCATAGCTCTGAACCCTTCGCTGGCCATCGGAACCGACGGCGTGGAACTTGAATGGGCGACCGCCGAAAAGATTGACCGACAAATCCTTGAGGATCTCGTCATGACCACCAAAGGGTGCCACGAGCTCCATGAGCCAGAGGCTGTCCCCACCTTGCCATTCGTCGGTCCTGAGTTTGCCGCCGCCGGCAGCGAGGCGAGCGTCGGTCTCGTCGGAGACAGACGCCCAGAATGCGACGGCCGCAGGCGAGTTAGGACCGTAGAAGATCCGATACTGCTCAAGCAGGATCGCCGGCATGCAGAACCATTCTAGGTCGCCGATGAACATCTGCTTGTGGGGCGGCGACTGGGTCATCAGCCAGACGATCTCACCCAGCATCTGAGAGACCGTCTTTGCCGCAACCGACGGGCCACTATCGAAGGCATCGACATCCATAGGCATACTCCAACTGTCCTCCCGGGGCCTTTGTGGCAGCCCGCAGTTTAGCGCATCAGGCGGCGTAGCGGGGGCTGGTAATTCGACCGCGGCCCTCGTGGGCGAGTTGAAGTGCGCCGCGATCATCCAGATCCCGTGCCCAGATCGCTGTGCCGCCACCAGCATCCGCACCGAACCCCGCCATCGCCTGACGCAGTAACAGCGTCTGGCGTATGGGATCGATGGACTGGCCGACACCACTCTTATCCGCGCCCTCGGCGGCCACGACGCCGTCGTAATCCACCCCAGCAGCCATGTTGGTCCAAGCGTCTCTTGTCGCCTCGAGGCTCTGAGGGGCGGCTCGCCACCACCCGCCTTCGCCAGCAGCGGCCTGAGTTAGTGCCCTGGCCGCAATAGCCGACTGCGGCGCCTGATACCCCAGTGCCCAAGCCTCGACAGATTCCAAGGTCAGCGGCGGGGCCTCGGCTGTTCCGGAGAACCCGCCCGATGTCGGCTCAAGCATAGCGGGAACGACCGGCTCAAAGGCCGGCTCAAGCTCCTCCGGCGCCGCACCAAGCCAAACAGGCATCTCAGGTCGTCCGCCCCCAGCGGCACGGTTGGCTAAGGCGACGGCGGCCAGTTTCTCGGCACCTTCGGACCCCACCTGGCCAGGCTTCCTGTCCGGCTTGCGCGACCATTTTGTCACGCCGTTGTCGTTTGCTTTGCCAGAAAAGTCGACGTCAGCTGCCTTCCTGACATCCTCGTAGGCGATGGGCCTGTCGCTCGCTGAACTGGTCCCTGCCCTGAGCGTGCCCGTCGTTGCCTTGACTGCGTCCTTCGCTGCCTTGACCGGGTCATTCTTCAGGACGCCGAATTGACCGTCGCCCTTGATCGCCTTGAAGTCCCAGGCGGTGGAGCCCAAACGCAGGCTACCCAGGGCCACATCGTACCCATTCACGGTAGAGCCGTCGGTCCGCCTCGCTGTCAGCGTGTTGTACACAAAGCTTTCGAAGGTTGTATCGGAGCGGTATCCTGTGGCCTGACCCTTGAGATCGATAGAAGCAATTCCGACCTCCTTGAGTGTGCGCAGTTCCTTGGGCTTGGACTGGCCATTCTGGTCCTCGTCGACCCAGATCAGGAGCTTCCCGAAGCTGGCGTCCTTTTGGTCGAGCACCCCGTCCTTGTTGGTGTCCCAAGTACGCAAGCCCTCAAGGTCGGAAATGGCGCCAGGCTTGTCTTGAGTGAAGGTGATCTCAGACATCCGGTCGATCTTGCCGTCGCCATTGCGATCGACCGCTAGGAAACCTTCTGTGGGGCCCGCCCAGGAGACAGCGTTGAGTTCGCCGTCCTCGCCGCGCACCACGATGCTGGTGTCGGTCACACTGGTCAGGTTGAGGCCGTCACCATCGAGGTCGAAAATGATCGGAGGGATCACCCCACCGCCGGTGCCGCTCTCATAGACCACCCGCCAGTTAAGGCTCAGCTTGCGAACATCAACCCATGAGCCGCCAGCGTTGATGAACTCCACCGTATTGAGCCGTCTAGCGCCGGTGTTCACGTTCTCGTAAATGGTGCCCCCACCGACGACCGAGATTTGATTGGCGACCTGGCTCGCGGTCAGTTGCAACTGGGCCTTGTCGCGAACGCCAATGATCAGGTCGCCCGCGCCATTGATTTCATAGATGAGGTCCTCGAGGGCTATCGTAGGACCGAAGACGAGCGTGTCCTCACCGCCGGTATCTGTTATCCGGTCGACACCATGGCCAAGTTCATAGACGAACTGATCGTCTCCGACGGAGGTATAGATCAGATCGGCACCTAGCCCGCCGATGACAACATTTCCCTTGTCTTCCCAGACATTGGCAGAGCCGTTCCAGGCGCCGCGCAGGATATCGGCGCCCTGATAACCCATCAGCCAGTCGTAGCGGGCCGACGTCCCGTTCAGCGTGTCCGCACCCACACCGCCGCCGAGGCCATAGTCGATCAATCCAATTTCGATCTGGCCTACGCCGTCGATGTTGAGCGACTTGATGACATTCCGCGCGGCATCGAAGCGGAAGTTACCAAGCACCTCCATCTGCGCGCCCGTGCTGACAATGCGAACCTGGAAGTTGGGATTGCTCGGCGAGCCCCCTCCCGTGCCAAAGAAGATATCGCCGTAATTGACACCGGTTAGCGAGATGACATTGGCGCCGGAATTGTCGTCCTGCACGGTGTCGTTGCCGTCGAACTTGCTGAACACATAGGTATCCGAGCCCAGACCCCCGGCGAGGTAATCGTTGCCACCTCCACCCGTGAAGTTCTGGTCACCTGCCTGCCCATAAAGGCTGTCGGCGTAGGCCGAACCGTACACCCCCTCGATACTGATGAAGGTCTGACCTGCAGCCATGCCCCCAGAGCCGGTTCCATTCAAAGGCGCAGTGGCCAGGGTCGAGCCTAGGTTGAGGGTCACGCCAGCCGTGGCGTGCTTGTAGTCAACAAGGTCGAAGCCTTCTCCGCCGTCGAAGATGTCGGCGCCGGCGGAGGCGAACAGCCAGTCGTCGCCCCGCAAGCCTTGCAGGCGGTTCGCGTTGCCGTCGCCCCTCAGTGCGTCCCCGTAGCGTGTGCCGACCACGTTCTCAAACGAACTGAAAGTATCGCCGATGGCCTCGCCACCGATCGCCTCCCCGGTGGTCAGGTCGATGTAGACGCCTCTGATCGCGTTCCGGTAACTGAGAGTATCGGAGCCGGCGCCGCCGGCCATCCTGTCCGCGCCACCCCCGCCTTCAATGGTATCGTTCCCGCTCCAACCGGAGAGGGTGTCGTCACCCAAGCCGCCCTGAAGGATCCCTCCTGAGGTTCCTGCTGTCAGCACGTCATTGAAGGCGCTGCCAATTAGACCTTCGATCCCTACAAACGTATCGCCGTAGAACACGGAACCGCTGCGCAGATCGACGGAGACGGCGCTGGTGTAACGCTCAAAGGACACCTGGTCCTGCCCGGTTCCGCCATCGAGCCTATCTGCGGCTGCGTCATTAAAGTCGGAGACCAGGACGTCGTCATTATCGCCACCGGTCAACACGTCGGCGCCAGCCCCACCCACCAAGGTATCGTTACCGGCTGCGCCGCGGACATCGTCCGTGCCGCTACCACCCGCAACATAATCGTCGCCCAGATCGCCGGTCAGATAATCATTGCCGTCGCGCCCAAGGAGGATGTCCTTACCGCCTCCGCCCAGGAGCGTGTCGTTGGCGTTATTGCCGTCAAGGAAGTCGTCGCCAGCATTGCCATGTAGCCAGTCGGCGCCATAGCCGCCCTGGACAATATCATCGCCGGTATTGAACGAGATCGACAGCGGCGTGGACGAGATGCCTTGCAGATAGAGATCTGCACCGGTCGTGACGGTTCCAACCTGGTAGCCCATGGTTGCACCGAACTGTGTGACCGTGACGGACATGCCGTCCGCACTGGCGCCGGGTAGGACCGCGAACACATTCTCCGGGAACCGCGAGTCCGCAGTCAGGGTAAGACCAGCCGACGCCGCGTTCCATGAAAGACTGACGCTTTCATAGTTTCCGGCGTGCCAGAAGCTGTCGAGGAACCCGCGCAGACCCCCGTAGAAGTCGGAGGCCGTCCATTTGTCGAGCCCGAGTTCATTGGCGCGCGCCAAAGTAATAATCCACGGGTTCGCCAACTCTTGATTCTGAAGTGCTTGAATGATCTTGTCTATCGTCGCTTTGTTGGCGTTGTAGATGGCAAGTTCACCGCTGGTAAGCGCCTCCACGTTCTTAAGGTGGATCTTGTCGATCAACGCCTTGTTCGCAGCATAGTAGCTCGTTTCTGACGGCAGAAGGCTCGCGTAAGCCCCAGCAATCATGGCGTTAACCAGTTGGCGGTTCTCGCCGAAGCTGGCGTAATCTGCTGCGATCTGCAGGTCACCCGCCAGTGCGGAGAGATCCACCGCGGTGGAGCGGACAACGGCGCGTTTCTCGAAGACGCCTCCGCCGACGATCCGTGTATTTCGCAGGGCGCTTAGGACGCCAAAGTCGACCGCTTGATCTGCTGAGGTGAAGTTCGTCTGGACGCCATTGATCTTGGTGTAGATCGTCTCACCAGTGTGGCCGTACCGCTGGTCGGTCGCAACGCCATTGAGGTTCGAAACCGGCGTGGTCTCGTTGAAGGCGATCCGCCCGATGATCCCGTTCAGCGTATCGCGCGCGTTCAGCGCCATGGACGTTGCAAGTTCCACATTGCCGCCGTTTGCGGAACTGAAGTTGCCAACCTCGTAGCGCGCAAAAGGCACTTGCAGGAGAGTCTCGGCGCTAGCGGTGGGAACCTTCGGCTTCTTCTTTCCGAAAAGGTTGCCAATCAGCGCACCCAGCACAAAGCCCACGAAGGCACCTACGCCCGGGGCGATGAGGTTCAGGGACAGGAAGCTGTTCGCGAAAAGGGTGCCCCCGAGCGGCGCGCTGGTCAGGGCTGTTGCGATGGCGCTGCTCGAGCTGGTCATGGCCCAGGTGCCGACCGCCGAGCCGACCGATGACAGCACCACCGAGGCTTGGGTTTGCGGCTGAACGACCATCGAGCCCAGCTTGGCACCAAGAAAAGCGCCGATCGCCGCTGCGGCCAGGGAGCCGGCACCGCCGGCCTTGAAGAGCTGGTCCGTCTTGAACCCGTCGAACGCCCGGGTGGGTCCAATCAGAGGGTTGGTGACGTTGGAGATAACCTTATTGAGAACGCTCGAGCCCGCGGTGTTGAAGAGCTCCGCCCCGAAGCCGTCCAGCCCGAGCGCCTCTCCGAGCTCCAAAGACAGAGCCGAACTGATTGTGCCCACTGCCGCCTGCTGCATCCGCGCGGCGAAGTTACTACCAAAACCCGCAAGGCCGCCGGCCGTAGCTGTCGACATGGCAGTGTTTACGTCTTGTCCGGCGACCACCGCAGCACCGAGACGCTGACCGATCTCACCCAGCAAGGACGAATAGACGATGGCTTTGGCACGGTTGCCGTTCGCAAAGTAATTGCCCAGGCTAGAACCGATCAGGCCGCCGAGTTCTGGCCCGGCCTGCGACCAGCGAACACGAGCGAACTGAGTTTCCGGTCGCAACAGATCTGGGGCGGATCCCCCAACGAGAAAGAAAACGCCCTCACCACCCTCAACGTAGCCGCCTCGCAGCAAATCCTGGCGCCAAGTGCGCCAGTCCAGTCCATTCTCCAGGGCATGATTGAACCCCTGATTGTTTTCGATCGCATTGGCTTGCCCCTCTGCAAAGGCGATGTGGGCCAAGAGCGCCGGAATGATCGTCGCGCGGTAGTAGGTTTCGTAGACGCCCAGGGCCGCCGGCCCGGTCGCTTCGGCCGGGTTCGCCTTCATGGCAGCAACTAGATCCCGGTCGGCGCTAGCCTGACTGCGCAGTAACGAGACCAAGGTACCATTGCGCCTGCGGGCGTCCTCAGCCAGGGCATAGGCCTCGTCGTGACGGACGGTGGCCTGGTCGAGGGCTCGCAGAGAGCCGTACGGCGCTAAGTAGTTCGGTTTCGTGGGATCAATTAACTGCAGCGGCACTGGCGTGAGGGGCTTACCGGTGGTCGCGTCGTAACGCTTGGCCAAGAACACCTGTGTTCCGGGCGGTAACTCCCGGTATTCCGCGTAGGACCCTGGAGTAAACCGAGAGGTCGCGGTTTCCACCTTTCCATAGGCCCAGCCGCCACCGGAGAAATAGCCAAAGACAGGCTGAATGACGTCCCCAAACCCGTCGCGGCCACCGGGGAACAGCCGCGGGTCACGGACCCCCGTGATTAACCCCCTGGCTAGCTTAATGGGGTCCGTGAGCCTGTAGATATTGTAGCGGTCGTTCGGGCTCTGCTGTCCGGGCATGTCAATCAAGCCTCAAGTCATGGTTTGTGGCGCGAAGGTCGGGGGAGAGGACTTGGGAGAGGACTCTCCACCCTTCCCCCTGTCCGGGATCGATCACGGCGATCTTGTATACGTCGAGGGAGTTCCCTGCCTGATCCGTGAGCAGGGTTACCGCCAGAAGGCGCTTGCCGTCGGCAGAAATGCTAACACCGCTCGGTATCTCACTGCCGCGTGTCGTGCGCCAAAGCGTGCGGACCTCACCTTGGCGGGTCACGAGCACCGCGCGGTAGCCATACGGGATCTCTTCCGGAACCATTGGTAGGCTGACAAGGAGGATCACATCGCCATCCGGGGTGACACCGAATAGACCCGCACCTTTGCCGACGTCCGCCGCGGGCGCCACGGGACGCGGCTCTCCGCCCTCCCGCGGGATGCGGAAGGCCCTTGGCGACCCATTTTTTGTGTCGTAGTCGAGAGTATGCCAGCCGGTGGCCTCAGCAAGTGATGCCGCCGGGCCTAACGCACCGACCAAATAGCCCTGACCCACCGGATCATAGGCCGTCTTGTTGCTGCCTTCAAAGGCACCAGATTGCACCACAGTCTCCGCGCCGGAAGCGAGGTCGATCTCCACAAGCTGGACCGGCCCCCAGCGCTTATCCCCGGCGAACACCAGGATGCGGCTACCGTCGGGGGAGAAGCTAGGATTCTTGTAGGTGGCGCGACCGCCAATCCGGCGGGCCTCGCCGCCGCGGGTAGGCGCGATATGCAGCGAACCCAGGCCTTCCGTACTTAGGTCCACGCCGCGGGCCGTGAATGCAATCGTCGCGCCGTCTTGCGAAAGTGCCGGATGCCGAAGGTTGGCCTTGCGCCCGGCCTGCAGCACCTCCACGCTTCCGGCTTGCAGGTCACAGACCCCGATTGCACTGAAGTCGCCACCCCAATTGGTCAAGGCTACGCGCCCAAGGTCGGGCGTCACGCCCATTTCGCCGGGGACCGTGATGATCTCCACCACGTTCGCTTCGTTGCTCATCGCCCGCCTCCCGCATCCGCTGACCGCAACGGCCGCTGCCATGCCGACCAGAACCCGCCGGCGACTTCGTCCTGCGTCCTCAACGGTCATGACTGCGCCCTTTCGAAAACACGACGGTACTCGACAAGCCTTGGCGCATCGTCATCGGCAACCTCAAAAGCTGCCCGCCCCGTCAGGCCACGGCCCAGGGCGAAGGCGGGCGTATTCAGGTGGAGGGCGATGCGACCACCTAATCCCAGAAACCTTACGTATACGAACGTCGTCTCTCGCCAAACGTGTGTCAACGCGTCCACCGGGGACCGTTGACCCCCTCAGCCGGCTTCGCCGGCAGCTCCCCCTTGGGGGAGCAATGGGCTCAGTCATTCCTCCCCCCAGGGGGAGGTGGACCGCGCAGCGGGACGGAGGGGGTCAACGGCGGTTCCGCAGACCCCTTGCCTTTCGGAGGGCTGCTCGCCGGGTTCGTCTTCCGGCGGCTCTGGCCCGTCAGACCCGTCGATTTTGGATGATGCGAAGCAGAACCGAAATAACGGCGATGACTAGTAGAATATGAATGAAACCGCCCAGCGTGTAGGCCGAGACAACACCGACAAGCCAAAGCACGATCAGGATAACTGCAATTGTGTAAAGCATCTGCCTCTCCATGGCGCGCCGAGGTGTCAGCCGAGGGAAGGCGTTTTCCCTGACCTGATCATGGCGCCGAATTCACGGAGAATGTTTGCGATGGATCAAAGTTCAACTCAGCCGCCGATGATGACCTTCTCCTCGCCCCACCAGAGGGGGCTCTTGGGCAGGTCGATGAACTTTCTCTCGTCCTCCAGCAGCATCCGCCCCGCCTCGCGGGCGGCGGGATCATTGCCGAGGGCGGCCAGGTCCTCGAGGCTATCGTACCAGAGCTGGGCCACGCCATCGAACTGGGGCGGGGCGTTACGGCTGGCGCGGATGCCGGCGCTGACCGTCTCGTCCATGGAATGCAGCTGGACGTAGCGGCGGATGCGCAGGACGTCCTTCACGCTGGCGACCAGGGGGCCGTGGGTGTCGAGCCAGTAGTCCTGGAACGCTTCCCGCGTCAGGTGCGGCAGGCGGACGAGGGCGAAGGTGAGCTTGATCATGGGCGGCCTTTCAGTGTCCCGGCCATTTCAGATGGGAAGCCGGCGATTGGCGAGTCCTTCCTGAACCTGCGCCCCTCCCCCTCGGCGTACGGATGGCCTAAATCGGAGGCATGCGCACAGAAACCCCCGCCCCGATCCGCCTGACCGACTACCGGCCGCCCGCCTTCCTCGTGGATGAGGTCCACCTGGACTTCGACCTGCAGCCCGAGGCCACCCGGGTGAAGGCCCGGCTGACCCTGCGGCGGAACGGCGAGGCTGGGGCGCCCCTGCGGCTGGACGGGGAGCGGCTGAAGACCCTGTCGGTGGCGGTGGACGGGCGGGTCCTGGGGCCGGGCGAGTACACCACCGACGCCCACAGCCTGACGATCCCCGGGGTTCCCGACGCCTTCGTCCTGGAGACCGAGGTCGAGATCAACCCGGCGGCCAACAAGGCCCTGGAGGGGCTCTACATGTCGGGGGGCCGGTTCTGCACCCAGTGCGAGGCCGAGGGCTTCCGGACCATCACCTGGTACCCCGACCGGCCGGACGTCCTGGCCCGGTTCACCGTGCGCATGACGGCGGATGACGCCTGGCCGCGCCTGCTCTCCAACGGCAACCTGGTGGAGACCGGCCGGGGGACGGACGGGCGCCGCTATGCGGTCTGGAACGATCCCTTCCCCAAGCCCTGCTACCTCTTCGCCCTGGTGGCCGGGGAGCTGGACGAGCTGGCCGACAGCTTCGTCACCGCCAGCGGCCGGAAGGTGGAGCTGAAGGTCTATGTGGACCCGGGCATGGCGGCCCGGGCCGCCTACGCCATGGACGCCCTGAAGCGGTCCATGCGCTGGGACGAGGAGGCCTTTGGCCGCGAGTACGACCTGGACCTGTTCATGATCGTCGCCGTGCGCGACTTCAACTTCGGGGCCATGGAGAACAAGGGCCTCAACATCTTCAACTCGTCCCTGCTGCTGGCCGACCCGGAGACGGCGACGGACCTGGACTATGAGCGGATCGAGAGCGTCGTCGCCCACGAATACTTCCACAACTGGACCGGCAACCGGATCACATGCCGCGACTGGTTCCAGCTGTGCCTGAAGGAGGGACTGACCGTCTTCCGCGACCAGGCCTTCTCGGCCGACATGCGCGGCGAGGCGGTGCAGAGGATCAAAGACGTGAAGGCCCTGAGGGCCCGGCAGTTCGCCGAGGACCAGGGCCCCCTGGCCCATCCGGTGCGCCCCTCCAGCTACCTGAAGATCGACAACTTCTACACGGCGACCATCTACGAGAAGGGCGCCGAGGTGATCCGCATGCTCAAGGCCCTGATCGGGGCCGAGGCCTTCCGGAAGGGGATGGACCTCTATTTCGGGCGCTGGGACGGCCACGCCACGACGGTGGAGGCCTTCATCGCCTGCTTCGCCGAGGTCTCGGGCCGGGACCTGTCGGCCTTCTTCGCCTGGTACGAGCAGGCCGGCACCCCGCGGGTGCGGCTGGCCTCGCGCTGGACGCCGGAGACGGGCGAACTGGAGATCACCCTGACCCAGAGGACGCCGGCCACCCCGGGCCAGGCCGAAAAGCGCGCCCTGCCCGTGCCGGTCCGACTGGGCCTGCTGGACGGAGAAGGCCGGACCCTGGCCTTCGAACGCGATGGCGAGGCGGTGGACGAGACCCTTGTGGTGCTGGAGGGCGAGGAGACGCGCGTGACCCTGACCGGCGTGACCTCTCGCCCGGTGGTCTCGGCCCTGCGGGGCTTCTCGGCGCCGGTGGAGCTGTCCTCCGACGCCCGGCCTGGCGACCGCTATGTCCAGCTGGCTGGCGACGCCGACCTGTTCAACCGCTGGGAGGCCGGCCAGGAGGTCGCCCGCGACCTCATCCTGGCCCGGGCTGGCGGGGCGCCGGACGAGGTGGGCGAGGAGCGCTTTGCCGACGCCATGGGCCGGGCGCTGAACGACCAGGCCTCGGAGCCCGCCTTCAAGGCCCTGCTGCTGGCCCTGCCTACGGAGTCGGACCTGGCGGTGGCCAGCCCGCCCGCGGACCCGGCGGCCATCCATGCGGCCCGGCAGGCCCTGCGCCTGCGCCTCGCCGTCCATCTGGAGGAGACGCTGAAGCGTCTTCACCTAGGCCTGCATGACGGCGGAGAGTTTTCGCCGGACGCCGCCA
>VYMD01000419.1_pt1 | contig 10904 bp, 10 predicted proteins | sample 5115311 | NCBI WGS metagenome assembly VYMD01 (sample SAMN12291779, study PRJNA351875) | freshwater metagenome | isolation source: freshwater lake | place: USA: Michigan, Wintergreen Lake | collected 2013-08-08
CCCCCGCGTCGGCGCTGCGCGCGCAGCTGGCGGCCGAGCTGCGCGCGCAGCGCCGACGCTTCGTCGAGCTGACGGGGCTCACCGACATCCACCTCGACAGCCACAACCATGTGCACGTGCTGCCGGCGGCCTTCGACGCGGTGATGGCGGTGCACGGCGAGGCGCCCTGGGCCTATGTGCGCCTGCCGCACGAACCCTGGCTGTGGCTGCCCGAGCGCGCAGGCGCCTATCTGGGCCTGGGTCCGATCAAGCACGCCCTGCTCAACGGCCTTATTCGCCGGGGGCGTTATGCTGAGCGGCTGGCCGAGGCGGGCATCGCCACCTGCGACGTGTTCATCGGGGTGCTGTTCACGGGGCAGATGGACGGAGCGGTGGTGACGGCGGCGCTGCCCGAGTGCTTCGCGGCGCTGGGCGAGGTCGAGCTGCTGTTTCACCCCGGGCAGGCGGCGGCGGGCGAGGTGGACCAGTGGGCCGAGCGCCCCGCCCTGGCGAACTACTACACCAGCCCCGCCCGCCTGCGCGAGAAGGCCGCGCTGCTGGCGTAAGAGTACATTATATTTGGCCAGATCAACTTTCTGGCAAATGGTTAACCGCTTTGGAGGGTTTTGGACAGTTGAAAAAATAGAAATATTTATTAAATATTTGTATGCTTACTTGGAAATAATGAAAAATTTTCCATATTTCAAGCTAATTTACTTTGACGGATTTGCAGGTAGTGGACATATCGACAGAAAAGATTTAAGCAGTAAAGGAGAGCGAAACTTATTGGAAGGGATTACATTAAGAGTATTAGGGATAAATCACCCTAAGAAATTTCACATATACTATTGTGTCGACCTCTCAAAACATAAAATATCTTTACTTGAAAAGCAAGTTATACAACAGTATCCCAATTTAAAGAACTTCTTTGCAGTTCCTGATGATTGCAATAATAGGATTCGCTCCATGTGTTCATTTATGAAAGAAAAGAAAAATAGTTATTACAAAGCTCTTGTTGTGCTTGATCCATATGGAATGTCTATATCATATGACGCTCTAAAGGAGTTCAAAGGAGTTTCAGCAGATGTTTGGGTATTAGTACCTACAGGAATAGTCATGAATCGGATGATAAGAAACGATGGAAGTGTAAATCAAACCTCATTGAGAAAGATGTCTGATTTTACCGGAAAAAGTATCGAATATCTCGAATCAAGGTTTTACAAAAAAAATAATATTCTATTTTTATTTGAAGAATTTTCAAAGAAGAAAAAGAAAAACGAGGATTCAGTTAACATTGCTTGCGATATTTATTCAGAGTCATTGAAAGAAATATGGACATATGTGTCTAGGCCAATGCCTATGAAAAATTCTAAAAATGTAGTCATGTATCATTTTATTTTTGCAAGTAACAATCACACAGGCTTCAAAATAGCTGAGGATATTCTTATGAGCAAGATGTCCAATGCTTAGCTTTGCCCATGGCCGACAGCAGCATTGAGTGGACCGAGAAGACGTGGAACCCCACCACGGGCTGCACCAAGATTTCGCAAGGGTGTAAGCACTGCTATGCCGAGACCCTAGCCAAGCGGCTGCAGGCCATGGGCGTGGAGAAGTACCGCGATGGCTTTGCAGTGCGCCTGCACCCCGACACCCTCGACGACCCGCGCCACTGGCGGCCTTCGGTCATCTTCGTCAACAGCATGAGTGATCTGTTTCACCACGAGATACCTGTGGAGTACATCCAGCGGGTCTTTCGGGTGATGAACGAGTGCACACAGCATAGCTTCCAGGTGCTGACGAAGCGCGCCGAGCGGCTGGAAGAACTCTCACCCATCCTCACCTGGACGCCCAACATCTGGATGGGCGTGTCGGTCGAGAACGAAGACACGCGCTTTCGCATCGACCACCTGCGCCGCAGCCACGCCTTAGTCAAATTCTTGTCACTCGAGCCCCTGCTGGAGGGTCTGCCAAAGCTTGACCTGAGCAACATCGACTGGGTGATCGTGGGTGGTGAGTCCGGCCGACGCCCGCGCCCGATGGAGGCCGAGTGGGTGATCGACATCCGCGACCAATGCCAGACGGCAGCAGTGCCCTTCTTTTTCAAGCAGTGGGGCGGGAGGAACAAGAAAAAGGCTGGCCGAGAACTCGACGGGCGCACCTATGACGAGATGCCGCGACTGGCCCGTGAACTGGCGCTAGCCTAGCAGCGTACCGCCAGGCTGTCAGTCGCTTGGCAGACTACCGGTCGAGTTGGCAGGAAATCGCGGCACGACAGGGCCTGGCGCGCTTTGTGAAGCCCGCGCGGTAGCTGGGCTCACCGCCCGGCACCAACCTCCAACACCGAGTTAAACCCCTCCTTACTCGATTCGTATGGCTCTGAGCATTAAACCCCTGGCCGACCGCGTGGTCATCGAGCCCGCCGCGGCCGAAGAGAAGACCGCCTCTGGCATCATCATCCCCGACACCGCCAAGGAAAAGCCCCAGCGCGGCACCGTGGTGGCCGTCGGCCCCGGCAAAAAAGACGAGCCCACCAGCGTGAAAGTGGGCGACAGCGTGCTCTATGGCAAATACGCCGGCACGGAGATCAGCGTCGAGGGCAAAGACTACCTCATCATGAAGGAGTCGGACCTCTACGCGGTCATCTAAGCCAACCCCACCCTATCCTTTTCACTCAACCTTTAAATCACCACCGCTATGGCTGGTAAACTCATCAAGTTTGACATCGAAGCCCGCGAGAAGCTGAAGGCGGGCGTGGACACCCTGGCGAATGCCGTGAAGGTGACCCTGGGCCCCCGTGGCCGCAACGTCGTGATCGACAAAAAATTCGGCGCGCCCAACGTGACCAAAGACGGCGTGTCGGTGGCCAAGGAAATCGAGCTGAGCGACCCCATCGAAAACATGGGCGCCCAGATGGTGAAAGAGGTGGCCTCGAAAACCAACGACGCCGCCGGTGACGGCACCACCACGGCCACCGTGCTGGCCCAGGCGATCTTCCGCGAGGGCATCAAGAACGTGACCGCTGGCGCCAACCCGATGGAGCTCAAGCGCGGCATCGACGAGGCCGTGAAAGTGGTCGTGGCCGAGCTCAAGAAAATGAGCAAGCCCATCAACGACAGCGACATCGCCAAGGTGGCCACCCTCTCGGCCAACGGCGACGAGAACGTGGGCAAGCTGATCGCCGAGGCCATGAAAAAGGTCGGCAAAGACGGCGTCATCACCGTGGAAGAAGCCAAAGGCACGAGCGACGAGCTCGAGACGACCGAGGGCATGAAGTTCGACCGCGGGTATATCAGCCCCTACTTCGTGACCAACGCGGAGAAGATGGAGGCCGAGCTCGAGGACCCCTACATCCTGATCTACGACAAGAAGATCGGCGCGATGAAGGAGCTGCTGCCGATTCTCGAGAACGTGGTGCGCACCAACCGCCCGCTGCTGATCATCGCCGAAGAGGTGGAGGGCGAGGCCCTGGCCACGCTGGTGGTGAACCGCCTGCGCGGCGCGCTGAAAGTGGCCGCCGTGAAAGCCCCCGGCTTCGGCGACCGCCGCAAGGCCATGCTGGAAGACCTAGCCATCCTGACCGGTGGTGTGGCCATCAGCGAAGAGCGCGGCTATAAGCTCGAGAACGCCACGATGGAATACCTGGGCCGCGCCGCCAAGGTGACCATCGACAAAGACAACACCACCATCGTCGGTGGCGCGGGCAAGAAGGAGGACATCACCGCCCGGGTGAACCAAATCAAGGCCCAGATCGACACCACGACGTCGGACTACGACCGCGAGAAGCTGCAAGAGCGCCTGGCCAAGCTGGCCGGTGGCGTGGCGGTGATTCGCGTGGGTGCCCCGACCGAGGTCGAGATGAAGGAGAAGAAGGCCCGCGTGGACGACGCCCTGCACGCCACCCGTGCGGCCGTCGAAGAGGGCATCGTGCCCGGCGGTGGCGTGGCCCTGCTGCGTTCGCTGTCAGCCCTGCTGCCCGGCAAAGGCGGCATCAACGACAACCTGCTCAAGGGTGACGCCGGCACGGGCGTGGCCATCCTGCGCCGCGCGCTCGAAGAGCCCATCCGCATCATCCTCGCCAACGCGGGTATGGAAGGCGCGGTGGTCGTGCAAAAAGTGCTCGAGGGCAAAGACGACTACGGCTTTAACCTGCGCAAGGCCGACGGCACCATGGGCTATGAGAACCTCATCGCCGCTGGTGTGGTGGACCCAACAAAAGTGACGCGCACCGCGCTGGAGAACGCCGCCTCGATCTCGGGGCTGCTGCTCACCACCGAGTGTGTGATCACCGACGAGCCTGAGAAAGAAGGCGCAGCCCCCGGCCGTGGCGGCATGGGTGGCATGGGCGGCGGCATGGGCATGGATATGTAATCCCGCCCTGCGGTTCGCAGCAGAGATATGTTGGATCGAGGGGCCGCGTGTGCGGCCCTTCGGCGTTTTGGGCTGCGCTTGCCTTCTCCCTCGGCTTTACACCTGTAGCTACGTAGCACCGCCTTCTTGGCATGTCATCCTGCCGCCTTCGGCGGAAGCCCTCCACGGCCGGGCGGGCCGCGGGGGATGCGCTTCGGACTCGTTCGCCTCGCCAATCGAAGCGATTAGCTCGCCGAACGCAAGGTCCTCATCGCACCCCCCTGAAAGCGCCGTCGCCTGCGGCGACGTTGGGTTGGCTAGTGTCAAGCCCAGTAGCCCTGCATCATTCTGAGCCGAAGGCGAAGAATCTTCTGCCTGCGTGGCTCACGCCCGCGCCTCGGGCTGGGCGGCCTCGTGCGCGGCCTCGCCTACCGGCGAGCTTGGGCTACACAGCGCGATGCTGTCGTGCGCCCCAGAGCCCCTACTTTTGCGGCGTGAACGCCGAGCGCCCCGTCAGCACCACGCCCGCCTATGATTTCGAGCGGGGTGAGGTGCTGCTGATCGACAAACCCGCAGGCTGGACCTCGTTCGACGTGGTGGCGCGGCTGCGCACACTCACACGATGCCGCAAGATCGGCCATGCCGGCACGCTCGACCCGCTCGCCACGGGCCTGCTCGTCATCTGCACCGGCGCCGCCACCAAGCGCATCGAGGGCCTGCAGGCCACCGACAAAGACTATCTGGCCGAATTCAAACTGGGCTATGTGACGGCGAGCTATGACGGCGAGCAGCCCGAACAGGCCGTGGCCGACCCCTCGGCGGTGACGGCGGCGCAGATCGAGTCGGCGCTCGCACCCTTTCGCGGAGAAATTCGCCAAGTGCCACCGGCCTATTCGGCCGTGAAGGTGGCGGGCAAGCGTGCGTATAAATCCGCCCGCGCGGGCGAGGCCCCAGCGCTCGAGGCGCGCGCGGTGAGTGTGCACGTGCTGACGCTGATGCACTATGACCCCGCCACGGCCACGGGCGCGCTCAGCATGACCGTCAGCAAGGGCACCTATGTGCGCTCGCTCGTGCACGACCTGGGGCAGGCGCTGGGCGTGGGCGCCTATCTGACCGGCCTGGTGCGCACCCGCTCGGGCAGCCACCGCCTGGCCGACGCCCTCACGCTCGAGCAGCTGGCCGCACAGCTCAGCAAACCCACGAGTCCGCCTCGGGCGCAGCCCACCGTCTGATGCAGGTCGCGACCACACTCGAGGGCTATCGGCCGGGGGCGCAGTCCGTGGCGACCATCGGCACCTTCGATGGCGTGCACACGGGGCATCGGGTGATCATCGACCGCGTGCTGGCGGCGGCGCGCGCGCGCGGCGGAGAGAGCGTGGTGGTGAGCTTCCACCCCCACCCGCGGCTGGTGCTGCGACCTGACGACACGAGCCTGCAGCTGCTGCATACCCTCGACGAAAAGGTGGCGGCCCTGGGCGCGATGGGCCTCGACCGGCTGGTGCTGATTCCCTTTACCCCGGCCTTTGCGCAGACGACGAGTGCGCAGTTCATCGAGGGCATCTTGGCCGGCACGCTCGGCATTCGTCACCTCATCATCGGCTATGACCACCGCTTCGGCGCCGACCGCGGCGGGGGCCTGAGCGAACTGCAGGCCGCTGGTCCGCGCCTGGGCTTCACGGTAGAGGAAATCCCGGCGCAGCAGATCGACGCCGCCAACGTCAGCAGCACGCGCATTCGCCGGGCGCTGGGCGAGGGGCAGGTGGCCGAGGCCGCGCGCCTGCTCGGCTACCCCTATAGCCTGAGCGGTACAGTGGTCGAGGGCCGCCGCCTGGGGCGCACCCTGGGCTACCCCACCGCGAACCTGCGCCTGCCCGACCCGCACAAGCTCGTGCCTGCGCTGGGCATCTATGCCGTGTGGGCCGAGGTGGGTGGTCAGCGCCACGCGGCCCTGCTGAGCATCGGCCGCAACCCCACCGTGACTGCCGACGGGCCCGTCACCGTCGAGGCCTATCTGCTCGACTACCACGGCGAGCTCTACGGACAGGTGCTGACGCTGCGCCTGCTCGAGCGCCTGCGGGGCGAGGCGAAGTTTGACAACCTCGAGGCGCTGGTGGCGCAGATGCAGCGCGACGAGGCGCAGGCGCGCTCGCTATTTGCTAGCGGGAAAAATCGTTAATACTAATCTAATGGTTCTTGTCAGAAAGGCTTGTTGAGATAACAAGAAATTTGTCTATAATCACAAATCAAAAATCTCAAGCAGATGAGTAAAGAACCTACTATGCGGCAGCTAATTGATCGGGCTAAGGCTCTTTCAAATGACCCAAAGTTTTTCAAGAAAATTGAAGCTCGAATGGAGTCAACAAAAGCAATTGATCCTAGTGCAGTCGAACATTACTGTAAACAGATCGACGCTATTAGGGAATCTATAGTTAAAGACATTGTCAAGGCTTTTCTAGATAGCCTTGAAGACGAAGCAACTGATCCGCCTACAGCGGCTTGAACTGCTCGAAGGTCTCGTGGCAGCTGTGGCAGTGGTGCACGGCGCGGCAGAGCGTGGGGCCAAAGGGGCTGAGCAGCTCGGTGTTTCGGCTGCCGCACTTCGGGCACTCGGCGTGCAGCAGGTCGGCGTCCACGTCGCCCGCGCGGGCGGGTGGGGGCGAGAGGCCAAACTGCTTGAGCAGCTGGCGGCCGCGCTCGGTCACCCGGTCAGACGACCAGCCCTTGCGGTGGTTGATGGTCACCTCGACATCGGCATACCCGCGCGCGATGAGTTCCTCTTGCACGTTGAGCCGCATATAGCCGATGGCGGGGCAGCCCGAGAAGGTGGGGATGATCTCGACGCGCACGCAGCCCTCGGCGCTGACCTCGACCGACTCGACCACGCCCAGATCGACCAGGCTGACGACGGGGATCTCGGGGTCTTTGACCGCGTCGAGCACGGCATAGACCTCAGCCACCCGAGGGTCGGGGGCCACGCTGGGGGCGTCGGGGGCCGAGGTCATGCCAATAGAACGTCAGGCGGTGCCGTTCGGTTTAGGGCAGCAGGTGCTGCTGCAGGAACAGCACCACGGCCTGCTGATAGGCGGTGACGTTGTCGAGTTTGCGGAAGCCGTGGCCCTCGTCTTTGGCCATCATGAACCACGCGGGCACGCCCTGCTTCTTGAGGGCGGCGAGCATCTGCTCGGCCTCGGTGTAGGGCACGCGCGGGTCGTTGAGGCCCTGGACGATGAAGAGCGGCTTGGTGATCTTGGCGACGTTGTTGGCCGGGGCGATCTTTTCGAAGAAGGCGCGGATGGCGGGGTCACGCTCGTCGCCATACTCGGCGCGGCGCAGGTCGCGGCGGTAGGCCTCGGTGTTCTGGAGGAAGGTGATGAAGTTCGAGATGCCGACCACGTCGATGCCGCAGCGCAGGCGGTCGCTGTAGTGGGTCATGCAGGCCAGGGTCATATAGCCGCCGTAGCTGCCGCCCCACACCGCCACGCGCTCGGGGTCGAGGCCGGGCTGGGTTTTGATCCAGTCGAGCAGAGCGCCGATGTCTTTGACCGAGTTTTCGCGCAGAATCCCGTTGTCGAGGTCGAGGAAGGTTTTGCCATAGCCGGATGAACCGCGCACGTTCGGCGCGAGCACGGCCACGCCCAGCTCGACTGAGAGAAACTGGTAAAAGGCGCTGAAGGCAGGCTGCGACTGGCCCTCGGGCCCGCCGTGGATGTTGATGATCACCGGCACCTTGCCATTCTTAGCAGCGCGCTGGTGGGCGGCGGGGTAGTAGAACGAGCTGATCTCGCGCGGGCGGCCGTTCACCTGATCGAAGGTGGGAAAGCGCACGAGCTGGGCATCGACGAAGGTCTGGGCGTTGAGGCCGCCGAGCTCGCTCTCCGTCCACCGGGTGAGCTTTTGGGTGTTGAGGTCGAGCACGAACACATCGCCGTTGGTGGTGGCGCTGGTGAGCGTCAGGGCGAGCTGCGTGCCGGCCTTGTTGAACTGCACGCCGCCGATCAGGCCGACGGGGATGCCCGGCACCTTGGTGTAGCGGTCGGTCTTCGTGTCTAGCAGGTAGAGCTCGCTCAGGCCGTCGGCGTTGACGGTGAAGGCAGCCTGGGTGCGGGTGTGGTTGAGCTCGAAGGCCTCGACGTCCCAGTCGATGGGGCCGGTGATGAGGGTCTGGCGGCCGCTGGCGAGGTCGAGGCGGCGCAGCTTTTGAAACTCGCTGCCCTCGTTCGACACGAGGTAGACGCTCTGGCCGTCGGCGGCGAAGGCGGTGGCGCCATAGGCCGTCTTGGGGGCATTCGCGTTGAGCTTGGTGAGCTGCTTGGTGGCCACGTCGAGCACGTAGCGGTAGCTCTCGCCCGCGCTGATGTATTGACCCACGATCATGCGCTTGTCGTCGGGGCTCCAGTCGGCGGGGCCCCACGAGCCCTCGACCTGCAGCAGCAGGCTGTGGTCGGCGCTGCGGTGGTCGCCGAGGTAGATGTCATAGTCTTTACCGTTGCGGCGCGTCGAGGTGTAGGCGAACTGCGTGCCCTTGTGGTTCCAGCCCGCGAGGCTGTTTTGACTGCGGCCGCCGTCGCTGAGCAGGCGATCGGTGCCGGTGGCGAGGTCGCGCCAGTAGAGCTGGCGGAATTCGTTGCCGCCGACGTCTTTGGTGTAAAGGAAGCCGCGCTGCGTGACGTCGGGGCAGAAGCGAGCGGCGCCGATGGGCTCGGCGAAGAAGGTGAGCTGCCGCCGCGCCATGCCGGGGCCCGCCACGTGGTGCAGCTGGGCCGCATTGCCAAAGCGGGTGGCGATGAGCATGCCGCCGGTGGCTTCGTCCCAATCGACAAAGCCGGCCGAGCGGGTGTTGAGGTAGGCGTTGAGGCGGTCGCGCAGCTCGATAGGAGTGGCGGGCACCGACTCGAGAATGAGGCTGCCGCGCTCGGTGCGCTCTGCGGCAGGCGCTTGCGCACCTAGGGGTAGGCTCAGCCCGAGGGCGAGCAGCAGGAGTAGGAGGGTTCGCATGGGCAAAAGAATCAGGCGTGTGACAATGGGGAGAGGCGGTTCACCAGCGGGCGGCGGGGTCGAGGGCATAGACCTCGGTCATCTCGCGCAGCAACTGGTCGAGGTGCTCGGTGTGATAGCCGCGGCGGCCACCGAGATAGGGGGCGGGGTCGGCGCTGGGCCAGGTGAGGCCCGCCTGCTCGGCGGCAACGCGGGCCTGCTCGCGCCAGGCCTCGGCGAGAGCAGCCTCGGCGGGCAACACCCCAGCGGCCACGAGCTCGGCCTCGGCGGCGGTGGACTCAAACAGGCCCTCGGCCATCGGGGCGGCCTCGGCCAGCGCGCTCTGCAGGCGCAGGCGGGCCTCGTCGCTGCCGCGGCCGAGCTGGCTGAGCCAGGTGCGCGCGTGCAGCTGGTGGTATTTGTGCTCGCGCAGAATCTTGGCGGCGAGCTCGGCCAGCGGGGGCCAGGCCGTCTGCTGGGCGAGGGCGCGCAGGCGGGCGGCCTTGGCGAGTTCGTAGAGCCAGTGGCGGATGAGGCTGAAGGCATAGTCGGCCTCGGCGCCCAGCCCCCCGATGGGATATTCGACCAGATGGCAGGAGCGGAACTGCGCCGCGGGGCGGTGGAAGGCGAGCCGATCGGCGTCGGCAAAGGCGGCATCGGTGGGGCGCAGCTCGGCCAGCAGCAGGTAGTAGGCCTGGGCGTGGCCGAGCTGGTCTTGGGCCATCGAGGCGAAGGCAATGTCCTCTTCGAGGATGGGGCCTAGGCCGGTCCATTCGGAGTGGCGGTGGCCGAGCACGAGGTCGTCGTCGGCTAGGCGCAGCAGCAGGTCGGTCAGGGCGTCGGTGAGGGCGGGAGTCAGCATCGGCGGGGGCGGGGCGTAGGCGGGCGTCAGGATTTTTTCTTGCCTAGGATGATCTTGGGCTTGCGCGGGGCGTCGCCAGCTGCGGGCGCAGCTTTGGCCGGCATCGAATAGTGGTCGCCGGGGTCGCCGCTGCTGACCTCGGCGGCCACGCTCAGGCCCTGCGCCTTTTTATAGGCCGTGATGAGGTCGCGCGTTTTGTAGGCGTAGGCCTCGCGGTAGCTCTTGTCGGTGGCGGGCTCGAACATGTCTTCGTCGTCGTAGTCGGTGGCGACCACATCGGCGGTCTTGACCACCCACAGGTTGACGCATTTCATGCGGCGGGCATACTGCTCTTTGGCAAAGAGCAGGGCGAGCTCGGGGTTGGGGGCGTGGACGATGCCCACGTGCACGTGCTGATCGCCGCGCGACTTCTGGTGAAAGACCTCGTAGGTCTGCCAGTGTTCGAGCTCGTCTTCGGGGGTGAACAGGTTGGCATCGGCCTCGGGGCGAAGGATGCCCAAGCGGTGCATACGGGGGTCGTGGCTGGCGCCGTCGGGGCGGGTGCCGGGGTGCTGGTCGCTCATGAGAGTAGGGTTTTGGGGCGCTGGGGGGGCGCATCGTGTTCGAGCGTGGCGTCGGCGAGGTGGGCTGAGGGCTCGTCGAGCTGGGCAAGGCGCAGCTCTGAGCGCATCAGCAGGGCACGGCTGACGAGCGCGTGGGCTGCGCGCAGGTCGCGGCGCGTGAGGCCGAGGGTGATGCGGCC
>VYMD01000420.1_pt1 | contig 10898 bp, 9 predicted proteins | sample 5115311 | NCBI WGS metagenome assembly VYMD01 (sample SAMN12291779, study PRJNA351875) | freshwater metagenome | isolation source: freshwater lake | place: USA: Michigan, Wintergreen Lake | collected 2013-08-08
CTCTTTGATCACGATTCTTGGAAGAGTATGATCCAAGCGATAGTTTGATATTGACTGAGAGATAACAAATCCACCTAAGAAGAGCAAGATGGTCTCAGAAAAAAAGCATGAAATAAAGACACTCGGTTTTGGCGCTCCGATACCCCATGATGGAATCAACCAAATCAGTTCAAGAAATAGGACGAGAAATCCAGTTACAAACATTGGAATCAGCTCGGATAGCCAGAGAACCGAGGCTAGGATGCCTATTGCAAGGTTGATTTCCTGAATGGCCGAAAGCCCAAACCATAATTGGTAGTATCCGAGGAGAGAAGGTACCATCAAAATTGAAAGGATAAGTAGTGATGAGAATTTCATTGTGGCTTGACGATTTACTTCCGTAGTAGTATGCTAAAAAGTGATGGAATCTATTTCAACAAAAACAGAACATCTTGGAGAATTGCAAACATGATTAAAAAGGTTTTATTTCATTTAACTGGTTTCGGACTAATTATAGGTGGGTGGTTTATTTGTATCATCAATGTCGGTCTTGATCGTGGAGCAAACTTTAAACTTTTTTCAACTCCCAATCTGGTTGGACTCACACTCATTCTCATTGGAGCATATTTTCCAGAAATCACGACAAAGTTTTTCGGTCAGTCTTCTAGCAAAGAGTAGATTTTTCTAATTCTATGACGATCCCATACAATGATCTAAAGCAAGCAGTCTTGGGGAGTGGTCCTCTAGGCTTGATCGTCGCCACACTCATTGCCAAAAAATATGACGAGGTTGTGCTTTGGATTCCCGATAAAGATTTCGTAGACGAATTAAAACGAAGACGTCAAACAGAAGTTATGGGAATTACGTTGGATATTCCTGATCACGTTGAAATTGTATCTAGCATGGAAATCTTCGGACGTGACGATTGGACCTTTCATATCGCGGTTCCTTCTCGCACATTCGTTGATAGCTTGCATTCCCTCCTTGATACAATCGATTCAAGAAATGACTTTGTATTTTCTTTTTTCACAAAAGGAGTTTTGGAAGGCAAGTATCGTAAAAAACATGGTTTTGTTACTTACAGCCAATATTTGGAATACCTACTGAAAGAAAATGGTTGTCATTCTGCCAGTATAGCAGTCGTCAATGGCCCATCAATGATAGCAGAGATTTTAGAAGGGAAATTCGCCTTCTTTAATGTTGGATCCTCTGAAAAGAAAACTGCCGCTTACATAGCAGACTTATTTCTTTCGAATAACATTCAAACATCAACCACAGATGACATTCATGGCATGGAGATCATTGGGGTCGCAAAAAATCCGATGGCGATTGCAGCAGGTATTGTCTCATTATTACCAGATTATGGATCAAACCTATTGGGAGAATTGTTATCAGTAGGATTCCAAGAGGCTCGCGACCTAGCGATGAAATACGGAGCTAGACCTGATACAGTTATGGGACGATCGGGTCTCGCTGATTTTTTGGCTACAGCTACATGCAAAAAAAGTCGCAATCGTAATTTTGGTCGAAAGATTGTTGGCGAATTGCTTAGTGGGCAAGAAAAATTATCAATCACAGATCGGATTGAAATTTTCTTTTCTCCGAAACGCTTTATTGAACGCGAAGCAGAAAAATCTCATGATAATATCGAAGGCACCTATGCACTCAGTGTTTTGATTGAGCTTGCAAATGAATCCCACTTAGCCTTCACCTTACATAGAACATTGTTTGATGTCCTAACACGGAAACAACCGCCAATGGCATTGGTACAATATTTGCTCGGTTCTAAACAACCAACTATAAAACCTCAAACAATAGTTGTTCAGAAAAAAATCGGTTTGGACTTAACTTCGGGCATTGACTTTCAATCTTTTTTAATAGACAGGATTGTTAAACATATCAACAACACACAAGGAAGTAGCCATAGGGTCAAAAAACAAGCCGCTGCAATTATTGAATCCACTCAGAAACGTTTAATCAAGGCTAGACGCAAAAAAATATCTTTAGAAGAAAACAAGTTTGAAAGCGAATTAGACATCTGGAAGCGATTTCATCATGCCAGTAAAGATGAAGATCCAAGCTTTATCAAAGAATTGGTTCGTTTTTATGTAAGAGAGATTGCTGATAATTACAGCCCAACCGTTCGAGAGTCCTTACTTAGATTTATAGCACCTATCAGATTATTTTCCGGCGGTTTTTTAAAGGGTTCTATGATCCCTCATATCGGTGGAAAAACAGCGGAAGTAAAAGCCCTTGCATCTAAGTATAATATTTTGTATGCGCCTACACATAGATCTCACTTGGACTCTGTTGAGGTTGCCTACTCTATTTTCAATTTGGGACTTCCTGTGCCTCGTTATGCGGCAGGCATCAATCTTATGTCCAATCCTTTTTGGGAATGGATGCTTAAATCTTTGGGTGCATATGCTGTCGATCGCGACCGTACGCGGAATAGTCTTTATCTTGAATGTCTAACTCTCTATTCACAAGTAATGTTGGAACAAGGTATACCATCTTTAGTTTATCCAGAAGGTACAAGGTCACGCACTGGTGCAATTGTACCAGTAAAAACTGGATTACTAACAACTGCGGTGAATGCATTCAGAAATTCTGGAACAGAAATTATCATTGTTCCTATCTCGATTTCCTATGAAACAGTCCCTGAGGACAATCAATTTTGTGACATACCTGAAGATTTGGGTATGGCTGGATTTCTTGCAAAAAGATCAAATGTATATGTGGAATTTTGTGATCCTATTCCAATATCCGAATATGCTCATAATGATGAGCCAACCCTTGAACTTTCGTATCGGATATCGAAAGGTTGGAAAGAATTTCATAAATTGTTACCAAATCAAATTATAGCCAGGATTCTTATGGAGAATGAACACCATTTTGAATCTTCTCAAGCAATCATGTTGATTGAAGATTTCATCGCTCGTCATTCGGGGAATTATTTAACAAAAGATGCCGATGAAATTTGGATCAAAGGGAAAAAGATTTTAGAAAAAAGAAAGATCATTGAAGAGTCAAACGGACAAATTCAATCAAAAGTAGAATCCTTAGTCAATTATTATGGTTCGATGATTCCGGAAGATTCTGATAAACGATACTAGTTTTCCGGGATCGATTCAATGTTAATTTGGCGTTTACCGGAGTTGATCAAGTATACTGCAATGATAGCAAAACATCCTCCAACAATGACAGGAATTTGGAAGAGCTCATCCATAATCAAAAGACTCGAAATGTAAGCTGAGAGTGGGACGATAAAAATGAAAGAACTTGCTATATCCGAACCCAACCGAGTTGCAGCATAAAAATACACTGTCGTTCCAAACGTCGTAGATATTACTGAAAGATAAAATATACTCAACCAAAAATGACCATCTAAATCCCAAACATGAAGAAAAGCAGGATCTTTAAACGATATCAAAAATTCAATCAATGAACCTATGCCATAAACATAAAAACTATAGGCAATCGGAGACATACTTTTTCCTGACCTTTGACTATTTAAAGAAAGTAAAGCCCAGACAAATGATGCAATTAAAAAGAATGCATTTCCTGAAGAAATAAGTTTCTCAAGATTCAATTCCCACACTTTAAGAATTGTTAGACCGCCTATCAATCCAAAAAAAAGTCCTATCGATTGGCGTTTACTAATACCTCTTCGCAAAACAAGCGCTACTATGAAAAAAGTGACGATTGGATTTAACGTTGTTACTAATACTCCTCCAGCTCCAGGAAGACCTTTCTCCAAACCGAGGAAAAAGAATTGATTGTATAATAAGTAGACAATTCCTCCGATCAGGACGTCAAAGTAGTCTTTCCCTGATTTGAGAGAAAAAGGAATCTTTAAAAAAAACATAAGCGGAATCACCGAAAGAAAGGTCATTAAAAATCGCCAAAATACAAGAACATGAATCGGAACGGAGTGAGCGATCATTTTCGCAATCGGCCAAGAAAAACCCCAAGAAATCATCGCAAAAATGAGTAGTGAAACAAAACGTAAATTCATATGTATCCTGATTTTAATAGTAACAAAAAACAATAAGTGGTCAAAAATGAAAACGGTATACCAACTCCCAACATAAGACTTGCTAAATGAGGAGCTAAGTTTCTGTCAATAGCAACTATCGTTGAGGTCACCATAGGCGCCATAGCTGCCTCCAAGACAATGGTCTCAAACATCAAACGATTCGGCGTGATAGAGCAATATATTAAGATTATAATCGTAGGAGCAAGTATCAACTTAATACTAAGTCCCAATAACAAAAGCAATTTATGACCTTTAAGTGTTCGCAAATTTAATAAAAATCCCACAGACACAAGTGCCAATGGTGACAACGTATCGCCCAATCTTTGTAAGACTAGCTCCAACCACTCAGGGTATGCAAACAATCGAAATAGAATAGCCAAACACAGTGCAATTACGGGTGTAAAAGTGAAAACTCTTCTGATTAAAAATTTGATATCCCATGTACCTTGCTCCGCTAAATTAGCCAAAATCAATCCAGGAAAACTTAAGACTAAAAACGTACCTAATTGATCAGATATGATTGCATATCCGATAGCCCCATTTCCTAAGTAAGACTGTAAAAGTGGAATCCCAACAAATGATGTATTTCCTAAACCTGATGTGAGCGACAAACATATAAATGTTTTATAATCTATTCGTTTCAGAATATAAAGGATGTATAGTAGTAAAAACGAAAACAAAAACACTATCCAAGGCATAAGCGCTGGCAAAAAAATATCAGCTGAAATTTGCATATTGTGTACATGTAACAAAACCAAGGCGGGCAAAGAAACATTGAGCACAAATGCGTTCAAAACTTGAGGAGTGTTTTCCGGAAATTTTTTAGATAACCTAAATACAATTCCTAAAGAAAAACAAATGGTAAGTAAAATAAAATTCGACATTAATAGCTTAGGAGATTATTCACTTTCAGAGGATCGTTTAAGACTCCATGCAGATTTCTCGGAAAATCAATACCATTTTCAATGATTTCTGCATAAGCATTTGCAAAATCGACATAAACGGATGCGGAATGTTGTTTTAAATCGTAAACTGCTTGTTCAATTAATTCGGCTAATGCTATCACCTCATATGCCAACTCAGCAATATAGACTCTGTTCATTTCTTTCCATTCTTTCGACTCTGATAAAATGATACGATTGAATTTCTCATTCTTTGAATGATGAACTTGCACTGCATAACTTAAAACAGGAAACTGTGAAGATTCTAAAGTTAAATTTGAGATTAGATCTTGTAATGCGACAAATATTTTAGATTTATTTAATGCATGTAGTACATGGTTTGTGATGATTAGATGTGTACCTTCCCAAGTCTCATTGATAATCGAGTCGTTATGTAAGCGAGGCAGAGGTGAAAAATCTCCTACAATTCCATTCCCGCCTAAACTCAAAATCGCACGTTGTGTAATCCATGAAGCTTGCGATGACGATTTAAATTTAAGCAAGGGAATATATATTTCGCTTGCTAGGTGTTCTTTTTCTGCTAGATCAACGGATCGAAAATTCACAAACGTCATAGCGGTTTGCAAAATTTGCATTTCGGCCAATTGACGTGCAAATATAGAAAATTCATTGACTTGTTTTCCAAAGGCAGTTCTCCATTTGCTATACTCTAATGCTTCCATCACGGCGCGTCTAGAATTGCCACAAGCACCAAGTCCTACATGAATTCGGGATATTTTGATTATATATTTGATTAGGTTGACAAGACCATGACTTGGTCTTCCAAACTCTTCCGCTTCTGTTTGATCATAAATTATTTCAACCGTTAGCTTTCCACGTGAACCTATGATGTCTTTTTTTCTAAGGATATGATGTCCGTTTAAACTTCCATTTTCCTTGAATCTTGGCACAAGAAACATACCAATCGTATTTGTACCTTCAATCTTTGCAGTAGTGACCCAAAGATCACCCGGATTGGAACAGAACCATTTTTCGCCTGTGAGAGACCATTTTCCATTATCCATTTTTTTAGCTATGGTTCTGTTCGCTGAAACGTTGCTTCCGCCAACTCTTTCCGTTACATATTGTCCTGCCATAAAATGAGAAGGACTGCCTTCGCCCGCGACTAACGGTAAATATTTTAATTTTTGTTTTTCACTTCCTATTTTTTTCAACGCAAGGATCATACCATCCGTCATTGCAAGAGGACACGCAACTCCACCTTCGCCATTCAAATTCATCAAATATGCCAACGCATAACGGTGTATACTTGGGAAAGAATACTTCCATTCTTTATGGAAATCCAGATTGACTACGCCGTAATCAAATGATAATTTTCGAGACTCAAGCTGTTCTGCAGAGTAGACAATTTCGTCAATTCGGGACCCTGTCCGATCAAACTTGACGATCTCACCATATTTTCCTTCTTTATGGCATTTTTCAGTGAGCTCATCCAATCTTCCACCAACCAAATCCCCATAACCCCGAATGTGCGCAATCATAGCAGTTTTATGTTCAATCGAGAACGTTTCAGAGTATCTGCTCACCATTCTTTGCAGTGCCCTATCCATCTCATAAAAATTATTTCCTCTCAAACCTTTATAAAGTGAGATATCATAAGGACTCAATGAGGGATGTTCCGAAATATGATGATTCATACTTCCAGAAAAGAAAAAGGAACAGGTTTCACTAGCAAAAAAGAAACTCCTTGCTAAATTGGTTTCATAATAAAAACAAGAATGATGGTATCCCAAACCGATACATCAAGATCCAGACAAATTCTTGCCGACGTAATTTTTGAATTACAAAATCAAAGTGATGATTTGCGCTGGTTTTTGACTTACGACCGTCTCGCAGAACTTCTTGAAATGAAGAAGGAAGACTGTCTTCGAAAGCTTTATCAATTTCGAGCATCTAAGCCGCAGATGTCCTTATCAGGTGGATTCCATGAAATTGATGGAGATCTGCTTATCGATTTTCTGGAAGATATCTTAAACTTGGATGACGTACCTGGCGATTTTTTACGAGGAGGAGTTTTTTTTGGTGAACGTCCGTTATATGAACTTCGTGAATCATTTAAATCGCTCATCCAAAGGACGATCGAAAACCACAAACTAGACAAAGAACTTTTACTATTACTAGCAACTGCCACAATTGATTTCGATGATGCAGTAGATTCATATTTAATGGATAAGTTTGAATTAGATTTTTTTATTAATCGAGCCATTTACTTTTTTATTGAATCTCGCGAAATACATGCAGAATACGGTGCCGAGGAATTCCTTAAAGAATATTTACAAGCCTTAATGCCTACAAAAATTCTAAACTTTCGCGATATCACGAAAGAATTTAGAGACCGCACTTATTATGAGTTATTTGGAAGAATTCGCTCGGAAAAACCAAAGAAAAAAAGTAAAACAAAGAAGATTAATCTTGAGATCGAAGAATTATTGGCCTTCTTTAATCTTGATATAGATTGTACATTGAATGATCTGAAAAAGAAATTCAAGGAATTACTTAAAAAGTATCATCCAGATATCAATAAAAATGGGGAAGAAATGACCAAAAAAATTATATTAAAATACAATCGTTTGGTCATTTTATTCAAAGATAAGTAAATTTATTTTTTCAGTTGAAACGAATATTTGATTTCGATTGTATCTTTTGCTTTCATAAATAGAAGCGAAGGGTTTTCCAATTCATATTCAGAAAACTTTGCGGTGGCAGTTCCATCAATTTGAATGATAGAAGTTTGGCTCGTTTCTAAATTCGCATAAGATACAAATTCCCTAGTTTTGCCATGAATGGTCATCTTTCCTGATATTAGATATCTTTCTGCTTCTTGTTTTACGGACTCGACTTTAATGATGATATCTGTGAATTCTGGCAACCCAAGGATTTCTTGAATATGTGCATCTCTACCATCATCACCAGATGTAATTTTTTTCAGAGGAATCGTAATTGTGAAAGGTGACTTTATTGTGTAAGCAGATTTGCCAACTGCTTGTAAATTTACAGGTGTGAAATTAATTTCGTTACAAATACCAGTTACATTGGCAGTGGTATGATTTACAAAAAAACTAATTTCTTTTTTTATAATCTCTGCACCAAAAACATTGGTTGCTAGCATAAAAGCTATTATGCTCGTTAGGTGTTTAATTCGATTCATCATTGATTCCTTATTCATTAGACATTATTTTGGTTTAAAAAATAGATCCTTTCCAAGTTTCCACTCCACTTCCTTCGATAGGATAAGGATTTCCAAGGTACTTTGGAGGCGTATCCCAAACTATATCCCAAAGTGCGAGTTGTCGGGCAAAAAATTCTCGTAAGCCGTAAAAGCCTTCTTTTTTGTAAACTCGCAGATTACATTCGTACGCATACAAAGTCAGATTGAGTTCTAGACCTAAGTAAATGGCGCGAGGCAAGAAAAAATTTTGACTTACGAAGATCGCCTCTTTGACTTGAAACACTTCCTTTGCTCGAATCAACGTATCAAGCGTTCGAAAACCAGCATGATCAACGAATAAATCCTCTGGATTTACTTGATTGCGAAGCATAAAATCTAACATCGGTTTTAATTCGTTATAATCCGATTGTCCATTATCACCAGAAAGAAGAATTTTTTTCACCTTTCCGGCTTTATACAAATCTAGACCGCACTGCAATCTATCAGAGAGAATGGTGGAGGGAGTTTTCCCGTGAACGGATGCTCCTGGTATGATTGCTACCTGGGCAAAAGGCAATTGTTGGAGATCGGCAGAATGCACAGAATTGTCGTAGGCTAGGTCAAATTGGTGATCCACATAAAAACCCACCAAGGCTATGAGTAAGAACAGGATTCCCAATACTTTGATCAGGGATTTCCACTTGACCAGAGAAAGGAAACGCTTTGTTCTATATATGTAGATTCTGAGTTGATCCATGAAGAAAAAAATAGAAGACCTTAAATCTGTTTTCTCACAAGATAATCCTAAAATCAAGAAACAGATTGACTTGGTGAAAGAAAAAGGACACCAAAGAATGACCATTTTGGTGATTCCGCATGGTTATGACAGCTCCTTTCATTTTCAAATTTCTGTATTCACGATTCTTTTTTATTTAGCTCTCACCGTCTCACTCTTAACAATCACAATTTTTGCCATTGTGCGCTCTAGTAATACCCAGTCACAGATTGATCAGCTCTCAGAAATCTACGGAAATTACTTCGATAGCTATCTTGCTCATACAAACCAGTTTGAGGAGCTAAGTGAAGAATATTCCAAGTTAAATGAAAACCTTCTCGAAATGTTTACCCTGATCGACGGGCAAGATGAAGAACTACTCAAAATCCCACCAGAGGATAGCCTGAAAACAACTGCTTACGACTTTCTTCAAAAAGAAGAATTGGAAGACAAACAACTGGATGTCGGACGAAAATATTTAAACGAAATCTATGATCTAAGGACTTTAAAGCACCGAATGGATGCTTATCGAAAATTAGCTGATGTAAATTTTGATTTTCTATCACAACGTGCGGCCATTTTATCTGCCACACCACTCCAAAATCCATTATATTCTTATAATCTAACATCTCCTTTTGGAATGAGAAAATCTCCAACCTCAGGATATTGGGAATATCATGATGGAGTTGACCTTGCCAATGCTACCGGAACACCGATTTATGCAACTGCCCCAGGTAGAGTCGTCAAAGTTTCTTACGGTAACGTTGGTTATGGACATCATATCATCTTACAACACGAATATGGCTTCAGTACACTTTATGGACATTGTTCCCGTATCCTAGTTCGTATGGGTCAGGAAGTTAAACAAGGAGATATCATTGCTGAAGTTGGAGCAACTGGCAACGTTACTGGACCTCACCTGCACTATGAAATACTTGTTTCCGACGATGGCAAATTGGATCCAGAAGAATACATGCAATCAGGAATCTATTGATTGGAATCAGAAGAATCAATCTCTAAGCGAATCAAAAAACTTACTAAAGAAATTAATTCGCATAACGAAAGATACTACAAAGATAACTCCCCATCCATTTCAGATCAGGAGTACGATAGTCTTTTCTCCGAACTCAAAAAATTAGAAAAAGATCATCCGCATCTTTCCCTCAAAAACTCACCTACAAAGAGTGTAGGTTCTGACCTGACCAATCAATTTACAAAGTTCAAACATCAAATTCCAGTGCTATCATTGGAAAATACATACAATTTGGAAGAACTTTCTGATTGGATTATAAAAACTGGTCTCGACTTAGAATATTCGGTCGAATGGAAGATAGACGGTGCCTCAATGATTCTATATTATGAGAATGGGATACTAGAAACTTGTGTAACTCGAGGTTCCGGTGGCATAGGCGACGTTGTTACCGAAAATGTAAAAACGATTAAATCTCTTCCACAAAATTTAAAATCAAAGTTATCAATTACAGTAAGAGGCGAAATTTTTATGAATTTCGCTGAGTTCGAAGAATTTAATGAAGAATTTGGCGGAAAATTTGCCAATCCCAGAAATCTAGCGGCAGGTTCAATCAAACAGAAAGATCCCAATGAAGTCGCAAAGCGACCGTTAAGGATTTTTTTATATGATGCTTTTCTTCCTAAAGGAAGAAAAAAAATTCAAACTCATTTCGAAATATTGAAAATTCTTAAAGATGATGGTTTTCCCTTAGCCCCAGATACGGAAATCCTTTCTGGCAAAGATGTTTTAGGAAAAATCAAAAAGTACAATGATAAAAAAGATAAAATGCCATTCCCTGTTGATGGTTTAGTAATTAAAGTTAACTCATTGGCTTTGCGGGACTCTTTAGGAGAGACATCTCACTCACCTAGATGGGCACGAGCATTTAAATTTGATGCCTTATTAAAGGAGACGGTGATTGAAGAGATTGATTTTGCAATCGGCCGCACAGGCAAAATAACACCTCGAGCAAAAGTTACACC
>VYMD01000422.1_pt1 | contig 10879 bp, 4 predicted proteins | sample 5115311 | NCBI WGS metagenome assembly VYMD01 (sample SAMN12291779, study PRJNA351875) | freshwater metagenome | isolation source: freshwater lake | place: USA: Michigan, Wintergreen Lake | collected 2013-08-08
TCGCTATCGGAGATAACTCTGAATGCGGTAGCCGCACCGCCAAAACTTACTGAGGAGGCGCTGAGGAAATACACCCCGCGAATCACAACCGTATCGCCCGGACGAGCCGAAGTGGGACTGAAATTGACTGTAATTGGCGGCGGCGGGAGTGTATAAGTAAACCCGTTTAACAAAGCTGTACCAAGCGGCGTGGTAACACTGACCGCACCGGATGAGCCTGCGCCAACCTGAGCCGTAATCACCGAGTCCGAAACAACCGTAAATCCGAGTGCAGCTATCGTGCCGAAACGGATAACAGATGCGCCCGTGAAGTTCGTGCCGCGGATAGTAACCGTATTGCCAATTGTTGTTGATGTCGGAGTGAAGGACGTGATTGTGGTCGCAGGAGAGGCAATCGTAAGAGTTACAGGGCTGCTGTTCAGACTGCCCGCACTGTTACTTGCCTGCACCGTGAAGGTGTATGTTCCTGCCACTGTCGGTGTTCCCGAAAGTACACCTGATGCCGAAAGTGTTAGCCCTATTGGAAGTGTGCCGCTAACCACACTGTATGTCGGTGTTGGTGTACCATTTGCAACAAAGGCGTACGAGGTGTATGCCGTGCCAACAACACCATTTGTAACAGGTGTTTGGACGCTGAACACTGTTGGTGCGATATTGGGACTCGTTACCGTAATGGTAATTGGATTGCTGTTTAGATTGCCCGCACTATTGTTTGCCTGCACGGTGAACGTAAACGTTCCCGCTGATGTTGGTGTTCCCGAAAGAACACCTGCTGAAGAAAGTATCAAGCCTGTGGGTAGCGTACCACTTGCCATGCCGTATGCCGGCGTTGGCGTACCATTAGCAACAAATGTGTAGGAGGTGTATGCCGTTCCGACTACACCGATTGTAGCAGGTGCTTGGGCGCTGAACACTGTTGGTCCGATATTTGGATTCGTTACCGTAATAGTAATTGGATTGCTGTTTAGGCTGCCCGCACTGTTACTTGCTTGTACGGTGAAGGTGTATGTACCTGCCACGGTCGGTGTTCCCGAAAGTACACCTACACCGGAGAGTGTTAAACCCGCCGGAAGTGTACCGCTCACTACGCTATACGCCGATGTTGGTGCACCATTCGCTACAAAGACGTAAGATGTGTATGCTGTGCCAGTAACTCCGCTTGTTGCGGGCGTTTGGGCAATGAAGTTTGTTGGTGCGATATTTGGATTCGTTACAGTAATGGTAATTGGGTTACTACTTAGACTACCCGCAAGGTTACTTGCCTGCACTGTGAAGGTGTATGAACCTGCTGCTGTCGGCGTACCGGAAAGAACACCTGATGTCGAAAGGGTTAGACCCATCGGCAAGCTACCACTTGAAACGCTATATGTCGGTGTTGGTGTGCCGTTAGCTACAAAGGTGTAGAGTGCGTATGCTGTACCAATCAAGCCGCTTGTCACGGGCGTTTGATTACTCCACGTTGGTGCTTCATTCACAATAATCGTTATTGGTGAGCTATTTACCGAACCCGCTATATTACTTGCTTGCACCGTGAAGGTGTATGTTCCTGCCAAAGTCGGTGTTCCCGAAAGAATACCCGCCGAAGAGAGTGTTAAACCTGTTGGCAAGCTACCACTCACAACACTGTATGTCGGTGTTGGTGTGCCATTAGCAACAAACGTGTACGATGTGTATCCCGTACCGACAATACCGCCAGTTGCTGGAGTTTGAGCGCTAAATGATGCAGGAGCAACATTTGCATTGTAAACTGTTATTGTTATTGGCATACTATTGATACTGCCAATGCTATTTGTTGCACTCACAGTAAACGTATAGACCCCAATAGTAGTTGGAGTTCCCGAAAGCACACCAGATGAGGAGAGTGATAAACCTGTAGGTAGTGTTCCGCTGTCCAGACTATATGTTGGTGCTGGTGAACCATTTGCACGGAAAGTATATGGGGAGAACATAATCCCATTGCCAATTGTCGTATTTGGAGATTGCGCCACAAAAACAGAAGGCGCAGAACTGGAATCAATAAAAGTAAATCCTGGCATTTGTGCAACGCACAAAGCATTACTCGCAATACGAATATTACCACTAGCACCAGAGCCTACTATTGCTTTAATCAATGTATCGCTGACGACCACAAATGATTGAGCAGCGACATTCCCGATAATAACGGAAGAAACATTCACCAGCCCGGCACCTGTAATCCGTATTGTGTCTCCAATTGCTGCCGAATTTGGGGCAAAATTATCCATGCTAACAGGTGCATGATTCCCTTGATGTACAATACCAACCGGGGATTCATTATTTAGGGTGATTTTCTGAATACTTCCAGTGCCGAAACCATTAGCAATAAACATACTGCCATCAGAATGTAATGCAAGCCCGGTAGGGCTTGCTGCACGTTTTATTGGCAATAACGCACCATTTGTATCTAATTTAAAAATATTTTGCCCCCCGCTACCAGAGCCGCAAACATACATATTCCCCGATTGGCTAGCGTCAATACCCCACACATATGAATAGAAGAATTCGGGAGTATAGGTTGAAATATAGCTTGATATACCACAGGGAGTTATTTTTGTAATGCCTGGTGAAGACCCTGCATTGGCAACATAAAGATTACCATGTTTATCAAAAACCAAATCTAACGCCATACCAACATTATCCTGTCCCACATACCTCTGTTTACATTGGCGACTTATGGTGTCAATTCTTACGATACCCATCCAAGAAGCAGCAACCCATAAATTACCTAATTTATCAAACCTGATACCTACTGCATTATTTAGCAACGCATTTTCAACAAATACACTGGCTACACCGCTTGGAGTAACTTTTATAATTTGCCCAATATTGGAAGAAGAGTTTTTAGCGGTAAGATAAAAATTACCTTGACTATCTTGGGTAATTCCGCCATTAAAGGTCATAGCATTACCAACCAAGAAATTTACTCTGGTTGAGTCAGGTGCAATTTTCTTGATTGTGCCTGTACCAACAATTGGAGCATAAATATTCCCATGCTGGTCGAGAGTAATATGGCGTAAATCTCCCAGCCCTGTTGCTACAGTCGTTGGCGGTGTATCAATTATCACAGTTTTTGGTGAAGACACCACTGAGCCAATGCTATTAGTAGCACGAATCGTAAAAGTAAAAGTCCCAGCCGCAGTATACGTGCCAGTGACAAAACCTTCAGGCGATAATGATAAACCTGTTGGCAGTGAACCACTTGCCAATGTGAAGGCGGGGGCAGGATTTCCATCCGCTCTAAATTGTCCAACAATTCCTCCACCCACCACACCATCGGTGATATTTACTGTAACATATGTTGGAGCATACGGCGCTTCAATGGTAATTGAGATTGTATTGGAAATAATACTGCCTTGAGTATTAGAAGCCCGCACTCTAAATGTGAATGTTCCAGTTGTTGCTGGGGTTCCGGAAAGAGTTCCTGAAGTTGAAAGCACCAATCCTGTCGGTAACGTCCCAGATTCTATTTGATAGTACGGATTATAACCATCTGCACTAATCGTATATGATGGGTATGGTACTCCAAACAAGGCAGTGCTGGTAGGATATTGTTGAATAAAATATGTTGGTGCAGAAATAGAGAAAACATTTATTGTGTAAGTTGATGTATAAATTGCTCCCAGATTATTTCTAGCTTCAACATAAAAATAGTAATTACCATTTTGGGTTGGTGTTCCTGATAATGTTCCGCCCGTAGAAAATGTTAAGCCAGGTGGTAATTGACCATGTACAGTGAATGTCGGACTCGGGTTACCATCGGTTACAAAAGTATGCGTAGGATATTGTGTTCCGTTCTCAACGCTGACAGTTGGACTACTTGATAAAAACCTTGAAGGTGCTTTATTCGCAATAAAACCATTTAATGAATCACTCCCAAACGGTGTAAATACTCGCACTGCACCTGACGACGGATTCCAGCCCACATACGCAATAATTGTGGAGTCATTCATCAAAGAAACATAAGCAGCCTTAACACCACCGAAACTTACTGAATCTACTCCTGAATTGAAACCCTTTCCGCTAATAGTAATCGGGGTATAATACGATCCATTGTTGGGTGCAAAGCCTAATATTTTCATTGCTGGAGGTTGATTTTTATATACACCGCCGTATGCAGTTGTGGCATACATTACGCCATCAATTTCAGCCATGGACATCGTAAATTGACCAAGACCACCATTAATAAATGTCCAATCGTTTCCCGTACCACTTGCAGAATAAAGGACACCATCTTGATATGCCCCAGCATATAAAGACCCATTTGAGGCTTTAACCAATGTGTTAATATACTTTATATCATAGTTATTACTATTCAGTGATACCCAATCATTGCCTTGCCCGCTTGGTGAAAACCAAAAACTTCTTTTTCCAGCGGCGTATAATTGATTATTGTTCGACATCAGGGCAGTGACAATGGTACCAAGTGTACTTGATAAAGAGTTTGCGCTTACCGACACCCAATCATTGCCCAAGCCAGTTGCAGACCGCATAATTACATTGGAATAAGGTTGGTTTATAACCGAACCCGGTGTAAATACACCATACTGATTGGCAGTGAAAGTATTTCCGTTCGCAATAGTATTGGTAATTTTTATCCAATCATTGCCCTGCCCACTCGCGGAGCGGTATATTCCATCCTGTTGCCCGCCGGCATAAAGCACCCCATTGTGAACCGATAGTACAGTTTTATACGAATTGGTACCCATACCATTAGCAATACTCACCCAATCGTCGCCCCTGCCACTGGCGGAACGCCAGATGCCATCATTTGACTGAGCAATAAGAGCGCCATTGTAATAGATGAGTTGAGTAATAGGACGTTGCCACGTATTTATCGCAAAATCCCCTCCATTTGCCGGAATCCAATCATTACCTTTTCCACTAGCAGAGCGCCAAACGCCGCTATACGTTCCGACATATAATGCACCGTCTTGCGAATTCTTCACAATGGCAAGAATTGAAACACTCGGCAATCCAGTGCCAATAGAGAACCAATATCTCTGTGTTGATTGAGGCGGGGGAGTTAAATATTCAAATCCTGCAAGGGATCCAACGCCTCCTGGAGAGGTAGCAATAAGGCTTCCACTAGCTCCAGAGCCGACAGTCACATACATTAGAGAATCGGATGAAATACTAATGTTTTGAACTGGCTGTCCGCCTAAGGTAATTTGTGATATACCATTAAAATTTCTCCCCCGCACAACTAGTTGATCACCGATTCCGGCTGTTGTGGGCTGAAAACTTGTAATTAATGGCGCTGGCGGTAAATTTGTAATTTGGATGGTAATAGTATTTGAGGTGGATGCTCCAATTAGATTAGCAGCACGAACTCGAATGGAAAAATTCCCAGATGTTGCAGGGGTACCTGACAGAAGCCCGGAGCTACTCAATGTTATTCCTGGAGGTAGGCTACCAGTCTCAAGGCTAAAGACCGGAGTAGGATAACCAGCATTAATGCTAAAGTAATATGCCCCCAAAGCAATATTTACTGAACCTGTCAATAACGTGTCAGTATTGCGAAAAGCCCCTGGCTGTTGATAAATATTAATCTGTGCGTAAGTGGAGATTGCCTCACCATAAGTATTTTGTGCTTTTACTCGAAAGTTATACTGTCCTGATTGTGTCGGAATTCCAGAAAGAACACCATTACTTGATAGTAGCAATCCTGGGGGGAAATAATCAGTGTATGTAGTTAAATACGGAGAGTATATAGGATTCGGATCGCCATCAGCACCAAAAGCATAAGTTGGATATGAATCTCCAACAATTCCAATGGAAGGTGGCGTTTGACTTTGGAAAGATGTTGGCGGAACATTTATTGGTAATACAATGATTGTATATGTTGTGCTGATTATTGAGCCTGCATCATTTGTAGCCTTAATTCTAAAATTATACGTCCCAGCTTGCGTGGGCATTCCGGCTAATTGACCTGTCGTAGAATTCAACACTAACCCAAGAGGAATGCTCCCCTGCTCAATAGCATAGCTGGATTTCGGGTTTCCATTATCAATAAATGTAAAATCAGGGTAGTTATTACCAATTTTAATATTGGATGGTGGTATTTGTGATAAGAATAATGTTGGCGATTGACTGATTGTAATAGTTATTGAGGAAGAAATAGCAAAGCCGTAGTTATTCGCTGCTTTTACTGCGAAACTGTAACTTCCGATTGTTACTGGAATCCCAGAAATGATACCATTATTACTAATTGTCAAACCGAGTGGCAATGATCCATTTTCAATGCTATATTCAGGAGTAGGTACTCCATCGGCAAGAAATTGATATTGACTATATGTTGTATCAACTTTACCTCTAATCGGCGGTGCTTGTTGAGTAAACACCTTTGGTGCTTGATTAATCGAAATCGTAATTTGATTACTTGATACAGTACCGTTATTGTTACTTGCTTGTACGGTGAATGTATAAACCCCCGATAATACCGGTGTACCTGAGAGCAGACCATTAGGATTTAAGGTTAATCCATTTGGTAGTGAGCCACCAACAATACTGTATGTTGGAATCGGTGAACCAGCCGCGATAAATCTGTAATTATATGATGAATCAACAACACCAGATGCAATCGGATTTTGTTGAAGCCAATAAGGAGACTGTTGAGCAGGAGAAATAATAATGGTGCAAGTCGTCGAAGTTTCTCCAATTGTATTGGTAGCTCGTATTGTCAGTGGTCCAAATGTACCACTGACAGTTGGAAATCCGTATATTCTACCTGTTGTTGAGTTGAATGTTAGCCCGAAAGGTAGCGAACCGCCAACTATGGCATATTGTGGTGCAGGATAACCCGCAGCGTTAAAAGTAAAATCTACAAGGTACCCCATCGCGCCAGCGATAAGACTTGTTTGTGAGACCCATGTAGGCGGCGCGGGAAAAGGATCAAGGAAATTGACCGATAAGTTTTGTCCGTTTAATCCTATAACACCATTTGCATAACCGTTACTGACAGCATCGTTCAAAAACGTTATTTGGACATTTGAGACGCTATTTGAAAATAAATGATTCTGCGCTTTTCCTGTAAATCGGACAGAAACGACAGAATCCGATAGTTTTTTGAGTTGTGGGATCAACCCAGAGGGAAGATTTGCAATCGTATAGTGCGTTCCCAAAACTAAATTACTATCAACAGCAATTGAAGGCGACCATTTAGTAGATATTAACTTTATCGTGCTTATCGTACCCGTGGCACCGTCATTTGTTAGGCTTTCACCAAATGCGGTGCGAGAGTACGTTGCTTGAGGCGAGATGCAATTGGGAATGTTTGTGACTTTTATGACTCTTTGTAAAACATTTGGAGCAATAATGATTTCACCTTCAGGGGTTCTAACCATTCCAAGTATGATTGCATTATATGGATAAGAAGGGCAGCCAATTGGGCAGTCATTAAAATACTGCGTATTAAACGGGGTAATGCGAAATGAACCGCTCGGTGTTATTTTAGCCAAACCATAATGATCAACATACAAATTACCTTCATTATCAATCTCTAATCCTAATGGACTTAGCCCCATTGGTATTGCTCCAGTAGAGCCATCAGCATAATTATAATCAAAAACTTCAAATGCGTACTTTATTCCTCCATCTGGTGTCACTCTAACAATGCTATTTGCATTAGCAACATATAAATTATTATTTCTTTTATCAATGGTAATAGCTCGTGGATAACCCAGATAAGCATTTGTTCCAGTTCCGGGTGGCACATAGCCGGATCCTCCGCCATTGCCAGCCACAGTAGTTACAATTCCTTCGGGAGTAATTTTACGTAAACGATGATTATTATAATCTGTAACATAGAGGTTATTTTCATTATCAATCACAATTCCAACTGGAGTGTTGAAGAAGGCATTCGTACCTGCACCATCAATATAATTCGCCTCTCCGTTCCCTACGAAAGTCGTGACAGTTCCGTTTGTGGTTACCTTGCGAATACAGTGATTACCTGCATCGGCGACATATAAGCTCCCAAAAGAGTCAATTGCAATGCCGTTAGGAGAGTTGAATTGGGCATTTGCGCCTACACCATTGACCAACCCTGGAGAATCGTTACCCGCGATAGTAATTACACTGCCATTAGGAAAAATTTTACGAATAGCATGTAAATCAGAAACATATATAATTCCCATTTTGTCTATTGCAAAACCCGAGGCCTGCCTATATCGGGCAGTCAAAGCATCTCCATCAACCATTTGAACTATGGATCCAGGCGTACCTCTCCCAGAATAAAGAGCGTATTGTCCAATACATTGCTGCCCCCAAATGTGGTTTGGCATCAGGGTAATTAATGCGAGTATGCTAATCAATTTTAGCAGGGCTAGACCATTCCGTTTACTCATAAAACTCCTCAAAAAAAATACGAGCAAAAATAGTTGTTTTTTCAACGGCGCAAATATGCAAGAGAAAAATGGAAAAAACACTATGCGGAAGGGCAAAAAGCGCTGAGCGGTACGTTAAAAGCGCTGAGCGGGACAAAACTCTCATTTTTGAGAGGAAAAAGGGGCAAAAAGTGGGGTTTTGGCGTGGGGGAATTTTTTGTATTTTTGTGAAAAGCAACGAAACCACACTCTTCTTGTCGCAAATTTTTTTCTCGCTCCAAATGGCACATCACAACGCTTCACCCCACCCCAAAAACGCTCCGGCATTAAGCTCTACCGAAGGCACAGCGCCCTTTACGCTGTTGTGGAAAGGCAAAAACGTATTTCCGGGCATCAACAAAACAAAAACCATCTGCGGTGGGAAAGCCTGTATCGGCATGACACGCATACCCGTTTGGCTCGTGATTGCGATGCTTCAAGAGGGAAAAACGCTGGAGGCAATTCTTGATGCCTACCCAAGTTTGTCGGTAGGAGATATTGCCGGGGCGCAGTATTACTATCTTTTCAACAAAGCAGAAATTGACGAGGAAATACGCAGCGATGTGTAGGAATTATAGAGCATGGTGCGATTATATGCCGATGAAGATTTTTCATTGCACGTGGTTGAAATCCTGCAGCAGCGCGGTTACGACGTAGAAACCCCATTTTGACCACAATCAAGCCCGCAAGGGCGTTCCTGATGACGCTATGCTTGCATTTGCGATTTCCCTAGAACGTGCCGTTATTACCCATAATCGTGAAGATTTCAAGCGCTTACACCGCCAATATCAGCGCTCCAAAAAGCATCACTACGGCATTATTACCTGCACAAGGAATCCCAGCGATACTGCCCTTGTTGCTTGTATTGATGCGGTTGTTATGAAAGAAAAGACTACTTTCGCTACACTGGAGGACAGGCTATTGCTTGTGTATAAGGGTAGTGCCGGAGAGTGAAGCGGCATCGGAGTTGTATGGTCAGCAAAGTTTCCATTGCATCGTGAGAAAAAAATAGGGTAGAACGCTAGGAAATTTCATGCTCAGGTTTATGCAGACGCACCGCGCAGAGTTTACCGCAATTCTCCACGAGGCATTAGATTTACAAGAGCAGGAAGATTTCGCCCTTGGCACGGCAATGAATGAAGGGCGCTTGAACGAGTATGTGAGCGAAGAAGGTATTTTACGCATACTGCGGAGCAAAGCGGAGAACTCTTGATGCACACTCGTTTTGATACGCATTTTGAAAAGACCTCTATTTCCCCTCAAGCACTATATCACCACCACAAATCATACCGAAAAATTATTGCCACAGGTGAATTTTACGGACAAAACCGCAAAAAATATCCTATTTTTGCGGATGAAACCGCAAAATATCACTTTTTCGCTTCGGTATGATTCCCCGCCTTCTCACATCCCGCATTCAAACAGCACTTTCCCGCTCTGGTACGAAAAAAGTGTTATTGCTCTTTGGTCCGCGTCAAGTCGGAAAAACAACACTCTTGCGCTCATTCGCCGAAGAACGCCTTGCCAAGAATGCTGCGGCTTCCTACCGTTGGCTGAATGCCGATGAGCCGGACATTCGCGCACAGCTCACCCAAGCCACATCCACCGCACTCAAAAAACTCTGTGGAGCGCATAGAACCGTGATTATTGACGAGGCGCAGCGTGTACCGGGAATTGGTCTAACGCTCAAACTCATGGCAGACACGATGCCGGGTGTACAGGTCATTGCCACAGGTTCGTCCGCCTTCGACCTTGCGGGGCAAATGCAGGAGCCGCTTACGGGACGCAAACGAGAAATGTATTTATACCCGCTATCGTTTCGGGAAATGGCGAATTATCATGGCGCACTCGAAGAAAAACGCCTCGTGGAGCATCGTCTGCTCTACGGATATTACCCCGAAATTGTGCAAAGTGAGGGCGAGGAGCGTGAATTGGTGCGCAATCTGGCGGAATCCTATCTTTTCAAAGACGTGCTTGCATTGGGGAGCATCCACAAGCCCGACCGCTTAGAGAAACTCGTTCAAGCGCTTGCGTTGCAAATTGGCAGCGAAGTTTCCTACCATGAATTGGGACAAATGACGGGAATGAATAACGAAACCGTTGAGCGCTACATCACCATTTTGGAGCAGGCGTTTGTGGTATTTCGGTTAGGAGCATTTTCGCGGAATCTCCGCAACGAACTCAAAAAAAGCCGCAAAATTTACTTTTATGATCTTGGTATTCGCAATGCCGTCATCAATAACTTTGCGCCAATCAGCGCACGAACTGATGTTGGCGCTTTATGGGAGAATTTTTTGATAGCAGAGCGTATGAAAGCCCTGTCCTACCAAGGCATCACAAAGCATCGGTATTTTTGGCGCACCACTGCCCAGCAGGAGATTGATTACCTTGAAGAAAGCGAAGGGCGCTTGGAAGCCTTCGAGTACAAATGGAATCCCAAAGCCAAAGTACGCATACCCAAGCCGTTTTTGGAAGCCTATCCCGGTGCTGGTGTGTCG
>VYMD01000466.1_pt1 | contig 10876 bp, 9 predicted proteins | sample 5115311 | NCBI WGS metagenome assembly VYMD01 (sample SAMN12291779, study PRJNA351875) | freshwater metagenome | isolation source: freshwater lake | place: USA: Michigan, Wintergreen Lake | collected 2013-08-08
TTCATGGCGTTTAGGGGGTTATAGTTTCAACTAATTATTTGTAGCCAACACTAAGTTAGTGAAGGACTACTTTTCTCCCTAGACGCCTCACTTTTTATAGCATAGAAGCTTTGCACAATGGTGGGGTGACGTGTAAGTTCAAAGTGTTATCTTCGTTCAACGTTCGCCCACGCGGACAGTGGCGGCTTCGGAAGCCCACCACTGCGCAAACACAAACGTTAGCGCCAATGCCCTTCAAGCACCGCGGACAGTGACAACCAAGACGACAAAGACTCTTTTCCGCAGACAATAAAAAATTAACTGGTGACACTTTACAAACTCAAATTCTCCACGGAGACAAGAGAACGTTTCTTTACGAAAAGTGGGACATAAAACAAAAATTAAAACTTGGAACACGGCTACGAATTAAGATTCGTGTCATATCCACCCACCGCACTGCAACCGTGGAGAGATTCTCGCCTTCGCTTTTGGCACATGTCATAGCCGCACAAACCTCCCCGACTCCCAAGCTATGGCAAGAGCCAAACCACCCCGTTACCGTCCTAACGATTGGGTTTTAAGTAAGCCGATGCTACTAACAAAATACTGCATTATTATTTTCCCTTTCTGTGCTTTGCAATTTTCGAATGCTCGACTTGGAATTCCTTCATGAGTTCAAGTCCATAATCTCGAATTGTATTAATGACTAATACTGCTCTTTCACCTCTTTTCGTAATTGAGTATTCAACCTTAGGCGGCACAACAGGATAAACTTCCCGACTAATAAATCCTTCCCCCTCCAATTCTCGTAGTTGACTGGTGAGCATTTTATGGGTGATGTGAGGGATATCCTTTTTCAACTCTCCATATCGCATAATCTTATCTTTTAATCTCCAAAGAATAGGCATTTTCCATGTCCCTCCTATTCTGTCCATGGCAAACTCAACAGGGTTGTAGTAGAGTTTTTTGTTAAATAAAAATTCAGGCATACTGTATCTGGCTATTAATCAGGATACTTTCTAAAAAGTGTGTATCACTATTCGGGGTAAGTATATTGGCAAAGGTAGCACATGTGGTCATCTTTGAAACATAAAATATATTATAAATGAAAAAGATAATTCTAATCACAAGTGTAATGACTTTGGCTCTTGCCAATGTTTTTGCACAAAACTCTCAATCAAAAAACAACAACAAAATGGACAAAACAAAAGAAAGACTGAGTTACGTTCACCCGCATGGTGCACCCTCAAAAGGAAAAATTTTAATGGTGGCGAGTTCACCATCAACCTCAAAGCAGACAGGATGGCCCATTGGATTTTGGGCTGCTGAATTAACTCATCCAATGAGAGTATTTCAAGAGGCAGGTTACGAAATTGAATTAGTTTCAACAGAAGGCGGTAAGCTTATGATGGACGGCTACTCTAATCCAACAGATGCAAGTGGATATTCTGCGCATGACATCATTTCTTTGGGCTACATGCAAAAGCCAGAGTTCAACAAAATGTTAGAAAACACAAAGAAGTTGACCGAAGTAAAACACAACGACTACGCTGCAATTTTCTTAGTGGGCGGACAAGGACCAATGTATACGTTCAAAGGGAACTCTGATTTGCAAAAATTGTTCGTGTCGTTTCACGAGGCAGGAAAACCCGCATCAGCCGTTTGCCATTCAACAACTCTTCTATTAGAAGCGAAAAAATCTAACGGTGAACTTTTAGTAAAAGGCAAAACCTGGACTGGCTTTGCTAATGCAGAAGAAGATTTTGCAGATAATGCAGTTGGTCAAAAAATTCAACCGTACAGAATTGAAGATGAAGCAAAAAAGCTATCAGGCACAACTTTTAAAGTAGCTGCTCCATTTTCTTCTTATGCTATTCAAGACGGAAATTTGGTAACGGGTCAACAACAAAATTCAGGTGCTGCGGCTGCTGAGTTAGTCGTAGAATTACTTACAAAGTAAAAATCGAAATCAGGTGGGGCTTCGCCCCACCTGATTTTATTTAAATGAACCATGAGAAAAGGAATTTTTATAATCTTGATTGGAATTTGCACGACAGCAAAAGCACAAATTCCAGTTGAACTTTTCGGAGGACATGAACGCACTACAGTGGACGTAATGTTCTTTAAATATTTCAAAAACAAGCAGGGAGAAAATTCACGCTGGCTTTTCTTTAATAGAAACAGAGCTAGTGTAGATTATCGCATGACAAAAACAACGTATTTACCACAATTCGGATTTACCGAGGCAATTTCATATAATCATGAAAAATTAAAAGGATTTGCACCCGTATTGGTTGGACAGGTGTTGAGTTGGGGTGTTTATCCCAAAGCAGGTATTCAATATGCACACATCAGTAAAAATATGACTGTTTTTACTTGGCTTGTGTGTGAAACCCTTGAAAAGCCAGACTTAGACTATTTCTTGTTATTTCGTTTCACTCCTAAGCTTTCAGAAAAAGTAAATCTATTTACACAAATAGAAAGTGTAAATGCTTTTCCTACAGAAAGCGCTGACAATTTCAACTTTACACAAAGAATTAGATTGGGGCTACAATTAAAAACATACCAGTTTGGTGCAGGTGCAGATTTCAACCAAACAGGCAACAATACTTTCACCAATATTTACAATGTTGGAGGTTTCATCAGACACGAATTCTGACCTATGATAATAAAAAGAATTTTCAATCCAATTAAAGTAATTCTGTATGTAAAATCTGAATTGGTATTTGCCGTTGCAATTGCTGTAACCGCTTTTTTGTTGCATGAACAAAATGTAACGACCATTACATTTCCATTTTCAATATCTGCAATTTTAGGAAGTGCTTTAGCCATATTTATTGCCTTTAGAAATAATAGCTCTTACAGTCGTTGGTGGGAAGCAAGGACGCTTTGGGGTGGCATTATTAATTCAAGTCGAGTATTAGCAAGGTTAATAATCACTTTTACCGACAGCCATGCACACCAACAGAATTATGAGAAAGCTCGTAGTGAACAATTCAAAAAAGAAATGATCTACAAAGTCATTGCCTGGGCTCATGTTTTGCGTTTGCATTTGAGAAACCAAGACTATTGGCAAGGATTAAAAGCATTTTTAAACAAACAAGAATTTGAAAATTTAATTAAATCTCAAAACAAGCCTAACTTCATCCATCTAATCTCCGGAAAAAAGATTTATGAAGCTATGGCAAACGGAACGCTTGGTGGATTCGATAGCTTTCAAATGGAAGGCCAACTCTTGGCTTTAGCGAATTATCAAGGCGGTTGTGAACGCATTAAAAACACACCACTGCTTCGACAATACGATTTTTTTACCAGAGTATTTCTATACGCGTTCATGTTGTTACTCCCTTTTTCATTAATTGGTGATTTCACAAAAATGAATATTGCATATATGATGATTCCTGTTTCAATTATCATATCGTTTGTGTTTGCCATAATTGGAAAAGTGGGCGAAGTGAACGAAGACCCGTTTGAAAACAGAATCACCGATGTTCCATTAACCGACATGTGCAATACAATTGAAAGGGATTTGAGAGAAATGTTAGGAGAAACTGATTTGCCAATAAAATTAGAAGCCGAGAACGGATTTTTATATTAATGAGCAACCTCCATCAAATACCGACCAGCAGAATAGAAGCGTTTAGCGATGGCGTAATTGCTATAATAATTACTGTTATGGTATTTGATTTGAAACTGCAAGAAATACCAACCGATAAGGCAGTTTGGAGTGAACTTTTAAAATTGGCTCCAAAGTTTATTTCATACGCAATCAGTTATTTGATGCTTGCCATCATGTGGGTAAATCATCACCAATTATTTCACCAAATAAAACATACCGACAGAAAACTACTTTGGTATAGTATTCATTTATTGTTTTGGATGAGTATTATTCCATTTGGTACAAATTTTATCGGGGCAAATTCAATGCTTTGGCAAGCCTCATTTATTTATGGTATTATCTTTTTTATGAGTGCAATGTCATTCACAATACTTAGAAACTACGTTCTCAAAAACAATTTACTGCACGATAGCATCAACAAGCAATCACATATTAAAATCAGGAATAAAAATAGAGTTGCTCTTTCCATCTACTTATTAGCATCCATCCTAAGCTTTGTTTCCGTCTATGTATCATTTGCATTATTTTTAGTTGTTCCTGCTATGTACTTTATTCCTGAAAATATTAGTCATATAAATCAATCTGAAAAATGAAAATAGCAATCATAGGTACTGGCAACGTTGGCGGTGCATTAGCCTCAAAATGGGCAAACAAAGGACACGAAATTAATTTAGGCGTTCGTGACGTAAACAGTTTTAAAGGACAAGAACTATTAAGCAATCCAAATACAAAGGTTTTTACAATTGCCGAGGCTTTGAAAAATTCCGAAATTATTTTGCTTTCTACTCCTGCTCCCTCAACAGTTGAAGTCGTTAAGTCGCTCGGTGACACCTCGGGTAAAATAATTATTGACGCCATGAATATTGTAATGAACAGAGGCCCACAGGGCTATAAGCATACTACAGATGCTATTTTAGAAAACACACAGACTAGAGATGTAGTAAAATGCTTTAATACTACTGGATTTAATAATATGCAAAATCCGAGCTACGGAGATTTGGCACTTGACCTATTCGTAGCTGGCGATAGTGAAAAAGGGAAACAAGCAGCTATTCAATTAGCGAAAGATGCAGGTTTTGCAGATTGTTACAATATTGGAGGCAACGATAAATTTGAAGTGATGGAGCAATTTGCTTGGTTTTGGATAAACCTTGCTATGTTTCAAGGACATGGCAGAGAAATTGGCTTCAAATTATTGAAGCGATGAAAATAGCATTAGTTACAGGAGCATACAAAGGTCTTGGCTTTGAGTGGTGCCGACAATTAGGCAAACAAGGCTACAAAGTAATCTTGACTGCAAGAGAATTGGATAAGGCACAAGAAGCAGCCGATCAATTGAATGTGCAAGAATTAGTTATTTATCCGAAAGCTTTAGAAGTAACAGACGAAAAACAAATTCAGGAAGTGGCAAGATGGGCAATGGAAATGTTTGGCCGAATTGACCTGATTATAAATAACGCTGGTATTAATCCAAAAGATTATGCCGATAAATCAAAAATGGCAAAGGCATTTTATCTGAATGACCTTGACGCTAAGGAAATGTTGGATGTTTTGCACATTAACAGTATTGCACCGTTACTTATTGTAAAACACTTTAGACAATTACTCAACAAAAGCGACAATCCAATTGTAATTAATATTTCAAGTTGGTTAGGCTCTGTAACAAACTTGAATTTTGGCGGACACTACGGATATGTAGGCAGCAAAAACTTGCTGAATGTTTTAAATAAATCCATGGCAAACGAACTCAAAAACGAGAACATTAAATCTGTAAATGTTAATCCTGGATGGGTACAAACCGACATGGGCGGACAAAAAGCACAATTCACCACTGAACAAGCAGTAACAAACATACTGATCAATATTGTTTCAAAAGTTACAATTACCGAGAGCGGTGAATTTTTGAACTATGATGGTAAAGCATATCCTTGGTAAGTAGACCTTGGCATGGCACACATGCCAAAGCCCCACGAACCCAAACACACCACCAAAGCTTTGGCAAGAGTGCCACCCTGCGCACCACGGGGACAAAGTAGTAAGAGATTCGTGCAAACCGAGAAGTTGGTGTAACGGTTGCCCCGCCCCCTACAACAGTTTCACAAAACAATTCGGTGGACCTATCAACAATTAAAACTGGGACAATTTACCAAGGACGGGAGAAAGGGCACAGGCGCTAACAAAATGCTTCTGCAATAGCGCGGTGACGTGTAAGCTATAAGTGTTATCTTCGTTCCACGTTTGGTGTCAGGGACAGGACGCGGCTTCGGAAGCGCGCTACTGCAGAAGCACAAACGTTATGCTCAATGCCGCGCGGACAAAGTGGGCGCACGCGCATTGGCACTTTTACTTGCCGCTCAAATCCAGACGCACATCCAAAGCAAGCAAAAGAGCCAACCTTACCACCCGCGACAAAGGAGAAATTAGTAATGGACGACTGAAATATTTCCCACGCGACAAACTAACATGACATTGGACAAAGATTTTAAAAATGTTAAAACAGAAAGCATTAGCACATTGGACAAGTTTTCTGTGCAAGGACAATTCGAAGCAAGAATTAATTATATTTACTATAAGGTCGAATACAAATTTCAGTTGGACTAAATGAGCTAATATGTTTCATCACTTCTTCAAAATATTTCTTAGGGCTAACTTAAAGAATAGCACTTATTCAATAACAAATATTTCTGGTCTTGTTCTTGGCATGACAGCTTTCACGTTTATCAGCCTATATGTGTGGAATGAGAAAAGCTACGATGACTTTCATGTTAAGAAAAATCAAATTTTTCGCGTGAGGCAAGACAAGTACAACAATGGAGAACTTAATCGACAATGGGCAGCCGGGCCAATGGGAATAGGGTCAGATTTGAAAAATAATTTTCCGGAAGTTCAACGTTTTGTGAGGTTGCATAAGGGCATAAATGAATATAATGTCATCGCCAATGGCGAAACACTTTTTAGAGAGAATCATATACTTTTTGCCTCAGGTGATTTTTTTAAAATGTTCTCTTTCCACCTATTGAAAGGAATAGACTCACTCGTGCTTCGTGACCCATTTACTATGGTCGTGTCTGAGTCTTTCGCTAAAAAGTATTTTGGAGACACAGACCCTGTTGGAAGAACTTTGAAATGCAATGCCAAAGAAGAATATTTAATTACTGGTGTTTTCAAAGACATTGACGAGAATACCCATTTGAGATTTGATGCCCTATTTTCTTTTGAAAGCTTATTCAAAATACTAGGGCCGGAAGAAACGAATGAATTACTTACTCATTGGGGCTGGATTGGCACTTTTACATACATCGAGCTAAATCCAACTGCGAATGCAAAAGAGCTGCAAGCCAAACTTCCCGCTTTTGTGGAGAAAAGGATGGGAGCTACCCTTCGTGAGTGGAACGAATGGATGGACTTCACTCTTCAACCGATTTCCTCCATTCATTTACATTCCAATACGTCAGATGAACTTAAGCCAAATGGTAACGGACAAACGACCGATTTCCTGACACTTATTGCAATATTTATCTTGGTTATGGCATGGATTAATTACATCAACTTAGCCACAGCAAAGTCAATGGAACGTGCAAAAGAAGTTGGGATTCGTAAACTATTAGGAGGTGCCCGTTTACAACTCGTCAAACAATTTCTCTTTGAATCTTTTACCATGAAGTTGGTCGCGTTATTAATTACAATCCTATTAATTGGCTTACTTCTGCCATCTTTCTCATCTATGATAGGCAGCACCATTGATGGAGCTATTTTAATGACAATGAGTGTGTGGGTTTTCATCGCTTTAATGTTTGTATTAGGTGTGATAGTTTCCGGTTTATATCCAGCCATAGTCATGTCCGGTTTCATGCCAATCAGCATTTTAAAAGGCAGGTTTCAAAGTTCTTCTAAAGGAACCTACTTAAGGAAGGGGCTAGTGACTATCCAATTTGTTACCTCTATTATTTTAATTATTGGAACATTTTTAGTGTACAAACAAATTCAATTTATCCGCAACAGTCCTACAGGTATTAATATGGAGCAAATCCTTGTTATTAACGGGCCTGCTGCAACCGATTCTACATACTCCAGTCAATTGAAAACGTTTTGCCAATCTCTCATACAATATCCAGACATAAAAAGAGTGACGGTATCTACGGATGTACCGGGACATCATATAAGAAATACTAGTGGCAATGTCCGTCTTGTTGGTCAGGATGTTAACAAGGGAAATTCTTATCAGGCAATAATGACGGATGAGAATTTTATTAGCGCTTATGGTTTGTCTTTAATTGAGGGGCGGAATTTTTCGGGGAACCTTAACGACCAATGGAAGAAAGCAATTGTGAACGAAACTGCTATGAAACTTCTTGGATTCAGAGAGCCGGATAAAATATTAGGTCAAAATATTTATTTGTGGAGTGATACGCCAGAGATAATTGGTGTGATTAAAGATTATCATCAAGAATCTTTAAAACAGGAAGTAAAGCCTTTAGTCTTAGTTTATGACACGGAGGTGACTGATTTCTATTCATTAAAAATAAAGACGAGCCATCCAATAAAGGAATTAGTACACATAGCTGAAGCAAAATACAAAGAGGCTTTTCCTGACAACCCATTTCACTATTTCTTTTTGAATGACCATTACAATGAGCAATACCAGGCAGACCAGCAATTTGGAAGAGTAATTGGCTTGTTTACAATGCTAGCAGTGATTATTGCTTGTTTAGGTTTGCTAGGACTTTCATCCTATTTGGTATTACAGCGGACAAAAGAAATTGGGATACGCAAAATTTTGGGAGCTACTGCACGACAAATTATGATACTTGTTTCCAAAGAATTCATCCTGACTATTTTAGTCGCTAATTTTATTTCATGGCCTATCGTCTATGTTTTAATTAAAGATTGGCTAAATAGTTTTGCTTATCGCATCGACTTAGATTTGTTAAATTTTATTATACCAAGTTTAAGCATTCTACTTATAGCAATGCTGACAATTGCTACTCAATCAATCAAATCGGCTAATGTTGACCCAGTGAAAAATTTGCGGACAGAGTAGAATACATTTGACAACTCCGAAAACCACACCAATGCCAGTGCCGCACTTGCCGACCCACAAACCAAAGCTCTGGCATCCGTGTGGTTGAGTACGGTGTAAGCGCGGCACTAAGCATAACAGTATGTTTCTGCAATGGTGCCGTGACGAGTTAGATTAAAGTTTTATCTTCGTTCTACGTTTTTGTTTTGTGGGACAGGACGCGGCTTCGAAAAGGCACCACTGCAGAAACACAAACGTTGTGCGTCATTTTTAGAGACACTCAGATCAATATGAAAGTAAAGTTTGTTTTAATTTTTCTAGTTTATTTATCGCTATCCGCACTTGGACAGTCTAATAATAAATTGCCATCACCGACAGTGGACAAAAGAGTCGAATTATTGAGCATTGCTTTTAGGCTTGCAGACAGTGAGGAGTATAGCTCAACAGACAATGCTAAGTATGCAAAAGCTATAAAATCCCATTTTGACAAATACAAAAAACACCCTTTAATAGAATACATCAGGCAAATCAGAGATTCCAAGGGTATTGGCTACGATGCTGTAATGTCAATGGCAATTTATTTAAATCAAGTTCCAAGTCTTGACCCCATTATTCCATTCAATTCTAATGTACCGGACAAAAGATGGGACGCAGAAACATCAAATAAATTTGTTACACTATTGAAACAGTTTTATAAAGACACAGATTGTAACAGTTTCTTTATATCAAATTCTAACCGCTATTTAATTGCTGAAAAGCAATTTTATGAATTATTCAAGAAACTGGATATTGATTGGTTTTATAAGTATTATGGCAAATCACCAAGTGAAAGTTTTAATGTCATTATTGGACTTGGAAATGGTGGAAACAATTTTGGGCCAGCAGTTGAGTTGCCAGATGGCTCAAGAAAAGTGTATGCGATAGTGGGTGCAGGTTCTTTTGACAGAACTGGTACGCCAGTATTTCCGATTGACATACATCTGCCAACTTTAGTCCATGAGTTTAATCATTCTTTCATTAACTACTTGACTGAAATGTACAGGCTTCCTCTAAGTCATTCAGGTGAAATCATATATGAGAATCAAAGTGTTAAGATGAAAAGACAAAAATACGGTGAGTGGGTAACAATGATTAGTGAATCAATGGTAAGGGCTTCGGTCATTCGTTACTTAATTGGACACGCTTCAGATACACTAACGATAGATAGAGAATTGAAACAACAGTTAGCAAACGGCTTCGTCTGGATGAAGGAACTTGTAGATTTCCTTGGACAATTTGAAGCTCAAAGAACAACGTATCCTACGTTGGAGAGCTTTATGCCGAAGATTGTCAGTTTCTATGACACAATTGCTCCACATATAAAGGTGTACGATAATGCTTACCTTGAAAAGTGCGCTAAAGTTATTTCGACACTGCCATTTGGCAATGGAGACACGACAGTAAGCCCAAAAACTAGCAAAATATTGTTCAATTTCAATAAGAAGCTTGACGGTATTAGATATTTTTTTGGCCCTGAAAAAGACGAAAAAATAAGTTACCCAGAGCCTATAAGTTTCACTTTCTCCAACGATAACAAGACCATAATAATGAAAGTGAAATTGAAGCCAAATACTGACTATCAAATTAATGTATATGGCAGCAGAATGAGGACTATTGACGGATATAGTGTTCAAAATTATCCATTAAATTTTAGGACGAGTGACAAGTAAAAAAAAAACGAACGCACAACAATGTATTTGCGTCAAGCGGGGTTGACGCGTAATCCAACGTTTTCGTATCTTTATTGCGTTCGGTGTCGGGGACAGGACGCGGCTTCGGAAGCCCCGCTCGAACGCAAAGGACATCGTACTTTTTATTTTCAGCCTTGTAATTGGCGGACTTTTTCCGTTGACAATTTTCGGGACAGACTTTTATTTCACCGCTGACCAAGAAATACAGCTGCACGACACTTACTATATTTTTCGACCTTTCGAATTAGCAATTGTAACTATCGGACTAAACTTATTTTTCATATTTCTCTTTCGGGCAATTCGGACAAGATTTAGAAACAAGCTTACTTTGACTTTTCTCGCTCTTGGGACAATTGTTTTCGGACTTGTCGTAGTTCAGATTTTCGAGATGGTTAACTGAAAAGGCACTACCCACAACAAAATGTCCTATGTATATAGGATAGGTTCCTGAAGAGAAAGAGAAATAGAAATTACTTTTGAAAGCAAGAGGGTTTTATAGCCCCCCTGCCTTCGCAAGTTATTCCGTTG
>VYMD01000425.1_pt1 | contig 10863 bp, 10 predicted proteins | sample 5115311 | NCBI WGS metagenome assembly VYMD01 (sample SAMN12291779, study PRJNA351875) | freshwater metagenome | isolation source: freshwater lake | place: USA: Michigan, Wintergreen Lake | collected 2013-08-08
GACTTAGAAGGCGAAAAGCCAATTAAGGTTATTGTGAGTGAAGCAGGTGCATCGGTCTATTCAGCAAGTGAAACTGCTGCCGAAGAATTTCCCTTGCTTGATGTTACTGTGCGTGGTGCGATCAGTATTGCACGGCGTTTACAAGACCCTTTGGCGGAACTTGTGAAAATTGACCCTAAATCCATCGGTGTTGGGCAATACCAGCATGATGTAGACCAAAAACTGCTCAAGAAAAAACTTGACGAAACAGTTGAAACATGCGTCAATTATGTTGGGGTGGATGTAAACACTGCCTCCAAAGAATTGCTCAAATTTGTTGCAGGAATTTCGGAAACTGTTGCTAAAAATATTGTCGAATACCGCAATCAATACGGAATATTTTCAAGCCGAAAAGACCTTTTGAATGTTCCGAAATTTGGTGCAAAAACTTTTGAACAAGCAGCCGGTTTTTTGCGAATCCGTGGTGGTAAATCTGCATTGGATAATTCTGCCGTCCATCCCGAACGGTATGCACTTGTGCAGAAAATGGCAGACGATAGCGGTGTGGCGCTTGAAGAGCTTATAGGATCTGCGGAAAAAGCCAAAGCGATTGAATTAGGGCGCTATATTGCAGACAATGTTGGATTGCCCACCCTGCGTGATATTATCAGCGAACTCGAAAAACCGGGCCGCGACCCGCGTGAAGAATTTCGGTATGCTGAATTTCAAAGTGGTATCAGTGAAATCCGCCACCTGCAACCCGAAATGATGCTTGAAGGTGTAGTAACGAATGTTACAAATTTTGGTGCGTTTGTAGATATAGGTGTTCACCAAGACGGTTTGGTGCATATTTCACAAATGGCGAATCGCTACATTGCAAACCCATTAGAAGTGGTTAAAGTGGGACAGATAGTAAAGGTGCGGGTTGTAGAGGTCAATGTAAGTTTAAAGCGTATAAGTTTGAGCATGAAACCGCCGGTTCCTTCATCTAGTACGGCAGAAAAGCTCGGGAGCTATTCATCTCCGCATAACAACGAGCAAAGCGCACAATATGTACCTTCCCGTAAAATGTCTGAATCAATGAACGACCAGTTAGAATTGTTAAAAGAGAAGTTTGCGAAAAAATAGCATTTTTTCTTTGCTTCACAAGAAGCCAAGATATAAAAGAGCTTCACCCTGAAATTCTCCTTTGTGTTCAATGCAATCAAGTTCAATACATGTGTATTGTTGCAGCCCGAAAGCATTGATAAGTTCTTGCTTAGAAGGGAAAAATTGCGTATGATAATTCTCCGCATAGAGCCTAAACTCTTGCTTAGGAACAAGAATTACCAGTGCAGTTTTTGCAACCCTCTTCATACCTTGAACCGTTGCCTCAAGGTCTTTTACGTGTTCTAAGGTGTGACAGCACGTTATTACATCAAAAGACTGGTCAGGGAAGGGAATACGCTCTGCAAAACCTTGTTGCCACGTGATGAAGATATTATTAGCATCAGCACGATTTTTAGCACGCAGAAGCGCTTCAGAGCTAACATCAAGACAAGTTACCTTGTATCCTGCAGTTGCCATTGCGATAGCAAGTGTGCCGTAACCACAACCAATTTCCAATACAGTACGAATGGGGGTACTGTTTCTCGCCTCCGCTTGTGATATTGCGCTTAAAATAAGTTCGGAATCAGTCTCATCAAGACAGTCGTTATGATGGTGTTTCCAAACTTCATCGTAAGCATTCGTCCACTCTTCATCGCTCAGGGTACTAAATTTTTTTCGCCAATCCACATCAAACCAATATCCATACTTTTGTTGCAACCGTTTCCGTGCAAAAAGCCGTTGGTTGATGCTACTGAGAATGTTTTTTATTGGCTTTGGGAGGATTTGCTTAAAGCGAAGATATATTTTATTTGCCATTTGTGTTCATAAATTTCTAGGGAAACGAGATAATACGGGAAACTGTATATCGCCCTTTGCTAACACGCCAAACTGTGTATGTACCGCCAGTTACGTCACCTTTTTCGTCAAATTCAACCGGACCACTTGCTCCAGTGTAATTGAGGCGCTTCCCCTTTTGTAAAGCTGGTGCAACTTTTGCAAACTCATTGGGATTAATAATTTCAGCCTGGGACGAATTATTCGCAATTTGCCGAATGTTTTTGGCAATATCACTTGCAAGGGATGAGTTGGCTTTTGCCATAGCTAACGCTAAGGTGTACACTGCATCGTATGCGGTTGAAGCGTAAGTGTCCATTGTTTCACTATCAACCAATCCGTCCAATACATTAAAAGCATAAGAACTAGAATCCTTGCTGTCTTGCAAATATTTTTTGAGGCGAACCAAAAACTTTTCGTGGTTGGGATAATTTTGAGGCCGAACATACGATAATCCCAACATCCCCTCAATTACGCTGGGATTAACAGCAAAGAGGAAATCATTGCTATAATTTGCATCACAGCCGATAATTTGTGGTTTGTAATCTTTCGTAAAAAAATTGTATATCTGTGACTGCATCGTGATTTTTATTCCATCCTCAATGTCGGAAATGACGTAAACGGCTTGGGGTTTTGATTTGTACAGTGTGTCTAATTGCACCTTAAAGTCATAATCTTTGTAAGTCGGTAGGGAGGGATAGCGAATTGACGCTGTAACAGAACCGCCTTTTTTTTGGAAAGCTTCACGAAAATTTGTACTTAAACCAATACCGTAACTGTTATCAACATAAATAATAGCAGCAGTTTTAATCCGCATACTGTCCAACAATTCAGCCGCAACGCGCCCTTGAAAAATGTCTGAGGGGGAAGTGCGCCAAACTAAATCGTTGTCTTTGAGATTTGTTACTTCGGGAGAAGTAGAAGAGGTCGCAATCATCAGAGCATCACGTACTACTGTGAGATTAGCGATTTTTAAGGTTAATTCTGAACCGTCGGGTATGACCAAACAAGTAACACCACTATCTAAAAGCCGCTTTAAGCCTGGATATACTTTGTCATACTGCCGATTCGGACTGACAGATGTTACAAGTTCCAAGCGCTTCCCTAACACTCCACCGGCTGCGTTGATTTCCGCCACTGCTAGCTGAGCGGCTCTCCATTGCGGTAAATCCAAGGGATCGGATTCCACTAAATTCATTCCGATTTTGATACTTTCTTGGTTGTTGTCAATAACAATCGCGCTATTGCCGTTATTTGTCGGCTTAGTCGTTTTTGACGCTTGAGGACTAGGAGGTGATGAGGGTTGTTTTTTCGGCTTCGCCTTTTGTGCAAACCCGTAAACAACATTCGTGAAAAAGCCCAATGTAACGGCAGTAATGAGCAGAAGGGTATTACTCATGGTCTTGCGCATATTTTTACGGTCTGAATAGTGGAACGGCTTTGAAATAGCAGTAGTTCCAAGTTGTTGTTATGAATGATGTTAGGGTTTTGATTCTTGATTTGAACTGATTGATTGCTTCGATTTCATTCGAGTTTTGCGAAGCAAATTAAAGCGTTGTGATTTTGCCTTATCCCGGCGCAATTTATTGTAATTGACTGATTCTTCCAAAGTAGCTTCAGAACGAATCCAGCCGCGCTTTCTTAACGTATCTTCAGCATACAAGTACCGTTCTTTTTGAGGTAATTGCCAGCGAACTTCGGGAGGAATTTGCGAAATTGGGATTAGCGCTTCCTCTACTTGCATTGGTGCTCGAGGTAGAGCAATCATTGTGTCTTTGTTACTCACTATTTCCCACCATGGACCACCTTTTTTTCGCGAATAATCGAATACATCCACAATAATGACCGGTGTTCCCGTCATAGGGATATATTTTTTGTTCGCAGTATCAATTTTTCCGCCAACACCCCAAGAATAAAGCCATTCAGCATCATCCATAAACTGTCTTACGCAGGAGTGCGAAACAGGGCGACCAGGCATATCGAATTGGTGAAAAGCGCTTCCCGCAAATAGGTGGAAATTCCAAGTAAAAGGAAGAACCCAATTACTGTCTAACGAAGAGCGGCGTATTTTGTCTCGCCAATTTAGAGTATATCGCCCCGGAAATGTCGGTTTTGCCTCTCTTCCTGTGTTACAGGCAGCAAAGCGAATAAGTTTTCCGTTTTCGTAGCAGGCATACGATTGAAAAGCATTTGAAATGATTATCAATTTATTGATTGTATCGGCTGAAGGGTAATAATGCGGAAAAACGGAATATACTCTCAAATCCTGATGAAAGCTGCTTGGAAGTATAATTGTATCACCAACGCGAAAGTATTGAATGTCTTTGCGATTAAGGGTAGTGAAAACGCGGTAACCAAGAGTTGTTCCCGGTTTTTTTCCGAAAACTCTTCTGATAGAATCCAAATGGGTTTTGGAACTGATGAAGGTTCGTCGGTACAAGACTTCAGGGATATGATTGTTTGCTTTGCGGATTGCACGTGCATGAGTTGAATCGTTGAATCGTTGAATCAACGCTATTGAGTCTGCTCTCCGTTGGATTCTTCCAAAATCCGTTTCAACTTCGGGCTGTTTTTGGCACCCAGTAATAAAGATATCAATGCACAAACAAACTATGCACTGAATAAGTAGGTGTTGAAAGTATAACGACCTACGCCCCTTGACAAAAGAACGAGAATTTCTGGGGAAATGAACAGACTTATGTAACAATGCCACGATAAACAAAAAAAAGCAACATTCACAATAGATTACAAAACTAGACGAATTTTTTTACGGCGATGAGAATATCATCGGGCCAAATTGGCTTTTTTAAATAGCCGCTTGCACCTGCAGCAAGACCTTTTTCTTCGTCTTCTTTGGTGATCTTCGCGGTAAGGAAGAGAAAAGGTATGGTTGCTAATGCAGGATTTTGTTTGATTTTGGTAAGAACTTCATATCCATTCATCGTAGGCATTGCAATATCACAAAGGATTATATTGGGGCGTTCCTGAGCGGCAATTCTCAGCCCTTCTGCACCATCTTCAGCAAAGAAAACCGAGTACCCTTCTTTAACAAAGAGTTTACTTATGCCATTGCGGATGGACATATCATCTTCGATTATCAGAATTTTCGACATAGTTTTGCTGCAATAAAGTGAAACATGGCAATATTTGGTTTTTATGAAATTAACAGACGTGCAATTTACACTTTTTTCCTTCTAAGAAGCATTTTTTCTTTGTTCTCAAAAAAAAATATGGTTGATTTTTTCTAGGTTCTATGCGATGTACAGCTGAATTATTGAGTAAAAATATACTACCTTCAGCATTTGTGAAATATTTTTTGCACAGATTTATTAAATGTTGTAAATTTGAATAATTCGATTATCAAATAATATGATAACCTCTTCGTTGATTTACTGAACTTGTGTTATGAACCCAACGCAACGGCGTACAGAAGAACTTACTGAACTCATCAATGTTCTCGTTGAAGAGTTCTTAGAAATTCACCAAAATTTGAATGATGCGTACACTGGAATTAGCAAGCAAGAACTGAATATCATAAGCTATGTCGGACGCTCGGAATCAATGATTATGCGTGAAATTGCCGAGCGCATGGGACTTGCCGTTAGCAGCATCACACCCATTGTGGATAAACTTGTCGAAAAAAAATTAGTAAATAGAGAACGAAACGATAAAGATCGCAGAATTGTAACAGTATTGCTTACCGATAAAGGGCGAAAAATCTACCAAATGGAAGTTGATAGTTTTCTCCGGCTTAGTGCGAGTATGCTTCAAGCCTTGAACGAAAAAGAGCAGGAGCAGTTTATCGCATACTTTCGTAAAGTTGCGCAATCATTGAGAAATGATGAATAATTCACAGTCATTATCATTGGGGTTAATCAAGGTTGCCCTTGTCTAGTCTGAATTTGTGAGGTTTTTTGCCCTTAACTTGTTCAAAAATCGTAATTTCTTAACTCCTCAACTAGATATTCTGCGGTGGATTTTTTTGTGAGTTATCCTCAGCACCAACGTGCAGGAGGACTTTTTACGAATGTCTCATCGTTTATTCTTAAATCGGCTTTGTAACCGCACTGCCTTAAGTTTATTGCTTTGTAGAGCAGTTCTGTTAAAAAAATACTCTAGTTTTACGAAAGAACTCATAACCTTAACTGCTTCTCAAAAAGAAGCAGTTTTTTTGCAGGAAATTAAATGCTTTGAAAATCAAAATTTTTGATTAACAAAAATTACAATCATCTATTTATTTGGAGAATGAATATGGCGAAAACAGCACTAATAACCGGAGCTTCAAGTGGCATCGGTTATGAACTCGCAAAAGTATTTGCAAAAAACAATACTAATCTTGTCTTGGTAGCGCGAAGCGAAAAGAAATTACAGGAAATCGCACAAGAACTCACGAAAACTCATGGAATCAGCGTTGAGGTGCTTGCAAAAGATGTTTCCGTTTTGGCTTCCACGCAGGAAATTTACAGCATATTGAAGCAAAAAGGAATTGCTGTTGATTATCTCGTGAATAACGCGGGATTTGGTGATTTCGGATTTTTCACCGAAACAAAATGGGAAAAAGAATTAGAAATGATTAACCTCAACATGACCTCTTTGACATCTCTTACAAAACTTTTTGTGAGTGATATGGTCGCCCGAAAGCAAGGTAAAATCTTAAATGTCGCTTCAACCGCTTCGTTTCAGCCTGGTCCGCTTATGGCTGTGTATTACGCAACCAAAGCATATGTGCTGTCCTTCTCCGAAGCCATTGCAAATGAACTTAGCGGTACAGGCGTAACGGTTACGGCTCTATGCCCCGGTCCGACGGAATCAGGCTTCCAAAACGCTGCCGCAATGAATGATTCAAAACTTGTCAAAGGTAAGAAACTGCCTACGTCACAGGATGTTGCCGAATATGGCTACAAAGCAATGATGAGCGGAAAAGTTGTTGCTGTGCATGGCTTATTGAATAAAGTTATGGCTCAAAGTGTTCGCTATACGCCGCGTGCGGTGGTACGCAGGCTTGTTCGTGCAATGTCAGAACGAACACACTAATTTTTTTGAAAGGAACAAAAATATGAGTTACGCTGCAAAAACTATACTTGCTTTTGGTGTGTATATGTTGCTGCAAGGCACTATTTTACTTGTTGTACCAAATGCTTTACTAAACATTGTTCAAATTCCCGAAACGACGGAAATTTGGGTACGCACAACAGGTATTGCTGTTATTGTACTCGGCTTTTATTACGTCAATGCCGCTAGAGCAGAATTGAAGTCGTTTTTTCAATGGACGGTGTATATGCGCACCTTTCAACTGATTGCATTTATCGCGCTTGTAGCTTTAGGAATGGGAAAACCCATCTTGCTTGCTTTCGCCGGAACCGAGTTTTTAAGCGGTGTTTGGACGCAAATCGCTTTGCGCTCCGAAGGAAAATAACCAACGATTTTTTCACAAGTATTTTCTCAACCAATGAAACGTTTTTTGCTCTGGGGTGGAATTTCCATCGCCGCATTATTACTCGTGTTTGTCGGCGTTTTTTATTCACTATTTGGCGGCACGGGCAAGGAGTTCTCCAGCTTGGCGACTACACCCATTCTGCCTTCATCCGCAATGGAAATAGTCGTGACGCTGAATGAACCGCCCGGAAATTTAGCGGTATCAAAGGACAACCGCCTTTTTATCACCTATCACGCTGAATCACGCCCCGATATAAAAGTGCTGGAAATCGTGAACGGCAAGCCTGTACCGTATCCGAATGAAGACTTTCAGCATGAACGTCCAAACGGTGAGCCGTATTTCGACCACATTTTTAATATTCGCATTGACCGTCAAAATCGCCTTTGGACACTCGACCATGGCTTTCATGGGTTAAAAAAGCCGCGTCTCATGGCTTTTGATCTTGAAACAAACAAACTTGTTCACGATGTGATTTTTCCTCCGGATATTGCCGGAACAGGCTCGTATATCGAAGATATGCAGATAGATTCGTTGGGGAAATTCATTTACATTGCAGACATTGGTGTAGTTGCAAAAAAGCCAGCAATCATCATTTACAACACGCAAACCCGTACAGCAAGGCGTGTTCTGGATCGCCACCCGTCAGTAACGGAAGAACCCTACGAAATCAATGCACAAGGGCGTAAAATGTACCCGCTCGGAGGGCTTTTCTGGATGCACCCCGCATTAGACCCGATTGCGCTCGACAAACGCGATGAATGGCTCTATTTCGGACCAATGGCTGGCGATAAACTTTTTCGTGCAAGAACAAGTGATTTGAATAACCCAAACCTCAGTGATGAAGCGCTTTCCGGCAAAGTAGAGTTCTATGCAAAAAAATCGCAATGCGACGGGCTTTCAATGGACAATGACGACAACATCTACATTACCTCCATTGAAGACGGCGCAATCAACGTCATCGGCAAAGACCGTCAGCAAAAAACACTTATCAAGCATCCCAAAATGCGATGGCCCGACGGTCTGAGTTTTGGCGGGGACGGGCATTTGTACATTGCTGACAGCGATATTCCCGATGTGATGATGAAAAGTAAATCGCATATTGCCTCAAGTGCGCCGTATTACATCTTTCGTTTTAAGCCGCTTGCAAATGGGGTTGCAGGACAATAAACGGGGGTATTGTGAATTGACATCACTTTATCACCAATTTTTCTGCATCACCAAAGGTATCGTAGCTGGAAGTAACAACTTTTTCACCGATTTGCAAACCTTCAATCACTTCAAATGTATTCGGGTTTTGCCGTCCAAGCCTGATTTGGCGCTTGATTGCTTGCTTTCCGTTTGCATCCAGGACAAAAACCCACTGACCACCTGTTTTTTGGTAAAAGCCGCCCCGTGTCAGCAGGTTTGCTTGTTCTTCGCTGCCGAGTTCTAAGCGTATTTGGAGCGATTGACCACGTTTTACGCCTTCGGGAAGGGTGTTCTCAAAATACATATCCACTTCAAAACGTCCGTTTTTCACTTCCGAATAAATCTTACGAATAATAAGACGATAGCTTTTTCCGGCAATATCGCAAAGTCCACTCTGCCCAATGTTGATGCGGGCGAGATAAAATTCATCCACAGGAACACGCACTTTGAAGGCATCAACAACGTCTATCTGTCCCAATCGCTGACCACCTGTTTTTGCTTCGCCGATTTCGCAATTAAGCGACGTAAGCTGCCCCGCGATAGGGGAACGAATGAGCATATTATCAAGGTTTTGCTTAACAACAGTAAAGTTTAGTTGCAAGCGGTCTGTGGAGTGTTCCAACTGTTTTACTTGTGCCAATCTCACAACAGAATCATTTTTTGAGGTTTCGTAAGTGAGAGCGAGGCGTTTGCGCAAGAAGTCAAAATTATCACGGGAGCGCTCAAACTCTTCTTTTGAGACAAGTTGCTTTTGTATCAACACCTCATTTTGCTCAAAAATTCGTTTTGCATTGGCAACTTGATTTTCGAGGTCAATGACCTGATTTTTCAGTGAAAGCCGCGTTTGCTCCATAGCAACGCGGCTATTTTGCAAATTATTCATTTGGTCGAGCATTTGGGCTTCGCGGTTCACTGCATCCAGCACCATTGTTGAGTTTTTGAGCAGCACAATCGGGTCGCCCTCCTTCAGCATTGCCCCTGCTTCAGCATAGATTTTTTCAACCCGACCACCTTCGACGGCATCAAGATAAATTGTGCGTTGAGGTTGCACTGTGCCAGTAACGGGGATAAATTCTTGGAATACACCGCGTTCCACCGCCGAAATCGTGATTTTATCACCCTCCACATTCAACGTGCTTCGTGTATCACCCAAAACTACTGTGTAGAGAATAAAACCCGTAAAAAGGACACCTGCCACAAGAATAGAGATATTGCGCCGTGTCCAACGCTTTTTTTGAATAGGTTTGTCCATAGTTTTGTTGAAGGAACAATCAATAAAGTACGATGCAATTTTTTAACATTTGATAACAATAAAGAACCATGCCAAACTTTTTTCGCTAGTATTCATGCGCTATTCTCGGTATTTTACGTTTTGAAACTGTGCAAATCCGAACAGCGAGTGTTCGTTTTTGAACAGTATTTTTACCTAAAAATTTCCAACTATGAGGCAAATACGCCTTTGGAACGGATTTTGTTTAGGGAAGTAGGAATAATTCCATCGAACCAGTGTTGTACAACCTCTAAACACCATGAAAAATACTAAATTTGGGGCAGTTCTCGCAGTAGATGATAACGCGGACGTTTTAACATCACTCAGATTGCTCCTAAAACAACACTTTGCCACAATTCACACCGAAGCCAATCCCCAAGCCATTCCTACGCTGCTCAAAAACACTCGGTACGATGTGATTTTGCTGGATATGAATTTTACCAAAGACGTTTCAAGCGGTGCGGAAGGCTTTGAATGGCTGGAAAAAATTCACGCTCTTGACCCGAATGTCGCGGTGATTATGCTCACTGCATATGGCGATGTCAGCACTGCTATTCGCGCCATCAAGGAAGGCGCGACTGACTTTGTATTGAAGCCTTGGCAAAATGAAAAACTCGTTGCTACCATCAATGCGGCAATGGAACTTTCCGGCACACGCCGCGAAGTCGAAACACTCAAAACTAATGAACGTGCCTTAAAATCAGCCCTCAGCACTGCAACAAGCACTGCCGCGAACCAAGATTTTATCGTTGCCTCTCCGGCAATGCAGCAAATAAGCGCTCTCATTGAAAAAGTTGCCGCGACGGATGCAAATGTGTTGATTTTAGGAGAAAACGGCACCGGAAAAGAAGTCATTGCCCGCGAACTCCATAGACGCTCACTTAGTGCAAAAGAAGCATTCATCGGCGTTGATATGGGCGCTCTTCCCGAAACCCTTTTTGAAAGCGAACTTTTTGGTACGATGAAAGGCGCATTTACCGATGCGAAAGAAGACCGTGCAGGGCGCTTTGAGATTGCTTCCGGTGGCACATTGTTTCTGGATGAAATTGGAAATATCAGTCTTCCG
>VYMD01000426.1_pt1 | contig 10853 bp, 9 predicted proteins | sample 5115311 | NCBI WGS metagenome assembly VYMD01 (sample SAMN12291779, study PRJNA351875) | freshwater metagenome | isolation source: freshwater lake | place: USA: Michigan, Wintergreen Lake | collected 2013-08-08
CATTCCAACGGTACAGCCTCCCACAACAGCAACAACGCAAGTACAGCTTTGGGTACGGTACACGCCCACGAAAGCGCAGGCAGCATCGGTAACGCTTCGGCACAGCGCAAACGGAGGCGACCCGCGCACGACGGACGGCGATAATTTGGTTTTGACGGCGCGGAAGCCTGTTGCATTGATTGAACTTTCTGAGCGGAGTATTAATTTTGGCACAGTCGGCATCAATAGTGCTTCGACGGCGACGTATTTTATGCGCTGGCAAAATATCGGCTCTCCGATCACCATCACTTTACCGACGCTGTTTGCCGCGAGAAAACTTCAACCATTCACAGGAATTCAAGAGTCGTTTGTAACAGGCGCTTTTACCTATACTCCTCCTTCAGGTCAGTATTCGGGAGAGGTTGGCATACAAGTTCGGTATTTACCTGTGGCAGAAGTTCCGACAGGAAATTTGACCGTCTCTCACACGGCAACGGGAACAACAGGCACAATTTTGACTGTTCGAGGGCGCTGTGTAACAGATATATTCGATGCTAATCCAAATCCGATTGCATTCACGGTATCAACCAATGCCTTTGCTACATCAGGGACATACAATTATGTCCTGAATCTCGTTGGAAATATTATTGGAGCCGCTAATGGCGATATCATTCTAAAAATTTCCTCATCTCCGGGCTTTATTTTTCAGGTTGGAATAATCGGTGAAGGCTCATCGTCAATTCGAGAAGTTTCTTTGAATAGAAGTGTCTGCTCCGAAGGGACTGATGATTGCACGATAAGAATACTCGCCCGCCCCGCTAGCACTCCCTCGACGCAACTGACTATCCCGATTACTGTAACCGCATTTTCCAACGGCTTGCCCTCTCGGAGCGGGGTGATTCGGCATACCATCAGTGGTCGAACGCTGGATGTTCCCGTTACGGCTTCTTTTGTGTTCTGTCCGCAAAAGATAGATACTATCTCTGTTTTGGCGCTTTATACTGAAAAGGTGCAAGATGAATTAAGCAAACTAAATACAACATTTGGTAGACGACTTTCGGCAGGCTTACAAGAATATGATAGAGTTTTCAAAAACAGTAGAATCAATCACCTGACTAGCAAATACGTGAATCCTGAAGGTGAACTTATTCGCAACGCTGAAATGGAAATTGAAGCGAACGAAATAGGTACGGAAAGTGCGGCGAGAAGGTTTATTAATCGTGAGCTAAAAGAGCCTCAGTCTCGTTTCTATAAACTTCGAGAACAGCTCAAAGCAGATGTTGTGATGATTTTTGACTGGCCCGATCAGAACCAAGCCCAGGGTGGAACGCGATATCTTCCCCTCAGGTCTCCTCTTGCCGAAGTTACTATGCGATTACCGGGAGTGGTAAGTTCGCAAGGAAATAGACCGGAAGGATTGGCATATATCGTTTTACACGAAATTGGTCACCTTGCGGCAGGCGACCACGAACCGGGTGCGCCAACAGGAAGCGGGGGATCAGTTTATCCCGACGCGCAAGGGATTATTCGTAACGGAATGCGCATCGTTAATAATCGCCCTGAATTATTCACAACAGGAACGATTATGTTTCATGGCGGCGGCGCCGGTCGAGGTCTTGCAGAACGTGTTCCCTATTGGTCGAATCCTAATATCACTATTACCGTCAATGACCAACTAACCGTCGGCGGTCCAGTCATTCCCAGCCCCATGATTATAGGCACTTCAATACAGAATATGTCCCGCGTCATCAGCAGCACGGGAACGATGTTGGCAAATTTATACACATCCTCGCTCAACCCGACTATCACGGGACCAAACCGCATCGTCGTTGGCAATCCCGGAACCTTTGTCGCATCGGTTTGTACGGGGCAGCCGCCTTATCTTTACCAATGGGCTGCCACGACGATGCCCGGCAACCAGATTCTTTCCGGCATGACGGGCAGCGGCGGACAATCGTTTATGTTTACGATGCCTGCAAATGTTGGCGGTGTAAGGCTTCGCTTGATTGTGCGCGATGCGCAGGGCGTGGAATCTGTCGTTGAACAGTTTGTGGAGGCGGCTTCGTCGCTGGTGGTGGCGAATCTGTTCAAAAGTAGCGCTTCGTTGTCATCAGCAAACGGGCTTAGTTCTTCTGCTAAGGAAACAGCAACAGTGAACGGCAGAATGACCTTGGAGCAGAACTATCCGAACCCTTGGAGCAAAGAAAGCGAAGTGGCGTTTTCTCTGCCCATAGCAGACGATGTTTCGCTTGTTCTGTATGATGCACTAGGGCGAGAAATCACGACCATAGCGCGGGGGCATTTCAGAGCAGGAAGACATTCCTTTGTTCTCACCTCAGAAAACCTTGCTTCGGGCGTGTACACCTACAGGCTGCGCACGACGCAGACTGTGCTTACGAAAACAATGGTCATTGTGAAATAAGAAATAATTTTTGTAGATTATCCAACATTTTTTAAGGAAAAAACGATGAAAAATTTATTGCAAATCTCGCTTTTGTGCGCGGTTATGGTATTTTTTTCTTGCTCGTGCAAAGGACAAAACCACATTGCCAATAGCGGTGGCACAGATACAACCACAACGAATATTAGAAACCTGATTGTTGTTGATAGTATCCCCGTCGCTTCGCTTACGCCAGCTATTCAGGAGATACTACAACGACGGTATTCCGGTGATCCTTCAATCATAAGTTTTAGAGTGATTCCTAACCCATTTCCACGTTTTGATTCACTGACCTTAGTTCGTGAATTTCGATGCAATATGTCGCAATCAAGAATATTTATGGCTGAACGAACTGGAATTAAAATTGACTATGCGGCGAATAGACCAGATTTGCAGTGGAATGGTAAACTGGTAAATACAGGTGTAGTTTCTGATAGAGTTGATTTTAATACCATGTATTTGCGTGCAAAACCTGACAGTACAGTCGCTGGAGGATACCAATTTTTCGTCGGACGCTTGCGAGTCTCAAATACGGAAGCATATGAGTTTGACCTACTAATTGATGAAAAATATGACCGCTTCGTACTCATCCACTACAACCCCAGCAAACTACCGTTAGCGGCGTGTAACGGGGTCAGTGCGCCAAGTACGCCGTAAACAAGTAAATATTGTAAAAGCCGCATAAACAGAGCGTTTCTGCGGCTTTTATTTAACACTTTTGAGGTCTGAAAATGTACGTTATTCGGTCTGTCGTAATTGCCATGCTTCTTGCTTTGTTATTCTGCTCGTGCAAAGGACAAAACCACATTGCCAATAGCGGTGGCACAGATACAACCACAACGAATATTAGAAACCTGATTGTAGTTGATAGTATTCCCGTCGCCTCGCTTACGCCTGCTATTCAGGAGATACTACAACGACGGTATTCCGGTGATCCTTCAATCATAAGTTTTAGAGTGATTCCTAACCCTTTTCCGCGTTTCGATTCACTTACCTTAGTTCGTGAATTTCGGTGCAATATGTCACCAACGCGTGTGTTTTTTGCTCAACGAACAGCGATTACTATTGATAATACTGGTAATTCACAAGATTTAGTTTGGCGTGGCAATCTTACAAATACTGGTGTTACTAGCGATAGAGCAGATTTTAATACTATGAGTTTGAGAGCTTCACCAGATAATTCAATTCCCGGTGGGTATCAATTTTTTTATGGCAAGCTCAAAGTTTCAAATATCGAAGCATATGAATTTGATTTGCTGTTAGATACATCTTTTGACCGCTTCGTACTCATCCACTACAACCCCAGCAAATTACCGCTAGCAGCGTGTAACGGGGTCAGTGCGCCAAGTACGCCGTAAATCAAGTGAACATCGTAAAAGCCGCACGAAACATTGTTTTCGTGCGGCTTTTGTCGTTGAGAAAACAACCGACAGCCCGCTACGAAGCGGACAGTCGGAAAAAGTATATTCGCCGTCACCAAGATACTTTCGTATTATCCGGCTGTCCGCTTCCGCGTTCTTACGCGGGCGGGCAGTCGGATGCCGCCTGACGCAGAAGCACCTACACCCAAAACACAACAAAGCCGCACGAAACCTTCTTTTCGTGCGGCTTTTGCGGTTTGGGGCATTTTTTGAAAATGAAAGGATGGTGGCAATTTTCCCTATTTTTCGGCTTCCATGCTTCGTTGATGCCAAAATATCACCAACGACACAAACAAAGCAACAGCGAGAATAATCATCGCTATACGATGAGCCTCAGCAATCTTCAACGCCTGCACCGCATCATACAATGCGATTGATGCCGTGCGGGTTTCGCCTTCAATACTTCCTCCAATCATCATTACGATTCCAAATTCCCCCAAAGCGTGAACAAAGGTTAATGCCGCCCCCACGACAATACTACGCCGTGAAAGCGGCAACAGTATTCGCCAAAGAACCTGAAGCACCGAAGCGCCATCCAATCTAGCGCTTTCAACACACTCTTTCGGAACAGATTCTAAGCCCGTTTTGACGGGTTGCACCATAAATGGCAAGCAATACAACGCCGAACCCAGCAATATCCCCCAAAAACTAAAGACCAATTCCACGCCGAGTGTTTCCGAAAACCAAGCACCAATCAGGCTTTCACGTCCGAAACTTAGGAGAACATAAAAACCAATCACCGTCGGCGGCAAAGCAATCGGTACACTCACAATGCTTTCCAGCAACGGTTTGAAGCGGCTTTTTGTGAAGGCAAGCCAATAGGCTACGGGTACGCCGAAGCAGAACAGGACAAGGACGGTGGAAAATGCCAAGCGAAATGAGACGGCAAGGGCTATCCACAATGGTTCATGGTCAATCATGCGAAAACAGTCTGTGCAACAAACGAGTTGTGAAAAATTTGTGCAAGAAAAGAAAACTCTCTAAGTTGAAGTATGTACAAGTCGTTTTTTCTTTACCCTGAAACTTACCGCAATTTCAGCACTTTCCCAACGTTTCTGAAAGGCTTGATGTATGGATATTTATCCGAATGATGATTTTCCAACCGTTTTGCGCAACAATAAAACCTTTGTGCAAGTCTGCGCCTCGAAAGATGTTCTCCGGCGCAAAGGAACTCGTGTGGAATTTGATGAAGAACTGCAAATCGCCATTTTTCGCATTGGCGATAGACTTCATGCGGTTTCTAACATCTGTCCTCACAATCATTCCCCGCTTTTGCATGAAGGCGAAATAAATGCCGATGATTGCACTATATCTTGCCCTTTGCACGGATACGAATTTTCTCTCACAACAGGCAAGCATACAAGTTCTAACCTTTCCCACGTGGAAGTGTATGAGGTTTTTGAAGAAGATGATGCCGTTTTTTTGGAAAAACCTGAACCCAAAGAACTCGACTGGAAGTGGTGAGGCACAGGATGAAGGATGAACGACAAAACTATTGTGAAACAACGCCTGACGTTGAGCAGCAAACACGCCACGTGAAGGCATTTGCCCTTCAATGTGGTTTTTCAAGTGTAGGCATAGCTGAAGCAGTACCATTAGAGCAAGAAACTGAACGCTTCAGTGAATGGCTGAGAATGGGCTTTCATGCGGGATTAGGCTATATGGAGCGAAATGCCGATAAACGCTACGATGTACGAAATATCTTGCCGGAAACCCGCTCTGTCATTGTGGTTGCACAAAATTATTATACCCCGCATCAACACAACTCTTCCGGCGAAAATACCCAATCATTGCACGGAAAAATTTCTCGCTATGCGTGGGGCGACGATTACCACGATGTGCTTCCACCAAAATTGGAGCAAATAGCTGATGAAATTAAGCGTTTGCAGCCACAAGCACAAACAAAAGTTTACACCGATACAGGAGCAATTCTCGAAAAGCAGTGGGCAGTCCGTGCGGGTATTGGCTGGCAAGGCAAGCACAGTAACGTCATTTCGCGGGAAATCGGTTCATGGTTTTTTATCGGCATCATTCTTACGACGGCTGAATTTTTCTACGATACGCCGATGCGCGATTTTTGCGGTACGTGCGATGCCTGTATGCAAGCCTGCCCCACACAGGCGATTGTACAGCCTTACGTTGTGGACGCACGGCGATGCATTCCCTATTGGACAATCGAAACGAAACCCGACACGGAATTTCCTCCAACTATCGCACAAAACCTTGATTCATGGCTCTTCGGATGCGATACCTGTCAAGATGTTTGCCCTTGGAACAGATTTCAAACGCCTACCGATGAAAGCCGCTTCCAGCCTCGTTTTGAGGAAACCGCATTGGATATTCATGCTCTTGGGGAGATGACTCAAGAACAATTTTCGGAACGATTTCGCAAAAGCCCAATAAAACGGAGCAAAATTGCGGGGTTGAAGCGCAACGCACAAGCGATTGAGGATAATATCTTAAAAAAAACGGATTCACTTGAACCAATCAAGGTGAATCCGCAATGAATGAGTTTCTTCTTCACGCCAAATCAGGGCTGCTTTTCAATGCCGTGAATAAAGTTTGCGAATGTGTCAACGACCTCGGGCAGAACAGGTAATTTTCCTTTGTCAGGACCCAATGTTGCCAAATCAAGATTGCCGTCTTTGAGATTAAAACTCATGTTTTTTATGGAGAAAAACGATGCTTTGGGGTTCGCAGCAACGATATTTTTTGTGTGTTCTTCTGAAATTGAATAATCCATCGTTCCGTGGACACCGATAATCGGAATCGTCAATTTCGCAATCACTTCCACGGGATTATACTTGTTCAAGGACAAAATGTAGGGTTGCAGCGTGGGGCGCATCAAGTCAAAGAGGATGCCGTCTTTATTGGTGAGCCTGGGTCGCAAGCCGTTTTCCATCATTGCTGCCAACGAATCCACTTCTCTCGCTGTTTGTTCGGGATAACTCATTGCAGCTTGTTCGCGCAAGTATCGAAGCCATCGGCGAGATTCCGGCGCAACAACAATCAGCCCATCAACTTGTTTTTTCCACGCTGCCACAATGCCCGCCAAACCTCCTTCGCGCCCAAAATCATTCGGTCGGCTGTAGCCCATGACGGTAATTGCTCCCAAACGTTTGTCGTTGCGGAGCGAATCAATAAAGCCGCAAGCATCGGAAACAGTCCGCTCAAAATCGTGATTGATTTCATTGCCAAAAGAATTTTTGCTCCGCCCAACAGCACGGGTATCATACCGAAAAACCGCAATTCCCTGCCCTGCCAATTCTTCAGCCAGATATTTTGCCGCATTGCCGAAATCTTTCGCGTAAGTTGAATTGCCGTCGCGGTCATACACCGTGTTGGTACTAATGATTATCAACACTGGCACGGATGCTGTCGTTGTGGCATTCGTGGGAATAATCAGCGTCCCCCAAAGGCTGCCCGTTGTTGTTGATAGTCGTAGTTCTTCAGTGGTAAATTTCCAAGGAGTTGCAGGGCGTTTCAATGAGCGTGGAAGCGGCTTTGCAGGCATGACTGCTTTTCCAAGAGAGCGTACATCTTCCGATATTTTTCCTGCAACCGGCGTAGATACTTGCGTTGAAGCATTGGTTGTTGCCGATGCCGGAGCCCCCGATGATGGAGTTGCCGGAGTTGATTGCGTACTTGGGGAACTGTTCTTTTCGTTGGTTTTCCCGGGAGCAGCTTTGGTACTTGGTTTCGTTGTTTTTTTTGTGCTTTGTGTTGCACTTTTTGATTGCGCAAAAAGCACACTGTTGATTTCTCCCAAATGCAACAACGCCACCATGAGGAAGAATTGTGCAAATACGCGCTTCTTATTGATTGTTTTCATAGCAAAAGTGAGTAATTCGACAAAAGATGAACTGTGAATTGCCTTCAAGCCGCTACATCAGTAGGTAAGCCGCAAGCAAGTTGTATCACACTTTCATAGTACGAGTTTTTAGTGAAAGATTGTTGCAAAAACAGTTATGATTGAACATTCCGTAATTCTTTATTCCATTCACGATACCCGATAAATGCCATAACCGTGAACACCGCATACAGAGCGGCTGTGAGCCAAAGTGCTTTCCATAAAAACATCCCGACATAAAGGACATCGGCGACAATCCAGACAAGCCAATGTTCACAGTATTTTCGTGCTTGCATCCACACAGCAGCAAGGCTCATGCTTGTCAGGAAAGCATCAAGTTCGGGAAGAGATGCGTTGGTGAAATAGCGCAGAAATAATGCGGCAATTCCGGCATACAGCACAATGAGCAGCGATACGACAATCATTGTCTGAGGTGAAACACGGGTAATGACACGCCCTGTATGCGACGATGATCCTCGTTTCCACTCATACCATCCGTAAAGATTTGTACCGACAAACACAAGCTGCAACGCCATATCAGCGTACAAACGTTCTCGAAAAAACACACCAACATAGAGCAATACACTTACGATGCCCCACGCCCAACACCACACATTTCCTCGCACCGTCAGCCAAACAGAACATAAGCCGATTATTGCTCCAAGCGTTTCAATGATTGTCATATCGAGCTACAATGCTTTTAGTTTTTCGTTGATAGTTTTTCGTTGGTAGTTTTGGTTTTTCGTTTTTTTTCGATCATCGAAAAGAACTAGGCACGGGAACAACGACTGTGCTTCGTGGTTATTGGAAAACATGAGTTTGCTAAGAGTTTAATCGGTGTTGTTGATGCCCTGAAAGCCTTGGCAAACTTGATAAAGACTACTAAGTTACAAATTTTACGGAAATTTTTGTTGGAAAACTGCGATTTTTACGGTATTCTTAACATCTTTTAACTTCCCTCCACTTGTATTCACGCCATTTGCAGGCACTATGACTTTTTCCCAATTTTCTATCGAAAAGGCGGTCTCCAACGAATTATTTGCAAAAAAAATTCAGCTCAAAATTGACCAAAAAACCAAGCCTCAAGGCTCACTAGGCGCTCTTGAACGTTTAGCTCTCAGAATCGCCTTGGCGCAAGGCTCTGAACATCCCAAACTTACTCATCCTCACATTCTGATTTTTGCTGCCGACCACGGCATTACTCAGGAAGGTGTCAGCGCATACCCAAAGGAAGTTACGGCACAAATGGTGTTGAATTTCACGCACGGAAATGCAGCAATCAACGTATTTTCGCGGCAAAACGGTCTTGCGCTGCGCGTGATTGATGCCGGTGTAGATGCGGATTTTTCCGGGATTGATGCCATTACATCGGCAAAAATTGGCTTCGGCACAAAAAACTTTTTGTATGAGGATGCCATGACTGAACACGAGATGCAGCAAGCAGTTCAGCATGGTTCACGTATCATTGCTGAAATTCACGAGGAAGGCTCGAATGTCGTTGGATTCGGAGAAATGGGCATTGGCAACACTACTTCTGCTGCGGCAATCATGCACCTTATCACCCAAAAACCGCTTGAATACTGCGTTGGAGCGGGAACAGGGTTGCTCGCTTTGCAAATCCAGCAAAAAAGGGCTGTTATTGCTCAAGCGATAGCAAATGCCCAAGAACGCCACAGAACAGACCATTTTAGCCCTTCAGAAATTGTACGCATCGTTGGTGGTTTTGAGATTGCCATGATGTGCGGGGCAATGCTGGAAGCGGCTTCACGCCGCATGATGTTGCTGATTGACGGATTTATTGCCAGTTCGGCGTTGCTTCTTGCTGCGGCGGAATTTCCCCATATTGTGCAGTATTGCGTTTTTGCTCACGAATCCGATGAAAATGGTCATGCAACAATGCTTCGCTACCTTGGTGGAGAGCCGCTCCTCCGCTTGGGCATGAGGCTTGGCGAAGGCACGGGTGCTGCATTAGCCTACCCTTTAGTGCAAGCAGCCGTCAATTTTTTGAATGAAATGGCAACGTTTGATTCCGCCAACGTTAGTACGCAAGTCTTACCCTAAAGCAAGTTTTACCCTAATTTTCTGAGAACAATTCCCATGCTCTACAACGAAGTTCGCGTTTTTTTCACGGCATTGATGTTTTTCACCCGAATCCCTTGCCCATCGTGGGTGGACCATTCGGAAGATTTTCTCAATAAATCTTCTCGCTACTTTCCCCTCATGGGTTGGATTGTCGGGGGAATTGCAGCATTGGTACTCTTTGCCGGAAATTTCGTTGTACCTACAACCATTGCGCTCTTGCTTTCGATCATTGCTTCTCTTCTGACAACGGGAGCATTTCACGAAGACGGCTTCGCGGATATGTGCGATGGCTTTGGGGGCGGTTGGACGAAAGAACGCATTTTGGAAATCATGCAAGATTCTCGCTTAGGGACCTTTGGTGCTTGCGGATTAGCACTGTTGCTTGGATTGAAATACCTTTGCCTTTTGGAAATTGCTCAATCGTCATCGGTGATAAACGCCTGTTTCGCACTTGTTGTTGCTCACGCTTCGAGCCGTTTGACTGCCGTTACTTTTTTGAAAACGCACAGCTACGCACGGCTTGAAGGGGACAGTAAAGCAAAACCTCTGGCAACGCAAATGCACAACAGTTCAATGATTATTGCTGTATTCACCGGTATTCTTCCTTTTGCACTTCTCGCACAAATGCTGGGTTTCAAAGTATTGTTCTTGCTTTTGCCGCTTATAGCTACAAAATGGTATCTCGGACGATTTTTTCAGCGATGGATCGGCGGTTACACGGGTGATTGTTTAGGCGCAACGCAGCAAGTTTCCGAAGTGCTTGTGTATCTGACGTTGGTGGTAATGCTTCATGGTTAATTTGCATAAAACCATTCCGTAACTGTTGAGTTCATAAAATTTTGACGCAGATTTTCATGATGTAACAAATTTTCATGATTGTTTCCATAAATACGACTATCCGAAAACGATCTCGAAAGCCGCTCAAAATCAGCGCAATCAGTGTAATCACGATAATCTGCGTCGAAGAGCTAAGCTAATTGCCAAAAATGTTTTGGTATTTGGTTGTAGATTCATATCAAAGTGCGACATTACGGAATATCACTATTTCATCAATTTTACTCGTAGATTGGTATGAAATTCG
>VYMD01001580.1_pt1 | contig 10842 bp, 4 predicted proteins | sample 5115311 | NCBI WGS metagenome assembly VYMD01 (sample SAMN12291779, study PRJNA351875) | freshwater metagenome | isolation source: freshwater lake | place: USA: Michigan, Wintergreen Lake | collected 2013-08-08
CATCACCATTAAAATCTTGTTGGAAGTTGGTTTCTTGAGTAAAAGCTTCCGATGAGTTTAATCCCCACCATCCAGTGGAAGATTGCCAATTCCAGTTACTATCTAAACTCCACAAGTGGAGATAATTACCATCGTTATATTTCCACAAAACTTGATTGACTCCGTTGACGGTTTCTGATGCTAGAGTTTGCCAACCTGGATAGGTATTTGTGGTAATCTGAGTCCCACTTATATTGATGGCGATGGGGTTATTATTGCCAATTTGGGTGTAGAGTTTGTTGGTCGTGTCTTGGACTAATTTGGTGTTACCGAAAGCTTCGATTGGGGTGACACTGACATCATCATTAGTAATTGTTCCTAATCCTTCATTATCTGTAATCAGCGCATTGCTAGGATTGGAAAGGTTAATCAAGAAAGTCTCATCGGGTTCAATTGCAGTATCACCATTGACGGAAATAATAATATCTTGGCTGATTTGTCCCGGGGTAAAGGTGAGAGTCCCTGTTTTAGCTATATAGTCGCTTCCTGCTGTTGCTGTGTTATCAGCAGTGCCATAATTTACGGTAATTGTTTGGGTACTTGTGGTTGACAATGTAACTTTAAATACCAGGTTGTTTGTTCCTGAATTGTTTTCTACAATTGTCGGATTTGAGATAGTAAAGAATGGTTTATCCCAATCGGCTGCTGTCCAGGTTGTTGTTGCTTGCCAAGTTTGGGGTGTCCATTCATCAATACTTTCCCAAGCATCTGCTGACCATTTAGTTGTAGCTTGCCAAGCGTCATCTCCCCAGTTAGGTATGGCATCCCAAAAGTTATCAATTGTCTGTGATGCTGTAGCTGTTGTTGCTATTTGATAGCTATTTGTGTCGAGAAAAGATGATTCAAGCTTTAGAGGTGAATTGATTTGATTTGCAGTTGATGGAGATAAACCAAGTTTCTTGTCAGACTGTCCAATAATCGCATCCCACGCATCTGAAGTCCAAGATTTAGCTGCGTTGTAAGCAGATGTTACTGCATCGGATCTAGTTCCAAGACCATCAATGGCACTTCCAATTGCTTTTCGATTCAGTTCAACGGTTCCACGAAAAGTTAAAGCAGCACCCAGAATTGGACTTATCGCAGCAACGGCTACTTGAAGAACCCAATAATCAGCATCAGGCAAATATGTAAACCAGTAACTACTTAAATCAGTGGTATTTCCGTTGGTAACTTTCCGAGTTAAATCTGTCGGCTTTGACAAATTAGTTCTTGTAATAGTTTGATTTAAGACGGGAACTGAATGTTTTTCAAAAGTAATTGCAGATGTTAGTTTTGAATATTTGTCTAAGTTCCAGAGTCCATTTAGGTATGTTGAACCTGCAATGCTAACCAAATCAGCCGAAGTTATGTAATGAGTGACACCTAAGTTATTAGTAGCGTTGAAATTAATGCCGGGTTGTTGAGAAATACCCGGACTATTGAAAGTAACAATCTTTCCGAGTTGTCCTGTATAACTACCCCCTACCCACTGACTTAATGCACCGCCTAAACTATGTCCTGTAATATTAGGTTTTAGAGTCAATCCGCTTACGGGATTGGTTACTTCTGAAAGCCATTGATTGACTGCGGCTTTATTGTTAGTAAATTGATTATAGCCAACTCCTTCGGTTTCAGTATCACTTAATAAATCTTTACCAGATGAGAATTCAGTACCCCGAATCGCTAAAACAGGAGGTTTAGCGAGGTCATAAATTGTGCCATCAGTGAAGGTATAGGATTGATTGGCGCTGGTGAGTTGGTTGATTAGATTCTGTCCAGCAGTATAGGCGGCGGTATTGTTACCGCCTGAAGTGTTGGCAATATCTTGCAGTAAGTTATTGCTATTGGATGTAAATTCATTAGCATTAAGGGGATTGGCTAAAACCAGAAAGAATTTTTCATCAGAAGTTAAACCAAAAGCATCAAATCCTGTGGTAGAATCTTTGAAGACTTTATTGATACGATAGCCTTCGTAACCCAGGTCACTATAGTCATATTTCTTATCTACTTCTTTGCCTTTGTCCGTATCTGTCCAATCACGATAAGCGGTGTCTCTAGCCAAAATCTCAAAGGTTTGGTCGGTAGGAGGCGCACTTCCTAAAACGGTAATTTCTATTTGTTTGCTGGTTTCTCCTGGGAAAAAGGAGAGGGTTTGTTTGACAACATTGTCAAAATCTTTTAATTGGGTAGAGTCTATTGAATTGGCACTTCCATCAAGGGTATAGTAATCAACGGTTATGGGTTTATCATAGGTTGAGGACAGTTTAACCTCGAATGTAAGAACTTTTGTTTGATTAGTCCCTGCGGGAATATCGACCCAGGCATTACTGACTGATATCGTTGGTTTAGTAGGTGGAGGATTAGGAGTGGGTGGGAGTGCAGTAAAAGTGCCTTGATCATATATATTTGGATATGTTGGATGTATTGGATTTGCTATCTTTTTGCCATTACTAAAGTGGAATTCGGCCGAAGTTGAATGTCCATTTGAGTCTTCTGGGTTTATATACCAAACTTTGCTCGCAGTATTTCCACTAATAATACTATTTGAACTCCATGTACCCTTATTATAATGGTAAATACCACCACCTAAGCCGGCACTATTGCCAGTAATAATGTTATTCGTTAATGTTAATGTTCCACCACCATAGTAGTTGTAAATCCCCCCTCCATCAGAACCAGCCGTATTACCAGTTATTGTATTGTTGTTTAATGTTAATGTTCCCGCTGCGTTGTAAATTCCTCCTCCAGAACCAGCAGCCTTATTACCAGTTATTGTATTGTTGTTTAATGTTAATGTTCCCGGGCTGTAAATCCCCCCTCCATGATAATTAGTCGTATTACCAGTTATTGTATTGTTGTTTAATGTTAATGTTCCCCAGTTGGTAATCCCCCCTCCTGTATTAGAATTAGCCGTATTACCAGTTATTGTATTGTTGGTTAATGTTAATGTTCCAGTGCTGTGGGAAATTCCCCCTCCAGAATTACCAGATATTGTATTGTTGGTTAATGTTCCAGAGAAGTTGTTGGAAATCCCCCCTCCCCATCCAGCCGTATTACCAGTTATTGTATTGTTGTTTAATGTTAATGTTCCCGCCAAGTTGTAAATTCCTCCTCCAGAACCAGCAGCCTTATTACCAGTTATTGTATTGTTGTTTAATGTTAATGTTCCCGCTGCGTTGAAAATTCCTCCTCCAGAACCAGCAGCCTTATTACCAGTTATTGTATTGTTGTTTAATGTTAATGTTCCCTGGCTGTAAATCCCCCCTCCATGATAATTAGTCGTATTACCAGTTATTGTATTGTTGTTTAATGTTAATGTTCCCCAGTTGGCAATCCCCCCTCCTGTATTAGAATTAGCCGTATTACCAGTTATTGTATTGTTGGTTAATGTTGCACTTCCACCGTTAAAAATTCCCCCTCCTACAATATTAGCCGTATTACCAGTTATTGTACTGTCGGTTATTGTTAATGTTCCCGCTGCGTTGTAAATTCCTCCTCCAGAACCAGCCGTATTACCAGTTATTGTATTGTTGTTTAATGCTAATGTTCCCCAGTTAAAAATTCCTTTTCCTGCTTTATTGCTGATATAGAGATTATTTAATGTAAGTCCAGAATATAAAAAACTATTTATAATAAAATTATTATCATTTTGCCCAGGGATAGGACTAGCATTATTAACAATAGAAGCTAGTGCTGTTCCATCAGCTTCAATGGTAATCGTACCATTCGTCCTCAAACTGCGATCGCCTGTTGTCGTATTATTAACATAAGTTAAAGCATAAGTCGTTCCTGATTTCAGCTTAATAATATAGGGAGTATTAGGACTGTTATTCGCAATTGCAACAGCATCCCGCAAAGATAAACCAGTCCCAATAGTGGCGCTACCATCATTCTCATCTATAGTAGTATTGACGATTAAAGTAATTGGTGCTGTTTGTTCAACCCCTATAAAATGTCCCCCTAAATCAATAACAGAACGATCATCTTCTGATTGAATATAAGCCAACTCAGCCTCAGTTAAATTAACCCCTCTCACCAGATTAGAAAATAATTCTCCCTCATCCCCCGGTGTATCTACCCTATTAATTTGAGCATCCACATAATGCCCAATTTCTTCTAAAATCACCGCAACCAAAGCATCTAAACTAGCAGAAGCAAAAAAACTTTCAGATAGATATATCTTATTAGTGCTAACCGCATAAGCACCCTTCGCTGTCCCTAAAACTTCATCACTGAGTACCTCAATTGGGGGAAGTTGACTGAAATTGCGACTTTGCCACTGCTGTCGTAATTGCGTCGCCCCAACCACATCATAACTTGTGCCAAAAGCGATGGCCAAATTCGCCCAAAAGCCATCAGATTGAGCAAAATCGAACAAAACATCGTAAATAGCAGGAATAATCGGCAACAGGGAAGAATTCATGACATTCACCAGAAGGGTTTACTGCGACTATTTTATGCAAACAATCGCCAATTTTTCAAGGGTACTATAACATAAATTAACATTGATTACCAGAAAACGGGTTTCTCAAAGAAAACGGGTTTCTAAATAGGGTTTGCTGAATAAATCTAAAAACTTTGTTGGATAAGGCTTTTAGACTTTTTTGACCTCAAAAAGTGCCGACCATTGGAGTGATTGAGGGGAAAATTCCGGGACTTTTTCCCTGAAAATTAGGTAATTGACCAGGTGAAAAGGATAATCCGACCAGGGAACTAAGGGCTAAAGATTTTAACAACATTTTCTTGTCCTCTTGCTGCTGGGTGCAATGAAAACATTTTTATTATGATAATTTCTGGAAAATCTTGTCAACAGACAGCCCGTCAAACTTTAATTTTTGTTGCCGATAACAAAAACCATCTACTAATAAAAATGATAATTATTTACTTGTCTAACATTTTATCTAATCTTTCCTGAATTAATAAAGCCATGGAAGAACGCAGAAAAAATAAAGTAAATAACCCGGCTAAACTGAAGGGAATAATGGCCAGTTTGCTATAGTTGGTGTCTAATAAAAATATGGCTGAGATAATACTAAATCCTAGTAAACAGACATTAATTAATACTTTAATTCCCAGATAAATTCTTTTCAGAAGTCGTTCATTTTCCCGTGACTTAACTTGAAAAACTAAATTTCCTCGCTCGATTTTTTCCTCTAATTGACGGATCATTCTCTCGTTTTTATTACCTTTTTGCCATTGTTGTTTAAGAAAAGTGCGCGCTTGATTAGCTAGGGTAAGCATGGTGTTGGTAGTTCCTCCCGATACCGCTAGACTTTTCACAAAAGGTTGACTAGCTGCTAATAAATTATACTGGGGATCTAAAGAGCGGGCAATCCCATCCAAAGTGGTGACAGATTTAATAATAAAAGTCATTTGGGGAGGTAAGCGAAAAGGTTGCTGTTTAAACATTAAATACACTTGATCGCTAATTTGTTCAAAGGCCCTCACATCTACCGGTTTATCGCGAAATTCATCTAAGAGAAACTGCACGATATTTCGCACAGGTTGCAGGTCTCTAACAGGTTCAATTAACCCCATATACATCAAGGTTTTTAAGACTGTTTCCGTATCCTTTCTCAAGATAGCGAAAAAGGTTTCGATCATTTGATCTTTAGCGACGGACTTTAACTCGAACATCGTGCCGAAATCGTAGAAAATTAACTCCCCTTCCTGACTAACTGCCATATTACCCGGATGGGGATCTGATTGAAAAAAACCATCCTGTAATAGTTGTTTGAGATAGGAACATATCCCCAGTTGAATAATCCCATCTACGTTAATACCATTAGCTAGTAAAGTCTCTCGATCATCGACTTTAATCCCCGGCACATACTCCAAAGTTAGTACCCTGCGGGTGGTATATTGCCAGTAAACTAAAGGAACTTTTACCTGGGGATAATTCTTAAAATTTTCCCGAAAGCGATCGGCATTTTTGCCCTCATGAATATAATCGATTTCTTGAAAGAGTAGCTCAAAGAATTCTTGGTAGATAGCTTCTAAATTATATTTTTTCACCACGGGGAAAATATTTAACCAACGGGTGAGACGATGCAACAATTCAAAATCGAGATTAAATAGTCCTTCCAAATTCGGTCTTTGTACCTTAATAACGACTTCTTCCCCACTTAATAACCGCGCTCGATGCACTTGTCCTAAACTGGCACAAGCGAGGGGAGACACGGTAAAACTTTCAAATAAATTATCTAGGGTTTGTCCTAATTCTGTTTCAATAACTCCGATCGCTTCTTGACTATTAAATTCGGGAACTCGATCCTGTAATTGGGTTAATTGTTCGATATATTCGAGCGGAATTAAATCTGCTCGCGTCGATAAAGATTGCCCAATTTTAATAAAAGTTGGTCCCAAATTTATCAGGCGATCTACTAACCATTTCGCTCTCCTTTGCCGTTTTTTGCCCCTATTAGCCCCCGTTAAACGATCCCAGAGCAAAAAAGTCAAAAACTGCATTGTAAAGCCAAATATCTCCAATTGACGAACAATCGGCGCTCGCAAGCTTTGCTGCCAATGTAAAGATTTGGGGGAATCAAAAGGAGTAAGCATCAGTTATCAGTTATCAGTTATCAGTTATCAGTTATCAGTTATCAGTTATCAGTTATCAGTTATCAGTTATCAGTTATCAGTTATCAGTTATCAGTTATCAGTTATCAGTTATGTTTTTATTGGCTGCATTGGTGAGTAATTCCTCTAAAATAAGCTGCCCGCGCCTTCAGCAAAACCGATCTACAGCGTTTCTCGTCAAGATGAAGTATGGATTAAACCTTGCCGAAGTAAAAATTCCAGTTGCAAAAACGCGCTTCATCCATCTGAGAAACGCTGTCAAGTATTCCCTTCCAGTTTAAGAATTCGCCGGTAAAAATCCTGATTTTCAGCTTTTAATCTCTGGGACTAGGTAAACCGAGATCTACCGCTAGACGATGACTGCAAGCAAAACCAGAAAAGGCCACCGCGTTTAATCCTTGACCGGGGAAGGTACTATCTCCCACACAATAAAGATTAGGAATAGCTGTGCGATTAAAGGGCATTCCTAATAAGCCTAACAGTTTTCTTCGCGGTATTGGGCCGTAACTGCCATCGATTCTATTCAAAAAGCGGCGATGGGTGCGGGCCGTGCCAATTTCGATATAATCTAATCCTGTATCTAGTTTGGGAAAGAGTTTTTTCAGGCGCTCGATGAGACGATGAGCAGCGGCCTCTTTTTTCTGTTGATATTCTTGGGGGGGCAGTTTTTGCCATTGATCAATCCAGCTAGGGGTGAAAGTATGAATGATATGATGGTCCGGGGGTGCTAGGGAGGGATCGAGTAAGGTAGGAATAGAAACAAAGATAGTTCCCTGTTCTGCTTCCATATTTTGCCAATCTTCTAGTAAAATATGGTGACATTCGCTTCCTGACGGTAAGACATCGGCCTTGACTCCCAGATGCAAACTGAGGAAACTGGGGGATTTTTGATAGCGTTTTTGCCAATTTTTTTCACTGCCGGGGAGAGATTCCGGGGGGAGCAATTTCTCGAAGGTATCCCAACGGGTGGCATTAGAAACAATCTTTTTAGCGTAATATTCCTTACCATTGGTCAATCTTACCCCGATCGCCCGTCCTGCATCTAAAATAATCTCAGCTACTCTGGCCTTATACTGGATTTCACCACCAGCTTTTTCCAGTCCCTCGACTAACTTGAGAGCAATCTGTCCCACTCCTCCTTGGGGATAGTTAATCCCTCCGTAATGGCGATCGCTAAAGACCATTCCCGCATTAATCATCGGAGTGCGATCGGCGGGTACTACCGACCAACAATAACATTCCATATCGATAAATTTCAATAATTTCGGGTCTTTAATATATTTTCTGGCCACATCTCCCACATTTTGGGGTAAATACTTGACCAATCCCAAACAGGATAAAGGATGCTGAAAAAAAACCCTAGTCAGATAGCGGGGTTCTTCCAATGATAGTAAATCCATACTATTAAGGCAATTAAACACCTGCCAGCATTCATCGTAAAAGCGCCGGATACCGGTTTTTTCTGCGGGAAAATGGCTAATTAATTCCTGTAAAAATTGTTCGTAGTCGCGATGAACTTTTAAGTCTAATCCGTCCGGGAGATGATAATGAATCTGGACGGGATCGGCAATGGTTTCGATACTCATATCCACTGCTGCTAAAGCCTTGGTTAAGAGATTAGTCGTCCCCTTTTTGCCAAAACCAAAAATCATCGAAGCACCCACATCAAAACGATAACCCTCTCGTTCAAAATAACCCGCGCTGCCCCCCGGAATCAGATAACTCTCTAAAACTAAGACTTTTGCCCCTTTTGCCGCTAATTGCGTCGCTGTCACCAATCCCCCGATTCCCGACCCAATCACGATCGCATCGTACTGATTACTCATAACTTGACTCGATAAATTTTTGTGTCAATTCTTCATTTTAACCTTGACTAGCGGTGATTTCGGCTAGTTTGCGGGAGCAAAAAATTTTTGGGGAGAGATGAAAAGTTGGTAAAAGGAAAAAAAGTCTTGACAAATCCCGCCGCTTGACATAGTTGGATTTGGGTGATAGCATCTCCGGAAAGACGGGCAGCTCGGCTGCTCTACTGTTATAAAGAATATTGGCTCTTCTCGTTTCTGTGTGGAAGCAAGAAGAATAGGGATAATTTTCTGGAAAGATAGTCTTCAAAGCCTTGCCTAGCAAGACTACTAGGAACGATAAACACTGATTATCACCAAAATCCTGAAATTGGCTAATTCCCTATCTAGGTCATCGAAGCGCTCTCTTTTAATGGTCACCGACTGCCTTATTTTTAGTCTAACCATCTATCTAGCCTTCTCTCTCAGGTTTAATCTTAGCCTCGAATATCAGCAAATTAGACCTTTTTTAGAGGAAATATTCAGCTTAATTGCCATTAAACTTCTAGTTTTCTATCTCAGAGGTATTTACCGTCCCGTCGTACGTTATACAGGATTAGAGTTTCTTTCCTCCGTACTGCAAGCGGTTCTCTATAGTTCAGGGGTTTTAATCAGTCTTGCCTACTTTCAAGGGGATGCCTTTTTGCCGCGTTCAGTCCTGATTATCGACGCATTGTTAACCCTAATATTTGTTATCGGGGTGAGATTGTTGATTCTTTCTGTCTTTCACCGTCTTAATATTTACGTCAGTAGTGTGGATAGGGAACCGACAATTGTTATCTATGGTGCGGGGGTTGTGGGTTGTCAATTAGCACGTTCCCTACAAAATGACCCCCACTATCGTTTATTGGCCTTTGTTGATGATAATCCCGATTTGCAGCAGCGAGTTATCCAAGGCATTAGGGTTTATTCCCCCTCTCAATTGGCACTACTGCACCAAAAACAGGCCTTTGACTGGGTTGTTCTCGCTATTCCGAACCTAGACAAGGCCAAAAAGCGGCAAATCATCGAAAGTCTAGAAACTTTACCCATCGACATTAAAACCGTTCCTCCCCTCTCAAAAATTTTATCGGGAGAAGCGGCCATCAATCAGATTCGCAGTGTCGATGTCTCGGAATTATTAGGACGGGAAGAAATTCTACCCCATCCCGAACTTTTGGCAAAAAATGTCACCGGTAAAGCGGTGTTAGTCACCGGGGGTGGCGGTTCCATCGGTTCGGAATTATGCCGACAAATCGCCTTCCTCAAGCCAAAATGCTTGGTAATCTACGAATTAAACGAGTTTTCCCTCTACAAAATCGATCTCGATTTAAGTGAAAATTATGCCGATTTACGCAAGTATGCCTATCTAGGCAATGTTCTCGACCGTAATCATCTGGCCCGAGTCATCCAACAACACCAGATTGAAACAATTTATCACACGGCCGCCTATAAGCACGTTCCTCTTGTGGAAGCCAATGCTAGTCAGGGGGTTTACACTAATGTTTGGGGGACTTTAAATGTCGCTCAGACTGCGATCGAGAATTCAGTTAGTAATTTAGTTCTTATTTCCACCGATAAGGCCGTCAGACCGACTAACATTATGGGGGCCAGTAAACGCTGTGCTGAGTTAGTTGTACAAGCTTTGGCCGCTTTACCCGACACTTCCACCTGTTGCGCTATCGTCCGCTTTGGCAATGTTCTCGATAGTAGCGGTTCCGTGGTGCCGCGTTTCCGGGAACAAATCGCCCAACGTAAGAATATTACCCTCACCCATCGCGATATTATTCGCTATTTTATGTCTATTCCAGAGGCGGTGCGTTTGGTTATGCAAGCGGGAGCAATGGCCCGAGGGGGTGAGGTATTCCTGTTAGATATGGGGGAACCGGTAAGAATTTACGATTTGGCCCTACAGATGATTCGTTTAAGTGGCTTGGAATTAGGGCAAGATATCGATATTGAAATCACAGGATTAAGACCGGGGGAAAAACTCTACGAAGAATTATTAATCGATACCGATAAAGCTCGTCCCACCTCTCACCCAAAGATTTTTTGCGCTAATGAACACTTTCTTGCTTGGGACAAATTGCAAATCAAATTAGAGCAACTGCTTAATTATATTCAAGTTAATGACCGTCAGGGCTTAGTTAAGTCCCTACAAGATTTAGTTCCCGAATACCAACCTCCGCAGCAAATAGCCGCTAATTTGTCAAGTAAAAAGTAAAAAAGAGGAGTTTTATCTCTCCTCTTGTTGCCAAAATTTATTAATCTAATTGAACCGAATGCTCTTGTTTTAATTGCTTTTGGATAGTTTTTACCGAAATTTTGGGTTAAAGCCCCGTCCTTTTAGGACGGCTTTTTAAACTATAGCTTGTTAACTTAACTTTTATTGTGCTATACTGATTTTGTCTAAGTACCCCCTGCG
>VYMD01000428.1_pt1 | contig 10839 bp, 6 predicted proteins | sample 5115311 | NCBI WGS metagenome assembly VYMD01 (sample SAMN12291779, study PRJNA351875) | freshwater metagenome | isolation source: freshwater lake | place: USA: Michigan, Wintergreen Lake | collected 2013-08-08
CACCTGTATCCGAAAGTGATGTACCAAATCAAGAAAGTGCCTTGCCGAATATCGAAGAAAATATAACTGCCGCAAGTGCCGAAGCCGAGCCGTTTGCACACGCGAAGTATGGTTTTGCAGCCGTTGTGACAATTTTTCTCATGTATCAATTTGCCGGAGGAGCTCTTCATTCCTTAGCGCGTAATCATTCGGAGGCGTTTGAAACAGTGCTGCAAGGCTTGGGGCAGATTTTATTTATGCTTATTCCGGCGGTACTTGTTATGCGGTATTCACCCCTCAAAGTGCAAGGTTTGATGCGCTCCAGCGGTGAGGTGAACGCCTTACAGTGGGTGTTAGGTCTTGTGGGAATTTTTGGTATTCAAATTTTCGATGCGGGGTTTATTGCCGTTCAAGAGCGCCTTGTTCCTTCGTTTTTGATACCTGTCTATCAACAACTACGGATGTGGTCAGATATGGTTGAGCAGTTTTATCGCACGTCTTTTGCCGGAACAACGCCATTTGAAGCGGTTCGGGCGTTGGTTATCGGAGCGGTTGTACCAGCATTTGCGGAGGAGGTTTTGTTTAGAGGTGTGTTGCAGCGCTCGTTGGAGGAAATGTACCCTGTCAGACGTGCAATTATTGTTACGGCAATGATTTTTGGTATTCTCCATTTTAACCCGCTTTCGGTTCTACCACTCATTTTGATTGGTGCATATCTGGGATTTTTGGCATATTACACGCAGAGTTTGGCGTTGCCGATTGTGGCGCATTTTTTGAGCAATGCCATTGCGATTGTGGCGCTCTACGCGCCCGGGCAGGGCTTGGAAATGTCGCCGTATGGTTTTTCGTTGGGGCGAGGAGTGTTGTTGCTTGCTCTGGGCGCAATGATTATTCTGGGCGCAATCATCCTTATTGTTCGCTTAACTCCGCAAACGCCCAAAGCACGTTTGATGCCGAGTTCGAGCATCCCGCCTGTGGTAAAGTGAGGAACGTCATTGTGTAGATTTCATGCTATTCATATCGAAACTTTTTTTTCATCTTGTTTCACTTTTTCAATCATCATCCATGAAGCGACATCCTTTTTCTTTGCTTCGTCTTTTTGCCGGAATGCTTGTTTTGACGCTGGCTCTGGGGCTTGCGGATTGCACTAGAGGCAAACGCGACGATGAGCCGATAGACGACCCGCAGCTTGCCAACAAATCCCGTGAAGAACTCGCCGAAGAAGTGCGCCGTTTGACGATTACCGCGAGCGAAAAAGACAGTTTGTTCAACGAAGTTGTGGAAACGACCAAATTCATCAGCGAAGTTTATACCGAACTGTCCTCGCTTTCCGGTGAACTCAATTCGCGCGGCGTAGAGCAGAAATCGCCCGATTATCGCCAAGAAATCACGAAGAAAATTCAACTTCTGGCGAAAAAAATGTCGGAAAACGAAAAGCGTTTGAAAGATAATCAATCACGCATTTCGGAATTGAAAAAGAGTAACACAAAGTTTGCAAACCAGATTGCAAGCTATGAGCAGGTTATCGCGGATTTGAATGTGATTATCCAAACGCAAAAAGAAGAAATCGGCGGTTTGAATACCAAAGTTGCCGAACTTTCCGGCAAAGTCGCTTCGCTGACCGAAGAACGAGCAGCACTGAACGACCAAGTTTCAACGCTGACCGAAGAGAGCAATACGTGTTATTACGTGATTGGTACGCAGAGTTTCTTGGAATCAAACAAAATCATTGACAAAAAAGGCGCAGTGCTTGGTTTTATCGGAGGGAAGCGCGTTCCGAACGATAATTTGAATTTAAGCGCTTTTACTGCCATCAACATCACGCGCCAAACCGAAATTGGTTTGCCCGGAGCGTTCAACGAAGTCGTTTCGACGCACAACCTTCAGTACATGAAGGTTTCTGAGGATAAGAAAAAAATCACGATTACCGACCCGAAAAAGTTTTGGCAAACCTCGCGGTATTTGATTGTGGTTATTGATGGTTAAGCACAATGTGGTAATTACCGTTTGAGTGCAACAAATGCAATGACAACGCAGCAACGGCACATAAAAGACTGTTCTTTTATGTGCCGTTTGTGTTTTTGAGAAGGCTTGATTGTATGAGGTTTTCAGGCAAAAATATCAACCACGTTCTTGCAAAAAAATGACCACGATGGTCAGCGTAATTGCCAGCAAGAGCAAGCCTTGGCGGAGTTTCATGACGCGAGGATTATAGGCAGGTTGGAGACCTTTGCGGAGCGCACGAGTGCCGTTGATGATAATGCCGATGCCCGCCAACAAAAACGCTGATGCGCCGAGGCCGTCCGAGCGGCGAATAAAGAGCGCTCCCAAGACAAGGAACAAGATGCCAAGCACGATATAAAGCCGATGTTCGTTCATGGTGTGGGGGAAAAGTGAAGCGTAAGTTTACACAATTCTTGCACAAACTCCAAACCTTTAGCGTTTGAGTGACAATTTGCAGAAAACAACGTTAAAGTGCTTGTATCTGTGTGGATTTCGCACTATATTCGGAGTTGCCGATACATTAGGCGGATTTGCCTTCTCTCTCAGGTGCTACGGCGCATAATTGCTGTGTGTGTTACAGACATTTTTCTTTGTAAAACTTCCCAATTCACTTTTCACCAACTCATTCCAAAGGTATTCCAGATGAAACGATTGTTTCTCGGTTTTGTTGCGGTGGTGTTTGCGCTGGCAAGCGTTCAGGCGTTTGCGCAGAAGACTGTTTCCGGTCGCATCACCTCCGCAGATGACGGCGGACCATTGCGCGGAGCGCGTGTCGTCGTCAAAGGCGCAAAGGTTGGAGCGTTTTCGGATGCTCGTGGTCAGTATAAAATTGTTCTGCCGGAAGGCGCAACAACGCTTGTGTTTAACTCTGTCGGCTATGTGCCGCGTGAAGTCGCTATCGGCGACCGCACGACGGTGGATGTACGCTTAGACCTTGATGCGAAAGCGCTTGATGATGTCGTCGTTACGGCATTCGGTGTGAAGCAGGAGAAAAAAGCGCTTGGATATTCGGTGCAGGAAATTGGCTCGCAGGAAATTAAAAGCACCAACCAACCCAATATCGTCGCGGGTTTGCAGGGGCGCGTTGCGGGTGTAACGATTACCGGCTCCGGCGGCGGCGTTGGTGCGGGTTCGCAGATTATCATTCGCGGTATTTCCTCGCTCTCTCCGGGGGCAAATAATCAGCCGTTGTTTGTTGTGGACGGTATTCCGATTAGCAATGATACCCAATCCGGGAATGTGCTTCCGACTTCAGGCTCTAATGCTATCAACAGCAGCGAACAGTTTGCTTTTACTAACCGTGCCGCGGACATTAACCCCGATGACATTGAGTCTATCAATATTCTCAAAGGTCCTGCTGCTACCGCGCTTTACGGCTTGCGTGCCGCAAATGGTGTCGTGATTATCACAACCAAAAAAGGCACATCGGGGAAGGCAATCGTGCAGTTCACCAGCAACGTTACATATGAAGAAGTCGGCAAAACCCCGACTGTTCAAAGCAAATGGGGGCAAGGCGGTAGCGCTGACACAACGGCACGGCGCACTGATTTTTGGAGCTATGGTATTCCTCGCTCTATGAATCCGAATGACCCGTTTTTTGATAATTATCGTAATTTCTTCCGTCCCGGCTTGCGTTTTGACCAGCAACTTTCCGTCTCCGGCGGCAATAACACAACGCGCTTTTATACATCCGTTTCACGTATGGATCAAATCGGCATCGTCCCTGGAACGGATATGCAACGCACAACGATTCGTTTGCAAGGCACAAACGATGTTGATGACAACTTTACCGTTGGTGCTTCTATCAACTACACTAACTCGGTTGCAACCATGCCTACTGGTGGCGACCGCTCTATTTTTAGTGCACTTAATTTCTGGATTCCTTCATATGATGTGAACGATGCTTCGATTGCAGCAGCGCCTATCGGTCAGCGCACGACGGATCCGTATCAACCAATCCGTACACTTGACGGTCGTCGTACGAACATCGTTTTTAATGATGGTGTTATTGATAACCCTCTGTTCTATGCACTTACCAGCCCGCTTACCAGTGGAGTAAATCGTCTTTTTGGTGATGTGAAATTTGATTACCGACCATTTTCTTGGCTTCGCGGCGTGTATCAACTGACATTGGATTATTTCAATGATTCACGTCGCCGCATCGTTACGCCGGAAGTTGGTCCCGGACAGGGTGTGTCAGGCTATATTACCGAAGAAAGCCTTAATCGTCGCGAACTCAACTCACAACTGTTGATCACCGCTTCTGGGAATCTTACGGAGGATTTAGAAGGTTCGGTAACATTAGGCAATGCTATTACCGACATAGAAAATTCCGGTGTACGTGGCTATGGTGAAGGTTTTGTATTGAATAATTTTTACGACCTCAGCAATACGACACGTTTTAATGCAGGGCGTACCTTTGGTTTGCAGCGTCTTATCGGTGTGTTTGCCGATGCAAAATTGTCATACAAAAATATGCTCTTTTTGAACTTGACAGCACGTAACGATTGGTCTTCGACGCTGCCCGTGCAGAATCGCTCTTTCTTCTATCCTTCGGCAAGCCTCAGTTTTGTCTTCAGCGAGTTATTCAAAGGCGAAGAGATGAGTTGGTTGAACTTGGGCAAATTACGTGCTTCATGGGCGCAAGTCGGGAAGGATGCCGCTGGTCCGTACCGTATTGGTGAGTATTTTAATGCCATTCCAAATTTTCCCGTCGCCAATACGAGCGGTTTCCGCCTTTCTACCGCAACAGGCAGTTTGAATTTACGCCCCGAAACGACAACAGGTTTAGAATTTGGGTTGGAAATGAAAATGCTGGATAACCGCTTAGGTATTGATGCGGCATATTTCATTCAAGATTCGCGTGACCAGATTGTTACGCTTCCGGTGTCGAATGCAACGGGTTTTTCTACGTTCTTGTTGAACGGCGGAAGTATCCGCAATTCCGGTATTGAACTCTTGGTAACAGGTACGCCAATTTTGACGAAGGAATTTTCATGGGACATTACCGTGAACTGGTCGCGTCAGCGCGGTGAGGTTACAAGCATTGCTGAAGGTATTAATGAAATTGTGGTTGCAAACGACGCACCGGGGCTCATCTTCAGCAAATATGTTCGCCCTTCTGCAGGAAATCCGAACCCTCGTATAGGTGATTTATACGGCTTTGACTTTGTGCGTAATGCTCAAGGGCAGATGATTATTGGTGCAGACGGCTTCCCGACGGTAAACCTAACGCAGCAAGTGTTGGCAGGCAATGCGTTGCCTGATTGGCAGGGTGGTATTACAAATTCTTTCCGTTGGAATGGTTTGAGTTTGTCGTTCCTTCTGGAATTCCGTCAAGGTGGTAACGTCGTTGATATGAGTGAACGCAACCGCGCCCGGAACGGTATTAGCGCGTGGACAGACCAACGTTATCAAAACATCGTCTTTAACGGTGTCAATGCTCAAGGACAGCCAAATACACAGCCTGTTTTGTGGAATGCTTCGGCAATTAACACAACAAACTTGCTTTATCGTTCTGATGCACGTGTTATCGCGGCATACCAGTTCAATCTGCAAGATGCTTCGTGGATTCGTTTGCGCAACGTGTCACTTGGATATACACTTACAAAAGCTGTGCTGGGCGAAGACAGTTTCTTCCAAAACATCCGCTTTACGCTGACGGGTAATAATTTATGGCTGACCACGCCATTTAGAGGCTACGACCCCGACAATCTTGGTTTTTCGGCTGAGTCCAATGCCCTTGGATTTGTTGGGCGTAATACCCCCGCAACCAGAAGCTATGCTTTTGGTATTAGCGTTACTTTCTAATTCCCGATTCTATCATTTACTTTCATGTTATCTTTATGAAAAATTTGAGAACACTCCTCGTCCGAACAACTGCATGGTGCTTTTTGGGCATCAGTGCGGGGATGGGGGTTTCGGGCTGCGACGCTTACTTGAATGTTAATACCGACCCGACGCGCCCAAGTCAAGTATCACTCGCGGCGATATTGCCCTCTACGATGCTTTTTACCGCGAATGCCCAATTTAGCACCGGTCAAAATGCCTCACTTTGGACACAACAACTTGCGAGCCAGCAAGCTGGTGGCAATGACATCCAAACGCAAGCCCCGGGAAATTGGGATGGATCTTGGTCAAATATCTATCTGGGCGCGCTGACCAATCTTGACCGCCTGGATAAGCAAGCTCAAGCCCAACAATCGCCCTATTACCAAGGTGTTGCCAAGATTTTGCAGGCAATCAATTTGGGCTTAGCAACCGATATATGGGAAAATGTACCGTATTCACAAGCGTTTCAAGGCAGCGCCAATTTTACTCCCACGTACGACCCGCAACAGCAATTATATCAAACAATTACGACGTTACTTCGCGACGCTCTGACATTGCTGAATAGCAGCACGTCAAATTTCGCTCCTGGAAACGATGATGTGATTTACCGAGGCAATCGTGATAATTGGCGGCGTGTGGCAAACTCGTTGTTGGCGCGGTATGCTCTGCATTTGAGCGCCAAAGGAGCGCAGCAAGCAGGAAATAACGCACTTACCGCTTTACAAGCGGGCGCATTGCAAAATATTGCTCAGGATTGTCAGTTTGCTTATTCCGGTGGCGGTATCAGCCCAATTTTGAATTTGGCAACTGAAACAACTGGTGGTCGTATTTATACGGTACTCTGGTCGAATTATCTCATTGGTGCTATGAATGCTAACGGTGACCCACGTTTGTCACGTATTGCCGGTGGTGCAGTGGGGCAAACATTGACAACATTTGTTGGCGCAATCAATGGTTTGGGGCAGCCCGGACCAAACGGAGCAAATGCCTACATTACACCTACGTCGTGGTATGCTGCCAATCCGATTCAAATTATGACGTTTGCCGAGACAAAATTTATCGAAGCTGAAGCGCGGTTTTTGGCAAATGGCGGTAATGCAACCAGTACAGGTACAACGCCGGAAGCACGTGCTGCGCTTATAGATGCTGTAACGGCAAATTTGACAAAAATGGGCGTTCCTTCGTCAAGCGTTGCCACATACACCGCACAAATTCCTGCTGCAGCGAATTTGCGCTTGTCGAACATTATGACCGAAAAATTCCGTGCAATGCTGCTCAACGCCGAAATATGGACGGATATGCGTCGTTGGGGCTACAATCCTGCTATCTTCACAGGATTGGCGCTCCCGATGAATCACAATCCCGAATTAGGCGGTCGCTGGATTCAGCGTGCTATTTATCCTCAGTCTGAAATAACACGGAATTCTTCCACATTCGGTCAAAATTGGCAAACCGCAGCAACGTATCCGGCAGAACCAATGTGGCGCGACAGGCAATAGCAGCTTTTACGCCAATTTTTCTTTTTAATTCTTGATTTACTCCATTGTTCATTTTTCAAGATTATGAAACGATTTTTTCTGAGCGTCGTGTTGTCTTGCGCAACGCTCATTACGCTGAGTTCTTGCTACACAGAGCCGAATCCGCTTGCGTCGGTGGCAACGATCGGCGGACCAGTGGCGATTGTGCGGACGGCAGGTTTTTTGAATAATACTCGTGTTTTTGGCAGCGATATTGTTTCGACGCTGCCGGAAACACCTCTTGCCGCCACATCTACACTGCGTTTGCCAAATTATGCTGCGCTTACTGCCCCTACGGCGGGCGGCACGGCAACATTTGTGGTTGAATACACAACGCTGGAAACACCTGTTACGGCAGTGAATTTGTATGTCGTCAGTGGTACAACTCGTACCCTTGCTACAAGTGTTACCGTCAATGTTGCACCTTCGCCAAACAGAGTGCGTCAAAATATCACCTATTCCGTCCCTGCGGGTGCGGCATCGGGTTCGAGGATTGTCCTACTTGCCAGCGTTGTTACGGCAAATGGTGAATCGTGGTCGGGGACAGGCGTAGTGTCAACTGCCGGAGTTCCGTCGGCAGGAACGGCGGTTATCAACGTCCGATAAATTCTCGCTCGAAAATAGCGCATACTGAAAAACCGCCGCTTGAAATTCCTTAAACACAAGGTTTCAAGCGGCGGTTTTTTTTGAGCAAATATGCGACTACTTCACCACGCCCAGCACTCTGAGCAAAAAGGCGATTGCTTCTTGATTGGTGAGGAAAATAGCGCAAAGAATGACCACCATGTAGATTGTTAATTTGCGGTCTAAGCGTGCTTCCGATGCTTTGATTTCGCCCAATAATTCAGCACGAACAGCCTTTATTTCACCCAGTAGTTCGCTGCGTACCGCCGCTAAATCTGCTTTCGACGCAAGTTCTTTACTCATTTCATCGCGCAATTCGATTTTCTTTTGCTGCGATAGAGAAGCAACTTCCGCGCTCAATTCATTCATCCCTTTTTCAAGGTTTACAGCAAGGCTGCGAGCGGCTTCTTGACCAAGTTGCTTCTCAAGAATGGTGTATGTTTCAATGGAAATACTGAAAGCCATGGCGGTTGTGATATTGGTCTCGTGTACAACATTAGTGCAGCAAAAATACATTTTTTATTATGCAAACGCAACCGCCGCTTGAAAGCACTGTTGTAGGCACGTACCTCATTTTTCAAGAGCGAAGGAAATGTGCGTGTTTTTTGTAAATTTGCACGGAAGAAAACCATGAGTGGAGCGGTAAAAGAATCCGCCCACGCAAGCTACTTTCTAAACCTTTCCCCATCCCTGCCGTCTCCAAGAAACAGCACAACCACGTTCTTCAGACGACTATTTTCCTCATTTTGACCAACATTTGATGATGAATCACACCACTCACTTTCGCCGCGTATTGCTCTCAAGCCTTATTTTGGCGCTTGTTCTCGCGTTTGCATTGCATCCGATGTCGCTTCAGGCGCAAGATGTGTTTTCTGAGAAAAGTGTGCGGATAATAAACCCGGGCGCTCCGCTCAATACCGATAGTCTTGAATATGCGCCAACCATCAGCCCTGACGGTAAAACGCTGTATTTTGTCTCAAGCAGACCCGGAAGCAAAAAAAAATTAAGTGATGGCTCTTGGTCGCATGATTTCTGGTATAGTCTGAAACAAAATCGTTTAGACGAAGTGTTTCAGCAGCCTTTCAACATGGACACAATCATGCGTACCACGAACAATGGCTTAAACACATCCCGGAATGAAGGTGTACCATCAATCGCAGCAAACCGTCGGACGATGTTTTTCACTGGATGCGATCGTCCTGAAGTGTTACGAAACAAACGAGATTCCGCAAGGATTAAAGATGGTGCGTGTGATATTTACATTGTAGAATTGAATGATAATGGAGAATGGGGGATCCCCCGTAATCTTGGTCCTACCGTCAATTCAGAATGGTGGGATGCACAGCCATCCGTTAGCCCTGATGGAATGCGCCTTTATTTTGCATCTGACAGACCGGGAGGTTTCGGAGAAGCAGACATTTGGTATTCCGATTATGACGCTGTCCGTAAAATTTGGCTTCCTGCTAAAAATGCCGGAAGTACAATTAACACTTTTTATCGCGATTGGTCGCCTTTTATCGCCGCAAACAACCGTGAACTTTTTTTTGCTTCTGAAGCGGGGCATCAGCCGAATTACGGCGGGACGGATTTTTATGTGTCTGTGCGCAATGAGAAAGACCAATGGTCACGTCCGCGTAATTTGGGGCGACCTATCAACACGGACAAAAATGAGGCGTTTATTTGTACGCCTGCTTCACGGGACGTGCTGTATTTTGCTTCACAGCGTAACGATATTCCAAACTCGAAAGGGAAATACGATATTTTCATGGCATTTGTGCCGCAAAGCTCCTTGTCGGTGGCTATACCGCTTGTGGTGCGGGCGTTGGACGGGTGTTTGATGCAAAATACTTCGGCAAGCATTACAATTACCAATCCCGTTACAAAGCGCACCATTACTGACTCTGTGAATGGTTTGAAGCGTGTAACGGTGGAAACGGTTTTGACGGACTTTGATTTTGGACCGCTTGATAAGCCTGTTGATACCTTGCGTTTGGTTGTTACCGCCCGAAGTCCGCAATACGGCACGCTCATGCAGACACTTACGATTGTCCGCCCCAAAAAGAACGAAAACGGCGCATACAGTGCCATGCCTGAAATACCGCCTGTTTCCTTGGTTTTCGGGGAACGCCCGACGCTGCAATCCATGATGCAGACGATTGGTCTTTCTTCGATGCGTCCTCTTCTAGCAAGGTCGGTTTCATCAGGGTTTAAGGGCTTGGCAATGGAGGAAGTTGTGAGTGTGAGTGTGAATCGCATTTTGAATTACCTCTTTTTTGATGTCGGCGAAAGCGCGATTGCTCCGCGCTACAAACAACTCAAAAGCCCCAAAGACGCTGACGCTTTTGACGAAGAGCGCTTGCGCGGCGAAACGTTGGAAAAATACTATCACGTGCTGGATGTCTTCGGGGGGCGCTTGCGGAAATTTCCCAAATCGGTTATCACGATTGTCGGCTGTAATGACGGAGCAAGTCCCGGAGAAAAAAAAGCAGGACTTTCCAAAGCCCGTGCCGGTGCGGTCTTTGCGTATTTACGGGATATTTGGGGCATTAGCGAAAAGCGCATGAAAATTGTTGTGCGTGATTTGCCGTCCGTGCCATCCAACCGTGATGACAGCTTGGGTTTGGCGGAAAATCGTCGCGTGGAGATTTTGTGTGATGATTGGGATATTGTCAAACCCGTTGTGGATAGAACGCCCGCTATTTCGACTTCTTCACCGTTTGTCCGGTTTACGATTGCCTCGCCGCAAGGTTTGGAAAGCGTTCCCGCGCCTGTCTATATCCCGCAACAGCCGAAAGCGGTTGTTGTGAATGGGAAAACCGTGTATCAACAGCCCCCGCCGCCCCCGCCACCGCCACAAACTGTGCGAACACTGACGATTTTGCAG
>VYMD01000429.1_pt1 | contig 10837 bp, 8 predicted proteins | sample 5115311 | NCBI WGS metagenome assembly VYMD01 (sample SAMN12291779, study PRJNA351875) | freshwater metagenome | isolation source: freshwater lake | place: USA: Michigan, Wintergreen Lake | collected 2013-08-08
CATTCGGGTGCGACACCACTGGTTTACGCCCTTCGTAACCAACGTTTCGAGTTGGCTAAAGTTTTACTCGAGAATGGAGCAGATGTTACGATTCAAGATGAATTTAAGGCGACTGCCATGAGCTATATAGGTTCATTAAATGATCTCGAAATCTTGAAAATGATGATCAAAAGAGGTGGTAACATTCATGAACAAAATGACATTACTGAAGATTCGGTTTTGCATAACGTCTGCAAAGTGGGAAACGCGAATATTCTAGAATATCTTTTGTTCGCTGGAGCAAAGTCAGACATCAACAAAGTAAATTATCGTGGTGAAACACCGCTCCATTTAATTGTACAATCCTACTCAAAGGATAAATTAAAAATGTCCAAGATTCTCGTTTCAAATGGAGCGAGTCTCAAAATTAAAAATCGAGAAGGCTTTACTCCCTACCAACTAGCAGAAAGTTTATCAAATAAGTCATCCTACGATAATGAATTCCATCCTGAGTTGCTAAAATTATTAAAGGACAAATAGAAACTTCATTTCCTATCGATTTTTAGCTTTGAAAAGTTTTTTCATTGGCGACCAATCGCTTTTATTATTTAAATCGAATCCATAATGATTGTGAGAATGATAGTATTCTGCCTATCCATTGTTTTTTTCTTTAACTGTATGCACACGGAAGAAGAACCGTCGCAACCTCCAGTTGAAAAGATACCTCCGCGCGTTTTTGTTCCATTCCCCCAAGCCATGTTTGCCCAAAATGGGTGTAGCTCTTGTCATGGGGATTCGGGGGAGGGTAGAGGGAGCCAAAACGGATTGCCGGACTCCATCCTCATGCCAAACTTTCAAGATGTAAGATCCTTTCGACATGGTTCGGACAAGGCGTCCATCATACGTTCCATTCAATACGGCATACCCGGAACTTATATGAAATCCTATTCCCACTTAAGAAGAACGGAAATCGAAGCCCTAGCTGAACAGATCATTCGATTACGCAAAACCAACCCATCGTTTTAGGGGAATCTGTCTATTTAAAGGCAAAGGATTTTCCTTCTCAAGTGACGATAATCCATTCAAATAGGCAACTAAATTGTACTTGAGTCTGATTCGGTCAAAGTATAATGAAGTCCTTGTTTCGGGGAAAGGATGTTTGTGAATCATTTAAAATTTTATGTCATTCGCTCTTTGCCCTTTCTTTTTCTAATTTCTTGCAATGGTTTGCCTTCAATCCAACGATCCTTTTTGGATTTAATCAGCTCCTTCCAATTTTTTCAGACTCAGACTTCAGATTATTCCATTGGATTTACCGTCAAAGGTTTGCTCGGAAAAGGGCTCATCGTGTCCAACGGGTCCGATTCCATTGCCGTGGAAAAAGATGGAACCTATACATTTTCTACAAAACAACGAACCCGATCTACCTACAATGTGGCCATCCAAACAAAATCGAAAGATCCCGAACAAAACTGTGAAGTCGTAGGTGGCCAAGGTACCATCGTTCGAGGAAACGTTGATACGATTCGAATCAATTGTGGTGATGCCATCAATAATGTCGCAACGATCACGGGTTCAGTGACAGGACTCCTGGGCAGTGGCTTACAAATCACAAACACCTCATCTGCAGGAAATCAAACCATCACGATCAATTCTTCGTCTTTTGCGTTTGCATCCATTCCCTCTGGCTCAACTTACAGTTTTGCAATTACTACTCAGCCGACCACTCCGTCTCAAACTTGTTCGATCACTTCCTCTTCGGGTCTATCGGGAACAGCAAGTTCCACTTCTATAAGTCTGGTCGTTAACTGTTCGAATGGATTTACCATTCAAGGAACCGTTGCCATCGGAGGAGGCTCTGCTTCAAATATCATTGGATCGGGTCTGGAGCTGTCCCTAAGCGATAACGGAGGAGGACCAGCCTTTCTCACTCAATCGCTTCTTCTGTCACCAGGTCAAACCACCTTTGCTTTTCCAGATACGATCCCAAGCGGTGCGCAGTATATAATTACCGTTAGTATCAATGCGTCTAATCAAAGTTGTTCGATCACTACCGGTGCGGGCCCTGCTTTCATTTCAGGTATTGTCACAAATGTGATAGTGGACTGTAGTTTACCTACTCCGACCATTGTCACACCGACTCCTGGAACTTATGCGAATGATATTGCTTCTGTCTCGTTTTCTACCCCAATATCTGGGGCAGAGATCCGATGGAATCAAGGAAATGGTAGCCAAGCAGATCCAACATGTGGCTCGGGTTCCACTGGAAATCCGATAATCACGAGTAACAGTACATCTAGGATTAAGTATAGGCAATGCCGAAGTGGATGGACAGAGTCTACCGTCGTTATGGACACCTTTATCCTTAAAGCTGGCACTCCAACCTTTAGCATCACACCAGGGTCCTTTGTGAATTCAGGTCAAACCTTAAGTTATTCCTCGACTACAACCTCACCATGGTTTTGTGCTAACTTTACTGCCGCTGTTCCCGCTGATCCAACGTGTGGTGCCGCCGTAAATACTTGTGTGTCGGGAGTGACTAGTGGCATTACATTCAGCACTGGCACATTACTCAATTTTAAAGTAAGGGCATGCCGAGTCGACTACGAACAAAGTGATATTGCATCTGCAACTTACACATTTAACCAGTACAATGTGGGAGGAACAGTCACTGGCTTGACAACTCCTTTTGGTGCGAATACACTTGTGCTCCGAAACAACGGAGGCGATGATCTAACCATCGCCGCGGATGGATCTTTTACTTTTGCAACTGCTTTATCTACGGGAGCCACTTACAATGCAACCGTCTTTAGCAATCCGCAGAACCCTTGGCAAACTTGCACCCTTACGAATGGATCTGGAACGGTAGCAAGTAGCAATATAACGAATCTTTCATTATCGTGTAGTTTAAATACATACACTATGTCGGGTGCAGTGACAAGTAGCATTGCCCTTCCCAGTGGGCTCTCGATTTCTAATGGTGTGAATACAATCAATGTACCTGCGGGAGCAACATCGACGCCTCTCAATTTTGCAACACCTTTGAATAGCGGCACCGCTTACAATGTATCGATCACGGCAGAGCCAACAGGTCATGTCTGTGCAGTCACTTCCTCGTTAGCTGGCTCGATTGCAGGAACAAATATAACGGATGTTGGTATCAATTGCGTCACAGGTTACCGAATTGGAAATTCCATCATTCCGAATATTCCTGCTCCTATCAATATAGGTACCTACCGGGGAAATGTGGGAGTGGTTGCAGGGGATGCAAGTAGTGGATTCGATAACGGTGCTGGTAGCGCTTCAAGGTTTGGTGTCATCACTGGCATCGCATATGACGGGACTTTTGGATACATAGCAGACTTTACAAATCATGCAATACGGAGAGTGAATACTGGTTCCAATATCGTGAATACACCAGCTGGAAATGGAAGTGCAGGCAATGACACAGTTGTCTCAGGGTCTTCATTGAATGGACCTGCTGGCGTTCTAACAGATGGAACATTTTTGTACGTTTCGGAATTCACAGGGAACCGAATCAAACGAATCCAGCTATCAAATGGAACGATTGTTACTCTAGCTGGCGATAATTCTGTTGTCTCGCCTAGCAACGCGTTTACAGATGGTGTCGGAACAGCCGCACGTTTTGCAGGTCCTAGAGGCATCGCGTTAGATGGAGAGAACCTATACATTGCCGATTCAGGAAACAAAGCCATTCGTATATTGAACATTCGGACTCTAAATGTAACTACACTTACAAACGATGTTGGTTTTTTAGATGAACCAACAGGCTTGACGATTGTAGGAAATACTATCTACTCGACAAATCCTGGAAATAGCAGAGATTGTATCACTGCCACAAACAAAACTACAGGAACAAATTCTAGCTTTGCCGGAACTTGCGGAACTGCCGGATTTCGAGATGGTACAGGGGTGGGCAATGCTCGGTTCAATGATCCGACAGGAATCACAAACGATGGGGAAAATCTTTACCTAGCCGATACCGCTAACAATCGTTTGCGTAAAATCAAAATAAGAACAGGGGAGGTGACAACCATTGCAGGGAACGGTTTGCCAGCGCTCATTGCTGATGTGGGGCCATATGCTTATACCACTGCTCCTCGAGCCATCACGATGGCAGGAAACACATTCGCTTTTTCCGTTGATTTTGCAGTTCGCACAGTCAATGACTTAAGTTTAGTCGCGGCATACAGGTTGAATGGAAATTCAAGAACCTTTATTTCAAATAACCACCTAACACCATCTGGTACAGCTGTTTATGGCCTCGGAAGGTTTGGGGAAACGGATGGAGCATTTGTTAATTCAACTGTTAATTTCTTAGCCGCCGATCGTTCCACGAGTGGAAACAATAATATAACCATGTCAGGTTGGTTTTTTTGGGATGGGACGGGTGGAGGCACCCAAAGGATCATTTTTTACAATGGAAATTCGGGGTCCGATGGCTCCGGACTGGAACTGAATGGCGCAAATTCACTTCAAATCATAAGGGGAGGTATAGGAGTTACTCCTGCAAACTTCGTTCTACCTGCCAATGTTTGGGTCCATTTAGCGCTCGTGATTCTGCCAGATGATACACATCGGATTTTTGTAAATGGCAAACAAGTATTTCAAGCGATCTTGGCTGGGAATTCAGTTGGAGGAGCAGTACCTCCGCCAGACCCAGACGGATTTCAGTTAGGTTCCAATGGAGCAGGTTCTAATGTTTTTCCAGGTCGTATCTCAGATGTACGTATATACAATCGACCGCTAGGCGAAGGCGAGATCGTTGCTTTGGCAAAAGATGCGGATTCCGCATTGGTGGGAGCAACTTATGCGACTCATCCTTCCGAACTATTAATGAACTTTAAATTCTTCAATTCTTTGACAGCTGGATCCCCCGTCGGTACAACTTTGTCAGATTTTGGGACCTGGTCTTGGGCTTTAGGAAAAGAGGGCTTAACAAGTAGTAGTAGCGTACGTTTGACGGCTGGTCGCTTTGAGTCAAGCTCTCTAGGTCTTCCAGGGGGAGATCATCCTAGAACCGTTTGTGCATGGGTTTACCCTGAAGATTATCCAGCACTAGGTACCCTTCGGACTGTTTTCCGATATGGTGACACAACAGGCGATTCATCGTTCTCCCTTCGAGTTATGAATTTTGCCAACATCCATTACATCGTGTTTGGTGGAGTGGGCCCAGGAAATGATCTAGTCTTTCCTTATAAATTGAATCTCAATAGCTGGACCCACTTGTGTGGTTCGATTGATTCGAGTTCTACGGCAAGAGTATATGCGAATGGAACGATGATTCAAAGTGGAACTATTTCTTCAATCAACACTTCTGGTAGCTCCATCCTCTTGATTGGGGCATTTAACACAGGTATAGATCTTTGGCTAGGCAAAATCACCGATTTCCGAATCTATTCCAAAGCGTTATCCACATCAGAGATCAGAATGATTGGAGCGCAGAATCCTTTAGGTCTGGTCGCCTATTATGACGTAAACTCGGATGCGAATGATATGAGTGGATTTGGAGCTGATGGAACGATCATAGGCTCGGTAAGCTATTCATCAGACAGACGTGGTATGCCAAATTCTGCCCTAAGCGTTGCTGGTGGTAATAATTTCATAAGAGCTCCAGATACCTTTCTTCCTCCAGGCAAAAGTCCAAGAACTCTTTGTATGTGGTATCGCGGGGAAACTACTGTCGATATGTATGGTGTTCCGTTTGGTTATGGGGATGAAAATTCGTTCAACACTGCTTTTTATATTTGGTTGCAACCGTTAGTAGCTCCAGCAGTGGATACGATCCGCTTGTGGGGGGGGCCCGGCTCAGATCTGGATGCTAATTTTACGTCTGATAACTTTATCTGGAGGCATGTTTGCGGAACAAATGATGGTCAAGGAAGTGCCTCAGGTAGCCTATATGTCAACGGTCGTGTTGTATCTTCCGGAAGTCAAAATATAACGATTGTAAGTAATGGTTTTTTACGAATTGGTTCTTTTGTAGTTTCTAGAGACTATTTTGGTAGATTGGATGACCTTATGGTATTCAATCGAGTGTTGAGTGCATCCGAAATCCGTGCCTTGAGTGGATACCATCCTATGCAAACGTCTGCCTGGAATATCAGCATTGGTTCGAGCGCTTTAAAGCTTCACCTGACAGCTGAAAGTCTTTCGAATTTAGCTCCTAGTTCGACAATTACACAATGGCTTGACCAAAGTGGAAATCTAGGCGACTTCGTAAATGATACCAATGCACCATCATATCAAAATTCAGTAATTCCATTTAATCCGCACAGAAGCTCAAGCTCTGTTCAATTCAATAGTGCCTCAACGCAGGCACTCACACGAACCTCAGCGATTCCAGGAATTGCCTCCGATTTTTTTACGTTCTATACTGTCCTTAATCGAAATACACCTTTAGCAGTTGAGGGGGTTTTTGAAACCAATCCAGGAGCCAATGGACTATTGATGCAATTTGACCAAGGAATCTTTCGGGCATCCAAAATTTCGGCGGCAACCATAGGTGAAAGTTCTGTTAGTGCATTTAACCAGAGCAATCGACCATATTTGATCGAAACACGATATCAATATTTGTCATCCATAAATATTGCCTCTCAAGGAACTGGAGTACAATCGGGTGGCGTTAATTTATCACAAAGTTTTGCTGGAAGTAGCGTCTATCACATTGGACGAAGTGTTTCGAATGCCACATACTTTAACGGAGATATCTCGGAAATTATATATTTCAATTCCGTTCTAAGTTCAGCCGATCGAAATTTATTACATTGCTATTTATCGCAACGTTACAACTTGCCATTGGACTCTCTATATGTTTGTGATTGAAGAGTATGCTGATTTGATTTTGCTTGCTAGTTACCCTAATTTCGAGACAATTTTATTTCTTACGATCTTGAGTTTAATGATAAAAAAAAGAGTCTTAAATTCCTATCAAATGACACATTTAGTGAACTAATGTTCATTAGATTGAAACGTGAAAATGACCAAACAAATTGAAAATCAGCGGTTTCGATTTAGTTTAATTTAGTCAAACAAAAACTACGGTATCTAACAGAACATTCATTGTCATCGCTGGTGAATTTTAACAGAAACTTATATTAGAAATAAAGGTTATTCGTCTAGGAATATTAGCGGTAATTACAACGTATTTGCACACAAAATAGGGGAGATGGTTGGGAGAGGCATAAAAAAGTCGATGTTAATAAGGAAGAAAAGCAAATGAAAGGTTACTCGTATTTTGCATGGAAGAGAATAGCTACTCCGATATTATTTTATTTGAATATTTATTTTTCGTTATCATGTGGAAATCCATAGAAAGTATGGAGTGAAAATTCACAACTTTCGGCAAACGAAAAGGAATTTTTTAGTTCAATCGCGAAGCGGGATTTGCATTCTGTTGTGAAACACTTTGACAAGGAACTTGAAATTGAAGCACGCGAGAGTTTTTGGTTCATTGAAAAAAAAGGATACTCAGATTTTTTAAATGCTCAAGGAGATTTGTATCGCTTAATTTACGATACGGGTTACCTGAAGAGTAAAAATTTCATTAATGATTATATGACATGCTACCAACAAGCTTTGTTGGACACTACGTCCATTGAGATCAGTTACAACGATAGGAATCCGACAAAGCATATTACCTTCGAAAATGGCAGGGGACGTTACATCTCTCACTGGAAGTGTATTCAAGAAAGTTGTAAATTAGATACAATACGTTATGCAACAATCGATGGGTCGCCAATCAATTTACCATCGACTGAAACCGACAAAAAAGTTATCCAGGCAATCGAGAAAGGAGATCATAAAAGCCTATATGAACTCTCTAGTGAGCAAATTTATTTTGGTGATTACATAAGCATAGAAAATCCCTATTTCCAAAAAAAATATGACGGAGCAGAGTTTCTGAATGGACAAGGTAATTTTTTTGAAATCATTTTTGATCAAAAAAATCCTGATAGTTTTAGGTTCGGGTTACAGTATCCATATGAAATTCAAATTTCGGAATACAAACCATATAATCAAAGAGAAATAAGAATCATAAATTCAAAAAACAATAGATATTCAGTCTTTTTCAAATGTCCAAAAATGGATCGAGACAAATGTTATATTGACAAGTTTGAAATTGAAATTCACTGACCTTTATCGAGACCTACCTGATTCGTTCGAAATGGGGGGACAACAAATGGCAACGATCTCCTCAATTTGTTCCAAAATCTGCTTAAACTTTCGAATTGCTTCACTCGGATCTAATTGGTAAAATACATGTTTTCCTTGTTTTTCTCTCAGTAAAATACCAACTTCTTGCAATATTCCCAGGTGTCTTGAAATCACAGAGCGATCGATCGAGAGCCCTTCCGACAACGTTGAGATATCCGCTTTTCCTAAACGAATGACTTGTTTAAGGACGTCGATCCGGCTAGGTTCTGACAAAGCAGTTAAGAATTTAGAATCTAACACGACATCTAATGCCTCAATAGCTGACTCTTTTTTTCTTTCTGAAACGGATCGTACCTTTGTGGCCATTGCCCCATGTTTTTCCAAAAATGAGGCGAGTCTAGTACAATTCAAATTTTCAATTGACAGAAATCCAAACAGAAAAAATAAGTGTATATATGCGTCTATATGCACATGTGGTATTTAAATGAACTTTGCCGATCTAACTCTGATTTTTTTAATTGCATTCTCTGGACTTGCGTTCTTTGACGGGATCGTCTTGCATCTCTGGAAATACAAACTTTATGCCTATACGGATACAGTTTATGAACATAGATTACATACGATTCGAGCGACTCTCTTTCCCGTTATGCTCGTAGGGTTATTTCTTTATGATTTGAGAGGGCCAATGTTTATCGCAGTGCTACTCATCGCCTTGATTGATTTGGTGGTTCAAGGCTTTGATATGTGGGAAGAAAAAAAGGCGAGAACCAGATTTGGAGGACTCAGTTCACTTGAATACATTTTGCATGTGGTATTGACTTCACTTCACACATCAATGTTGTTACTGTATGTATTGAGTAAACCTATCGAAGCATTCTATACAATGGAAACGCAGGTCCTTGCTGTATCTTCCTATCAGTATTTCATAACCATGAATCTACTTCCAGGAGCAGTAATTGTTGCGTTACTCCATTGGATTCTAATGCACTCGTATTTTAGAAAACCGAGCGGTGAGGAATTGCCATCTTCACAAGCCACTTAATCACCCACGCTCGGATCAACCGAGCGTGGCCTTTTAATTCGTATTATGCGGCCGGATTTGTCTTTGCTTTGAATAGCCCTGAGAAACTGTCTCTATAGGAATAACCTAAAAATCCATTTGCGACAGTCAGGAAAATTCCAACAGGTAGACCGGACTGGTCAAGCAGCAAATGGACAAAAAAGATATTGATGATGATCGGAGAAAGTATCACTAGAGCCATTGGCACAAAACGGTTGCTAAGGAGAGCAATGCCACAAATGAGTTCTGTAACCTTTACTAATTGCATCAAATATCCCGATGCCGCCAAACCTTCATTGAAAGTTTTCATATTTCCTGTCATTTCCGGTGGAGTGATCAGTTTGAATAAAAAAGTGACCGAAGCAAAAATAAATAATGCTCCCACTAAACTACGAACGATTGTTACAGCTATTTTCATGCTACCTTCCTATAATTTTATTAGACTATTTTTGAATTTTAATTTGTGTTTCAGGAGACTTTCTATCGATCATACATTGGAAAAAAATAGGGACTGATTCATTTCCAGAGAAATCACGAGCCTTAAACTCGAGTTGGATGACATCCGTATAAGGGAACGTCTTTTCTAAGTCAAAAAGTCGGTTGGAAGCATTCCAAGTTTCAGATCCTTTTACGCGCCATAGGTAATCTTTCGTTTCTGTTAGAACATCCTTTGCATTTAAAACAATCTTCGTATTGCGAACGCAAATGGGTTTGTCATTGTCACCGATAAGATTTGGAGTTGTAGAGACGGTTAACACGGGAGCGCTTGAGTCGACAAGCCACCGCAATTCAAATTTTCGGGAAGTATTCTTAACATTGTCAGTTGCGAAGACTGTCAATGTATGTCTGCCTTCCTCTTTCGTGGGAAGAATCCAATCTTGGCCCTGCGTGACACGAACCAATTCTCCACCATCGAATGAGATAAAAGTTTCATACACACCACTTTCTTCATCGATGGTGCGAACTTTAATCTCGTTGGTCGCTTGCGCTATCGCAATGTCTTGCCAAAATTTTGGCAATGACTTCCAAATCAAATTAATCTTTGGAGGAGTTTTATCCACAAAAAGGTTGATTTGTTTTTCTGATTCCAAATTCCCCAATTTGTCTTCTGCATAGTAGTGGATTTCATTCCATCCCTGATTCGGTGGAAAAATAGGCTCAGCATATTTCAGCCAAGGGTCATCGTTCCATTTAAAATGATAGATTGTACCCTCTTCTGGCGAGGACCAATTCAACTTATAATGCTCGTTAACGAAAAGTGTTCCGTCCGCGCTGAGATAGCTATGAGGCTCAGAAATCTGACTTTGTGAGAGTAGGAAAAAAGGTGTCAGGCAGATAATGAGCAGGAAGAAACGATTCATATCGTCATTTTATTTTTAAGTAGCAATTGGACAGAAAAAAACAGACTCGACCCGAAACCCAATCCTTCAATCATCGTGAGAAGATGCTCTCGGTAGGGAACGACATTGTAGAAAATGAGCGAATTCGTGAGCTCTTAGAAAAACATGGAGATCGTTTTTTAAAACGGGTCTTCACTGAGGAAGAAGTCGCCTATTGCCATTCCCACAAAGATCCAGTTCCCTTTTTAGCGGGTCGTTTTGCTTGCAAGGAAGCGGTCAT
>VYMD01000432.1_pt1 | contig 10828 bp, 19 predicted proteins | sample 5115311 | NCBI WGS metagenome assembly VYMD01 (sample SAMN12291779, study PRJNA351875) | freshwater metagenome | isolation source: freshwater lake | place: USA: Michigan, Wintergreen Lake | collected 2013-08-08
CGCGCGGGCGGCGCCCGCGAGTCGCGGGCCGTGGCACGCGTGGACAGCGTGCGCCCGTCCTTCGGGTCCTTCGGGCCGCCCGAGGGCCGCTGCGGCGGCACGACCGGGGCGTCCGGGTGCCCGAACAGCCCGTGCAGCCCGAACTCCGCGCCGATCAGCAGCGGCAGCCCCACCTCCTTGGCCCGCACGTGCGCGCGGACCACCCCGGCGAGCGAGCACTCGTCGGTGACCGCGAGCGCCGCGTAGCCCTGCGCCTTCGCGCGGTCGACCAGCTCCTCGGGGTGCGAGGCGCCGCGCAGGAACGAGAAGTGGGTGACGCAGTGCAGCTCGGCGTAGGGCGGGATCAGGGCAGCCTCCCCGTGCCCGAGAGCGCGTCGAGCGGCGAGGCGACCGTGCCCGCGGCGATCTTCAGCACGTGCGTGTAGATCATCGTCGTGCTGACGTCGCTGTGCCCGAGCAGCTCCTGCACCGTGCGGATGTCGGTGCCCGACTGCAGCAGGTGCGTCGCGAACGAGTGGCGCAGCGTGTGCACCGACACCGGCAGGTGGATGCCCGCCGCCCGGACCGCGCGCTTCAGGTGCCGCTGGATGAGCTGCGGGTAGAGGTGGTGCCGGCGCTCGATGCCGCTGCGCGGATCGCGCGAGCAGTGGTCGGCCGGGAACACCCAGTGCCAGCCCCAGCTCGCACCGCCCGACGGGTACTTGCGGGCGAGCGCGTCGGGCATCTCCACGCCCGGCCGATCGAGCTTGCGGTCCTGCTCCCACCACCCGCGCGCGCGGGCCATCTGCGCCTTCAGGTCCGTCGCGAGCGAGCGCGGCAGCATCACCACCCGGTCCTTGCCGCCCTTGCCGCTGCGCACCACCACCACGTGCCGCTCGAAGTCCACGTCCTTCACGCGCAGCTTCAGCGCCTCGGTCAGGCGCAGCCCGCAGCCGTACAGCACGCGCGCGACGATCGCCGGCTCGCCCTCCATGCGCTCGAGCACGTCGCGCGTCTGCGCGACGGTGAGCACCGCCGGCACGTGCTTGCGGACCGCCGGCCGCTGGATCTGCTGCATCCACGGCAGGTCCTGGTCGAGCACCTCCCTGTACAGGAACAGCAGTGCGCACAGCGCCTGCTTGTGCGTGGAGGCCGACACGTTGCGCTCGTTGACGAGCGCGTTCAGGAAGGCCTCGACCTCCGGGCCGCCGAGCGTGCGGGGATGCTGCAGCCCATGGTGCCGGATGAACGCGCGGATCCACAGCAGGTAGGCCTGCTCGGTGCGCAGGCTGTAGTGCAGGTAGCGGATGCGCTCGCGCACCTGGTCGAGCAGCCGGGTGGACTGCAGGGCAGGGCGGGGCGATGCGACGGGCCCATGGATACTGTACATAAGAACAGTATCCGGGGGAAGCCCGGGCGCTTCAAGAGCAACCGAGGTCGTAGGTCGAAAGAGTCGGTGGGAAGCGGTCGCGGGGCGTGGGGCGACACCGCCGTTCGGGCAGGGGAGGGCGGTTATGCGGACACGACTGCGAAGCGCGAACCGGCGTGCATCGCGCCGTGCGACCGTTCGTCGGGGAGGGCGGGGAAACGCCCATCGGGGTTATTGGGCAACGGCGCATCCGTTAGTACAGTGCCATAATCCAAATACAAGTTAGGCCGCAAAATCGTCAGTAACTTGTCGCCACCACCAAGAGAAAGCCATGCACATCTTTCCCACTCCGCCAAAGGAAGCCACGAAGTCGCTTTTGGCTTCTTGCTCTTTACCAACACAAGATCTGACCGACAAGCACTTTGAGCACTTCTTTGGCTGTGGTGACGAACGCAATCCTGCCGGCGTAGTCGGTGTGGAAGTACTCGGGTCCGTAGGCCTACTGCGATCACTCGCGGTCGCAGAGGCGGCCCGAGGTTCGGGCTGCGGCAGGCGCCTCATTCAAGAGGCCGAACTGTATGCGGTAAGTCAAGGTATTGAGGAACTCTATCTCCTCACAAGTACCGCCCGAGCGCTGTTCGAGTCTGTAGGTTATGCGGCAGCTAGTCGAGACAGTGCGCCGCCTGCTATCCGTACGACCGCTGAGTTCTCCTCAATCTGCCCAGCTAGTGCAACGCTTATGCGCAAGCGCATTGCGGCCTAACCCCTCGCTCAAGCTGACCCGCTACGGCATGCAGCGTAAGCCTGGTGTGCGGCGCCTTCGGCACCTTCGCACACCAGGCTTACACTGCATGCCTCCGCGGGCAGCTTAGCTCGAACGTTAGGCTCCAAAGTAACCCCCGTGCTACATGCATCCAGCATGAACAAAGTCACCGTTCGCCAGGCGGTTCTCGCCGATCTTGACGCTATTGCTGACCTGTTCAATCAGTACCGCCAGTTTCAGGGGAAAGCATCCGATCTCTCAGCATGTCGCGCCTTTTTGTACGACAGGTTTAATCATGCGGAATCCACTGTTTTCTTGGCAACCGTGGAAGCTCATCCGGTCGGCTTTGCCCAGCTGTACCCCAGCTTTTCCTCCACCGCTCTCGCCCGGGTGTTCATACTCAACGACTTGTACGTTTCCGAGTCAGGGCGGCGCCGTGGAGTTGCTTCTGCCATGCTCAAGGCAGTTGAAGACTACGCGTGGGCTCTAGGCGCTTGTCGCGTGAGCCTGAACGTCGCTCAGGTCAATGTGTCGGCCCAGGAACTCTACGAGGTCACGGGTTGGGTACAGGACCGAGAATTCTTCATGCATCACCGCTATCCACCGAAGGCATGACCTGCCGCCCCGGGTGAGGCCTAACCTTACGCTCAACCAGACGTGCAACAGCGTTCGTCGCCTGTGCTTCATTTCGTTTTGGCCCGGCCTCTGCCAGTTGCCGCACGCCTGCTAGTTTCGCGTTACGCCACATTGGCTGCGCTTGTCGAGATCGTCCAGGAAAACGAGGGGCGGAGGGAGTAACGCGTGAACTGTGCCGCTGATTGCCCCGACCTGCCAAGCACTTCGGACAATGCTGCGCTTCGCCTTGCAGCGCGCGCCGGATGCGTCGGCCTAACAAGCTGCTGCAGCGGACGCTTGACCCCGTCGCCTGCCCGCTTCCGCGGCCAGTCGCCGGCATCAAGCGCCGCTGAGCGCCATCGTTATGCCTCAGGGGCCGCGCAGTTGCGCACTCAATCAGCGCTTGTCTAATATACGGCAATGCCGTAGTATCCGACCGTGCTGACTGTCGCCGAAACCGCCGTCTTTGTTCGATACGCCGCGGAGGTCTGGAGCGACGCTGAGCGAGAGGCGTTCATCTCATGGATCGCAGCGAATCCGAGCGCGGGGGGTGTGATCCCCGGTAGCGGTGGCTGTAGGAAGGTGAGATGGACGCGCCAAGGCCAAGGGAAGCGCGGGGGCGCTCGAGTCATCTACTTCGTCGCATCAGGCCAAACGATATGGCTGCTAATCGTTTATGCGAAGGCCAGGTTCGACAATCTGCCCGCCGAATTCCTGGCTGAGCTAAAGCGCGGAGTTGAAGATGACTGACGAACTCGAACGGTTCAAGCGAGACCTGCTTAAGTCCGTAAAGCAGATGCGTCGCGGCGAGGCTGCGCGTGTCACGCGCGTGAAGGTTCCAGAGGCTGCCGAGGCGCGGTCTCGTACCGGGTTGTCGCAGGAGCAGTTCGCGAGGCTGCTCGGTGTTTCTGCGCGGACGTTGCAGGATTGGGAGCAAGGGCGTCGAGAGCCGACAGGGGCTGCGAAGACATTGCTGCGCGTCGCGTATGAACATCCCGAAGTGCTCCTGAAGCTCGAGCGCTGATGCATAACAAGCTGCTGCATCGGACGCTTGACCCCGCTGCCCGCCCGCGACCGCAGTCGGTCATCGGCTTCAAGCGCCGCTGAGCGCCACCGTTAGGCCTCACAGGAAACCTTTCACCATGTTCACTGCCGAGTTCCTGCTTACCTCCCTCGTTGTCGTGCTCATCCCTGGCACCGGCGTCGTCTTCACCGTGTCTACCGGTCTGGCACTCGGCAGGCGCGCAAGCCTCTTTGCTGCGCTCGGCTGCACCCTGGGTATTGTTCCGCATCTGCTTGCCACCATCCTGGGCCTAGCCGCAATCATGCACACAAGCGCTCTGGCGTTTCAGGCTCTCAAGTGGGCCGGTGTCGCGTATCTCTTCTACCTTGCCGTCGTCACGTGGCGTGATCGTTCAGCCTTCTCTGTCCAGCCAGTGCAGGGGAAAGGCAGCAGTCTCGGTCTCGTGACCAAAGCGTTCTTGCTCAACATCCTCAATCCCAAGCTCACCATCTTCTTCCTGGCGTTCCTGCCGCAGTTTGTCGAGCCGGGTGCGGCCTCGCCCTTGCTGCAGTTGCTCGGCCTCAGCGCTGTCTTTATGGCTATGACCTTCGGTGTCTTTGTCGTCTATGGGCTCCTGGCTCACGCCTTCCGCAAGGCGGTCATCGAGTCCACCCGTGTGCAAACTTGGTTGCGCCGTGGCTTTGCTGGCGCCTTCGCTGGGCTCGGTGCACAGCTCGCCGCTTCCGAGCGGTGAGGCCTAACCCCTCGTTCAAGCCGACCCGCTACGGCAGGGAGCGTAAGGCTGGTCCGCGGCCCATGAGGCATCATCGCGAACCAGGTTTACGCTGCCTGCCTACGCGGGCGGCTTAAATCGAACGTTAGGCAATGCTTGTCCAATGACAGTCAGACTCCAGGTGCTCATCGCTGTTGTCTTTCTTGCCGTGGGCGTTTGCCTTTACTGGGCTACTCAGAGGAACGTTGAGGGCGGGCTCGCTGAGCTGGCGGCATGCAAGAAGCAATGCTCAGCGGAAAACAAGGACGGGCAGCTGGTTCCGTTCTCAACCACACAGCTCTCGAAGCGCGGTACCTCCGATGGGCCGCTGAGATGTCAGTGCGTGTAGGCCCTATGTATAACTGTACCGTTCACTTTGCTTTCTCAGGCCGCCGGGGATCGCTGTCGACGCACCCGTTGATCGGTCTGCTCTGGAGGGTCGTGAAGCCAATCTCGCGTCGGTCGCAGCGGCTGAATCTCGGAGAGTCGTCCTTCGTGACCCCGGCTTCCTTGCCTAACCAAAAGCTGCATCGGACGCTTGACGCCGATGCCCGCCCGCGACCGCAGGCGGGCATCGGCGTCAAGCGCCGCTGAGCGCCATCGTTAGGCAATTCAAGTGTGCTTCGACCGTATCCTCAAGTGCCTTTTGCTTGTCGCCTCGGCAATCTGCAACGGCTGCATCATCGTGCCTAAGCCGTCGACACAAGAGCTTCAAGCGCTTGACTCACCGCCTGCCGAGATCACGGCAAAGATTGACCGTCTTTTTCCACGTGCTCTGGCTTGGTATGAGGCCGTGGAGGCAGAATTACTACCCAAGGGACGCCCGCTGTCCAACGAGGAAACCGAAACGGCTCGTAGATTCGGCGTTCAAGACCCGACCAAGATTCGAGTAATTCAACTCGAGAGCTTTCCTATGCCTGCCGATGCTGAGCTGTTGACTGAAGCTCGGCGCTTAGGGCTTGGTAGTCGCTCCGAGGGCGGTCGCGCAAATGGCTACGTAATTATGCTCAAACCTTGGCTTGCGGACGACAAGAGAGTCATTGCACACGAGCTTGTCCACGTCGGGCAGCACGACCGTATGGGACGCGCTTCATTTCTTCGCCGCTATCTGATCGAATTGGAGATGATGGGGTACTCTCGCTCTCCACTCGAGCTCGAGGCGTATGAAAAACAACGACAAGTTCAATAGGCATGCCGACTCTTTCCGTCAACCGAAGGCGGGCGGGGTCTTTAGCCTTGGAAATTGCGAAGCGCCGTCAAGGCAGAAGGCCTAACCTTAATGGCACTTACTTTAGCCATTTTGCCTATGGCAACGGGATCCCCGCTTCGAATGTTGCTCATGGCCGCGCCCCTGAACATGCCGCCGGGCTTGGTCGAGCTGCAACTTGGCTGCGCACGCTTTCGAGTAGCAAATGGCTAAAGTAAGCGCCATTCGGCCTAACCTGGAGTTGGAGCGGGCGGCTTGCATGGGTCGGCGCTCCGCGAAACGAAAATGTTCCACTCCACGCCGGCCCGTGCAAGCCGCCGTTCAACGTCAGCGTTAGGCCCACCTGATGAGCCCTCGCGAATTCGAGAGATGGGGACGCACGCGTAAGAAGGGCTTCGTGCGCTTCGCTTCGCTCTGGGGCACTGCATGTGGAGTGATGGTGTTTCTCGCGACGTACCTTTTGCCCGTACTCCTTGGGGGCGGGCAGCTGCACTTGGGGCAGGCACTAGATGGCTTCGTCAGATCCGTTCTGACGGGCGGGTGCATCGCGGCGGGGGCGTGGTTTGGTAGCGAGTGGAAGTACAAGCGAATTGAGGCGCGGGGTCGTGCCTAACTTTCAGTTGGAGCGGACGGCTTGCACGGGCCGGCGCTCCGCGGCCATCTCATCGTCCACTCCGCGCCGGCCCGTGCAAGCCGCCGTTCAACGTCAGCGTTAGGCACCACACAACAACTCGCGAGGGAATCACTTGACTATCGAACGTTACGTTCTCTGCAAATCGACCAAGGTACCCACCTACGCGCAAGTATTGAACGAACTGAATCAAACTGGACTCCGCCTGGAGGTCCAGAAGGCGTTCGACCCTGCGAAGAGCGCGGAATTCGTACCCTGCTTGTTCGAAGGCCTAGAGAGTGGATTCGACTACTCCGTCAGTACATACAACGTGGGCGACTTCGATTTCACCGAAGCTCAGGAACTGGAAGCTGAGGGTCTAGATACCATTCTTGAATTGTCGACGTACTCGAATGCCCAGGAAATTATGAGTTCTACCATCATTTCGGTATGCCTGGTCCGCCTCACCGATGGACTTCTCATCGCCACCTTCGAGGAAGAGTTCATTCGGTTGTCAACAGCTTCGGATTGGCTTGCTGCGAAAATGCCTTCGATCCGGGAACAGTTTTCTGGGCCCAGCTCTATCCGGCAAGCCAGGCGGGGAAATGCCTAACCCGACATTCCAGGGATCGGCCTGCGCTTCGTGTGGTGCAGTCGCGCCCCGAGCCGTGGATGCGCCTAACCTATTGCTGCAGCCGACGCTTGACCCCGTCGCCTGTCCGCTCCCGCGGCCAGTCGCCGGCATCAAGCGCGGCTGAGCGCCACCGTTATGCAGCGAGGGTGAGGTCAGGTTTATGCCGACCAAGGTGAAGGAACTGATCGTGATGCTGGAGGCGGACGGATGGGTGCTAGTTCGCACGAAGGGCAGCCATCGGCAGTACCATCATCCGACGAAGGCCGGAACGGTGACGGTTGCAGGAAAGCCGAGTGTCGAGGTTCCGCCCGGAACCCTTGCCAACGCGCTGCGGCAAGCCGGTCTCAAGAAGTGAGGGTAAGAATGGATTACGTGGTCATCATCGAGAAGGGCAATAGCTCGTTCGGCGCATACGTGCCGGATCTTCCGGGGTGTGTCGCGGTGGGCGAAACCCGGGAGGAAGCCATGAAGCTGATCCGGGAAGCGATCGAGTTCCACATCGAAGGCCTCAAGGAAGATGGGTTACCCGTTCCGGTCCCGTCGTCTACGATTCAGACGGTGCGCGTCGCCGCATAACAAAGTGCTGCAACGGACGCTTGACCCGGCCGCCGCCCTGCGACCGCAGGCCGTCGTCCGCCTCAAGCGCCGCTGAGCGCCAGCGTTATGCAGCATGGCGGGAGCTTGACATACCAAACAAGGTATGGGCATCATGGGGTATGTGGCGTGTATTTGAGCATCGACGTGTCGACCGCCAGCTTGGCGATGCCCCGCGGGAAGTCCTTGTCCGATACGAGAAGTGGAAGGACATCGTGTCGCTTTCGGGGCCACCCGGTCTGCGACTGATCAAGGGCTTTCATGATGAAGCGCTGTCAGGGCAATGGGTGGGCCATCGCTCGTCTCGCCTTGGGATTCAATGGCGTGTGATCTATCAGGTCGAGGCGTCTGAGGTGCGGGTCTTGGTCATGACAGTGACCGCTCATGACTATCGGAGGGCACGATGAGGAATTTTCAGGTAGCGAAGAAGCGCGTCGAGGTTTCGGTCGGGGAGTCGGTGTGCGTGATCCGTGAGCTTCAGGAGATGAGCCAGAACGACCTAGCGCGCGCCACCGGAATCCCGCAATCGACGATCTCGGCGATCGAGAACGAACGAGTGCGGCTCGGTGTAGAGCGCGCCAAGGTGCTCGCGCGGGCCCTGCGCTGTCATCCCGGTGTGCTCGTCTTCCCGGGCTGGGACGCCGACTATGCGGACGCTGCATAACCAAGAGCTGCATCGGACGCTTGACGCCGATGCCCGCCCGCGACCGCAGGCGGTCACCGGCGTCAAGCGCCGCTGAGCGCCACCGTTAGGTGCTCATGGAACGATTCGGCGCAATTGTCAGTAGGGTGACCATCCCCGCCGTGGTCTCGTTTCTGGCTGTTGTTTGCCTCGGCAGCCTTGCGTTCTCCCGCTCAGCTTCTGAGGTCGTGCCAATGGCGCTCATCGCCGGCGGTTTAGGCATCCTGCCGACACTACTCATCGGCGTCCCTTCATATGCAGCCCTTGTGTACTTTCGCCTCGCAGGGTTCGTTACGTCGGCAGCTGTTGGGGCGTTTCCCGGACTTCTGTTGATTGCAATTAGTGCATTGCTCGCGGATTCTGGTGTTCATGTGAGCTTCTTTGGTCTGTTGTTCGTTCTTTACGGTGTTCCTGTTGCACTTGGCACCCATATCGGATGCCTCGTAAGTAGATCGCGGATGGGAGCACCTAACATTTAACTCAAGCGGACCAATCAATCGCTTCGCGATTGATGTGGCCGCTTAGTTCATGCGTTAGGCAGATCATGAAGACTGGCGTGCTCGATTTTCAACTGTCGAACACGGTGAAAGCACGGATCGAGGAGAGTGGCCTGTCGATTGCGAGCTTTCTTGACCTTGCACAGTTGGTAAGGAGCCTCCCTTACGCGCGCTGCACACCCGGTGATGATCCCTACCAGGTCCTGAAAGAGCGGCGCGGAACCTGCAGCTCGAAGCACTGCCTTCTTGCGGTCGCGGCTCGTGACTCTGAGCATGCCGAACTGAAGCTGATGGTCGGCATCTATCGGATGAGTGAGACGAATACGCCTGGGGTAGGGCGCGTGCTGTCGCGTGCTGGTCTGCCTTTCGTTCCCGAGGCGCACTGCTACTTGGCCTCGGCCGGCGAGCGATTCGACTTCACGGGCCTGACAAAGGGGCGGGAGTCGCCGTTCGCTGCCCTTGAGGCGGAGTACATGGTTGATCCAGCTGCGCTACCGGAAGAAAAGAGTCAACTTCACAAGCTGGCGATCGATGCGTGGAGGGTTGAGGTGGGACTGAGCTTTGGCGACGCGTGGGCGCTGCGCGAGGAATGCATCGCAGCTCTTTCGGCTTCACACGGAGCTGCTTAGTGCGAAGATCGTGTTCGAGCAGAGCTTGCTCGCCTAATTCAAAGTTGGAGCGGACAGCTTGCACGGGCCGGCGCTTCGCGGCTCGAAAATGATCCACTCTGCGCCGGCCCGTGCAAGCCGCGTTCAGCGCAGCGTTAAGTCTCACCAAGAGCGTCCGGTACCTCGAGGGTTGCTGCTGCACGTTTATGTAGATACAATAACGTATTGACAGTGACCTTCGATCCGAGCAAGAGGGCCGCAACGCTCGCCGAGCGTGGACTCGACTTCAAGGACGCTGCGCTGGTGTTTGCCGGAACGACGTTCGAGGTCGAGGACGACCGCAGGGACTACGGAGAGACGCGCATCGTCTGCTTCGGGCTGCTTCGAGGAGGAATGGTCGTGGTTGGCTACACGCCGCGTGGCGCGGATCGCCACGTATTCAGCATGAGGAAAGCGAATGACCGCGAACAAGAGCGTATCGCGCCGCTCCTTGGGGTCTGATCTCGCGCGAGTCGATGCACACGTGATTCAGCCGAATGAGTACGAGGAACTGCCGGAGTTGACCGATGAGATGCTGGCGCGCGGAAAGGTCAACAAGGGCGGTCGACCCAAGGCTGCGAATCCTCGCAAGCTGATCTCGATCCGGTTGCCGGAAGACGTGATCGAACGTTGGCGTGCCACGGGTCCGGGTTGGCAGACCCGTATGGCGGATCGTCTCGCGAAGGCGCCGCCGAAGTGAGCCTTAACCGGTCGCATCAAGTGCCGTTGAGCTTCTTCGTTAGGCAATGCCAATGAAGCCATTGCTGCTCGCAACTCTCACGGGTGCACTAGCTGTTGCAGCGTGTGGCCGAGGAACACCAGTCTCTGACGCTCTTGCGAAGCAGGTTGTTGATGGGGGAACGATCCGTGTCGCTTCAATCACAGCGTTCGACTGGGACAGTTTCTACGTCTTCAGTCCCTACACTCCTGGCGCGGAGATCTGCTCAAGGCTTGGTGGCAAGTGGCCTGACTGCGATCGCAAGGTGCCCAACGCGGTGGGCGAAGGACAATACTTCTTGGCATTTTCGCTCGGTAGTTCCGTTGTTCACTTCGAACTGCATCGAAGGGCAGGGGGCGACTTCTGCGAGACCGGTTGCGCGCTCGTCCTTTCGAAGGAGCAGGCAGTGTTCAAGGTCAGCCGTATCGAAACACCGACCGGACAGTGGCGTCGGTTCGACCGTGTCAGCGGCCATACCTAGTCCGCCCTGAACAACCCGAAGACCGAGCATTGAAGCGGGTTTCGAGGCGATTGGGGTGCGCTGAATCTGCAGGAATGAGAAAATGTGGGCTCGTTTTCCTGCAAATCCTACGAGGTTGGCGATGGGCCCGAAGCGGCGCGCGGCAAGGCAGTTGTCGCCTGAGTTATGCGGCTGATCGCTGTATTTCGATCTGATCCGTGGCGGCCGGTGCGATCACTTCATCGCGTTCCGGGTTGAGCGTGACCACGTCGATGCGC
>VYMD01000434.1_pt1 | contig 10797 bp, 8 predicted proteins | sample 5115311 | NCBI WGS metagenome assembly VYMD01 (sample SAMN12291779, study PRJNA351875) | freshwater metagenome | isolation source: freshwater lake | place: USA: Michigan, Wintergreen Lake | collected 2013-08-08
GAGATCATGACATCAATTATATTTTGGCATTACCAGATGTCCAAGAACGAGTAAAACTATTTAAGGAACATGAGCAAGCGGCTAAGGAACAAATATTGCGATGTTCTAAAGAGCATGGCAATTTGGTAGTGTTAGACCTTCGCAATGAAGAGACTATTTTTGCAGTAAATCGATTTATGATTTATGCTTTGTTCCCTGATTCAAATCTATCTATCCATGTTATGTGGGGTGTGAAAAAACAAAACACCGTATTTGCGATCGGTAAGTCGATTCTAAATCGCACATCTCAAACAAACATCGGTGATCTATGTTTGAGTTACAATGGCGGTGGTCATTTTAATGCGGGAACCTGTCAAGTTCCGAACGAGTCCGCCGAACAAGATTTAAAAGACATCATTTCTATGATTTTGGCTAGCGAGTGAGTTTTTCTCTAAGCCAGCCATAAGTTTTGTCAGGAATTTCAAAAGGAAAGAAGTGAGTGGCTTCTTTCCAAATGGTCACAGAGGATTCTTTGTGATTTCGAGTGATCATTTTTGCTAAACTTGGGCTACATACATTATAGTTTTCTGGAATGATCACGTGTGTCTTTTTTGTAATTCGGTAGAATTGTAAATATACAAGATAATGGGCATGGCTAAAAATTTTTGATTCCACACGAGGATCACAACATAACATCACTTCATCGAGTTTTCCGACCTTTCGAAAGCAATGGGTAAGATAATCTTCATAAATTGATGGTTCAAAATTTGCGAAGGCAGGAAACTTTTTATAGGATCGTCTTACGAGTTCGAGAGAACTAAAATTTGGTCTTCGTTTGGCGGCGCCTCTCGCTAAAGGGTTCCCGAAGATTTTTGCAAGTGTCACCATTCTCAGTCCTAAAATGACCGGATCCCAGACAATTAAGGATTCAAATCTTTCAGGTTCTTTGACTGAAGCAAGTAAACTTGCGGCCCCACCTAAAGAGTGACCAACCGTTGTTATTTGAGATAGACTTTCTTTTTCCAAAAGTGCCAAAATCTGATCTCGGAAAAAATACCAATTGTGAAAATCTAAACTCATCTCGCTTTTCCCGTGTCCGGCAAAGTCAAGAGCAAGCACACGATAATCAGCTTTCAGTCGATTGAAATAATATTGATAACAGCCTGCGCTATACCCATTCGCATGACAAACAAGTAGGGGAGGTTTGTCACCTTCAGAATCATAATAAGCAAGATTCAAACCGGCAAAAGATAGTGTTTTCTGCTTCATTTTTCTATTTGACCGTCTTAGAAAAGATTCTAGATTGCCAGTATCCCATGCAATTCCAGATCATCCTCGTCTTCTGTATAGCGGTATTCTTTAACGCACTTGCCAATATTTTAATGAAGACATCCTCCCTTCAAGATGCGGAAAAACCGATCCAAGCAAATGCAACCGGCATTCTTGGAACCATTTTTAATCCATATTTTATGTTGGGTTTGACTGCTTTTGGATTGGCACTTTTAGGCTATAGATTTGTTCTTGGAAAAGGACTAAAGCTCTCCCTTGCTTATCCCGTCTTTACATCAAGTGGTTTTATCATAGTTCTCGTCGCATCTGCAATATTTTTTAAAGAAAAACTCAATTGGACACAGTGGACAGGCATTGCATTTATATTAGTTGGTGTTTGGTTGACCGCATTGCAAATGTTTGATGTTGAGTCTTGATTCTAAAATTATCTAACTCGCGTCTAGCAGCTGCATTTTTACTAGTCCTTTTCATTTTTTGTAAACCGAATTCATCTCAATTACCTCCATCTCCTAACACAAATTTTAAAAAAAAGAACGTTCTATGGATCGTGATCGATTCTCTGCGTGGAGATATCATCGGAAATTATGGTGTGACTCCAACGCTCGATTCATTATCAGAGTCCTCTTATGTTTTCAAAAATCATTTGGTAAATGCCGCCTGGACAAGGCCATCCACTATCGTATTTTTGACTGGGAAATATGCTTCACGTAGTCCTGTCAATTTTTGGGATTATCCGACTCCCAAACACGAAGTGATCTCGTTTTACCAAAAAGAACTTTATCCTTTGCCAAAGTATCTTTCGGAAAATGGGATCCATACCGTGATGGTGGGGAACAATCCATTCTTAACTGATAAATATGGATTGGGAGTGGACGTCGGGTTTCAAGAATTGTATGATTTTTCGAGTTATCATAATGATACAGTTCATATCACCAAAAAAACGCTGTCGGTTCTAGATGATTTGGTCTCTAAATCCAAACGGGATACTCCATTCTTTTTTTTCTTAAACTTTAATGATCCTCATAAACCATACACACCGCCCTTAGGTTATACGGAACGAATCAAAACCGATGAATCTTTGCATGAATTAAAAAGAAACTATCTTGGAGAAGTTGGATACATTGATGATCAATTGAATCTAATTTTTTCTCATTTGAAGGAAATTGGATTATGGGAAGATACCACGATCATCATAACAGCAGATCACGGCGAAGTGATGCAAGTGGAACATTCCATCTCTCCGTTCACTGGAACCAATACTTTTTTCGGGCATGGGCAAGATTTGTTTCTTGAAAATATTTTTGTTCCGCTGATTGTCAAGTTAGCTGGTCAAACCAAAGGCAAAAGAATAGAAGATAGGACTCAATCTGTTGATCTTTACCCTTTTGTCTTGGACGAATTCCAGCTCGTACCTAAATCAAACTTGGATGGAGTTTCGCTTCACAATACGATCCAACAAATTCAAAAATCAGAAAGGTTGTATTACGGTGAAACTCGCTCAACGCAAGGAGTTGGCCTGGGCTTTGATTTTCTTCTGCAAAAGTCATTTCGATTCCATGAAATTGGAAAATTTTGGGAGGGATATGTTGGAAAAGAGATCTACCTTTACTTCAATGTTAAATCGGATCCTTTACAATTATCGCCTGTTCGGTTTGGGACCTTCGAAGAGCTATCCAATCTTAGCATCAGTGAAGAAAGTAAAAATAAAATTCGACAGCTCTACTTTGAGCTTAGGAAGATTGAACCCTCCATTCCCCTCTACACCATACGGTTTAACAAACAAAATACGAGTGTCAAAGTTTTAGAAGTAAGGATTTCAGCAAATGTAGGGGAAATTCGATTGAAATCGAAATTGATGGATCCGAAATTTAGCATTAATTCATCGGCACGTCAATTGATCGTCTCTATCCCTGTGGAACAGATAACAAAAGCGGAAGGTTTAGAATTAACATTCGAAGTGTATCCAGATGTAACGTTTCCCACATTTTCGTTTTTTGCCGATGGAACAAATGTAACCGATTCTGCTGTTGGCATCGGTATGTTTGATTTATCGTATACAGCTTGCAAACAAGATTGTCTAAATCTATTTGATGCACCATTTGCCAAACCCATAGTTTCCCCAGTGAATTTTTTTCAAGTTTGGCAAAGTGGAGGTATGTCAAAAACATATACTCGAGACGATCGGTTGGAAACAGATGCGATGGAAATTTTAAAAAAACAAGGTTATGTACAGTGAGGAACAATTATGAATGAAAACAATCAATCTTTAGCGAAAGGCCCATTAACAGGAGTAAAGGTAGTAGATCTATCACTCCTTCTTCCTGGACCATTGTGTTCGCAACACCTTGCAGATATGGGAGCGGATGTCATTAAAATTGAAAATCCACGTGCTTACGATGGTTCCCGTGCAATGTTCAAAGGACCATCTGGTTCACCGGCACTTTTTATGATGCTGAATCGAAATAAAAAAGCGATCACGTTGAACCTCAAACGTCCAGCTTCAAAGGAAATTCTATTTAAATTATTAGAAGATGCTGATATTCTACTGGAAGGATTCCGACCAGACGGGATGGACAAAATGGGAATTGGATATGATGTTCTAAAAGAAAAATTTCCAAAACTCATCTATTGTGGAATCTCAGGTTATGGAACTTCTGGAAAGTATGTGGACTTTGCTGGTCATGATCTTAACTATTTAGCCATATCGGGAGTGCTCCACCAAACAGGCAATCCTCCGCGAGCCGCAGGATTTCAATTGGCGGATGTGGGCGGCGGAACACTTACTGCACTTTCCGCTATCCTTGCGGCTCTATATTATCGAGAAAAAACAGGAAAAGGTCAAAAAATTGATATCTCTATGACTGATGCATCACTTCAATTTTTGTCCCTTTATGGTGGAATATTTTCTGCGTCTGGGAAAACCCCGGAACCAGGCAATGACATCCTTTCTGGTAAATTACCAAATTATAATATTTATCAAACGAAAGAGGGACGATACGTCGCACTTGGGGCTTTGGAAGACATATTTTTCCAAACATTTCTCCGATGCATTGGCAAAGAAAACCTAACAAAGGAGATTCCAATGAATGAAGAAAATTTTAATAAATTGAAATCTATTTTGTCAGAATACTTTCTATCGAAAACATATTCGGATTTGGAAGCTATTTTTGCCAATGAAGATGCCTGTCTGTCTCCTATACTCTCGATGGAAGAAGTCTCAAAGGATGATCATTGGAAAGAGCGTAAGATGGTATTCAATGCAAATCATCCTAAATATGGGGAAGTTTTGCAATTTGGCTCTCCTTTTCATTTTTCAGAAACCCCTTTTTCTTATCGTATGCACCCTCCAGAACATGGTGAACATACGATCGAAATCTTAGAATCGATAGGTTATTCGAAAGAAAACATAGAATTATTCAAAAAAGATCGGGTGATTTGATTTTTTTTATGCATCAGATCAAATTTGTCCCACTGGCAATGTATCATTCTCTCTAAGGTACGAAATGAAATTACTCCAGTTTTCTGATTTACATCTATCTGCATCAAATGATCCCGATTATGGATTGAATGTGCTAAGGGAGATCGTTGCACAAGCGATTTCCTATGAATGCAAAGCGATGTTGTTATGTGGCGATATATTTGACACTTACAAGGACCTTGATCTGTTAAGGGCGAAGGTGGTGCAGATTCTTGGGGAATTTAATGGTTCGGTGTACTTTCTTCCTGGCAATCACGAATCTCTTAGAAAGCCGAACGGAGCCTCTCGATTCAATATCTTCGATTGGGGAAACCAGATTCAATTTTTAGAAGATTTACCATATACGATCGTTCCCATCGATCCCACATTAGAACTGTTAGCCATACCACACCGAAATTCATATGCAGATTTAATCACAAGTTTACCTCCCAAAAAAAATGCTGCCATTCGCATTGGACTTGCGCATGCAACGATCATTGGAATGTCATTCACCGGTATTGAGGATGATGAGACCGATGAAAAAGGAGGACTCATAGACGTTTCTCAATTGCAAGCATTGGAATGTGATTACGTAGCTGTGGGGCATATCCATTCTCGACGAGCACAGCTTTTCGGAAACATGGAAGTGGCTTATGCCGGCTCTTCACGGGTATGGCGTAAGGGCGAGTTTGGTGATAGATGCTGTTATTTACTCGAAATTTCAGATGGAAAATTATCGCGAACAGATATCACTCTATGGTCAGCAGGTTGTTATCGTGAAGTTATCGTTCAATTGGGATTGGATGGGAAACCAGAAAAAACTCCTGAAGAGTATCTTGCTAATTTCTCCGAAAATGATTGGGTAAGGATTCAATACCATGGAGTTGTTGAATCCATGGAAGGAAAAAAGGAATTTCAAGCTGTCCTTGAAAGCGACTGGAAATCAAAATTTAGAATATTAGACTTTGATGAACTTGAATCCGAGATAAAAGTAGTCGCAAATCTTACTGAAAACAGTTTTATAAAAAAGTTCATTCAAGTGATGGACGATAAAAAATCTTCAATGAATTTTGAGGATTGGTTGAGAACAAAAGAACTTGGACTCATGTTACTTATTGATGAGGTATCAAAATGATGGACCTTATTCTTACAAGTTTCGGTCTATTTCGAGGAAAAACATTCCCCTTAAATCAGCTAACGATTTTTTTCGGAGCGAATGAATCTGGAAAGTCGACTCTATTTGATGCTATTGTTTCTTCACTAATCAAGGTTGCCGGCAATACAGCATATGGCAAACGACTCAAAGAGAGATATGGAGATCAGAGGACAGTAAAACTAAAGGACGTAGACCCTTCTTCTGTCACACCTGGAAAATTTTTAAACTCTTATGCAATTCGAGAAGGTAGGATCGCGTTAAGCGAAGATCCAAAAGACACTGGAGATTTGATTGATTCCATCGAGAAGACATTATTTTCTAGTGGACTCAGTGGAAAAAATCTAAAGGACAAATGCATAGAGCTATCTTCTCAAAATGGATCTAAAAAGGCGGGTAAGGAGTTAAAACGTCTCACTGAACTCGTTCGGTTGAAAACAGAAGAATTCAAAAAAGCTGATTCGGAACGCAAATTGATTTTTTCACAGTTCTCAGATTTGCCGAGTAAAGAAAAGGTTAGAGCAGATCTTGAAACCAATATTCAAAGAACGAAAAACAAATTGGATGAACTTCAAAAAGAAAAAGCCTCTCTTGAACTTCGAGAAAAATTCTTAAAACAAAGAGAAACTTTGGATAAAGTTTTGTTATGGGAGTCCAAAGAGTCTGCTACATCCTCAATACAAAAAAAGATCGAATCAGGCAAGGAACAAGTAATTCGCACACATCTTGATCAAACCCTTCAGTTGGAAAGTACATTAAAATCTTTAAGTGAACAAATTCTTTCTTCCAAAGAAGAATTGAACCGATTGAAAACCAAACTCCACCAATCAGAAAATGAGAAAAATCAAAAGTTAAAATATGAATCTTTAGTATTTGAAATCGATGAACAAATCGAACGGATAACAACCGATGTTGCGCCTACCAAAACAACAGTTCAATGGAATCTTTTGTCTCTAGTGATTGGTGGAATTTCCTCCTTTTTAGGACTTGGTTTGGGAATATTTTCTTTCGTTCAATCTCTCGCAGTCCACTGGCTGATCGTATCTATTTTCTTAATTGTTTTCGGATTGGTTTTACTACTACGATTTTCTCAAAAACAGACGATATCGGTCGACTATTCTTTGATAGAGGAGCAGATGGTTCGTTTGGCAGATCAACTTTTACTTCGATCTGATGGCTCAATACAGGCCCTATTAAAAACCAAACAAGGTATACGTGATGCCATTGGCAAATTTAAGCAGAGTCTTACTATTTTAAATTTGGCCTTTGAATCCATAAAAAATCAAATTCAAGAGTTAGAAGCAAAAATTGATCAGATGTCTTTGCTTGAATCAAAGACAAAGATTGATATCACCGCTCTACAAAATTCAATAAATGAAATTCTGAAAGAATTTGGTGTGGGCACTTATACCGAGTTCCAAGATTTTATTTCCGATGCAAAATCCAAGTTGGTGGATATGCAACATATTACTGCACAGCTTAGAGCGATTTTACCCGAAGTGAATGTAACCTCTGTAAATCTTCTCAAAGTAAAACTTAAAGATGAGATCAGTTCTTTGGAAGCAAGTGGAGTGAGTGAACGTTTTGAGAGTAAGGATTTGGAAAGACTCAAAGAGATACGCCAATTGATAGAAAAGGAAACTCTCTTATATGACCAACTAAAAGAACAAAACACAAAAATTTCTTCCGAACTCGCACATTCTTTGGGTGGATATCAAGCCTCAATGAAGACGGTGTTGGAACGATTTGATCAATCCCGTATTGAGTCAGATATGGCAAAGATCGCTTTGGAATCTTTCCATAAAACGATGAAGGCTTATGAAAATCTAACGACTATTTTTGATGAAATGGATTCCAGTGTCGAAAATGAAATGACTCAATTGGTTGTATCATTATCAAAACGATGGAAAGAACTTCTGCCTGGAGAAGGTGGAAGGGAAATCGAATGGAATCAGTTGACTGAGGAAGCAAAAACACATGATACATCAGGATCTCTCCGCGCTATAGATCATCTATCAACGGGAACAAAAGAACTTTTTTATTTTGCATTACGGTTGGAATATGCTCTTCGAATTTCGGAAGAGGATGGGCTTAGATGGCTTTTGTTAGATGAACCGTTTCGTCACATGGATGAAATGCGGTTGCGTTCGGCCACTGCATATACAATCCAATATTTGAAACAAAAAGGATGGAACGGAGTGGTGTTTACTTTTGATTCTGAATTGAGAGATACTTTGGAAACGCAAGCAAGAGAGGTGGGCCTCCCTTGCACTGTTCATAATTTATCTTAAACTAATTTTTTTGCTTCTTCTAAAATTTTGTCGTATTCTGGTTCTTTTCCAATTTCTGGTACAAGTTCCACATAACGGACGACATCGTCTTTATCAACAACGAAGACTGCTCTTGCCGCTAGACCAGCAAGTGGTCCAGAGGACATGTGTACTCCATAGTTTTTTGAGAAAGAAAAATCTTTGTATTGTGAACCAGTCACTAAATTGCTAGATGTGATACCTTCAACAGAGCAAAAACGTTTCATTGCAAAGGGAAGATCTCCAGAAACTATAACTGTTGTGATACCTGTTTCTTGGGCGGCTCTTTCGTTAAATTTTTTAGTTTCGATCGCACAAACAGCTGTATCCAAACTAGGAACAGAGACGAGTATTTTTACTTTACCTGATAAATCTTTGAGTGAAATCTCACTAAGATCCTGTTTCACAACAGAAAAATTAGGCGCTTTATCTCCTGCTTGGGGAAGTTTTCCCTCTAGTGATATGGGCGAGCCTTTAAGTGTAACTGATGACATATTTTCTCCTACTTGGGTTAGACAGATCCATCAGTTTAAATATCGTACAAAAATCAAGTCAACATTTTGTCGACGACTGCGATGGATTCTTTCAGATTACCAGTTTGTATCAACATTGAAAGCTGGATCGTCAAGTTGAGTTCGATTTCGGAAAAATTGGAAACCAATTTGGGCAATAGCTCTAATTCTTCTTTTGTGAGTTTGCCATCAAAACACGATGCGATCAGAAATATTTGGAATGTCAGTTTTGCTTCCTTGTTCGGCAATTGCGAAACGCAAATTTCAAATTTTTGTTGGTCGTCCATTTCATCCATGTCGAATTCCAATGAATATTCTTTTACTAATTTCAATAGTAAATATTCAAAATTTGGATGAAACGTTTTTGTAAAGACAATCGAATTTGCGATAGCCCGCATTAATGCTTGTTTGCCGAAATTCGAAATTTGCGAATGATTTTCTTTTAAATGAATGAGTATCTTTTCAGCAATCTTTCTTGAAATGATTCGTTTCCGAAGTTCTAACAAAATTTTGTAAGTAACATATGCATCCCAAAAGCCAGTAATGGGTGCTGATATGTATTCAATGTACATCCTTAGTCCAGTACGTCCAAGGATTGCCTTTAGCAAAACTTTTGCCCCGATATTTGAAATCATTACCTTGATTTTATAGAGCAAGGTTTTCAGTAATACAGTCCGTTTATTTAATGTTTTATATGGATCTATGCCAAACAGACGTATTGCGGGATCTGGGATTTCGAGTGCAATTCGAGTCAACATACCTGGTATGGGCGTGATCAGTTCCGGCTCTTCAATCAACTCCAAATTTGCATATTCAGCCATAAGATATGTTTCATACAATCCGATTCGAAACAGTAAATAGAATTCTATTACTGTGAAGAAACCTATAAGCAAAAGATGAAAACTTAGAATTAGAATCGATTCAGTGGAAAATTGAAACGAAATTTGTGGGATAATAGAAGCAATCCAAACAAACAAAAATGAGGGTATAAAGCCAACCAAAAATGAAAGCGCAGTTCCACGATAAATGATCCCGTTCGATAAGGATTGAAACGTATCACCTGTGTGTAGGGTAAGATTTAGTTTTCTTTTTTTTGAAATAGAGAAGAGAACAGATTTTCCCCACCTTTCTAGAATGCCGGGTCGGTAGATGGTCTCATCAACTTTCAAGCTATCCTCTAATCTCTCTTATCATTTCTTTAGGTATGCTCGGGACGTCACCTGGACCGACTAAGGGAAGGTAAACCAAAAATCTTGTTTTGTTAGGTTCCGACTCCATTTCGATGCGGCCTTTATGCTTTTCTATGATACCTTTTACTATACCAAGACCTAAGCCTGTACCCTCACCTTGATCTTTCGTGGTGAAGAACGGATCCCAAATTTTATCTTTGATATTTGGTGGCACGCCGGAGCCATTGTCTTCAAAGCCAATCATAACGTAATCACTTCCAATCATTCTCGAAAAAATTTGAAGTTTGGGAGATGGAGTTTTTTTCATCGCATGTAAGGAATTTGTAATTAGGTTTGTCCAAACTTGGTTAAGTTCATCCAAGTTACATTTGACAGGTGGAAGGTTGGAATAGTGTCTTTCAATTTCTACACCCTGTTTTATCTGGTTTTGCATGATGACCAATGTGTTTTCGATACCTTCATGCAGATCCGCCTCCGCATAGGAAGACTGACCCAAGTGAGAATAATACTTCAGTGCCTTTACAATCCTTACAATATTTTTGATCGCATATTTGATATTTTTAACGTTCCGATGTATACCGACACTGTTTTTAAGTAAGTCGTAAACTTCTTTCCCACCTTCTTTCCAGATGTTTACTAACTCATTTTCCTTGTGTGGTATTGATTGTTCGACTAGGAATAACGACAGTTCAACTGCATCTCCATCAGATAATCCTTCATTGATTAATTTTTGTTTGATTTCTTTTTTGAGTTTAAATTTGTCCTTCGGGTCAACCTTTCCACGAATTTCTTCTTTAATTAAGCCGAATAACAAATCAAGGTATACATCCCTTAAATCTTTATTTTGAACAAGTCGTGTAATATCGGATAGGTGTGAAAATGTATAAATCAGATTCGCTTCAAGATT
>VYMD01000435.1_pt1 | contig 10796 bp, 11 predicted proteins | sample 5115311 | NCBI WGS metagenome assembly VYMD01 (sample SAMN12291779, study PRJNA351875) | freshwater metagenome | isolation source: freshwater lake | place: USA: Michigan, Wintergreen Lake | collected 2013-08-08
AAAGCCAGCGGCGGAGCTGGCGCGGATGCGCGACGGCCGGCGCACCGCCGTGGCCGGCCTGGTCCTGGTGCGCCAGAGACCCGGGACGGCCAAGGGCGTGGTCTTCATGACCCTGGAGGATGAGACCGGCGCAGCCAACATCATCGTCTGGAAGGACGTCTTCGAGGCCCATCGCCCGGCGGTCATGCGCGCGGGCCTGGTGCTGGTGGAGGGGAGGCTGCAGGTGGCCGGTCAGATCGTCCACCTGGTGGCCGAGCGGGTCATCGACCTGTCCTTCCTGGCCGCCGCCCTGAGGACGGACGAACCCGGCGAAGCCCCGCCCGCCAGCGGCGGACGGCTGGTGGCCAGCCGGGACTTCCATTGAACGAACATCGCCAGCCCATGACCCGGAATTCGGACCGAAAGACAAGACTGATGCACCCGCCGGGACGGAGAAGGGCGAGCCCAGAAATGACTGACCCCGGGAGCATGCCAAAAGGCAGAGGCCGACCCGGGGTGTACGCTAGGAGTTTAGGCCGCCTGGGCGGGAACGCCAAGTGAACTCTTTGCGCAACCCAGCGATCAACACGAGTCTGGAAGAGGTCCTGACGCGCGATCGCCTTGAGAAATACCTGGAGGCCGCCTCAGGCGATCTGGATCACGCACTCTCCCTCTACGAGCGAAATTCCCGTATCGCCGAAGCCTTCTACACCCCGCTGCAGACTTTGGAGATCTGCCTCCAAAACAGGATTCATCGCAACCTATCCATCGCTTACGGTTCCAGGTGGTTCGAGGCGAGTTCAGTTCCCCTGCAATCAGATGTCCGCCGGGACATCGAGCGCGCCAAGGCCGCCATTCTGCAATCCCGAAAGCTCATAACGACAGGACGTATTGTCGCTGAACTCAGCTTCGGCTCCTGGGTCAGCCTGTTGGGGCCGCGATACGACGCCACCCTTTGGAGAACGAGCCTCTTCAGCGCCTTTCGCGAGACGGGCAGGACCATGAGGCGGGATCGGGTTCATCGGCGCTTGAACGCTCTGCGCCGGCTCAGGAATCGAATTGCGCACCACGAACCGATCTTCCACCGCGATCTCAAGACCGACCATGCCGAGGTGATCGAGGCGATCCGTTGGATGTCTGCGGACACGGCAGACTGGGCCATGCTCACAAGCCGCTTCCCCGAAGTCTTCCGGGCGGGCTGACGCACGGGCTTCAGGCCCGGAAGGCCCCGGAACTTGACGACCGTCGGGCCCTGCGGCGAAGTCGGGGCGACAGGGAGACACGCCATGCCCAAGATGCTCGCCCAGGCCGCTGCGGTCGCCGTTCTGTTGTTGGCCGGGGTCGCCGCGGCCGAACCCGCCCGGGTGAAGGTGGAGACGGGCGTCCTCGCCGGCGAGGCCAAGGACGGCGTGGGCGTCTGGCGCGCCATCCCCTACGCCGCCCCGCCCGTGGGCAAGCGCCGCTGGGCGCCGCCAGCCCGGGCCGCCGCCTGGAAGGGCGAGCGCGACGCGACGAAGAACGGCCCCTCCTGCATCCAGAAGATGAACGCCGACGGCACGCCGAACGGCGGCGGCGCCAATGGGCCGATGAGCGAGGACTGCCTGCAGCTCAACGTCTTCGCGCCGATTGGGGCCCGCAAGGCGCCGGTCATGGTCTGGATCCACGGCGGCAGCCATCGGGAGGGGGCGGGCTGGATCTACGACGGCTCGGCCTTCGCCCGGCAGGGGATCGTGGTGGTGACGATCAACTACCGGCTGGGCCCGCTGGGCTATTTCGCCCACCCGGCCCTGACCGCAGGGGCGCGCAAGGACGAACCCCTGGCCAACTATGGCCTGATGGACCAGGTCGCCGCCCTCCAGTGGGTGAAGCGCAACATCGAAGCCTTCGGAGGCGATCCCCGGCAGGTGACGGTGTTCGGCGAGAGCGCCGGGGGCATGAGCACCCTGGCCCTCCTGGCGACGCCGTCCGCGCAGGGCCTCTACGCCCGCGCCATCGTCCAGTCAGGAGGCGGCTGGTTCCCGCCGACGACCCTGGCCGCCAAGGCCGAGGCGGGGGAGAAGGCCCTGGCGGCCCTGGGCCATGCCAAGGCCTCCGCCGCTGATCTGCGGGCCCTGCCGGCCGAGACCCTGGTCAAGGGCGTCGGCGGAAGCTTCGGCCCGATCCCGGACGGACGCCTGTTGAAGGAGACCCCCACCCAGGCCTTCGCCGCCGGCCGGGCCGCTGACGTACCGCTGATCATCGGCTGGAATTCCGGCGAGGATTCGCTGATGGGCCCCTGGCGGCCAGAGATGATCCGCGCCGTGCCGGACGGCACCCGAGAGGCCTATCCCGTAGAGGCCGCCAAGGGCGACGAAGCCCTGGCCCGCGCCGTCTTCACCGACCGGGCCATGGGCGCCCCAGCCCGCTGGATCGCCCGCCAGGCGGCCTCGGGCGCCCCGGCCTGGCTCTACCACTTCTCCTATGTGGGAACCCGCTTCAGGCCCTTTACCGACCGGGCCGCCCACGCCGCCGAGATCCAGTACGTCTTCCAGTACTGGGGCCGGCGCACGCCCATGTCGGCGGTGTCGGACGAGGACAGGGCCATGGCCGTGCTGATGAATGGCTGCTGGGCGGCATTTGCGAAGACTGGTCGCCCCGACTGTCCCGGCGGCCAGGCTTGGCCTGTCTATTCCCGGACGGCGGACACCCTCCTGGAGTTCGGCCGCGACACCGGCCTGAGGACGGGCTTCCAGTCCGGTCGCCTGGACTTCCAGGAGGCCCGGACCCTGCCGGGTCTCGGGTTGCGGTAGAGGCCATTGGTCCCCCAAGGGGGGTTCGCGCTGAAGTCCTTTGGGGGGTCTGTTGAGACGCCGTTGACCCTCTTCACCCCGAGGCGGGCCCTGTTCGCCTCGCCCGGGATCGACTAGCCTTTCGCCATGGCCGAGTTCTTCGACAGCCTGACGCAAGACCATGTGGCGATGATCGCCCGCCAGCCGGTCTTCTTTGTCGCCACCGCCGCGGCGGACGGGCGGATCAACCTGTCGCCCAAGGGCCTGGCCGGGACCTTCCAGGTCCTCTCCCCCACCCGCGTCGCCTATCTGGACCTGGCCGGATCGGGCAATGAGACCCACGCCCACCTGGCGGCGGACGGGCGCATCACCCTGATGATGTGCAACTTCGAGGCGCCGGCCCTGATCCTGCGGATCTATGGCCGCGGCCGGCCTGTCCTGCCCGCCGACCCGGAGTGGGAGGGCCTGGCCGCCCGCTTCACCCTGCAGCCCGGCGTGCGCCAGATCTTCGACATCGCCGTGGAGGGCGTGCAGACCAGCTGCGGCTGGGGCGTGCCGGTGATGGGCCTGGACCATCACCGCGAGACCCTGCCCCGCTATCACGCCGCCCAGGACCCGGAGGCCTGGGTGAAGAAACAGGCCGGGCGGACCCGCAGCCTGGACGGGCTTCCCACCCGGGCCACCGACCGCTACATCGCCGGTCCGACCGAGTAAGGACCCGCCTCATGCCCACCCTCGCCGACCTGTGCGACGCCCATGAGGACGTGATCGAGGTCTGCCACGTCCCCTTCCGCGACTTTGGCGGCCGCACGGCCTTTTCCGGCCCCATCCGCACGGTGCGCTGTTTTGAGGACAACGCCCTGGTCAAGCAGGCCCTGTCCGAGCCCGGCGAGGGCGCGGTGCTGGTGGTGGACGGCGGCGGCTCCCTGCGCCGGTCCCTCCTGGGCGACAACCTGGCGACGGACGCGGTGCGCAATGGCTGGTCCGGGGTGGTGGTGTTCGGCGCCGTGCGCGACACGGCCGAGCTGGCCGGCATGGACCTCGGGATCAAGGCCCTGGGAACCTGCCCCATGCGCACGGTCAAGCGCGGCGAGGGCCTGCGCGACGCCCCCGTCGCCTTCGGCGGCGTGGTCTTCGTGCCCGGCGATATCCTCCATGCTGACGAGGACGGCCTGGCCGTGCTGCCGGTGGAGGACGACGAGGGCTGAGGCCCCGCCCCGCCCGCACCGCCCCGCCCGCACCGGCAAGGCTTGCCTCCGCCCGGCGCCGTCGCTAGGTTCCGCCCCTCGCACTCGCTGGCCCCCTTCCGGGCGCCGACCCTCGACGGAGAGGTGGCTGAGTGGTCGAAAGCACCGCACTCGAAATGCGGCGTACCTTTACGGGTACCGTGGGTTCGAATCCCACCCTCTCCGCCATGAGCCCTTCACCCCAAATCTCTCTGCGCCCTGGGCGAGGCCGCGAAATCCCCCTGGATGACAGAGTCCCCCCGAAACGGGCGGCGCGCCGTTGCGATTGGGGGCAGCGTCGAAAAACTCAGATGTTTCTGTCCGGAGCCGTAAACCGGTCAGAACCCAGGGACTTCCAGCCCGCCTCGGAGCGCCATGACGTGATCCCTGGCCTGTGATAACCGCCGGCGAATGGACACCCTTGATATCGCCTTCGCTGAGGCCCGCCGGTATCTGGCCTCGCTGGACACCCGCCCGGTCGCCTCGCGCGGCAGCCCGGCGGATATCCTGGCCGGATTGCCGGCGCGGTTTCCCCCGCAGGGCATGGCCGCCGCTGACGTGGTCCGGGCGATTGCAGCCGCCGCGGAACCGGGATTGACCGCGAATGCCGGCGGACGCTTTTTCGCCTGGGTGAAGGGCGGCGCGCTGCCGGCCGCCCTGGCCACCGACATGATGTGCTCGGCCTGGGACCAGAATGTGGTGCTGGCGTCGACGAGCCCAGCAGGCGCGGTTCTGGAGGCGCTGGCCGGGCGGTTCCTGCTGGAGGCGCTGCGTCTGCCAGCCGATGCGAGCTACGCCTTTGTCACCGGGTGCCAGATGGCGCATGCAACGGCGCTGGCCGCCGCCCGTCACGGAGTTCTGGCGGACAAGGGATGGGACGTCGAGGCAAAGGGCCTGCAGGGCGCTCCGGCGATCCGCGTTCTGGCCAATGCCCACCACCATTCGTCGGTCACGCGCGCCCTGCGCCTGCTGGGCCTGGGCAGCGACTGTATCGTGCCGCTGGGCGGCGATGAACCCGGCCAGGTTTCGGTGGACGCGCTGCGCAGGGCGCTGGCCGACGCACCGCAGATGGCCACGATCGTCGTGCTCAACGCCGGTGACCTCAACATCGGCGCGTCGGACGATTTCGCGACGCTCTGCCCGATGGCGCAGAGCGCGGGCGCCTGGGTTCACGTCGACGGCGCCTTCGGACTTTGGGCCAACGCCAGTCAACGGCTGGCGTCGCAGGTCGCCGGGATCGATCTGGCAGACAGCTGGGCGACCGACGGGCACAAGTGGCTGAACACCCCCTATGACTGCGGCATGGCGATCACGCGCCATCCCGACGCTCACATCGCCGCCATGCGGATGACGGCGGCCTATGTGAGCACCGGCGGACCGGTCCGCGATCCGATGGACTTCACGCCGGAATGGTCGCGTCGCGCCCGGGCGCTGCCGGCGCTGGCGGCCCTTATGGAGCTGGGTCGCGACGGGCTGGCCGCGATGATCGAGCGCTGCTGCAACTACGCTGCGGCCATCTATGACGGGATCGTCGGGCTGGAGGGTGCGGTGGGGATCGCCCGGCCGACATTGAACCAGGGCCTGGTCCGGTTTGACACGCGCAAGGGCGAGAATATCAGCGATGCGGTGATCGCCGCCGTCAACGCCAGCGGCGAGGCCTTTGTCAGCGGCGGCAGCTGGGACGGCGAGCGCGTGATGCGGATCAGCGTCTGCGGCTGGAACACCTCCGACAACGACGTGGCGCGGACGGTGGCGGCAGTCGGTGCGGCCCTGAAGCGTCTGGATTCCTGAAGCGCCTGGATTCCTGAAGCGTCTGGATTGCCGCGGGTTGGGGCGCGCGCAGGCTTAGAGGCGCCCATCTGACGCCAGGTGTTTCGCCGTCAGGCTCCCTAACTCCACCCCTCGCCAATCCTGCTGTAGGCTCCGGTCCTGACCACCTGACCCGGTGAGGTTCCCAATGGCCGCCAAGACCCGCGCCGACCTGCTCAGGCGACTGAACCCCTATTGGAAGATGGAGGCGGCGAATGTCCTGTTCGTGCCGGTCTTCCTGATCTGGCTGGCCGGCGGGAAGGTGGGCTGGATCAGGCCGGCGCCCTCACTAGTTTCCGCCCCTCGCACTCACCGGCCCCCTTCCGGGCGCCGACCCTCGACGGAGAGGTGGCTGAGGGGTCGAAAGCACCGCACTCGAAATGCGGCGTACCTTTACGGGCGCCGAGGGTTCGAATCCCGCCCTCTCCGCCACTGCACCGACCTTTGCGCACAGCTTTTTCCGTTGTTCGAAGTGCTGGCCATGGTCCAGGGAAAACCGCGCTAGGCCGCCAGCGCCTTGCGCCAGTCACGGAAAAACATCCATGCGCAAAGCATGCCGGCGGGGCCTGAGGCCAGCACGGCGCAGAGGACCAGCCATTGCGGAAGGAAGCCGAACTGCTCACCCAGCCCGATCAGGGCGTAGACGGGGGCGCCGATGAGCATGATCAAGGTGTAGCCCGAAGGCCGGCCGACCTGGACCAGCAGGGCCTTTTCCACCGGACTCTCGGCAAATCGGGTGAAAAGGCGGGTCACGAAGATCTGCAAGGCGAGATAGGCGGCGCCGGCATAGAGCCATGGCCAGACCTCCGCTCGACCCGTCAGGCCAGAGGCGACGGCCAGGAACATTGGCGCCACGGCGCCGCTGAGCGTCTCTGCATAGGAAGGCAGTCCCCGCCGCGAGATGGCGAGGTGTCCGTAGATGAGCCAGGCGGACAGCACGCTGGAAACAACCCCGCCAATCTGGCCCCAGGTCATCAGGCTGGCGCTGTCCAGAGGCCACAGGGTCATCCGGTCACGCGCCTGATCGACCATTTCCTGAAGCGCCAGGCCGATGGTGATGCTGATCAAGGTGATGAAGACATCCGAGACCTTTTCGCGGACCCACCCCTGGGTGATCGAGCCGTCTCCGCGGGAGGGCGACGGCCTTTCCGCCGGCGCACGGGGACCCTCACGCAGCGCCCGGCGCCAGTCGCGGAAGTAGAGCACTGGCAAGAGCATTGCCGCAGGGACTGTGGCGCAGGCCATTGCGGCCGCGCCCCATGGCCCTACCAGCCCGCTTTTGACCAGTGCGGCTGCTGCAAAGGCGCTGGGCGCGCCCACGGCGAGGACGAGCAGAAAGCCTGCGGGGCGAAGCATGCGTCGAAAGGCGCGGCCCTCAATTGGACGAGCCGAATTCAGGACGCTGGCCGTGGAGGCGACCGTCGCCACCGTCAGAAATATGCCCGCCAGCAGGAACCACGCCGTCGGATCGGCGGCGCCGACAAAACTGTTGGCGACCAGAAGGACCAATGGACCAACAAAGGCGGCCAGGGATTCGCTGAAGCGGGGTGTCTGGCGTTGGGCGATGGCGAGGTGGGCATAGACAGCCCAGGTGCCGAGTGCAGAGCCGGCCATCCCGACGATCTGAGCCGAGGTCATGACCGCCCGCGCGTCGATTGGCCAGAATCGCAGGTCATTGCGGACCAATTGCAACAGGTCTGCGAGTACGATCCCGACCAGGATGCTGAGGAAGGTAATGTAAAGGTCCGGCGCCCGATGGGCGACGTGCGCGGCCAACCCGTCATCGTCTTCGCGCAGCAGCGCGCTTGATGTCTCTGGCTTCGTAGTCAAGCTCACCCCCGGGACTCCGGTCGAAAGACTGCTATATCGACCGCCCGTCGTCGAGGCTGATCAGGGCGCCAGGCTTCATCCACACGTCCCGATCAACGGAGTTTGGCCGCGGCGCCCCTTCCGGGCGCCGACCCTCGACGGAGAGGTGGCTGAGGGGTCGAAGGCACCGCACTCGAAAAGCGGCGTACCTTTACGGGTACCGTGGGTTCGAATCCCACCCTCTCCGCCATAGGGTTTTCGCGCGGCGGTTCTGCCTGAGCGGCAATGTCTAGCTGTGAGCTCTCAATAGGTTGTCCACCTGACCCGGACCGGGGAAGCTGTGGTTGTGAAGCTACAGGGTCTCAGGAGAGGGTCGGATGACCGTGCACAAGAATGCCCGGCTGTCGCAGCACAGTCGAGCCGAAGTCGTGCGGCGGGTTCAGGCGGGGCAGCCACCGAAGGCCTTGGCCGTGGCCGTGGCCTTCGGTGTCGACGTCAAGACGGTCGCCAAGGGGTGAAGCGGTTCGTGGCGGAGGGTCTTTGCGGGCCTGGCGGATCGCCCTTCGTCGCCGGCGCTTCTGTGGTCGGCAGATCGCCCGGGAGACCGGGGTCTCGCCGGCCACGGTGAGCCGGATCCTGCGGGACGTGTGCCTGAGCCGGGCCAGGGACCTGGACCCGCCCGCGCCGGTGGTCCGCGACGAGCGGCGGCACGGCCTGGGGCGCTGGCTGGGCGTATGTCCACGTCTGCATCGACGACGCCTCGCGCATCGCCTGCAGCCAGGTGTTTCCCGATGAGAAGAAGGAGAGCGCCATCGCCGCCCTGAAGGCCTCCGTCGCCGACTACGAGAGCCTCGGCGTCACCGTCGCCAGGGTGATGACCGACAACGGCTCCGGCTACAAATCCCACGCCTTCCGTGACGCCTGCACCGAGCTTGGTCTCAGGCACATCCGCACCAGGCCCTACACGCCCAAGACCAACGGCAAGGCCGAGCGCTTCATCCAGACCGCACTGCGCGAATGGGCTTACGCCCAGACCTATCAGACCTCAGATCATCGAACCGCCGAGCCGCCTGTCTGGCTGCACCGCTACAACGGGCATCGGCCACATGGCGGGATAGAGTCCCAGACACCCATCAGCCGACTCGGCCTCAACGCGGACAACCTATTGAGAGCTCACAGCTAGCCGCTGTCGATCGCCTCGATCTCGCGCGCGATCAGGCCATAAGCCAGGTGGCTGGCCGCGGCCCCGCCGTACGGCTCAGGCAGCATGGCCCCCAGGAAGCCCATCTCGCCCATCTCGGTCATGATGGCGCGGTCAAAGACCTCGTCGCGGAACGCCGCGACCACGCGCGGCAGCCGCCGGTCCCGGGCGTTCGATCGGGCCGCGTCGCGGATCATCCGCTCGTCGTCGGTCAGGCGACCACCCAGATCAAAGGGATTGTCCCAACGGTAGTGGGGGTCGAACGCGCGCTGCCGTCCGCCATCAAGGCCATCCTTCGTCGTTTCACCCGCGGAATTGCCTTGGCAAGCTCGTAAGAGCAAATGATATAAGATTATATCTTTTGCGCGGTCCACCCGCGCCGCTGCGGGGTTCGGATGGCCGGGGCCAACGCCACAAGGGGTCGCACGCTCGTCGAGAAGATCGCCGCCAAGGCGTCGGGCCGCGCGGACGCGCGCGCCGGCGATCTGGTGACGGCCGAGGTGGACCTGTGCTTCGCCCACGATAGTTCGGGGCCTCGTCGTTGGGCGCCCATGCTGGCGGAGTTGGGACGAGGGCTTTGGGATCCGTCGAAGGTCGTGATCGCTTCGGACCACTATGTCCCCGCCGTGGACGCCGAAAGCGCGGCGATCCTGAGCCTGACGCGACGGTTCGTGGCCGAGCACGGTGTCAGCCGGTTCTACGACATGGAGGGCATAGGCCACATGCTGCTGGCCGAGCGCGGGCTGGTTCGGCCGGGCATGCTGGTCGCAGGTGGTGACAGCCACACGCCGATGGCGGGCGCCTTCGGGGCCTATGCGGCCGGGTATGGCGCCACCGACATGGCGGCCATCGCGGCGACGGGCCGCACCTGGCTGCAGGTACCCAAGACGATCCGGGTCGAATGGCGTGGGACGCTCTCGGACGGTGTAACCGCCAAGGACATGATGCTGCTCCTGTGCCGCGAACTGGGCATGGACAACGCCTTCCGCGCGGTCGAGTTCGCCGGCCCGACGGTCGAGGCCATGTCGATGCCGGAGCGGCTGGTGCTGACGAACATGGCCGCCGAACTCGGGGCAGAGACCGGGGTCGTGGCGCCGGACGCGACGACTTTCGCCTGGCTGAGGGACGCCGGAGCGCCGGTCGAGGATGCGGCCGCAGCACTGGCCTGGGCGTCCGATCCGGACGCGGACTATGAGGCGGTTCACTGGTTCGACGCGGGCGCGCTGCAGCCCATGATCGCCCTGCCCCACTCCCCCGCCAACAGTGTGACGGTCGCCGAGGCAGAGGGCCGGCGCATCGACCAGGCCTATGTCGGCGCCTGCGTGGGGGCCAAGTTGGAGGACCTGCGCATGGCGGCGCGTTTGCTGGCGGGTCACAGGGTCGCGCCTGGCGTCAGGCTGCTGGTCGCGCCGGCCTCTTCACGGGTGACGGAAGCCGCCTCGCGGGACGGGACGCTGGCGACCCTTATGGCCGCGGGTGCGACGTTGATGCCGTCCGGCTGCGGAGCCTGCGCGGGCATGGGGGCAGGGCTGCTGGCGGACGGCGAGGTCTGCATCTCGACCACCAACCGGAACTTCAAAGGCCGGATGGGCCATGCCGGGGCGAACGTCTATCTGGGCTCGCCCTACAGCGTGGCGGCGGCGGCGATCGCGGGCCGGATCGTCGATCCCCGCGACTATATGGGCCAGCGGGGGGCGGCGGCGTGACCCCCTCTCCTACTGGCCGCACCTTCGTCTTTGGCGATCAGATCGACACCGACCTGCTGGCGCCCGGACATCTGATGAAGCTGGATCCTGAGGCCCTGGCCGCCCACTGCCTCGAGGCGGTCGATCCGTCGTTCGCGAGTACGGTGCGATCCGGCGACTTCGTTGTGGCGGGGCTTAACTTCGGGCTGGGCTCGTCGCGCGAACAGGCGGCGGTGTCGCTGAAGCAGCTTGGGGTACGGGCGGTGATCGCGAAGTCGTTCGCGCGCATCTTCTGGCGCAACGCCATCAACCTGGGACT